>Ga0307424_1001563_pt1 | contig 11950 bp, 7 predicted proteins | sample SalMarWE160320MG_FD_202157 | JGI IMG/M metagenome (GOLD analysis project Ga0307424, IMG submission 202157) | Salt marsh sediment microbial communities from the Plum Island Ecosystem LTER, Massachusetts, United States - WE1603-20 | ecosystem: Environmental > Aquatic > Marine > Intertidal zone >...
ATCCGATGTGGCCAGGAAGATCAGAGTGACCGGTCCCGGCGCCGAGGGGAGGGTGGTTCCCCGGGTGAGGGTCAGGCTGTCGGTACCCGAAACCGTGCCCGTGTAGGAGGTCAGGAGAACCGGAGGAGCGGAGAGATCCCCGGTGGTATCCGCCAGCACCTGCAGGAAGTCGTAGCTCTCCTCGGCCTCGACGGCGTAGGCGTACCGGAGGGTGAGGTCGCCGGTCCCCGGATAGGCGAAGGTCTTCCCTATGCCCATTTGCCAGTTGTTGCCGTATCCCTGGCCGTTGACGTAGCCCAGGGAGTCGGCCTCGAGGTCCGTCACTCCGGCCCAGAGGGACCAGGCACCCTCGATGGCGCAGTGATCGCTGCGGCGAAAGAAGCGGCCCGGCGCGCGAGCCGTCAAGTCCACGCCCGTCCAGCCCTCCAGGAGCGAGTGCAGCCCCACCGCCTTGACCTCGGGGTCGGCGTTGATGGCCGAGGCGGCGCCGCTCTCGAAGGTCCACACGCTGTCCCGGAGCGCCTCCCAGCGCGCCTCTACCGGGTCCCAGGCCGTTCCCCCGAAGTAGACGGTGTCGGACGGGGCCACCGGGAGTCCCAGGGGGGTCCCGACCAGGACCGAGGAGGGCGGATCCCCCGGGCGGGTCGGGGCCGGCGGTGCGGCGGCGGGCCGGGCCAGGGCGGCCGGGGCCAAGACGAGGCTGAACAGGGCGAGGGGGAGAGACGGGCGCATGAGGGGCCTCCCGGGTGGCGTCAGCGGAGGCCCGGGGCTGATTGGCGGGCCTTCGACAGCTATATATATTCCAGTATAGAGGTCCTTTCTCCATGAGGCCATTCCGGGCTATGATGCCCGCGCAACCCACTTCCACCCGGGAGGCAGGCCATGACCCCGGAACCTCCGGTCCACACGCCCCCCGCCGGGGGATCCCCCCGCTGTCTCCAGTGCGGCAAGGACCTGAGCGGCGCCTCCGACGCCGTGACCACCGCCGAGGGGGCCTTCTGCCGCTCCTGCTTCGAGGGACTGAAGCAGCACATCGCCCGCGCGGTCGAGCACCAGGGCACCGACATCAACTACCCCGCGGCCGCGGCGGGAGCGGTGCTGGGCGGTGTGGTGGGGGCGGCGATCTGGTGGGGATTCACCGTGATCACCCGGATCTCCTTCGGTCTGGTGGCGGTGGTCATCGGCTACTTGGTGGGGCAGGGAGTGCTCCGGTTCTCCGGAGGCAAGCGCGCTCCGGGGCTTCAGATCCTCTCCGTGGGCGTGGCCGGAGCCGCCTACTTCTACGCCCAGTACCTGGTCACCCGGACCTTCCTCCTGCGCTACGCGGGACAGCAGGGCGGCGCGATGGACCTGCCGCTGGTTCCGGACTTCGGGCTCCTGGTGCAGGTGGTCCGAGCCGGGTTCAGCCTCTTCGACCTCGTCTTCCTGGCCATCGTGGTCTTCCAGGCCTGGCGCATCCCCGCTCCCATGCGCTTCCACTTCGACCGGAGCTAGCCCAAACCGGTCCGCCGGCACCGGTTCGGCGAAGATGCCGTAGAATGGCGGCATGAAATCCCGGCATCCCGACCCCGAGCGCGACCGCACCGTGGAGAACCTGCACATCGTGGCCCGGCACCTGGCCAGGGGGCCGGGGGCGGCCCCGGCCGGCGGCGCCTCCGGGGCCCGCGGCGCCTCCACCCCTCCGGCCGGCCGCACCCGATCCCGGCCCTCGGTCCTGGCCCGCTGGGGGCCGATCGGGGTGGCGGCGGCCTTCCTCCTGGGGAAGGGCAAATTCCTGCTCGCCGCCCTCAAGTTCGCCAGCCTGGGCACGTTCCTCTCCATGCTGGTCACGGTCTGGGCCTACGCGCAGTTTTGGGGGTTCGCCTTCGCCCTGGGCTTCGTGCTCCTCATCTTCGTGCACGAGGCGGGGCACGCCCTGGTCATGCGCCGGCAGGGAATCCCGGCCGGGGCGCCGGTGTTCATCCCCTTCGTGGGCGCGGTGATCGCCATGAAGGAGATGCCCCGGAACGCCTACGTGGAATCCGTGGTGGCCATCGGCGGCCCGGCCCTGGGCACGGCGGGGGCCGTGGTGTGCCTTCTGGTCGGCTGGGCCACCGGATCGCACTACTGGTACGCCCTGGCCTCCACCGGGTTCCTGATCAACCTCTTCAACATGATCCCGGTGAGCCCGCTGGACGGAGGGCGAATCGTGGGCGTGATCAGCCGGTGGATCTGGGCGGTCGGCTACGCGGTGGGGATCGCGGCCCTGGTGGTCACGCGGTCGCCGATCCTGTTCCTGATCCTGCTCCTGGGGCTCCTGGGACTGGGGCGGGCGCTCCGCGGTTACCGGCCCGGCTACTACGACGTGCCGGTCCCGGCGCGCCGGATGGTGGGGCTGGCCTACTTCGGGCTGCTCGCGGTCATGGTCCTGGGGATGTGGACGGCCCAGCGGCCCCTGGACGGTCTGGGCCTGGGCGGGTAGCTCGCGTCAGTCCTTCAGGGTGAAGCCGATCTTGATCGTGACCTGCCAGTGGCTGACCTGGTCCTTCTCGATGTGCCCCCGGCTCTCCACCACCTCGAACCAGCGCATGTTGTCCACCGTCTTCGAGGCGCGAGCCACCGCGTTCTGGATGGCGTCCTGCTGGGAACGGGTGGAGGAGCCCGTGATCTCGATGTGCTTGTAGACGTGATCGGTCATCGGCGTTCTCCCGGAATCGTGAAGGTGGAAGTACGGTACTGAATTGGACTAGTCTAGACCCTCACCCATGCCCTGGAAACACCCTGAAGAAGGGAGTTCACCTTTGAAATCCGCGATCCCGCTCGGTTTCCTCGTCGCCCTCCTCCTCCCCGCCTCCCTGGCCTTCGGCTCCGCCTCCGGGAATCTGGAACAGGTGCTCCGCTTCGAGACCCAGGAAGGGAAAGGCAAGCCGGCCGGCTGGGGGGGCGGCCCGGCGTCCACGCTGTTCGCGGACAGCCGGACGGTGCACGGCGGGCGCTGGTCGGCGCGGATGGAGCGGAACGAGGAGAGCGAGAGCCGGTTCTCGGCTCTCACCCAGATCATGCCCATCGACTTCGGCGGCGGGACGCTTACCCTCCGGGGCTATCTGAAGACCGATTCGGTCGAAGGCTTCGCCGGGCTCTGGATGCGGGAGGATGGGACGGCGGGGCCGGTGGAGTTCGACAACATGCGGGACCGTGGGATCACCGGCACCACCGGCTGGGTCCGGTACGAGGTCACCCTGCCCCTCAACCCCCGGGCCCGGACCCTCTTTTTCGGGGCCCTCCTTTCCGGAACGGGGACGGTGTGGGCGGACGATTTCGAGTTGCTGGTGGACGGGGCCCCGGTGGCCGAGGCCCCCGAGGCGACCCGGCTCCTCACCGCCCTCGATACCGACCACGAGTTCGACGGCGGCTCGGGAATCACGCTGACCTCCCTCACCCCGGTCCAGACCGGGAATCTGGCCGTCCTGGGCCGGGTCTGGGGCTTCCTCAAGTACCACCATCCCAAGGTCACCTCCGGGGAGGTGAACTGGGACTACGAGCTGTTCCGGGTGCTTCCCGCGGTGCTGGAGGCGGGGGACCGCGAGGCGGCCAAGACCGTCCTCCTGGCGTGGATCCGGCGTCTGGGTCCGGTTCCGGATTGCGAGCCGTGCGCCCAGCTCTCCGACTCGCTGCAGCTGGGGCCGGACATGGGGTGGATCCACGACATCGATCTCCTGGGCGCCGACCTGAGCGCGGCCCTGGCCCGGGTCTACAGGAACCGGACCCTCGCCTCGCAGATCTACGCGGCGGCGACCCCCGGGGTGGGGAACGTGGATCTCTCGAACGAGAACGCGTATCCGTCGCAGGCCTCGCCGGACGCGGGGTACCGCATTCTCGCCCTCTTCCGGTACTGGAGCATCATCCGCTACTGGTTCCCGTACCGGGACCTGATCGGCACCCACTGGGACGAGGTTCTGACCGAGTTCCTGCCGCGCCTGGTCGCGGCCCGGGAACCCGGGGCCTACCGGCGGGAACTGATCGCCCTCATCGCCCGGGTCCACGACACCCACGCCAATCTCTGGAACGGACTGGACGCCCGCCCTCCCCGGGGGGACTGCCGCCTGCCCGTGGCCCTGCGCTTCCTCGAGGGGAAGGCGGTGGTGACCGGGCTCACCACCCCGCCGGGGCAGGCCGGCGCCGCGCTCCGCCCCGGCGACGTGATCCTGAGCCTGGACGGGGCGCCGGTGGATTCCCTGGTCCAGGCCTGGACCCCGCTCTACGCGGCCTCCAACATCCCCACCCGGCTCCGGGACATGGCCCGGACCCTGCCGGTGGGGCCCTGCGGCGAGTGTCTGGTGCGGGGGACGCGGGAGGGGGAGCCGCTGGAGGTGGGGGCCGAACGGGTCTCCCTGGCCGAGGCTCCCCAGCCATCGGCGACCCACGATCTCCCCGGACCGGTCTTCCGGAAGCTGTCCCCGGACGTGGCCTATCTCAAGCTCTCGGGGGTCCGGGCCGCGGACGTGGGGTCCTATCTGCGGCGGGCAGCCGGGACCAAGGGATGGGTGCTGGACCTGCGGAACTACCCCTCGGAGTTCGTGGTCTTCGCCCTGGGCCGGCACCTGGTCCGCGAACCGACGTCCTTCGTCACCTTCACCCACGTGGACACCTCCAACCCGGGGGCGTTCGTCTGGGGCGTGCCCCTTGCCCTGGAGCCGGAGGCGCCCCTCTACTCCGGCCGGGTGGTGATCCTGGTGGACGAGGTCACCCAGAGTTCGGCCGAGTACACGGCCATGGCCTTCCGGGCTGCTCCCGGAGCCCTGGTGGTGGGCAGCACCACCGCCGGGGCCGACGGGAACGTGTCGCGCTTCCCGCTCCCCGGGGGCCTGGAGACCATGATCAGCGGCATCGGGGTCTTCTACCCGGACGGGCGTCCCACCCAGCGGGTGGGGATCGTGCCCGACATCGAGGTGCACCCCACCATCCAGGGGATCCGCGAGGGGCGGGACGAGGTGCTGGAGGAGGCGCTCCGGCAGATCCTGGGGGACTCCGTTCCCGAGACGCAGATCCGGGAGATGGCCAAGAGGTGATCCCGCGGGTCGTAACCTCCGGAAAGCGTTCGGGTCAATGCCCCCGTGGTTCCGCCCGCAGCCGCCACGGGGTCGGCGGGGTCCTGACCGGCAGGCCCAGGGACTTCAGGATGAAGGCGTAGATGTCCGCTCTCTCCTCGATCCACTTCTGGGTGGGCTTTCCGCCGCCGTGCCCGGCCCGGGTGTCGATCCGGATCAGGATGGGATTCCCGGAGGCGTTGTCCGCCTGCAGGGTGGCGGCCAGCTTCCTGGCCTGCCCGGGGCCCACCCGGTCGTCGGTGTCCGCCGTGGTGACGAGGGTGGCCGGGTAGCGAACTCCCGGTTTCACGTTCTGGAGCGGGGAGTAGGCGTAGAGGAACTTGAACTGCACCGGGTCCTCGGAGGAGCCGTACTCCGGAATCCAGAAACGGGCCACCGTGAACTGGTGGTAGCGGAGCATGTCCGCCACCGGCACCCCGATCACCACCGCCCCGAAGAGGGCCGGCCGCTGCACCTCGCAGGCCGCGGTGAGGAGCCCCCCGTTGCTGCCGCCCCAAATGGCGATCCGCTCCGGCCGGGTCACCCCCTGGGTCACCAGGTCCTCGGCGGCGGCGATGAAATCGTCGAAGACGTTCTGTTTCTTCTCCAGCATGCCCGCCCGGTGCCAGGCCTCGCCGAACTCCCCCCCGCCGCGGAGGTTGACCAGGGCGTAGACCCCGCCCTGCTCCAGCCAGAAGAGGGTTGAGGTGGAGAAGCGTGGGGTCATGGAGATGTCGAAACCCCCGTAGCCGGTGAGGAGGACGGGGTTGTTCCCGTTCAGCACCAGGTTCCTGCGGTGCACCAGGAACATGGGCACCTTGGTGCCGTCCTTGGACTCGAACCACACCTGGCGGGTGACGTAGGCGTCCCGGTCGAAGTCGATCTGGGGACGGTAAAACGGCGCCAGCTCTCCGCGGGCAAAGTCGTAGCGGTAGACGGTGGTTGGGAAGAGGAACGAGGTGAACGCGAAGGCGAGCCAGTCGCTCCCGGGCCGGCTCCGGATCCGGCCCACCGATCCGAGGTCGGGCAGATCCAATTGCTTGTAGGAGCCGCCGTCCGGGGACACCAGGGCCAGCCGGCTCCGGGCGTCGTGGAGGGTCTCCACCACCAGCGCCTGGTCGGCCACCTGGGCGGTGGTGATGACGTCCGGCCCTTCGGGGACCACGGTGGTCCAGTGGGCCGAATCCGGCCGCGCCGGATCCACCCCGATGATCCGGTAATGGGGGGCGTCCTTGTCGGTCAGGAGGTAGAAGAGGTTTCCGGCCTTGGCCAGGAAGTGATAGTTGGCGTCGAACCCGGTCAGGACCGGACGCGGCTTCTTAAAGCCCTCGGAAAGAGGAAGGGCGTAGATCTCGCTCCGGGTCGAGGAGCCGGCCCAGACCTCCACGACCAGGTAGGTGCCGTCGTGGGTCACGGTGACGTCGAAGCCGATTTCCCGTTCCCGGGGCCGGTCGTAGATGAAGGCGTCCTGCTTGTAGGATTCCCCCAGACGGTGGTAGTAGATCTTGGGAAAGTAGTTCTCGTCGCCGGCCGGCACCGTGCCGGGGGTCGGCTGGCGGGAATAGAAGAACCCCAGGTTGTCCGGGGTCCAGGCCGGGGTCGTGAACTTGACGTAGGGGATGCGGTCCTCGGTGTCCTTCCCGGTGTCGACGTTCCGGACGTGGAGTTCCTCCCAGTCGCTGCCGCTCAGGGAGACTGCGTACACCACCAGACGGCCGTCGGGAGAGGGCATGATCGCCGACACCGCGGCGGTGCCGTCCTCCCGCCAGGTGTTGGGATCCAGGAGGAGCTGCGGGGTCCCCTCGATCCCGTCCTGGACCATCCACACCGACTGCTTCTGGAGGCCGGAGTTCCGGGTGAAGAACAGTCTTCCCCCGCGTTCCATGGGCACCCCGGCGCGCGGGTAGTCCTGGAGTTCCGTCAGGCGATGCCGGATGGCGGGGCGGAGGTCGCCCTCGGCGAGAAACGCCTCGGTGTAGGCGTTCTCGGCCTCGGTCCAGGCGGCCACCGCCGGATCGTCGGAGTTCTCCAGCCAGCGGTAGGGATCGGCCACCTGAACCCCGAAATAGTCGTCGACCACGCTCCCCCGGGGGGTCTCCGGGTAGGGGGGAAGCCCGGCGGTCGCGGCGGGAGCCAGGGAGGCGGCGAGCGCGAGGCTCGCGATCCACCCGGCCGGTGGCATGGAGACAACCCGGGCACGGATCGATGGCATCATGGCGACCTCCTGGGGCCGGGGATGGGGCCTGCCGGCCAGTATGCTCCCCGGGCCGGAACCGGGCGAGGGCTTTTCCCCCCCGCTGCCTGGAGAGCCTCAGAAGGCCTGTTCGACGTCGTCCACCCGCTCCAGGCAGGCGCTGGCCGTCTTCTGGATCTCCCCGCCGTCCTGTTCCTGGACCGCCCGGGCCAGGGCCTCGGCGTCCTCGTCGAAGCGGGAGGCCAGGTCGGCCCCGCCTCCGGCGTGGAGCACGGGGTCGCGCAGGAGGTCCCACTCGTTCCGGAAGAGGACCAGGTGGTCCCGGGCCCCCTCGTAGTCCTCGGTCATCCCGTCCAGCAGCAGTTCCCGGCCCAGGACGTCGAGGATGGACACGGCGGGGGGGATGGGCGGGGCGTAGGGCCGGTACAGATCGGCGATGATGCCGCTGATGCGGTTCACGTTCCGGGCCAGGCGGATCCGGTCGGTGGAGATGCCGGCCTCCTCGACCAGGGAGTCGATGTTCTCGTTCATCAGGGTCACGATCTGCCGTTCGGCATCGCCCGCGGGCAGCCGAGACCGGTAGGCCTTCCAGTCGGTCTCCAGGCGCGAGGCCGAGGCCGCCAATCCGGGGAAATCGCCGGCCAGGGCGAGGTCGAAGCCGTCCTCCGCCTGCTGCTCCATCTCCTGGAGCACGGCGGGGACGGCCCCGGTGCCGGGGGTGAGGCCGTCCGTCTCCGAGGGCCGGCAACCGGCCACGGCCAGCAGAGGAACGGCCAGAGCGAGGGTCAGTCGAGCCGGGGTCATGCCGGCCATACCCGGGACGGGGCGGTCGTCATCCCGGGGGCCGGGGGTCGGCCGGTTCATCCCGGCCGGCGTGACCCCGGAGGGGAGTCAGTTCAGCCGTACCACCCGCCGGGAAGCCACCGTGTCCCCGATGCGGAGTTGCACGAAATAGACCCCGGCCCCTACCCGGCGGCCGCCGGTGTCGCGCCCGTCCCAGGTCCGGGTCCAGGTGCCGGCCGGGAACCGCCCCTCGGCCAGACGGGCGACCAGGGAGCCGTCCACCCGCACCACACTCAGGTCCACCCGGCTCCCGGTGTCCAGACGAAACCCGATCTCGGTGCCGGCCCGGAAGGGGTTGGGATGGGGGGCCAGGAGCTGCGGGCGGGGGACCACCGCCACCGGGTCCACCCCGGTGGTGGAGCCGCAGGAGACGGCGATGTCGAAGGGCATGATGACGAAGTCGCGGAGGCCCGAGGTGAGGGTCTGCGAGTTGCGGGTCTCCACCAGGACCGTCTTGATGCAGAGGGGCGCCTGGACTCCCAGGTTCAGGTACCCCTCCAGGAACGTATAGACCGGGAAGCAGGAGTTGCAGCCCTGCGGACAGGTGTCCGGGGTGATCGGCGTGTAAGGCCAGGGGGAGCAGGTGGTGGCGGGGTTGACCTGGATCTGGAGATCGCAGGGAACCACGAACTGGGAGGTGACGTTGTCCAGGTTGCCGTTGGAGCCGTTCCCGTCCCCCACCCAGCGGTAGACGGTGCCCGTTGCATCGAAGCCCAACGGGGCGTCGATGAGGATGAGCAGGTCTCCCACCACGTGCCCGGCGGAGAAGGATCCCCCGACCTGCATCTCCACCACGTTCTGGAGAAGCCAGACCCCCATGGCCCAGTTTCCCGCGTTCCCGTACCGGTCCGCCCCGAAGTAGAGGCGGCCGTCGGGGTACCCGGCCACGAAGGCGTCCAGCAGGTCGTAGGTCGCGGGCACGGGACCGTCCGTCCACCCCCAGCCCGACACGTCCAGATCGTCCCGCGTGTTGGGGCCGGTGGGGATGGTGGTCCCCGCCGGATCCGCCTGCAGGCGATGCGCCTGATCCATGCCGCCCGGGGGGACCGGGCTGCCGTTGTCCCAGCCCAGTACCACGTCCCAGTCGTCGGTGGGCCCGCTCACCGTATCCTCGGCGTCGCCGTCCACGACCAGGGGACCGCCGGCCACCTCCAGGGGCACGATGATGAAGTCGTCCAGGGCGGCATCGGGGTTCACGGAATTCCTGGTCTCCACCAGCACGGTCCGGACGCAGGGAAGGCCCAGGGCGTAGAGGTCCACCACCCCCTCGATGAAGCTGTCGATGGGGAAGCAGGAGTTGCACCCGGGGTCGCATCCCCCGGAGATCTGTGGGGTGTAGGGCCAGGGGGAGCAGACGGGACCGGTGGAGTTCACGGAGAACACGAAACCACAAGGAAGCTGGGCGGTGATCTCGTCGAGGTTCCCCAGGGAGCCGGTGCCGGAGCTCGTCCAGCGGTAGGCGTGCAGATCCACCTGGTACCCGGGAAGCGGGGCGTGGGCGGTCAGGAGCACGTCTCCGTTCCGGTGGTCCCCGGAGAACCCGGAGCCCGGCCCCAGGGTCACCTGGTCCTGGAGCAGCCAGACCCCCACGTTCCACTCGTCGTTGTTCCCGTAGCGGTCGCCGCCGAAGTAGAGTTCCCCGTCGGCATAGATCGCCGCGAACGCGTCCAGGAGATCCAGGCGGGACGGCGTCGAGCCGTTGGCCCACTCCCATGAGGAGATGGGATCGTCGTCCCGGCGGGTCCCCTGGAAGACGGTCTCGTTGCTCGATTCGTGCAGGAATCCGTGGGCCAGATCGGAGCCGCTCGGGGTGACCGAAGACCCGTTGCTCCATCCCAGCACGACGTCCCAGTCCTCGGGGATGCCCGCGGAGGGATCCTCGGCGTTGCCGTCCACTTCCAGGCTCGCCTGGAGGAAGGTGGAGATGGGGACGATCACGAAATCCTTCAAGGCCGCGGTCGGCGACGACGAGGACCGGGTTTCCACGACCATGCTCCGGAAACAGGGCGATCCCAGGACGGACAGGTCCGCGAACCCCTCCAGGAACGAGTAGTCGGGAAAGCAGGGAGAGCAGCCGCCCGGACAGGCGGCGGGAGCCTGGGGCGTGTAGGGCCAGGGAGAGCAGGCGGGGCTCGCGTTCGTGGCCGCGAAGAGACCGGAGGGGACGGAGAACGAGGCGGTGATGTCGTCCAGGGTCCCGTCCGAGCCGGTGCCGTCGCTCACCCAGCGGTAGGCGGTCAGGTAGGCCGGCATGCCGTTGGGGATCGAGACCACGAAGAGCACATCCCCGTCCACGTGGGAGCCGGTGAAGGTGCCGCCCGAGTCGAGCGCGATCCCGGTCTGGAGGAGCCAAATTCCCAGGTCCCAGTTGCCGCCGTTCCCGTAGCGGTCGGCCCCGAAATAGAACTCGCTTCCCGAATAGACCGCGGCGAAGGCGTCCAGGAGGTTCTCGTCGCTCAGGAGCGCCGTGTCCGTCCATTGCCAGGAGGAGATCGGCTGATCGTCCCGGGTGGAGGCCCCGCTAAAGACGCTGGCCGACGCACCGTCCTGGACCCGGGCGTGGAACAGGTCCGAGGCCGAGGGGGCCACGCTCACGCCGCCGCTCCATCCCAGGACCACGTCCCAGTCCTCCGGCAACCCGGGTGCCGAATCCACGGCGTCGGCGTCCATTTCCATGCCGGTCTGGGCCAGGGCCCGGCCGGGGACAGTGAGGAGGAGAGCCAGGAACAGGAGAGAAAGAGCCGGAAAACGGCCGGGAAGGCGGCGAGACGACCGGGTGGGCATGGCTTGGATCCCCCTGTTGGTGCCTGAACTACCGAACTCCTGAGCCTGGACAGCCCAACAACCTGGTCGGGGATGTACCGAGAAGAGTGCTGGATTCATACCCCAGCCGGGCAAGGGAATCAAGTTGAATTCGAGCGAGGGCCCGGGCGGCCGGGATCGCCGCCACCGGCCGGGTTGCGGCATGGAACGATCCGCGACCCGGCTAGCGGGTCTTCCCGGGGTCCGGGGCGACCCGTAGCACGGTGTCAAGAAAGACGACGGTCCGCTCCACGACGTCGGTCCCGTTGAAGTCGATCACCATCCGGCGGGCGCTCCGCGGGCCGTAGACCGGGGAGGTGGCGGCGGGGAAGAGGTTGGCCGAGGGGACGTCCAGGGCCGAGGCCAGGTGGAGCGCCCCGGTGTCCGGGCCCACGAAGACGCGGGAGGAGGCGATGGCCCCGGCCAGGGCCACCACGTCGGGCGGCCGGACGACGTGCAGGCCGGGGAACTGCGATTCCAGCTCCCGGGCCAGGGTGGCCTCCTCGGGTCCGGCCAGCACCGTGACCGGAATTCCGGTCTTGAGCAGCGCCCCGAGCACCGCGGCCAGGACGTCCCCGGGGATGCGTTTCCTCCCGTGACCGCCGATGTGCATGGAGACTCCCTCGGGAGCCGCGCGAGGGGCGCGGCCGGGCGGGAAGTGGAACTCCATCGGGGGACAGGGGGGCGCATCCCAGATCGTCGACAGCAGCGAATAGACGCGCTCGGACTCGTGCCGGGCTTCGCGAGGCGGTGCCGGCACCGCGTAGCTGTACAGCGCGGAGGCGAACTCGTGCTCGAACCCGATCCGGTAGCGGGCCCGGGCCGCGGAAACGACGAAGGCGTTGGAGAGGGACGGGCTCCGCTTGCAGTCCAGGACCAGATCGTAGCGGGCGGACCGCAGCGACCGCAGGGTGCGGACCAGGGCCGCGGGGTTCCGGCGGAAGGCTCGCCGATCCATGTGGATCAGCGCCGACACCGCCGGATGGGCGGCCAGGACCTCGCCGAACCGGCCCGAGACCGCGACGTCGACGGCCGCCTCCGGAAA
>Ga0307424_1001565_pt1 | contig 11949 bp, 8 predicted proteins | sample SalMarWE160320MG_FD_202157 | JGI IMG/M metagenome (GOLD analysis project Ga0307424, IMG submission 202157) | Salt marsh sediment microbial communities from the Plum Island Ecosystem LTER, Massachusetts, United States - WE1603-20 | ecosystem: Environmental > Aquatic > Marine > Intertidal zone >...
CTGCCGCGGCATGGGCTGGGTTTCTCAAGGACAGGGATACGGTCGGTAAGGACGAAACCGCAGTAGTCCTGTTAACGGGAACGGGTTTCAAGGATATGAAAAGTGTAGAAGACCGGGTAACGATTCCTGATTCGATAGAACCGGACATTGATAGGCTTGAAAAAGTGAAAAGAAACAAATAAGAGCCAGTTTCAAAACCTCCCTATTTACTCGATCTCTTCGTCAGATAAAAATTTTAGTCCTCGAATGCCGCTGGAAGCGGAAAACATTTTGAAACTGGCCCATAAGGAAAGAAATCAATTTTTGTGCCGGGCCCTCCGAGCCCGGATTTTTACAGCTCCCGATGAGTGCTCAAAGGTTGTTGACAGCTTGCGGAGGCCATGATTAAATAGCAAGTAAAACTATTAAAACACAAGGCGCTCAACCTTTGCCTTTTACATTATATTAGTGGATTTTCCCACAAAGTCAATAAATTTTAACTTGTGTCCATCCATAGGTGGCCATTTTGCCCGATATCATCGTTATGCTCAAATTTTAATCCTCGAAATACCTGCAATGTATTCGTGTGGTTAAAATTATCGCATGCCTTGATCTCGAACAAACTATCTCATTTATGGATGGAAACTATCTTAAACAAGGAGGCGTAACATGAAAAGTTTGAAGTTGTTTTTGTCCGTCCTGCTGAGCGTGGCGCTGCTTGGCACTGTAACTTTCTCCGTCGGAGGAAATGTTGCTCAGGCCAAAGAGGCTAAAACAATCAAAGTGGCATTTATCTATGTAGGACCGCGGAATGATGGTGGATGGTCACAAGCCCATGATGTAGGGAGGCTTTACCTGGAAAAAATGCTGCCAAACGTAAAAACTTCCTTTTCAGAAAGCGTTAAAGAGGGAGCACCTGCTGAAAGGGTCTTCAGGAGTTATGTCAATCAGGGCTATAAAGTAATCTTTGCCACAAGCTTCGGTTATATGGACCCAATGTATAACGTGGCAAAAGATTATCCCAATGTGGTGTTTGAGCATTGTTCAGGCTTCAAGGCATCCAAGAATATGGGAAACTACTTCGGAAGGATGTATCAGCCAGACTATCTTTCAGGCCTGGTCGCGGGATTCATGACGAAAACAAATTATATTGGTTTTGTCGCGCCTTTTTCGACACCGGAAGTCGTGAGGGAGATTGATGCCTTCACCATTGGGGTGCGTGAAGTGAACCCGAAAGCGGAGGTTCATGTCATATGGACAAATTCCTGGTTCGACCCTGTAAAGGAAGGAAACGCGGCTCAGACTTTTCTGTCTAACAACGCCGACGTTATTGCCAGTGGAGTTGACTCCCCGGCAGCCATCGAAGCGGCCGCGAAAAAGGGGAAGTATGCAGTTGGGTACGATTCCGACATGTCCCACTTTGCCCCGCAAGCGGTTCTTACTTCGCGTGTCTGGGACTGGGGCCCCTACTATGTCAAGACGGTGAAGAGCGTTATGAACGGAACGTGGAAATCAGGAGCCTATTGGGGTGGAATGAATACGGGCATCGTGAAACTTTCGCCGTATGGCCCCATGGTACCGGCAAAGGTGAAAAAGTATGTCGAAGCAAAAAAGAAATTGATCATCAAAGGCAAGTTTCATCCTTTTACCGGTAAATTATACGACCAGAAAGGGGAACTGAAATTAAAGAAGGGCCAGGTAATGTCTGATAAAGATATGTTAAGCATCCAGTGGTTCGTCAGGGGTGTCATCGGCTCAATCCCAAAGGGTTAATATTGAATCATCACCTGGGTGGCCCCGGTAACTCAAAACCTGGGCTACCCGGTTTCAATCCATAAATGGCCGTTTTCACGATTCCGACCTCAACCTGTGGGATCATTTGTGCGGCGTACCATAGCATGCCCCCGCTCAATTCCTTGGGTTTTCATTTTGCAAATCCTGATATATCGGGGATAGAGTGGAGACTCACTGGTGCCCAAAATTTGTTCGTGGATGGGCAGTACTGAGAAAATCCCGAATTGTGGGGGTGCATTACAGGTAAATGAATTTTATGGAAAATCCAGCGGAACCTATCGTAAGGCTTCATAAAATCTCAAAATATTTTCCCGGTGTTCTCGCCAATGACAAAGTGGATTTCGAGCTTAGAAAGGGCGATATTCACACCCTCCTCGGAGAAAATGGCGCGGGCAAAAGCACGCTGATGAACATTCTCGACGGGCTTTATAAGCCCGACGAGGGCGAGATTAATATAGATGGCAAACCGGTTGTGCTTCACAATCCCTACGATGCCATGCAGATGGGAATCGGAATGATTCATCAGCATTTTATGCTGGTTGATACCTTTACGGTGCTTGAAAATGTCATCCTCGGGATAAAGTCTGAACCTTTCTATATCGATAAAAAGAAAACCGCTGCAAGGATAAGAGAAATTTCGGACAGATATAATTTCGGGATAGATCCTTTCCTCAAAATCTGGCAACTCTCCGTAGGGGAACAGCAAAAAGTCGAAATCATTAAAACCCTCTTCCGGGGCGCGAATGTTCTCATACTGGATGAGCCAACGGCGGTACTTACGCCCCAGGAGGTCGATGCCTTTTTTGAAATACTGGAAAAGATGGTGGAAGAAGGCAAGTCTATCATCTTTATAAGCCACAAATTAAATGAGGTCATGAAAATTTCAGACCGCATTACGGTCATGCGCAAGGGAAAAGTCGTTGGAATCGTCAACCGGGAGGATACCTCAAAAGAAAAACTAGCGGAGATGATGGTGGGCCGGAAGGTCCTTTTCAGTCTGGATCGCAAGCCCTTGCAACAAAGCAGGGAAGTTTTGAGGCTTGAAGATGTGCAGGCCTTTAATGAAAAGGGGATTAAGGCCTTAAAAGGCATCAATTTAAGCATAAAAAGCGGGGAAATTTTTGGGATTGCCGGTGTCTCCGGGAACGGGCAGCAAATCCTTTCTGACGCCATTGCCGGCTTGAAAAGTATCTCCGCAGGCAAAATTCTTTTGAAAGGAAAAGATATCGCGGGCCTTTCTCCTCGCTCCATCGCCAAGTTGAGATTAAACTATATCCCTCCAGACCGGCTTAAGGTGGGATTAATTCCAAATCTTTCGTCGGTGGATAACGCGATTTTGAGATGCTATGTCTGCGACCCAATCTCGCAGAAATGTTTTATAGATTATTCCAAGGCAAATAGCTTCACTGAAAAACTTATCAAAGAATATGACATCATGGTTCCCCGGAGAGATGCCCCGGTCAAACTCCTTTCCGGCGGGAACATGCAGAAACTCCTTTTTGCGAGAGAGGCCGAGGAGAAACCTGAAGTTTTAATCGCCGTAAACCCCACTAGAGGCCTTGATATAGGGGCGACCGAATTTATCAGAAATGAGCTGGTAAAACAGAGAAACAACGGTGTGGCGGTTCTTCTTATTTCAGGAGACCTCGACGAAATATTCATGTTATCTGACCGTATAGGGGTGATTTTTGAGGGAGAAATTCTCGATGTCATGGATATTGATGATGCCGACCTGGAAAGAGTGGGATTGCTCATGGCCGGGCTGAGGGACGATGGACACCGATCAAGAGGAGAAGAAACCTGAGACTCGTTAAGAGAGACAAAACACCGACCTACTTGAAGATAGCCAACCCGGTTATCTCCATTGTCGTTGGTTTAGTTGCGGGTGGAATTGCCATCATTTTCACCCATACCAATCCGCTGGCGGTTTTCAAATCGATTCTTATCGGTGCTTTTGGGAACACCTACAATTTTTCAGAAACCCTGGTGGCCGCTATTCCGCTTATCCTGATTTCAGCAGGACTGCTTCTCGCATTCAAGATGAAATTCTGGAATATTGGAGCCTATGGCCAATACATCATGGGGGCCATGTTCAGCTCTTTCTTCGCCCTGCACGCATCCCAAAACACATCGAGTTTCATGCTGTTAGCCGTGATGTGCCTGGCAGGCCTGATCGGTGGGGCTTTGTGGGCTATCATTTCAGCCTTGCTGAAGCTGTTCTGGGAAGTCAACGAGGTTGTCTCGACACTTCTCTTGAACTATATCGCCCTTTATATCCTTTACTATTTCATGCATGGCCCATGGCGAGACCCTTCCAGTCACGGGTTCCCTCTCAGCAAACCCTTTGCCGCGAACGCCCAACTGCCGATCCTCTTGAACCACACGCGTATCCATCTGGGGCTGGTCTTTGGAATAATCGCAAGCCTTGTTATCTACGTTCTTATTAAGAAAACAAGATTCGGTTATGAAAACAAGGTCATTGGTGAAAACCCCGTGGCCGCAAAATATGCTGGTATTAACATCTTTAGAAACACGCTGATAGCCGCGGCAATCAGCGGGGGATTAGCCGGTCTTGCAGGCATGGCCCAGGTTTCGGGTATCATTCACATGATCCAACTGGAAATTAACGCGGAGTACGGCTATACAGCCATTATTGTCTCCTGGCTGGCAGCTCTGAATCCCATTGCGTCTTTCTTTGTGTCTATTATCCTTGGCGGCCTTGAAGCCGGGGGATACCAGATTCAAATGACGATGAATGTTCCGTTCGGCATCGTCGGAGTCATTGAAAGTTCCATCCTCTTTGCCTTACTGGGGGGGGAACTTTTTAAAACACATAAACTCGTGTTGAGGAGGAGAAAATTACGTCATCAAACTTAATAATTGTTAATTTACTCGCTTCATCGGTACGGTCAGGGACAATCCTTCTTTTCCCGACCATCGGTGAAATCTTCGCGGAAAGAGCGGGGATCCTTAACCTTGGGCTGGAAGGCATGATGGTTATCGGCGCCTTCTTTGGGTTTGTCGTGGGTAATTTGACCAAGAACCCGTACATCGGGTTTACCGTCGGCATGTTGGCCGGGGGGCTCGCCTCTCTTATCTTTGCCTTTGTTTCCATCACGCTGAAGGGAAACCAGATTGTCGCGGGATTGGCCATGACGATTTTTGGGTTAGGGATAACCAATTTCTATGGCCAGAAGTGGATTAATACCAAACTAGTTGTTCCTGCCCAAAGTTTCGCGATTCCCGGCCTCGCAAAAATTCCACTCATTGGACCCGTATTTTTTAATCAGGACGCCTTTGTCTATCTCTCATATATTGTTGCGGTTGCCTTCTGGTTTATCCTTTTCAGGACAAAAAGTGGTGTCCATCTCCGGGCCGTGGGTGAAAATGCCCAAGCAGCCGATGCCATGGGCATCAACGTGGATAGGACGAGATACTTCTGGACGTTTGTCGGGGGGCTTTTAGCCGGAGCAGGCGGGGCCTATTTAACCATTGTTTACGCTCCTTTTTGGCTCGACGGTATAACTTCAGGCCGAGGATGGATTGCCGTCGCCCTGGTTATTTTCGCCATGTGGGATCCCCTGTATGCAATCGTCGGTGCCTATCTCTTCGGGGGAATCGACTCACTTCAATTTCAACTCCAGGCGACGGGGGCATCAATTCCTTCCTCTCTCTTGAGCATGCAGCCTTATCTACTAACGTTAATCGTGGTTATAGTCGCGACATTTATCTTGAGAGCAAAGCATATCGGCGCACCCAAAGAACTTGGGCTGCCTTTTTACCGGGAAGAACGGTAACAGAGAAGGCGAGAGCCCGGTTATCCAGGCACTACCTAATCCTGGACAACCTTGCCGATGTACGGAAGATTTCTGTGCTTTTGGGCATAATCAATCCCATATCCGATAACAAAGACATCCGGAATCCTGAATCCTACATAATCAACGTCAACGGGTACTTCACGCCTTTCCGGCTTATCAAGCAGGGTGCATATTTTGAAGGACGCGGGGTTCTTTAACAGGAGATAATCTCTCACCTTTTCAAGAGTATAGCCCGTATCAATGATGTCCTCAACAATAATGACGTCTTTGTCTCGGATATCCTCTTCCAAGTCCTTGTTGATTTTGACCTCCCGGGAGCTTTCCATGGAGCCTCCGTAACTGGACACAACCATAAAATCGATTTTCGCCTCCAATTTTATTTGCCTCGAGAGGTCCGCCAGGAAAATGGTAGATCCCCGTAAGAGGCCCACGAGAATAACATTTTCCGAGTCCTGGTAGTCACGTGTAAGCTGTTCCCCAAGCTCACGCACCTTTTTTCTGATTTCATCTTCCGGTATCAAGACCTCTATATGGTATTTCATGAAACTACCCTCAGATTCAATTATATCAGCTGATGTTACAGGAACGGTCCTGCCTTCTACCTCAAAATCGCCCCAAGGCCCTGAGAACTGCCTCCGGGGTGATGGGCCACTTGCGTATCCAGACACCGACCGCGTCATGGATCGCATTGGCGATGGCAGGTGCAGCGCCATTGACGCTCACCTCGGAGACTGATTTCGCGCCGTAAGGACCGTACGGGTCATCCGTATAAATCAAAATTGCCCTAAAATCCTCTGGTACATCCCTTATCATGGGAACCCCATACTCCCTCAAGTTGGTATTCAGCGGATGACCTTCCTTGTCGTACACTACCCCTTCATAAAGCGTATGGCCGATAGACTTAAGGACTGCTCCGTAAATCTGCCCCTCGGCAAGCTCCGGGTTGATGGGCATCCCCGCATCCATAAGGGCGTAATATTTTTGAACCTCTATTGCTCCGGTCCGGGTATTGACAGCCACCTGGGCAAAATGGGCACCATACGGAAAGGCGGATTTGTCCGTTGTAAAATGCCCTTCCCCAATGAGCTGCCCAATTCCCTTCCCGGCCTGGGTACGCCGTGCGAGTTGTTTATACGTGAGCTCACCTTTTCTCCCGACGATTTTTCCCGGATACGCAATCTTTAGAATTTCCTCTCTCTCCCCCATAACCATAGACGCAGCCTTCAGGATTTTCTTCTTTATGTCCTGCGCGGCCAGCAACGCGGCACTTCCGGAAAAAAAGGTTCCGCTTGAAGCAAAAGCTCCCGTGTCAAAAGGCGTGTTGTCCGTATCGCCGGACAGAATGCCCACATTGGCCATATCGGTGGCAAGAACTTCCGCCGCCATCTTCACGCAAACGGTATCCAGACCGGTTCCAAGGTCCGCGCCCCCGGTAAACAGCATGAAGGTCCCGTCACCAAACATTTTGATAGTTGCATTTGACTGATCCAGACCGGGCAGGCCTGATCCCTGTTGGACCATAACGACACCCTTCCCAATCTTCACATGGGGGTCATCGGAAACCTCCCGTTTTTCCCATTCAATCATCCTTGCTCCCTGTTCAAGGGCAGGGCCAAGGCCGCAGCTTTCCGCGGGGGCGGCAGTCCCCTTTCTGCCTTCGCCGAGGCATTTCAATATCTCAAGCATCGCCCCTTCTTTTACCCTGTTAAGCTCCATAAACGCGAGGGGGTCCATGTCAAGGGCGTTCGCCAGTTCGGTGGCTGCCATTTGCATGGCGTAAGAACCCTTGGGGGCGCCGTAGCCCTGATAAGCTCCCGTGGGAGATATGTTTGTATAGTAAGCCTTGACGTCAAATCCAACATTGTCACACAGAAACAGGGGGAGTGCCTTTGAACAGGCGTTCATGGGAACCGTCAAGGCATGCGCCCCGTAAGGCCCCGTATTTGCCTTTAAATCCATATACATTGCCGTAAGCTTGCCGTTCTTTTTTGCCCCGAGTTTAATTGTTATTTTCATCGGCATTCTTGTGCTGCAGGATTCAAATTCTTCTCTCCGGGAATATTGATGGAAGATCGCCCTGCCCGTTTTGTAGGTGGCGTACGCACACAGTTCCTCAAGGAGGATATCCTGCTTGGAACCGTACCCACCCCCAACACGTTCTTTGATAACCCTGATTTTATTTTCCTTTATCCCGAGGACTGAAGCGGTTATCCTTCTCAGGTGAAACGGAACCTGTGTCGAGCAGTGCATGATTAACCTGTCTCCCTCCATCTTTGTATAGACGGTGTGGGTTTCCAGGGGGGTACACTGAATGTGAGAAGCCGGTTCATAGTCCCGTTCAATTACAACATCGGCCTCGGCAAACCCCTTTTCAATATCCCCGATTCCACCTGTGACACTGGCGGCGATATTCCTGTGGGGATCCGCGCCGATAGGGAACTGGTAAATGATTTTTCCCTCTCTCGGGTCAATATCTCTATTCTGTTCAGCGAGATTACCCGGAGCCCCCTTCCTGAAACGTATCTCCGCATGATGAATAACCGGGGCATCCGGCGCTTCCGCCTCCTCTATGGTCAAGACGGGCGTTAAAACCTCATAGTCAACTTTGATTCTGGAAAGGGCTTCGTTGGCAATTTCTTCATTTTCAGCGACAACCGCCGCGACCCTGTCTCCCACATGATTGACTTTTCGCCCTATCATTCTCCTGTCATACGGGGATGGTTCGGGAAAGGTCTGCCCCGCCTGGCTGTACCAGGTGTCCGGGGTATTCTCATAGGTCAATATTTCTACGACACCAGGAATATCTCTGGCCTCTGATGCGTCAATTCCGTTGATGTACGCACTCGCATAGGGACTCCTCAGCATTTTCAATACGCAGGCGCCGGGCTCCACCTTGTCTTCCACAAACACCCGCTCCCCCCGGGCCAATTTCACGCCGTCCACCTTTTTCTTGACCTTTCCCACGAATCGCAGGCCATCCCCGAATTCCTGGGCAATGGTGATCGAGTAATCGGGGTCCTTTCTCCTTTCCACAGCCAGTTTCACCGCCTTGTAAAATTGCTGATACCCACTGTCTCTAATGTAAAGGGAAGAGAGGGCATCTTTTACATCTCCTTTCCCGGGATCTGGGATACGGTTCAACAGGTCATCCAATAACAAAGCCGCAGCGGGGATATTGTACCCTGACTGGACAACACCCGCGTCTATCATCGCAGATTGGACGGGAGAAAGGACGCCGTTTCTCGACAGATATTCAACGGTTCTCAACTCCTTGCCGTCAATCTGTGCCGCAATGAGAAGGGATGCATAGACAACCTTTCCATCCAGCCATATGGCATCGGAGCCCGCAAAGCCGTACCCGTCATCACTGTTCCGAACCGAATTTATTCCTATCCTTTTTAAAATCTTCTGAACATTCTCCCCGGGTTCCGTACAGATGTCCCTGGGTGCTCCATTTAATAAGATTTTTATCTTCATGGTTTATGCCTGCCTTCCTTTGCAATCCGTTACCGCCCGGGCAATCATTGTCGCCGTGATATACCTTCTATAAGCGCTGCTCTCTTTTAACCTTTCCGAAGGATGCACCGTCGAATAGACCGCATCAAAGATATCCTCTTCGGTTTCAAGTCCGCCGGAGAGAATTCTTTCTTCAAGCATTTGCAAACGAATTACATGGTTCGATAGACAGCCAAGTGCGATGACCGCCTCATCATCCGCGATCCTTACGGCCATGGTAAGCGTCGGAGAGGCTGCCGTGGAGAGAGCAATTTTGTCAACCATGCTTACCCCATGAACCTCAGGAAGGAAAACCTTCGATATGAGGGCATCTTCCTCATGGGATATATACTCCTCAACGGAAAGCACCCCCTTCTCCAAGGTTTTCACCTCGGCCTTCAAGGCTATCAACGCGGGGATGACAGAAGAGTCCGTTCTGTTCGCGGCGATATTTCCTCCAAGGGTTGCCATGTTTCTGACGCATCGCGATGGAATAAACGCCGCCGCTCTCAACGTCTCGGGCACCTCAAGAGAATCTATCAGGGCCTGTAGAGTTATGCCGGCACCGATTTCCACCCGGGTATCCGACCGTTTCACGTCTACTGGGAGAAGCCCTTCAAGCAAAATCACCCTTTCCGCATTTATCTTCGATGGTGCCCAGTTAATCTGGGTCCCACCACTGAAATAGATGGCATTTTCTCTCTTTAACGTGGCCGCTTCCTCCAGAGAAGCGGGTGTAAAGGTTTCTCGTATCATTTATGCCTCCCCGGTGATTTTTTCAGAAATTGCGTTGGCCCTGGCGGTAAGCTCCTGTTCATCAATCCCCACAAGCCTTCCCTGATCCACCACAACCTTGCCGTTTACAATGGTATAATCCGTTCCATGATTATAGCCAGAAAAGATAAGCGCCGCGAGCGGGTCCGAGAGGGACCCGGCGTACTCCATCCGGGCAATGTTAAAAAGGGCCATATCAGCCGCCCAACCTTCCCGGAGTTTGCCAACCTCCTCAAAATGAAGCATCCGAGCACCATTCACGGTTGCCATCTTATAGACATCTTTTGCGGTAACCGCGTCACTTCCATAACGGACCCGTTGCAGGAGAAGCGCCTGCCGCATTTCACCCAGCATATCTGAGGTATCGTTGGATGCCGACCCATCCACCCCCAATCCCACGTTGATATCGGTGAGCAGCATCTCTTTAACCCGGCATATCCCGGACCCGAGCCGCATATTGGAAGATGGGCAATGGGCGATATTGGTCTTCGTGTCACTCAAGAGGTTAAGCTCTTCGTCATTAAAATAAATGCCATGGGCGTAAAAGACATCTTCGCCAATAAATCCTGTATCCTCCATCAGTTTCAGCGGCCTTCTCCCATACATCTTTACGCAAAAATCATTCTCGTCCACGGTTTCCGCCAAATGTGTATGCAACCGGACACCATATTTTCGTGCAAGGCCGACGGTATCTTTCATAAGCTGTTCCGTCACGCTGAAAGGACTGCACGGGGCAAGGACAATCTTTCTCATGGAAAGCGCGGCCCTATCGTGAAATTGATTGATAACCCGTTCGCTGTCTCCTAAAATTTCATCCTCCGATTGCACAACCACATCAGGTGGCAACCCGCCATCTTTTTTGCTCAGCGACATGGAGCCCCGGGTGGGAGAAAATCTCATTCCCAACCTTTCAGCCGCTTCAAACTGAATCCCCATGATATCCCCTGTAATATGTCGGGGGTACACATAGTGATGATCAGTGGTCGTGGTGCATCCCGTTTTCAGAAGTTCCCCCATGGCAAGCAACGAAGCGTAATATGCCGCCTCCCCATCAAGGTTCTTCCAAATCTCATACAGATAGAGCAGCCAGTCAAACAGCTTCGCATTCTGTACCGCGAGGAGGTTCCGCGTCAGGGTCTGGAAAAAGTGGTGATGGGTGTTTACAAAACCGGGCACGACAACATGGGTGGAACAATCGATAATCCTGTCGGTTTCTGAGGGGTTAATATCAATTGTCTGGTCGATTCTGGAAACCCGATTGCCCTCAATGAGCAGGTCCCAGCCCCGCAGGGGGGCTTCCTCAACCGATTTCATGAGGCAGAAACAATCTTTAAGCAGTATGGACATGCTTTTCCAGACTCCTTGTATCGGCTTTGTAAAAAGTCATCTATTCATGATGCGTTGCGAAGTCATCAAGTTTATTTCGCAAAAAGTTTTCAAGAAGGTTCAAGGCTACCTGTTTCCGATAGGCCGCCGTGGAACGCTGATCGTCAATAGGTACAATCATCGCGCCATAATCGTCGATGAGTAATGGAATCTGAGCTTCTAATTCTGCGACAGGTTTGCCCACAATCTTTTTCTCCAGCTCTGTTGATCGCACGACGGTAGGCCCGACTGCCCCGAAACTGATGGCCACCCCATCCACAATGCCTCCCTTGACCTCTCCCATGGCGGCAAATGAAAGTTTTGCAAGGGCATTGGCTTTCCGGGTCCCAACCTTTTTAAAAACATTAATATTGGATTTCCTGAGAGGGACAATGATGGTGCTGACAATCTCATCCCTTTTCAAAATTGTTTGCCCGGGGCCGGTAATAAAACTCATGATGGGGATTTCCCGAACGGCTTCCAGGCTCCTCACTTCCACTCTGGCGTCGAGGGAATAAAGCGCGCAAATCGAATCGCCCGCGGGAGACGCATTACAGACATTCCCCGCCAGCGTGGCTATGTTTCTTATCGCCGGGGCGGCAATGCTGAGGACAGCCTCCCGAAGTATCTCCGGTGTATCCGGGTATTTCGCCACCTGGGAAAGGGAAACTCCCGAGCCGATAACAAGGGCCTCTCTCCTTTTCTCGATATGTCTCAATTCCTC
>Ga0307424_1001567_pt1 | contig 11944 bp, 11 predicted proteins | sample SalMarWE160320MG_FD_202157 | JGI IMG/M metagenome (GOLD analysis project Ga0307424, IMG submission 202157) | Salt marsh sediment microbial communities from the Plum Island Ecosystem LTER, Massachusetts, United States - WE1603-20 | ecosystem: Environmental > Aquatic > Marine > Intertidal zone >...
CATGTATTCGTAATGTGCTCCCGTTTCAGCGTATTCGACGAGATCGAGAGCTTTAGAAACATTCTCGGTCGACATGGCAAGCACGCCATGCTTTTCCCAGATGATTAGTTTATATAATGGTTTGACTTCACTGGTCGCTTTCATCAAATCAGTTGAGTTAGGTACCTTGAAACGGATATAACCGATACCGTCAGGAAACATTACTATCAGCTCAGGTTGCCAGCGGACAACTGCATTAAACAAACTCTCTCCATTTTGGTACCGTTCTATATGTGTCAGGTAAGTCAGGTGCATTGGCTGAGCATGCACCACAGCATGAAAGTGAACGGCTGAGTTGAGGAAAGCGTGTTGATGGAGCGCAAGATGCGAATTGAACTCACTGGTTAGCCGATCAAAATGGCGGTTAGGATTAGTAAAAAGCTGCCCGGTTCGCCCATCAGACTCAATCTTGAGAAAGCCCATATTGGCAGTTGGTTGATGGCCTATGTCTCTTAAACGGCATCCGGAGCCTGTCACAAGGAAGCATTTGCCGGATAACTCAGGGAATGCCTCTGGTAATTCATAGGCTTGGTTAATTGGGAAGAAATCAGTGGGATCGATCTCGGCATCCAGGCTAATTGAAATATTGCCAGCAGAGCCTTCGCTTGCATTAATCTGGCTGAGACGCTGGCCCACTTCCCCGATTTCATTCAACAAGGAATCCATCCTTGTTATATTATGACTCTCATCAATAGGCATTGGCAGCCATTCTCCTTGAATTTATCAAAAAATGTGATTTGCCCAAGCACTTCGCACTTCATTCATGGTGCCACGTGGCGCACATATGCCCGAACCGCTGCAGCAGACTCTAAGTTTAGCACGTGTTCGGCAAGTGATTGCGCCTGATCTGTACGCCAACGTCGTATCAGACTCTTCGCCGCTGGGATGAGGAATGGAGACATACTGAGTTCGTCTATGCCCAAGCCCAGTAGTATTGGAATGGCATCAAGGTCCCCCGCCATTTCGCCACATACACCAATCCAGATTCCCTGGTGGTGTGCTGCTACACTGGCTGCATGAATTTGCCGTATCACCGCAGGATTACAGGCATCGTTGAGGTGTGCTAGTTTGGGGTTGGTTCGATCTGCTGCCATAATGTACTGGGTCAGATCATTAGTCCCCACACTGAAGAAATCTACTTCACGTGCGAAGAGATCTGCTTGAATTGCAACGGATGGGATTTCCACCATGATCCCAATTAGAACTCTGGGTATCATTGAAAGCCCTCGGCTCTTGATTTCATCACCTGCCTCGGTTAGGAGCCGTTTGCCTTCGCGCACTTCTTGTAAGGTAGAGATCATTGGAAACATAATGCGCAAATCATGGCCAACACCGGCTCGCAAGAGTGCACGGAGTTGTGTCTTGAAGAGTTCGGGTTGAGCTAGACACAACCGAATGGCTCGCCAACCTAGAAAAGGGTTGGCTTCTTGAGCTATATTCAGATATGCGATCTCCTTGTCACCACCCGCGTCAATTGTCCGAACTACCACCGGGCGAGTATCCATAACATCAAGAATCTGACGGTATACCTGATACTGTTCGTCCTCTGATGGAGGGCTGTTTCTGTTGAGGAAAAGGAACTCGGTTCGTAGTAATCCAACGCCTTCTGCACCAGATTTCAGCGCAGTTTCAGCATCTCTCACACTGCCAATGTTTGCAACCACCTCCACCTTGCGACCGTCGGCTGTTTCAGCAACTTGTTTTGCGTTTGCAAGTTCTTCTTCGCTCTTAATAGATATTTGATCTTTCTCGAGATGAAATTGGGCTTCAAGTGCTTCATCCGGGGTCGCAATGACGCTGCCAGACTGGCCATTGACCAGTAAACGTTCTCCAGTTGCCACCCCAAGTATTTCCTCCCCAAGATTGACAACCGCAGGCAACCCTAGGGCTTTGGCAAGTATGGCAGTATGAGATGTAGGGCCACCCTCGGCAGTACAAAAACCCATTATCTTATTCCGATCCAAGGCTACTGTCTCAGACGGAGCCAGATCGCGAGCCACGATGATGGAAGGTCTACTTAGGGGAATTGCCTTCCCTTCGTCTTCTCTACCTAGCAGGATTCTTAGTACGCGAGCACCAATATCCCTTAGATCAGCAGCCCGAAGAGCAAAGGTGGGATCGGGTAGTTTTTCCAGTTGTTGTGCGTAACTTTCTATGGCATCCGTCCAGGCAGCCTCAGCATTCCAACCCTGTTCAAGTATTCCCCGAACCTTTTTACCTAGACTCTTGTCTTCTAACAGCATCACATGAGCTTGGAAAACCGCTGCTTCATCTGAGAGCCCTTCTGCTTCGAGGGAATCGCTTAAAGCTTGAATTCCTGTGTGGGCGGAGACGATGGCCTGATCAAGGCGGGATTGTTCCGTTTCTACAGTATTGGCCTGATAACGAGGCGTCTTAAGACTGCTCTTTTTCCAAACTAGCGCGGGTCCGCTGACCATACCCGGTGCGGCTGGCGTACCACGAAAGTGAAGGGGGGGATTAGACCTTTGCATTGCTTTCACTCCGTCAATGAAGGATAATATGGTTTCCTTAGATTACACGATCGCTGCCGCCATCAATGGGAACTTGCGCGCCCGTAATCTTGGAGAAAAGGGGCCCACACATTTCTGCTACCAATTCACCTACATCTTGACTGGCCAACTCAACGCCAAGAACGTTGTTTTTTTTGTATTGCTCCACACTTATTCCATACTTTGCTGCTCGGCTTTCAAGAACGTCTTCCGTCCAGATTCCGGTATCAAAGACTGCATGTGGATTTATCATGTTTACTCGAATATGCGCCTTCCCCCATTCAAGAGCTGCCACCCGGCCAAGCTGTGTTAAAGCCGCCTTGGATGCGGAATAGGTGGCCGCACCTGGCCCCGGGGCAGGAACATTGCGTGATCCATTAATGACGACTCTGCCGTAACGCGGCGCTCTCTTCAACAGTGGATAAGCCTCTCGAAGCAAGGTAATGTTGGCGTCCACGTTTATTTTCATCACACTTTGCCAATGCTCCAATGATAATTCGTCAATGGCACAGCTTGCTGGAAAAATGCCCGCGTTCAAGACCATAATATCTAGTCCCCCGAAGGTTCGAACGGCCAATTCAAGAGCTTTTAAGATTTGTTTTTCATCTGTCAGGTCGCACACTTGTCCAAAGTAGGCAGATTTATCCTGAAGATCCAGCACATCCTCATTAATGTCCAAACCAACAACCGCAGCACCGCGTTCCAAGAGAGAATCCACGCAAGCTTTTCCGATCCCGGAGGCTGCGCCCGTAACGAGGGCAATCTCACCTAGGAGCGTGCGGGATTTGCCTTCTTTCTTCTTTAGCGAAAAGCCCTTTGGAGTGTCTTCGGAAGACACGACTGCTGGCGCGAATACGCCTAAAGGTGCTGCCATTGCGAGGATGTCCATTTCTTGATTCAGGATCATCGTGTTACGAGCAAGCATCTCTGGGCTTTCGGCTGTTACGCCCATCCCCATATGATGATCAATTAGGAGGATTGATGAGGGTAAAATGCCTTTATTGGTCAATTTTGATATCTTGGATGGAAGGTTAATGGGATCGAGCCCGACTAGTGGATGAGGAGCAAATTGCTCCGCGACTACCGCACTTGCAAGCCCCTCCTGAATCAATTGAAATGCGGCATCCTCGGTATCATTTGGTTGACTGAGTCGCAAGAGGATAGGTCGTTTCGCTCTCTCCGAAAGTTTTTCGCGCAGATCTGCTATCTGAATCCGGATCGATTCTTCTGATTCTTGCCCGCGAATGCTAGATGAAGCACTTACTTTGAAATCAGCTTTAACATATTCTTGCACATGTCCTAGTAGTTCGATGGTCAAGGATTGAATCTCGTCTGGATTTTCCCCAAAGGCGAGTAATCCGTGATGGCGCAAATAGATTGCCTTATATTGGCATTGTTCTAACCTGCTGATAGCCTGTCGTAAAACCTTAAGAAGAGGAAATCCTGAGGGTGCATATGGCAGGGGGAGCACCTCTGCTCCCAGTATTTTTTTTACAAGATCCTGCCATTCCTGCACGCATCCAATTGCTGAGAAGGCGGAATGGGTTGTGATGCACACAACCTTTTCGTTAATTGCCGAATGGTAGAGTGCCCTAACGGTAGCTTTTGAAGAGTCAAGCGTCAGTCTGCAGCGGTCCAGTTCGAATTGCAGGTCTCCTGGTTCCAAGGCATCCAGTTCAATTAGGGGCTCGAGTAAATCCTGCCGAAGGATCGCCGGAGAGTCCTCTGAAGAAAGTACATCAGAGAATAACATCACATCGTGTTCATGCCCGATACGATCGGGTAAACTCGTCTTTATCGAGAAACTTCCCCCCATAGCCGGGGAGAATAATCCGCTTTTTGCTAATTCGTTGCAGACTGTGCGAAAGTACGACTCTTGGTTGGCTGTTTTTGAACGCGCATGGGAATTACTTGCCTTGGACATGATTAGTATCTACTCCCTTTTAAACACGGAAAGGGATATCCCTTTCCGTGTTTGCCGCTCATTTCGTCTTTTTTGCAGAGGCAAGATACAACGCGTAGGCTTTATCGGGAGTGCTCCTCTCGTGTATGATTGACCGCAGTGCTTCTGCCATGGCTTGTGGGTGTTTATCTTGCCAGATATTTCGCCCGAGGTTCACTCCCCGCGCGCCACGCTGCATGCCATCGTACACGAACTGGAGTACCTCCAGTTGAGAATCTGTCTTGGGACCACCTGCGATCACAACCGGCACGGGACAGCCATTGACGATCCGGTCAAATTCCTCTGTGTAGTAGGTTTTGACCACATGTGCGCCTGCTTCTGCACAGATTCTGCAAGCCATGGCCAAGAAACGCGTCTCTTGCTTTTCTTTCAACTCTCGCCCTACTGCTGTGACCGCCATGACCGGAATGCCATAAGGTGCGCAGGCATTTACCAAGTTGCTCAGGCCCATCAATGTTTGATGTTCAAATTTGCTGCCAATATAGACGGAGTAGCCTACTGCGCTCGCATTCAACCTCAGGATCTCGTCCACTGAAACTGTCCAATCTTCATCAGCCAGATCCTCGGCAACGATGCTGTTGCCGCCAGAGACGCGTAAGATGACGGCTGTATTGATGGCGGGATCAATTGCAGCTCGTAGCGAACCGCGCGGGATGAAGATCGCATCCGCCACGTTTTCCAATCCCGCCAGGGTCTGAGCTGGCTTTTCAAGCCCGTGAGTGGGACCTTGAAAATACCCGTGATCCATTGCGAGGTAAAAACAATTCCCATCATCTCCGAACAATTTTGACATTCGATTTGCCATGCCCCAGTCCATCTGAGACCTCCTGAGTTTCTATGTGTTTTCTTATAAAGAGGAAAGCTCAACTCTTTTCAGATTCCGAAATTATCCATGTGTGAGTGTGGACGTCTTCGGTTTTACAACCTCGAATCCGTGATCAGTTAGCCATGCGTGAAATTCATGGGTAGTGTGAAGACAGTTGTTATTGCAAATTTCGCGAATGAATTCGTATCTATCCGTATTCGCAGATTCCTGATCAAGGAGAACCTGTATAGGACATTTGATATCTCGACAGTACTCTCGCCGCTGATAATCGATGTAACCTTGGATCGTTGTCATCCCGACCTCCTGTATTAGTGCAATTTGGGGACGTCTGCCCTCTTCTCAGGCAAAAATTCGAGACAAATCTCCTCTTGAAAATTATTGCAATTTATGCAATAATTTTCAAGAGGATTGTAGCATAGTGGTACAGCGCTGTCAACAAACCGAGGCCGGTTGCCGGTCCACGGATCCCAAGGAGAGAATTCATGCATATCGACATCCAGTTCCTGTATGTATTCAGTTTGTTTATCTGGCTGCTATTTTTTTTGGCCGGAAAATTTCAATATAGTCGTCTCAGGAATGCGACAATGAACCTTGCGCTTGAGCAGGCTGATACATTGCTCAGAAGGGATCGGGATCTCACTGTTGAACACTGTTACGAAGTACTGTTACCAGAATGGGAGCGGATGCTGAAAAGGACAACCTGGTTCATTCCGCATAAGACAGAAATGTGGCCTATGCCAGCTCGACCGGACTATGTTCGAAATCGAATGAACTTGTCTCCAGTTTGGCTGGGTGCGTTTCTGGAGCTGAATGGTTTTAAGCTTTTGGCGGCTCCTGCCCTCAAGGTACAAATCGACGAAATCGTCAAGCGTGCCTCCATAACTAAACTCAATAGAGGTGTGAGCAGCTGATGTTCTATGCCTCTAGCGCGGCTAATATCTGCGAAGGGTATTGACAAGCCTTGTTGTTTTTGCTAAGATAAGAATTGAAAAGATTTTCATAGTGTGCAAAAATTTGCAAAATATATCGTATCCCCCTTTAGCCATATCAATCTATTCGTGCTCTTCTTGCAACTATTGCAGTGTGAAAGACGTGCAGCCAACCAGGGTTCTGCTAGGTAAAATTGTAAGCGGCCTAATAATCCTCAGCGATGCAAAATACCCATTCATTTCAGTATGAATGGCCTGGTGTTGTTTCACTGATGTTCATGTGCTACAGATAGAAAGGAGGTGGCGCCGTTTGAAGAATGTTATGCAAGTGGTCGGAAATTCTTGACAATCCTTTTTGGAGGCTACCATGACACTTGATTCACTTATGAAAGGCCTAAATGACGTATTTAACGCATTTGGATCATCGGTTTTTATCGGGATGATCATTTTCGTAATATGTCTAATTTTAGGGACCGGACTGCGGAAGGCTTTCTTCTCTGGGCTGAACGCAGGTATCGGCTTGATTGGCTTCGGTTGGCTGATTAATTCCTATATACCGATCATCGTTCCCGCTGTCCAGAATTTTGTGAAGGTGACAGGAATTAACCTGCCAGTAGTGGATATTGGTTGGCAAGCGACCTCGGTAATTGCCTATGCCACTAGAGCCGGGTTGTTCTTCTTGGGTTTTGGCCTGCTCTTCCAGATCTTTCTCTTTCTGATCAAATGGACCAACCTGTTTATCCCGGGTGACCTGTGGAACAACTATTCCTATATGTTCTGGGGATCGTTGATCTACGTTGTTACGACGGACATATGGCTTTCCCTGGCAACCATGTTTGTGATGGTTCTATATAACATCATATTCATTGAAATGAACCAGAAGCGCTGGTCGACTTATTATGGTTACCAGAACGTTGCCATTCCAGCCTTACACATCACCCCGGGCACGCCGTTCGCCATCGTTGGAAACTGGGTCATGAACAAGCTCGGTGCCTACAAGGTTCGCTGGGGACCGGAAGAACTTCGTGTGCGTCTGGGTTTCTTGGGTGAACCAATTGTGTTAGGCGTGATTCTGGGCTTCCTTCTGGGTGTGTTAGGTAACTTCACGGGTCTTGGCACTCTCGCCGCTTGGGGCAATACAATGACGATTGCCGTTTCGACTGCGGCTGTGATGGCGATCTTCCCGCGCGTGGCAAATATCTTTGCCTCTGCGTTTATGCCGATTACAGAGGCTGCCAGAAAGCGAACCACCAAGAATGTTAAACAGGGCGAAGATCTGTATATTGGCATCAACGATGCAACCGGCTACGGCGAGCCAGCTACTTTGATCTCTGGAATCATCTTGATTCCGGTCATGTTGCTGCTTTGCGCCATCCTGCCTGGCAACAGGACCTTGCTTTTAGTCGACCTGATTGCCATTTCCTTCATCATTCAACCCTTCGTCGCTGCCACGAATGGAAACATATTCAAGACCGTGATTCTCAGCGCAATATGGTTTAGTATCGGTCTGTACATCTGCACGTGGACAGCGCCGTTATTTACCCAGGTTTATGCTCAGTTTGCTGCCACCCCGCTGCAACCCGGCGCTATGGTGACGTCTGGTATGATAGCCAATAAACCTATTGTAGGCGGTCTATTATTCTATCCAGTCTACAAATTCGGTTGGTGGGCTGTCATTGTAGAATTGATCGCTTACTTCCCGCTGTATTTCCTGTTCAAAAAGAATAAAGTCAAGATCCAGGACTTTATGGAAGCACAGGCGGCGTTGGATGTAATGGAAGGTCCCTCGGACACCCCCACCACGACTCCGACTCCTGCCGAGGCAAGCGGCGACTAAAGAGAGACGGAACGATGTTGAACAGGGGGGGCGAGAAACCCTCTCGCCCCCCCTGAACGATTGTCATCCCACTGTAATCCAGGAAAGGTCTTATGGCAGGCGTCGTTATTGATGAAAAGTTGATAGAATTGGGGTTAAGCGCTCCTACTCGTGAGCAGGCCATCAAGGTTTTGGCTGACAAGTTGTATGCGTTGGATTATGTTAAGGATGGCTATTACGAAAACGTTATCAAACGCGAACAGGAGTTCCCGACTGGCCTACCCTCCGCCATTCCGGTGGCCGTGTGCCATACGGAAGCGCAATACGTAAAGCAGAGCGCGCTTGTGGTTGCAACGTTGGCTCACCCAATCGGATTTCGGGAAATGGGAACACCTGAGAGAGAGGTGCAATCTGAGATCATTTTTCTCATTGCCCTCAAGGATTCCAAGCAACAGGTGCCCTGGCTAAAAAAGATGGCTCGGGTTTTCAAAGATCGGGTGGTTTTGGAGAAGATTAAGCAGTCAACGAGCAAGACTGAGCTGACCGAATATCTAATCCAATTATTTGCTCCAGAGTAAATTCTTTTACTCGAACAGAATTTCAGATCAGAGAGGACCAAATTATGGCCAATGCAAAAAGTCTGACGGTTTTAGCAGTTTGCGGCTCTGGGGTTGTGAGCTCTTCGATGATTTCTCAGAAACTCGAGGAGATACTCAGCCCATTGGGAGTAAAAGTCAGCGTGACCGGGTTGCTGCCTACCTCCGTCCAAAGTTATGTAGACCGAGGGGGCATAGATTTTGTGGTAACAACTAGCCCGATCCCTGGGACCATCAATGTCCCCGTCATCAAAGGCATTGCCCTGCTGACCGGCTTTGGCGAGGATGAATGTATCGAGGAAATTAAAAAAGTCGCCAAGGAAGTGCTCGCTAAGAAAGCTGCCTGAACTGGCGGAGGATGCTCTTTCCGTTTGTTCAAATATTCAGGTCCCATGTACTAAAGCCAACGAAAGTTTGGACGATTCAGGTGCCTTATGGGTCTTTCTCCCGATCAACAACGACTCGAAATGATCGCCGAGATCGCACGACTCTATCATGAAGAGAATTATAACCTTGCGAAAATTGGGCGAAAATTCGGTGTTTCTGCATCCACTGTCTCGAGATTATTGAAGGAAGCTCATGATCTTAAAATCGTCCAGGTTGTCATTCGCTTTCCTTTCTCGACAAATCCTACACTTGGCAAGCAGCTTAAGAAACGTTATGGCTTGAAGGCTGCTTATGTTTTACCCGACGATCGAGGATCTTATTCGGAAGTAGTGACCAAGGTAGGACATCTCGCAGCGCGTGTATTGGAAGACGTTCTCGAAGATGAAATGACACTCGCAATCTCGCTAGGCTTGGCTGTCTCGGAAACTGCCAGGGCCTTTCATCCATCCAAAAATATACACGATGTGGTTTTACGGCTGCAAGGAGCTGATCAGAATGAAGTTGCAGAGGGGACCGACTTGGCTCAAATCTTTTCCCGACACCTAGGTAATGAATACAAGATTATCCCTTCTCCATGGATAATGAGCAGCAAGAATGCGCGCGATTCTATCCTCCAGGAACCAACTGTGCAGGATGTAATTCGTGAAGCAGAGTCAGCGGATATTGCCTTGGTAGGTATGGGGTCAATGGATAGTTCCGTTTCAACCATTCTTCGAAACAAGCTGATCTCTTCAACTGAACTCGAATCGTTAAAGAGAGCAGGAGCGGTTGGAGAAATTTGCGGAAAGTATTACGACCATCAAGGGAATGTGATGAAGGTTACATTCAATAGCCGATCTGTTTCCATTGACATCAGCAAATTGAGGAAAGTTGATACGGTAATTGGAGTTGCGGCAGGTTTGGCGAAGGTAGACGCTATTGCAGGAGCTCTCCGAGGTAAGCTCGTCAATACATTGGTAACCGATTCAGAAGCAGCTCGAAAGTTGATGGAAGACGAGACTTAGGCTTAGCTTTTGTCTTTCAAATAGGTGATTATATGCCGGAAATCGAATTGATGATTACAAACAAGGCTGGCCTTCACGCACGGCCAGCATCTCTTTTTGTGCAGGAGGCCAGCAAATATCAAAGTGAAATTACTGTTATGAATGGGAATGAGACAGCAGATGCAAAGAGTATTTTGGATTTACTGACACTGGGAGTAAACAAAGGATGTACTATTAGAATTACGGCAGAGGGATCAGACGCTGTCCAAGCCTTGGATGCGTTGAAAGCATTGCATGCCTCGAATTTTGGGGAAAAGGAATGAATTTTAGGCAAGTATCTTTTTCCATCTTCATAAATAACTGATCTCTTTAAATGAAGTTTTTTCGCTATAGGATAATCTAGAAAAACTAATTGCGACGTAGACTGATCAGTGCACGTAACTGTCCCTGTAGTAAAAGAGTACTTGACATAACTTATGTAAATCCCAGTTATCGATTCATATTGAGGTCAATCGGGCCATCTGGGTCTCAAGGGGCAACGTACAACACGACGTAACGATTGAATAGCTGTAACCTGACCACATACGAGATTTTGCTGTGTTGTACTTTCCTCAGTGCAGTCAAGGAACAAGGTTGTCGGGGAATCCTTCGCCATCTATTGTCGCGCAAGAAGATAATGGAATATGTTGGGAGGCAAACGTTTCCTGATCGAATCGCTTTATAAGCAGAGTGACTTGCCGAAGGCCGGGATCCTGTCAATGGTGTCCAGCTCCCTTGACAGGGTGGCCGCAGGCGACACAATTACGCCGCAAGAAGCGGTTCGACCGTGTATCCGCTGGAGAGCAATTTTCCCTTTTCGCGAAAAGAGCTCTTTTTTATTGGCGAGTATCCCTTAACGTCACGTGTTGCAGTACAATGGGGGTATGGAAATGCTATCCTTTTGTTGGGTTTTGCATTTTTCTTTATTGGATTGGGTTTCAGGTGTCTGGGATAACTAATCCAATAATAGGGCTAGTGTTTATTATAGTTGGTATTTTGTTGCTGATCTTTACAGCAGTGTCTTACATTCCAAAGAGAAGGCGGAAAGCATCACAAAAGGTAATGGATTTGAAGCGTCCAGCCGAATTGACTGCGAAGAAAAAGGTCAAAGGGACAGGTGACTGGAAAGGCATTATCTTTGGAGACTATCCCTTCCCCCCAGATTCGGCTTTTGGCCTCGGCTTGATGGTCGAAAATAAGTCCCAGTATGACCTGAAATTGGTTTTGGCGGAGTTGACCTATCTCATAAATACGGAAACCAAAAATAGGCCTCTGCTTTTGGGGCACTTGAGATCTCTGCCCTGGGTGAGTAGCAACCGAAAGTCTGACTATAATCCACAAACAATTGCTGAAGGAGAATCCAAAACTCTAGTTGTGGTAAATTGGAATATGGAAGACAATGAGCTTTGGTTTCCTACCGATTCCATTGAAGATGCCAAAAAGCCCAGCATAGTAGTGATAAGCGATGGAATCGAGAAACAAAGATTGCGCATTAGGAATAATAGACAGAGCTTTTGGGTGTTAATTTCTGCTTCGAGATAGAGTTCTGAGCGGAGGGGCTAGAACCTTTTATATATAAGAGGTCTTTAGTAAGAGAAGGAATGTCCCTTCCTGAGGGGACATCTCTACTTTGGAGAAAAGGGGACATTTCTACTTTGGGTTGACAGGGATACTCGCCTTGCTAAAAGCTTATTCGTTCTCGTCGGGCTGTCTCTACAACCTGCTGGTGCAACACTGCTGGAAGGTCCAAATATTCCGAGTTCTGCGCCCCTGTATCAAGTTCCTCTACGATCAAAACGGATGCGTCCCGACTGACCAGGATTGTGTGCCAGGTATTTACGCGGACGTTGTAGATC
>Ga0307424_1001571_pt1 | contig 11939 bp, 11 predicted proteins | sample SalMarWE160320MG_FD_202157 | JGI IMG/M metagenome (GOLD analysis project Ga0307424, IMG submission 202157) | Salt marsh sediment microbial communities from the Plum Island Ecosystem LTER, Massachusetts, United States - WE1603-20 | ecosystem: Environmental > Aquatic > Marine > Intertidal zone >...
TCAGCTCAGGGAGCGTCTCAACGGAAACGGTGCCTGGCACATGAATCTAGTGTTCTCCCACCGCTCGCCACCCCCATGGACGCCCGTTCCAGCTCATGAAGGCCGGCTGCAGCTCATGAGTGGCCGTTGTGGCCCATGAGTGCCCGGAGCTGCATTCTCCGCGCGGTGGGGGGAGCATTCTCCGTAACTCCGGCGGCCGTGCGGTCGCTGGGCGACCGCACGTCTCACGATTCCCGGCGGTCGCATGGCCACGAGAGGGGATCGCCGTGGAACCGTCCGTGGGGAGAGTCCCCCACCCGCCCATGCCGTGATTAGGTGACTGAGTATTCACGTGATTAAGTTCCCACCACCCGCCCAGGAGGGGGAAAGGAAGACGGGAAAAGGGAAACGCTCCCCCACCCACCCAAAGAACGCTGCCGCAGCGCGCCCCAGAGAATGGTGCGCTCGGTGGCACGTGCCATGCTTCGAGGTTTCCTGGAGAGCGTGCTCCGTACCGGCGCTTTGGCAGGAAACCTCGAGCTTGGCAATGCGCGGGAAGAGCCATCGGCCGTGTGGCTTCAGCTGCGTTGGTGGCGCTTCGTTGCCTGGCCGGAGCGGGCCGCGAAGGCGCTTCTGCGGCGAACCTCATTGCCCGCTTCGGGCAGGTGACGACGGGCATCTGCAGAGCAGGCGCCCGGGCGCCGGAGTTGCACGGAAAAGGTGTTCCCTCGGCCCGTGGCGATGGGAGTATCGGCTTCACGATTGAAGGAGACGGCTCGAACAAGCTCCGGCGGTCGCCACGAGGCTGCTGACCCTTTCTCGTGGCCGTGCGACCGCCGCAGCTGTGAGACGGCTGGGTGCGCCAGCACCCAAACGGCCGCCGGAGCTCCAGGGGACCGGCCCCAGCCCGCTAGAACCCAACCCCCAACCCCCAAGTGAAGAGCCAGCGGTCGTCGCGGCGGCCCTGGATTCGGCGCAGCGCGCCGAGCTCCAGGTTGACCTTGGCGATCGCCACCTCCATGGTCCCACCGAAGTAGGTCGTCGCGGGAGGTGCGCCCGCGGGATCGCCCCAGGTCCGAAGGAGGGTGGCCTTGACGCCGAAGCCGAGGTAGGCGTGAGTCAGCAGCCGCCCCCGGCGGAGCTCGCCGAGGACCTGGCCATAGCCGATGCTGAGCCGACCGCCCGCGAGCCCACCATCCAGCTGAGCGTACGGCCCCAGGAGACTGCAGAGAGTGGCGCAGTCAGCGTCCGGCTCCAACCGCGCCAGCATCAGAGCCAGCGAGCCGGAAGGACCGCTTGGGTGGATCCAGCCTACGCGCTGGAGCACCACCAGGCGTGTCTCGCGGTCTGCATCCTCCGCGGCGATCTGTTTCTCCAGTGCCGGCAGGTCGGTAGTTGGGGTGTTCGTGATCTGGACGCGTGCGGTGCCTCCGTCGATTGACCGACCGGGGCGGCCACACACCGCCTCGAGGGTGAACGTCTCCGGGTCGGGGAGCTTGCCCTGGTCGACCATCTCGCGCACGACGGACTCGTTCCGGGTCAGGCCGTCACGTAGCCGGTAGCGCTGCCTCTGCTCCTCGAGCCACGGGCTGTCCAGCCAGTGACAGTAGCCGCGAAGGACGGGCTGCATCGACCGCCAGCGGCCCTTGCGGAAGATCTGCGGCTCGTACGACTCGTCCCACTCCGGGGTCACGTAGCGCGCCAGGTCGATCGGCCGGCGGATCCGCCACCGCTCTCCGGACAGCTCGAGCACGGGGTCCGAGCCGCCGCACAGATCGCGGTAGAAGCGCATCCCCTGGTCGTCGGCCTCGAGGTCGGAGATCGACAGGATGCCAGAGGTGCGATACCCCAGTAGGAGGTAGCGCTCGCCGACGATTCCCTTGCGGATGACGGCGAGCTCTGCCTTCTCGGGTGACATGCCGTGCCTTACCAGGCGCCGGTAGCCGCGGAAGTACTTCCAGCCCAGCGAGACGAAATGGGCGAGCTTGTCGGTTCCAATGCGGACGCCGGCCACCTCGATGGTGGCTCCGAGCGGCATCCACATGCCGATGTCGAGAGGGCCGTGGCGGCTGTAGACGTTGCTGCGGCGGCTGTCGCGCTCGTCCTCGGCGGTTGCCGGGTACCGGCCCACGAGCGGGCTGCTCGAGCTCCACACCTCGACCGGGTGGAAGATGAAGAGGTAGCGGAGACGGCGCTGAAAGCGGACGGTAACGTCCCAGCAGGTGGCAGGGGGGCGATCGCTGGGGAGGCCGTCGAGAGTTCGCTGGAGCTCGCGGTTGAACCAGGCGTTGAGAACCTCGGTCGAGTCCTCGATCGGCTTGCCCCAGCTCTCATACTGGTCCGTCTCGGTAGCCGTGACCGGCCACGCGACCGCCACCGCGAGCAACCACGCGACTGGCCACGTGAGCAGCCAACCGCGCGCGGCTCGCCGCAACAGCCGGTCGGGAATGCGCCAGCCGCATTGGGTCATGCCGGGCCCTGCCTCAGTATCGGTAGCCGAGCGTGAGCATGGCCGAGTCGCGATCACCGAAGCCCGCCTCCATGGTCAGGATCCAGTGCTGTCCGATGCCAGCCGTTGCTCCGAGCAGGTAGTTCAGCGGCTTGGCCTGCTTGAAGTCGACCTTGAACGGGAACGTGCCGAAGTACGGCATGGTGTAGGCGCCCTGGTCGTGCTCCTGGGTGTCCTGGTACATGGCGCCGACCCAGACGGCGCCGCCGTTCACCTGATAGCCGAGCTTGAGCGTAGCCACCCAGGCCTTGATCGAGGAGGTGGTGACGTTGAGGCTAGTTTTCGTGTACTCGTAGGTGAGCGACTCGAAGGTTCGCTGCCAGCCGCCCGCCAGGGTGAAGCCGCCGCCGTACACCGTGCCGTGGTAGTCGATCCTCAGATCATTGAGCTGCAGCGGTACGCCGAGGTCGATGTTGGCCAGGCTTACCCTGGTCTTGCCCCCCACCGTGCCGCCGAGGGCGAACACGTTGAGAAACGGCAACACCCAGTAGTCGACCATGAGGTGAGTCGTGTCGGTCGTGTTGTCCACCTTGAGGCCGTCTGCCTGGCTGAGGTCGATTCCCGGGATTCCGACGTCGAGGCTCACGATGTCGTAGTCCTGCCGCTGATTGTAGACGGTCAGCGTGATGCCCAGGCGCGGCGGCAGCTGCACGCCGGCGTCCCGCGCGGCGTCGAACGACTGTGCCTGGCCGTGTGACGCCAGGGCGAGCGCCAGTGTGAGACTGCCGAGGATGATCGCGGTTCGCCGGCGACCCGCCGGGCGGTGCCCAACTGCCATAAGCCGAGCGCGAACGCAGCTGTCTGCCTCGATCATTGCGCTTTCCCCCCTTTTCTCATCGGTGAACCTGTTGACGCAATTGTAACCGGTATCGGGGGGCTGCACCTGCACGGCCGCCCACCCGGAGGCGAGTGGGTGGATAGACGCCCGTGGTGCACCCGTCGCAGGTTCTTGCCGATCACTTCAACGACGGGGCGGTGTTGTCTCCGGCCAGTGCGAAGGGTCTCCGGCCCGGGGGTCGGTGCGCGGCTGCGCTGGTGTGGCGTCAGGCTGTCAGGAGCTCGGTGCCGAGCCCGGTCCAGCCGGTCGGATGGGACGCGCCGAGCCCCTTGCCGTTGTCGCCGAACAGCCCACTGTCGGGCTTGCCGGAGCCGCGTTTCTCCCGCACCGTTTGCGGCCAGGTACGGTGCCCACCGTCGCCGCGTAACAGGGCCGGCAGCGGCGGCAGCGAGCCGCCGCCGCTCGGGGTTCACTGCCCCTCGTCCGACAGGGAGCGGCAGTGTGCCCGTCGCCGGAGGCCGCGGGCAGCGGCGGCGTCCACCAGCCACAGCAGCTCTCCTACATGTGGTTGAACCGCCTGCGCCGGGAGCTCCCGCGGCCGGGCCGGACCCTCAAGCACCTGCGCCAGCATCGCCGACTTGGCGGCGCCGGCTACCAGGAAGATCACTTTGCCGGCGTTGTTGAGCACCGGCAACGTGAGTGTAATCCTGGTCGTGTCGAGCCGCGGCACCCGGTTGGCGACGACCAGGCGCTCGGTTTCATCAACGGCCCTGGTGCCCGGGAAGAGCGATGCCGTGTGGCCGTCGGCGCCCATCCCCAGCAGGACGAGGTCCAGTCGCGGCGGCTCGCCGGACTCGAGCCCGAACTCGCGCCGCAACTCCTCCTCGTAGAGAAGGGCGGCTCGGGCGGCATCCGTCTCCTCACCGCGGATGCGATGGATGTTCTCCGGTGGGATGTCGATGTGGGCGATCAGGATCTCGCAAGCTGTGCCGTAGTTGCTCCTCGGATCCTGCGGCGGCACCGCCCGCTCGTCTCCCCAGAACAGCTGCACGGCGGACCACAGCTCGGCGGGGACGGCCGCGGGGAGGAGCCCGTACAGGCGCTGTGGAGTGGAGCCACCGGACAGGGCGATGGTGAATCGGCTGCGGGCGGCGATTGCCTCGCGCGCGGTGTGCAGGAGCTCGTCGGCGGCCGCCTCTGCCAGGTCCTCCACTGTCGCGAGAATGCGGACGCCGGTCCCTGCAGCCGTCATGCCGTCTCCTGCGGTGGGCGGCGGTAGCCACGGCAGCGGCTGCGGTCGTGCCGAGAACTCAGGGCGCTCATCCGCTGTTATCCCTCACCAGCGTCGCCCTTCTTGCCGCGCCGAGCAGGGCCACGCTGTCGTTGAGGATCACCTTGACCGGCATCTTCTCGAGCAGACCGCTCATGCGTCCCTTCGCTGCGAAGCTCGTCCGGAATGCCGGCCGGCGCAGCCAGTCGGCGATCTTGGGAGCGATGCCGCCGCCGAGGAACACCCCGCCCCTGGCCAGGAAGGTGAGGGCGGCGTTGCCGGCGGCGGCGCCGTAGAGGCGGACGAACAGTTCGACTGCCGCGAGCGCTGCGTCGGAGTCCCGGGAAGCTGCTGCTTCGACGACCGCGGCGGCGCGGTCGCCGCCCTCGGCCGCCTCGAACCATGCCGGGATCTCGACTCCGGCTCGGGAGAGGAAAAACTCGAAGAGATTGACGAGGCCGGGGCCTGACAGCACGCGCTCCCAGCTGACGTGTCCGTAGCGGCGAGCGAGAAAGCCGAGCAGCTCGGCCTGGAGCTCGTCGGCCGGAGCGAAGTCGGCGTGACCGCCTTCCGAGGGAATGGGGCGGAAGCGTGCGCCGTCCCAGATCAACGCCGCCACACCGAGGCCCGTCCCGGCAGCGATGACGACGCCGTTGCCGGTGGCTTCGGGCTCGCCGTCGTTGAGGACCAGAAAGTCCGGTGCGGACAGCTCGCCAATGCCCCAACCCACGGCCTCGAGGTCGTTCATGAGGATGACTGTCGCGATTCCCGTCGCGGCCTCGATTGCATCGGCGTCAACCTGCCACGGCAGATTGGTGGTGTGCATCCTGCGGCCGGCTACCGGCCCGGCAATGGCGAAGCATGCCCGTTGGCAGCCGCCGCCCGTGCCGGAGAGGAAGTCAGCGACGATCGGTTCGAGCCCCGGGTAGTCGGAGCTCGGGAAGATCCGCTCCTCGACGAGCCTCGAGGTGTCGCCGGTCGCCTCGACGAGGCCGAGCCGGCTGTGAGTGCCGCCGATGTCGCCGGCGACGATCCTCATGCAGGGTTCCTCCACGCCCGCCCATCGCGGGCGATCAGCTCGTCCGCCTCGACCGGTCCCCAGGTTCCCGCCGCGTAGTTCGGAAAGTCCCGGGGAGGCAGGGCCTGCCATACGTCGAGGATAGGCTGTACCACGCTCCACCCGCGCTCCACGCTGTCGGCCCGGTGGAACAGGGTCTGGTCGCCGCGCATGGCGTCGTACAGCAGCGTCTCGTAGCCGGTGGCGGGGCTGGTCCCGAAGTAGTCCCGGTAGCAGAAGTTCATGTCCACGGATCCAATGTCCAGGGTTGTGCCGGGAATCTTGGCGCCGAAGCGGAGCGCAATCCCTTCGTTGGGCTGCAGCCGAAGCACCAGTTGGTTGGGCGTGAGCTCGTCGACGTGGGTGTCGCGAAAGAGGCTCAGGGGAACTCGCCTGAACTGGATCATGATCTCGGTCGAGCGTGAGGGAAGCCGCTTCCCGGTGCGCAGGTAGAAAGGCACGCCCGCCCAGCGCCAGTTGTCGATGCCCAGCTTGAGGGCGACGTAGGTGGGGGTCCTGGACTCGGGGTCGACCAGGGGCTCGCTCCGGTAGGGGGAGAGAGGATCGCCTTCGCCGGTGGTGCCGGCGCCGTACTGACCGCGGACGGTGCGGACGAGGACCTCCTCCGGGCTGGCTGGCGGGATAGCGGACAGCACCTTGCCCTTCTCGTCGCGGACTGCGTTGGCGCCGAACGACGCCGGCGGCTCCATGGCGAGGAGGGACAGGAGCTGGAACATGTGGTTGGGGACCATGTCGCGCAGAGCGCCGGCTTCCTCGTAGTAGCGGCCGCGGTGCTCGACCCCGAGCGCCTCGGCGACGGTGATCTGCACGTGGTCGATGTAGCGGCGGTTCCAGACCGGCTCGAAGATGCCGTTGGCGAAGCGGAGGACCAGGATGTTCTGCACCGTTTCCTTGCCCAGGTAGTGGTCGATGCGGTAGATCTGTTGCTCCTCGAGGATGCTGCCGACCTCGCGGTTGAGGGCGCGCGCCGACTCGAGGTCATGGCCGAACGGCTTCTCGATGACAACCCGGCGCCAGCGGCCGTTCTCCTCTCTCACCTGGCCGGCAGCGCCGATCTGGCTGACGACCTCGCCGAAGAGGCTCGGCGGCGTCGACAGGTAGAAGAGAACGTTGCCGCCGGTGCCATGGTCCTTCTCGACCCGGTCGAGCGCTTCCTGCAGCTTCTTGTACGAGCCCGGGTCCTGGAAGTCGCCGGCGATGAAGTAGAGCTGCTTGACGAGCCGGTCCCAGACGCCCGCATCGAACTGGTCACCGAGGTGGTCCTGCACCGCCTCGGTCATGTGCTGGCGGAAGGAGTCGGTGTCGTGCTCGCGGGTCGCCAGGCCGACGACCGCGAACCCATCCGGTAGCCGCCCGTCGCGGGCCAGGTTGTGGAGCGCCGGCAGCAGCTTGCGAGCGGTGAGGTCGCCGGAGGCGCCGAAGATCACCATGGCGCATGGCCCGATGCGGGGCGCGCCTGGAGAGTCGAGCTTTGACCCCTGCTCTGACATCGTCTTCATCTCCTTCTCGAGCGCGGACACCGACTATCCGGCGTGGTCCTCGACGTGTCCGCCGAAGGCGTGGCGCATCGCCGATAGCATCTTGTCGCCGAAAGTGTGGTCGCGCCGTGAGCGGAAGCGTGCAAACAGCGAGGCGGCGAGTACGTTGGCGCTCACCCCCTCTTCGACTGCTGCATCGACGGTCCAGCGTCCCTCACCGGAGTCGTGGACGTAGCCCGTGAACGCCGTCAGCTCGGGGTCCGCAGCCAGTGCCGCTGACGTCAGGTCGAGCAGCCAGGAGCCGACGACGCTGCCTCGCCGCCACACCTCGGCGACCGCTGCCAGGTCGAGGTCGTAGCGCCTGGCCTCCGGCACCCCGTCGGCAGCGGCGCCGCGCAGGATGTCGAGGCCTTCGGCGTAGGCCTGCATGATGCCGTACTCGACGCCGTTGTGGACCATCTTCACGAAGTGGCCAGCGCCGGCAGGGCCGCAGTGCAGGAACCCCTCCTCGGCGGTTCCGGAGCGCTCCTCCCACCCCGGCGTCCGGGCAATGTCGCCGCGCCCCGGCGCCAGGGTGCGAAAGACCGGCTCCAACCGCCGGACGGCCGCGGTGGGGCCGCCGATCATCAGGCAGTAGCCTCGCTCCAGGCCCCAGACGCCACCACTGGTACCGGCGTCCACGTAGTCGATTCCCGTCTCGGCAAGGGCTGCCGCACGGCGGACGTCATCCTTGTAGAAGGAGTTTCCGCCATCGATGATAGTGTCTCCGGCCGCCAAGATCCGTGCCAGCGCATTGACCGTACTCTCGGTCGCCGCGCCGGCTGGGACCATGACCCACACCGCGCGCGGCGCGGAAAGCTGCGCCGCAAGCTCCTCGAGAGACCCGGCTCCCTTGGCACCTCGCGCCGTCGCCCGCTCGACCGCCGCCGGATCGAGATCGAAGACGACACACTCGTGCCCTCCGGCAAGGAGCCGTTCCACCATGTTCGCTCCCATCTTTCCCAGTCCCACCATGCCGAGCTGCATTCTGTGTGCTCCCCTCTTCCGGTCCGGGTCTACAGCAGCGCCTCTTCGATCGCGTGTCGCAGGCGCTCGAGGCCGGCCTCTGGGCCTCGGGCCAGGTGCACGCGCAACAGACGCCGTCCGCGTGCCGCCAGGACCTCGAGGTCGCCCTGCGCCTGCGCCGCTTCAACGGCGCCAAAGTCGTACGCGCGGCCGGGTACCGCAAGCTCCTTCTCATCGGCGGCGGTGAGCTGGAGGAAGATCCCCGAGTTTGGCCCTCCCTTGTATGCCTGGCCGGTGGAGTGCAGGAAGCGGGGGCCGAAGCCGAGGCACGTCGCGACCCGGCGGCGGTCGCGCACGGTGTGGCGGATGGCCTGCAGCCGCTCGATATTGGCCGAGCTCATCGCCAGGAAGGCCATCACCGCGACGTAGTCTCCGGGCATCGTGCGGGCGAGGTGTGCCCGCAGGTAGGCGCCGAGCGAGGGTCGGCTGCCCACGGCTGCGGCCAGCTCGGCCGCATTCCGATCGTCGGCGAAGAGCAGCAGGCCGTCCTCCTCGTAGATCGGTGTTTGCTGCGGCAATGCGCCGTTTGCCTCGACCTCTTCGGTCAGCCGTCGCGCGGCAACCTTGGCCGCCTCGACATCCGGCTGATCGAAGGGGTTGATACCGAGGGCCGCGCCGGCCGCTGCGGTCGCGATCTCCCAGTGAAAGAACTCCTGCCCGAGGTCATGATGGTCGGGAATCGTGATGTCGACGACGGGGTGGCCGGCCTTCTCGAGCCGGTCGAGGGCAGATTCGGTGTCTCTGTCGTCATCACCGTGGACGGCCACGCGAACGAACAGGCGGTCGCCGCCGTAGACCTCGGGCGACCCCAGTCGCTCCTCGTCGACCGGAATCAGCCCCTTACCGTGCTTGCCGGTCGACTCGGCCAGCAGTTGCTCGAGCCAGGCGCCGAGACCCTGTAAGCGGGGCGAGACGACGATCGTTACCTTGTCCCGCCCGGCCAGCGCGGATGCCCCCAGTACGGCTCCCAAGACCAGCCCGGGGTTCTCTTCCGCCGGCACGCTGGCAGCGCAGGCTTTCACCATCTCGGCGGCGCGGTCAAGAAACCCGGGCACATCGAGGCCGATGAGCGCCGCCGGCACCATGCCGAAGTCCGACAGCGCCGAGTAGCGGCCGCCGATCGACGGGACACCGTAGAAGACGTGGCGGAAGTCGTCCTCGCGTGCCAGGAGGTCGAGGGGCGATCCGGGGTCGGTGATGGCAATGAACCGCTTTCCCGCATCGTGGCCGAGAGCCTGTTCGACTCGCTGGAAGAAGTAGCTCAGGAGGATGTTTGGCTCGAGCGTCGTACCGGACTTGCTGGAGACCACGAACCACGTCGAGGCCGGGTCCACGGCGTCCTCGACAGAGGCGATCTGGACGGGGTCGGTGGAGTCCAGCACCAGCAACTGCGGAAAGCCGCCGGCAGCGCCGAGCACCTTCCCCAGCACCTGAGGGGCGAGGCTCGAGCCTCCCATGCCAAGCAGCACGAGCCGGGACGGTCCGTGCTGCCGGACCTCCTCGGCGAGGCGGAGGAAGCGATCCCCCTGCTGTCGCTGCTGGTCGACGATACCGAGCCAGCCGAGCCACTTGCTCTCGCCGTTACCGGTCCACAGGGATGAGTCCCCGGCCCACAGCCGGCTGCTCATCTGCTCGCCGGCCCAGCGCTTCAGGAGAGCGTTGGCCTTGGCGGCGAGGGCGACTGGAAGACGAAGAGTCTGAAGTACGGTGGAAGCAGCGCTGGTGTTGGAGCGGACGGACTCGTGGAGTGGACTCATGATCGACCTTTCTGCTCCCGGAGGACTGCCCGCCGGTCGGGGGAGCGCATCGGGAACCGACGCCGGCCGCCGTTCGGGCGACGACGCAGAGCCGCTTCCACGACCCCCGCCCTCGCTCTTGGTGCAACAGCGCTCCGCTCGCAGTTGATTCCCGCCGCGGGCCGCCGGCCGGCGCGGAGTGTCAGCTCAGCTCGAGATCCAGCGATGACTCCCACAGGCCGTGGATGTTGCACATCGACACGGCGATCAGGGTGCCCGGCTTCGAAACCTCAATCGAGAAGGTGGCCTTCGGGTGGACGTGCACGGGTCCCTCGTTGGCGCCCCGCGTCGACTCGCCGTGGGCGCGGAAGTCCGAGTGACCGACGTGGTACGCGAATGCCTCCCCCTGGGGCTTGAAGTAGAGGTCGATCCAGGCGATGAAGTGCTCCGTGGTGTTCGGATGCGGAATCTCGGTGCCGACGGCGACCGTCACATCGAGCGGGGCCCCGGCCGTCACCGAGGCGGGCGAGACAATCACGGGCACGTGCTTCTCACCCTTGAAGTCTCCGGAGCGGTAGAGCTCACCAATCTTCATCTGCGCCTCTCCTTTCCCCGCGGCACGGGTGCTCACAGAACGAAAGGTAGCTTGGCACGGTCCTGAACGCAACTGCTGATCTCATGACACGAGATGCCAAACAGGATATTTTCTCGTTAATGACTACGACTTAGCCCGGATCATTCATGAGCGATCGTAGCGAGGCCGGCGAGACACTACGAGCACAGCGATGGCAGGGCCATCGCTGGTCGCAGTGAATCGCTAGCGATGCTCGGGCTTGTAAAGAATGATGTCGGCGTGCTCCAGCGTGATCAGCCCGCCGCAGTTGGCCTCGTCGAGCATCGACTCGACCCGCTGAATGAAGGGTTCCAGCGACTCTTCGGTCTCCACCACCTCGATGACGATGGGCAGGTCCTCGGAGAGACGAAGCAAGCGCGCCGTGTGGACGATCGAGTCGGCGCCGTAACCCTCGATGCCGCGCAGCACGGTGGCGCCGCCGAGGCCCATTTCCCGGGCCAGGTAGACGATCGCCTCGAAGAGGGGACGTCCGCCAAGACGATCGCCCTCGCCGATGAAGATCCGTACCAACTTGCCGTCGCCGCGGCTGCGCATCATGGCATCACCTCCGTCAGACCATGCGGCCGAGTTTCAGCCCGATCCAGCACGCGCCGAGGCCGAGGACCAGGCTCACCACAAGGTTGGCGAACGCCACCCGCAGGTCACCCAGGCGGGCGGCCTGGACCGTCTCGTAGCCGAAGGTCGAGAACGTCGTGAACGCCCCGAGCAGGCCGATCGTCAGGAACGTACGCCAGGTGGGGGACATCATCAGGCGGCCCGAGGTCGTGGCCCCCATGACGAGACCGAGAATCGCGGCGCCGATAACGTTGACCGAGAGCGTGCCGTAGGGGAACGGGGACGACCGGGTGGCCGCAGAGACCCACCCCGAGAGTGCATAGCGAGCCACGGCGCCGGTGGCGCCCCCGATCGCGACCGCCCCGAGTCGCACCAGGCTCATTGCCCGCTCCGGTATTTGCCGGCCCGGGCGAGCTCGTGGAGGTGGCACCGAAGTGGGGCTCGGACGATCATCTTCATCAACGCAGGATCATACGGAAGAAGCCCTTCGGCCGCAACGGAGACGTCGGGTTGGCACAGGTGGTTGTCCCCGGGACGTACCGAGAAGAGAAGAGATGGCGTCAGATCGATCCGTGGGAGATCCGCCGTGTCAGTCGCGTGGCAGCAGGTAGAGCGACCGCGCCTTGAGGCTCGCCCGCGCCTCGCTGCCGGCACGCAGGCCGAGGTCGTCGGCGGTGCACTGGCTGATGCGGGTGACGATCCACATGCCGCTGCCGATTTCGAGGTTGGCCTGGATGCGTCCGCCGAGGAGAAGGTCCCTCCCCCTCATGTGCGGTCGCCTCCCCGGGTGGTTGCCATCACGGGAAGGCCACCGTTCCCCGAGCGCCGCCCGTCGTCGAGGTGCGCCGTGTCTCCGC
>Ga0307424_1001573_pt1 | contig 11929 bp, 12 predicted proteins | sample SalMarWE160320MG_FD_202157 | JGI IMG/M metagenome (GOLD analysis project Ga0307424, IMG submission 202157) | Salt marsh sediment microbial communities from the Plum Island Ecosystem LTER, Massachusetts, United States - WE1603-20 | ecosystem: Environmental > Aquatic > Marine > Intertidal zone >...
TGTTCGCGAAGGTTTACGAGACAATAACCAAGTTTACGGACACCAAACGTGTAAAGCCCAAAAGAATACTGCAGGCATTACAGGAAATCAGCGAAGCAACCATAGTTCTTTGTGAGGGGCAGACCCGAGACATGATGTTCGAAAACAAAGAAACCGTTTCTGAGGCTGAATACTTCAAGATGATTGAAGGCAAAACTGCTGCACTGTTTAAAACTGCTGCCAGATGCGGAGGGCTGCTTGGCGGCGCAAACAAAACTCAAGTTAAACGCCTCGGAGAGTTTGGATTTTACGCTGGAATCGCATTTCAGGTAATCGACGATGTTTTGGCTTTGACTGCGGACGAGAAAGTTCTGAAGAAGCCTGTTGGGAATGATGTTCGTGAAGGAAAACGGACTTTGATGGTTGTTTATGCGCTTGAGAAGGCTTCGAAGAGTCAACGGAAACAGATTCTTGAAACCTTAGGAAACAAGGATGCGTCCACTGAACAGATACGAGAAACTATTGGGCTGATTGAGTCGTTGGGAGCAATTCATTACGCCAAAAAGTTGGCAGACAGGTACATCAAAAAAGCCAAGAAAGCGTTGTCCCGATTTCCTGACAGCGAAGACAAGGAAGACCTCATAAGCTTGGCAGACCTAATTTTTGCTAGACAACATTAAGTTAAGTGGAATACCTTGAATCTGAATGAAGAAAAAGAAGCCAGAGAAGTAATCAAAAAGATTGTTCTCCTAAACGCGCTTCGTTACGACGGAAAAGCTTCACAGAAACCTGTCTTCAGCAAACTGCTAGGCGAATATCCGCAGTTTAGGAGACAAATAAAAGAGGTTTCCTCAATCATCAGCGAGATTGTGCAAGAAATTAATGCTCTGTCGTTAGAGCAGCAGAAAGCGATTGTTGAGGAGAAGTGGCCTGAGGCTTTGGTTGAAGAGAAAACTGAAGAAAAGAGGCAGCTTCCGCCTTTGCCGAACGCCAAAAAATATGATAAGATTGTTACACGTTTTTCTCCGAACCCCGACTTTGTTCTGCACTTGGGCTCGGCTAGGGCAATAATTCTCAGTTACGATTACGCCAAAATGTATAACGGCATCTTCTATCTCCGCTTCGAGGACACGGACTCCAAAACCAAGAAACCAAAACTGGAGTTCTATGAGGCAGTCAGAGAGGATTTAAGGTGGCTCGGCTGCATGTGGGACGCCGAATTTATTCAAAGCGACAGGCTTCCAATATATTATGAGCATGCTGAAGAGCTGATTAAAGCGGGCAACGCCTACGTCTGCACCTGTGCGCGGGAAAGTTTTCAGGAAAAATCGAAAACAGGCAAACCGTGTCCGTGCCGAGAGTTGTCTGCGGAAGAGAATTTGGTTCTTTGGAGTCAGATGCTGGATGGAACGTACAGCGAAGGCGAGGCTGTTGTGCGGGTTAAAACAGATTTGGGTCATCCTAACCCTGCTGTCAGAGACTGGCCTGCCTTGAGAATAATCGACCCAGAAAAGTTTCCTCATCCCAGAGTGGGCAGCAAGTACCGTGTTTGGCCTCTCTACAACTTCTCCACAGGCATTGACGACCACCTGATGGGCATAACTCATATCATAAGGGGAAAGGAGCATCTTACCAATCAGGCTAGGCAGGAGTATATGTACAGGCATTTTGGATGGAAATATCCTGAAACAATCCATTATGGCAGACTGAAGATAACGGGGGCGTCGCTTAGTAAATCAGAAATCGTGAAGGGCATGGACAGCGGATTATACAAAAGCTGGGATGATCCACGGCTTGCCACTCTAGCTGCCCTGAGAAGGAGGGGGATAACCGCGGATGCGATTCACAGTTTGATGATTGATGTGGGTCCAAAGCCGCAGGATGTGGTTTTAAGCTGGAAAAACCTGTATGCTCACAACAGGAAGCTGGTTGACCCCACTGCTAAACGTTATTTCTTTGTGCATGACTCGATAGAAGTGTCAGTTAATGATGTTCCGCGTGCGTTTACGGCTAAGATTCCGGTGCATCCGGACCATCTCGAAATGGGTTTTCGTGTTTTCGAAATCGCGCCGACAGATGGAAAGGCAACGTTCTTGATTTCGAAAGATGATCTGGATCTTATAGAAGGCAAACCTGCAATCCGTTTTATGGATCTTTTTAATTTTCAGGTAAAAAAAACTGGAAAAGCTGGGGTTCAAGCCGTTTTTCGGGGCGAGTCTTATGAGGATGCTAAGAGGTTGAGGGCTCCGTTGATTCATTGGCTTCCTGTAAGCAGTGGTATAGAGTGTGAAGTTGTGATGCCTGACGCTTCTGTGGCTAAGGGAGTCGCAGAGGATGCCTGTAAGATGTTGAAGCCGGATGAGATTGTTCAGTTTCAGCGTTTTGGTTTCGTCAGAGTTGATAGCGTTAATGGGAAGTTGACGGCGTATTTTGCGTATCGGTAACAGTCTGTTTTCGTTGCTTAGGTTTTCAGGAAAAATACTGTTTTCAACAATGTACCTCTATTAGTCTCCTAATATGATTGTTTACTTGTTGTTGATGGAGAAGAGTTCGAGCAGCATTTCGTAGAGTTCTTCGCCGCCCTCAACTTTGGTGAAGAGGCTCTTTTCGGCGTGCAGGAGCTTTCCTGCTGTGTCGCAGGTTCGTTTCCATTCCAGTTCCTTCCACATCATTTTGTAGTTTTTGTGTTCTACCCATGCCCGAAATACGAGCACAGTGAACATGCCAATTGTAACCACGAGGTTTAAGAGGTAAATGCTCAGCAAATCCAACTATAAATCACCGCCAACAGGTACTGTTTAGTTTCTGTGGATTCATAAGATTTATTACTGCATTTCGCTGTATCCGTTTTTGCTCTCACCAAGAGAAGCCTGCTCTGCATGCGTAAATCCCATAATCTATTATCTCATACTGAGATATCCAAAATTTGGTTTTACACGGGTAGCGTGGTACAGACTTGGGTGAGAGCACAACTCCCGATTTATCCAGAAAAAAGGAACCTATTTTTGCACACAGCAACATACAGCATGAGCCTTCAGGTCGAAACATTCATAAACCCTGTCTCCGATTAACTCTGCACTTAAAAATAAGGGTGAGGCATATGTCAAAACCGTTTTACGCAAAATTTGAGGTTCCTAACGAGGTGGCAGATGCAGCCTATGAAGCCCTGCAAATAGCCAGCCGAACAGGGTCAGTTAGAATCGGTACTAACGAAACAACAAAATCTGTAGAAAGAGGACAAGCAAAACTTGTCGTCATCGCAAACGATGTTGACCCGCCAGAAGTTGTAGCGCATCTACCTATACTCTGTGAGGAACGCAAAATCCCATACGTGTTTGTACCAAGCAAAGAAAAACTTGGGGTTTCCTCAGGAATAGAAGTCTCCTCAGCTGCGGCTGCAATCGCTAACGTAGGCGACGCAGTTGCGTTGATAAAGGAAATCTCAACCAGAATCGAGGAACTGAAACAGAAGGGCTCCAGTGGATGAGCAAAAGAGACTCTCCTGACGAGCTAGTTCCTGCAGAAGTCATCCAAGTCGTTGGAAGAACAGGACTTACTGGCGAAATTACCCAAGTCAGGGTCAGAGTCCTTGAGGGAGCAGACAAAGGCCGTATCATAACAAGGAATGTTAAGGGTCCAGTGCGAGCTAACGACATACTTGTTCTAAGAGACACTGAACGAGAAGCAAAAAGGCTCAGAAGATAAGAGGAATTAGTGGTGCCAAAGTCCAAAAATTGTTCTTTTTGTGGACACGAATTTCCGCCAGCTACAGGCATGATGTACGTAAAGAACGACGGAACACTCTTGTGGTTCTGTTCCAGCAAATGCAAAAAAAGCTCCATCAAACTGAAGCGGGACTCACGTAAGGTCAAGTGGACAGAATACTTCGGAAAGGAAGAGAAAGGAAGAGCCTAACCGAAGAATATATCTCAGCATACAACAGAAGAGCCATGGAGGCTTTGTAAATGACCTTGAACATTGTTTTACTTGGTCCTCCGGGAGCAGGTAAAGGAACCTACGCGGGAATCCTTTCAAAAAAGTATGGTATCCCCACAATTTCTGTGGGAGACCTTTTTCGTAAAGCTATAAAGGATGAAACTGAGCTGGGCAAAAGAGTGAAGGCTTACGTTTCTAGCGGTGACCTTGTTCCAGACGAAATAGTTAATGAAGTTGTGAAGAACCGCCTCAATGAGGATGACTGCAAGCAAGGTTTTCTTCTTGATGGTTACCCTAGAACTGTTAATCAAGCAGAATCTATGCCGGCATTCAAAAACATCGGTGTCGCCCTAAACTTTGTTGTCTCTGACGAAGTTATAATGGAGCGGATTAGCGGACGAAGAACCTGCAGAAAATGCGGAGCAATCTACCACATAAAGAATGTGCCCCCAACAATCGATGGAATATGCGACCGCTGCACCGGAAGACTGGTTCAACGCTCAGATGAAAAACCTGAAGTCATCAAAAACAGGTTAGTGGTGTACAGGGAAAAAACAAAACCCGTTGCTGACTACCTCCGAAAAAAAGGTCTGGTAGCTGACATTGACGCGAACTACCCGATTGAAGAAGTCGACAAAATAATCGCTCAATGCGAAAAGCATCTTACGAAACTAAGCTGAACTCGAAACAATGACAAGCGTCCCCTTCTTTTTGTTCAAAATATAGAGAGCATAACCTAAAAGCAACCATTCACTGAATTACATTAGAGGAAAACCCCATGCCAGTAAGACAGCCCATCGTCTCAGTTCTAGGACATATAGACGCCGGAAAAACCAAACTGCTTGACAAAATCAGAAAAAGCAGTGTCCAAGACCGCGAAGTCGGAGGAATCACCCAGCACATCGGCGCAAGCTACTTTCCAGTAGAAACCCTAGCCAACTTATGTGGACCCCTGTTCAAGGGACTAAAAAAAGATTTACAGCTTCCTGGGCTGCTCGTCATCGATACTCCCGGGCATGAAGCTTTTGTTAACCTGAGAAAGAGGGGCGGCGCAGTAGCTGATATTGCGATTCTTGTTGTTGACGTTCTAAGGGGGTTTGAGGCGCAGACATACGAGTGCCTTGACATCCTGAAAGAGAAGAAGACGCCATTCCTTGTGGCAGCAAACAAGATTGACCGCGTACCAGGATGGAAGCCCCATGATGACGAAACTTTTTCAGCGTCTTACAGAGACCAGGACCCCTACGTTCAGCAGGCGCTAGACGAGAAGCTATATACGATTATGGGAACTTTCTCCAGGCTTGGCTTCAGAACAGACAAATTCAACAACGTAAAAGACTTCACCAAAACCATCGCCATAGTCCCCACAAGCGCCAAAACAGGAGAAGGCATACCCGAACTCTTAGCAGTCCTCATAGGCTTGACCCAGCAGTATCTGCAGAACAGACTCAAAACAACAGAAGGACCAGCAAAAGGAACAGTTCTAGAGGTTAAAGAGGAGCCGGGACTAGGCATCACAACAAACGTAATCATTTATGATGGGACACTGCGGAAGGGCGACCTCATAGTTGTTGGCGCCAAAGAAAAGCCGATTGTAACTAACATTCGCGCAGTTTTCTTGCCTAAGCCCCTAGACGAAATCAGGGACCCCAGAGACAAGTTTTCTTCGGTCGAGTCTGTTTCGGCTGCGGCTGGAGTAAAGATTGCGGCGCCAAATCTTGAGGATGCATTAGCTGGTGCACCTTTGTATACTGTTCCCTCCCAAGACCAGCTTGAAGATTACATAAAACTGGTTTCGGAAGAGGTTGAGCAAATCAAAATCGCCACCGACTTGGATGGCGTTGTCTTGAAAACTGATGCGTTAGGGTCTCTTGAAGCAATTGCCGACAGTTTGAAGCGAAACGACGTTCCGATAAGGGTGGCTGACGTCGGCGACGTGTCCAAACGTGACGTAACCGAAGCTGCAGTCGTAAAAGAAAGTGAGCCACTTCATGGAGTCATTTTAGCATTCAACGTTAAAGTGCTGCCGGACGCTGAGGAAGAAGCAAAGAACCGTAATGTCCCAATATTTAATCAAAGAACCATTTACAGCCTCATCGACGAGTACCTAGCATGGCTGAAAAAAGAGGACGAGGCTCGGCTCGGAGAAGAATATGACAGGCTAGTTAAACCTGCCAAAGTCAAGTTTCTTCCCGGATATGTGTTCCGAAAAGCTAAACCTGCAGTTATCGGCGTCGAAGTTTTGGCTGGGCGCATAAAACCAAAAAACATGCTTGTCAAAGAAGACGGACGCACTGTAGGAGAAATTCTGCAGATTCAGGACAAGGGCAAAACGGCATCGGAAGCAAAAATCGGCGCGGAGGTAGCTGTTTCTTTGGGAAAGGCAATTGTTGGTCGCCACATTCACGAAGGTGAGACATTCTATGTTAGGGTGCCTGAAGCTCACGCAAAGGTTCTGCAGACAAAGTTTCAGGACCGCTTGACTGCCGAAGAAATTGAAGCATTGAACGAGTTTATTCAAATCAGGCGGCTTGAGTCTCCTTTTTGGGCGGCTTAGCCTTTTGTTGGGGTTTTTTGCTGGTAAGTGATTTAAACTCCATAGGTTTTATTAAGTCTTAATATACACTGTTTTCTTGTCATGATTCACACATGTACAGGCTACATCAGCCAACTCTCCAGTGGACTAAATAAAAAACGGATCAAATGTGAGGGCTAAATGAAAACAAACACAATACCAGAAAGAAAAGCATCCGTTTTCCGAGAAGTATACCCAATCCATGAGCCCTACGTCTACGCCGCAGTAGTTACAGAACCAAACACCCAACAAATAAAATATGAACTAATCGAACCAACCCTCCTCAAAGAAGAAGAGGAACAACTCAAAGAAATCAAAGACATACTGGTTGAAGAAATCGACGCCAACCTCAAAGAAATTGGAACACGAAGCAAAGCTGAAGATTACCTCAAAACAAAGATTCGCGAAATAATCAAGGATTACCGCCTCAAAATCGCCGAGGAAGCCGTGGACAAACTCATGTACTACATTATACGCGACTTTCTAGGCTACGGAAAAATAGACCCGTTCATGAATGACCCCAGAATCGAAGACATCTCAGCAGATGGGGTCAACATACCAATCTACGTTTGGCACCGAGACTACGAATCCCTTCCAACAAACATCATCTTCAAAAACGAGGATGAACTGAACTCATTTATAGTAAGGCTAGCGTACTTGGCAAGAAAAAACATCTCCCTTGCAATGCCAATACTTGACGCGTCCCTACCTGACGGTAGCCGAATACAAATGACCTACGGAAACGAGATTACACGCAGAGGGTCAACATTTACGATACGACGCTTCCGTGTTGACCCCCTAACCATTTCTGATCTGATCTCCCTTGGCACTATCTCATCCGAGATGGCTGCATACTTCTGGTATGCCATCGAAAACAGGGCATCCATTCTCGTATCTGGGGGTGTTGCTGCGGGAAAAACAACTGTTCTCAACTGTTTTTCGATGTTCATCAAATCTGGACTAAAGATAGTAAGCGTAGAAGACACTGCCGAGCTAAATCTGCCTCATGAAAACTGGATTCCATCGGTTACAAGAACAGGTTTTGGTGAATCAAATAAGTCCGGGGCTATCACGCTGTTTGATCTTTTGAGGGCAGCTGTCAGGCAGAGACCAGATTATCTGATTGTGGGTGAGGTTCGGGGAGAAGAAGCTTACACGCTTTTTCAGGCAATGGCAACAGGTCATCTGGGAATGGCAACAATTCACGGCGAATCTGCAAGTTCAGTTATTCACCGTTTGGAATCAGAGCCAATGAATATTCCGAGACCGCTCCTAACAATGATTGATGCCATAACGGTTCAGTTGCGAACAGAAATCAATGGGAGACCAGCCCGAAGAACTCGCGCAGTAACAGAGATTGTTGGTTTAGATCCGAAGACAAAGGAACTGTTAACCAACGAGGTGTACCGGTGGGACCCAAGGCACGATACTTACGAGTATTCCGGTCACAGCCACATTTTGAAAGAGAAGATGAATCGCAAGGGGCTTACTGAAGAAGAGGTTGGGGAGGAGCTTAACCGAAGAAAAACGGTGCTAGATTGGATGGTGAAAGAAGGGATACGCCAGTACACCGATGTCGTTTCCGTCTTCAGAGACTACAACGCTGATCCGATCCGCGTCTTTCGAAAGGCCAGGGTGGGAATATCATGACTGCAAGCAAAATAAGAAAGAGACTGAAAATAGCAGGGCTCCGCTTCAAAAATGCCTTTCGACCAAGTTCCGATCACAGCAATGAAGGAATGACTTCGCGTTGGGTTGAACAGCTTAGATTGGGAACTACTAAACCTCAAGTTTTTGCCTATCAGCTCATGGGAGGCAGAACAACACGATTTTTGCCACTTTTCAAAGACGTGGACACGAACTTGAAGAAATCTGGTATAAAGATTAACTTCAAAGCTTACGTCAGCACAGTCATTCTGACGAGCCTGCTGCTGTCCGCCGTTGTCATGATTACCATTCCAGTGCTACTATTCTTCATATTCAAACTGTCGCTCATTTTGTCGCTTCTCTTTGGAGTGGGAATAAGCTTGTTTGCCGCAGCTGTAACCGTGATATGTTTCTACGCTTATCCAATTTACAGAGCAGACAATTTAAAGCGAGCACTAGAGGATGAACTGACCTTTACTACAGGATACATGTCAATTTTGGCTGGGGCGGGTGTGCCCCCGGACTTTATATGGCGTTCCCTGGCACAAGTTGACTCCTCGTTGGCAGTTTCTAACGTTGCCAGAACAGTAGTTCGGGACATAGAGCTTTTCGGTTATGACGCCATCTCAGCATTGGAAAGTACATCTAAGAGAACGCCCTCTGAAAGGTTCAAAGAAATGATTGAAGGGTTCATTTCCGTTGTTCACTCAGGAGGAAACATGGTAAAATATCTCAGAAACCGATCACAGCAGTACATGAAATTGAAGCAGATAGCACTGAAACGGTTTTCTGACACTCTTGGAGTTTTTGCGGAGTTTTATGTTACCCTGATGGTGGCGGGGTCACTCATTTTCGTGGTTATGCTTGCGGTTATGGCAATGCTTGGAACCGGAGGATTTGGACCATTAGATTCCCGTTTATTGTTACAACTTTTGACCTACCTTGGCTTGCCTATTGGGTCAATAGTGTTTCTGGTTATCTTGGATATGGTTGCGCCGAAGAGATGAGAATATGCCGAAAGTTGAAGCTGTTGAGAAGAAAATTGCGTGGATTGTCTCTGGTTCTCTAGGGGCAATCATATGCCTTACAGCTATTCTTCTCCTTAGGGACAGCCAGCTCTTTGATGAATACTTCTTATTGGCTGTGGTAATCACCGTTTTTCCTCCAGCTGTCCTCGATTACGTGGATTATCGCTGGAAGAGGGCAATCGACAAACATCTTCCAGATTTATTTCGAAGCATAGTTCAAGCCCAAAAAAGCGGGATGACCCTGCCGCAGGCGTTAGAGGAAACATCTAAAAGAAAGTATGGACCGTTGACCAACGAACTGAAGAAGATGGTAGCCCAGATGAGCTGGGGAGTGCCATTCGAGGAAGCGCTTCAATCTTTTGGAAAACGCGTTGACACAGCGCTCGTAAGGCGAACAATTCCCCTGATTCTTGAAGCCCAGAGGTCAGGGGGACATGTTGAAAAGGTTTTTGAGCCGCTGGAAAAATTTATGCAGACAACATTAACGTTTGATGATGAACGTAAAACCCAGACTAGACCCTATATTGCAATCACCTACGTGGCATTCTTCGTTTTTCTCTTCACCATCATCATGCTTTTCAAATCCTTTTTTGTTGACATGTCAGATTTCTCCACAGGCCAGTTTGAGTTGATGACGCCTAATGAGGCAAGAAGTATCTTTTTCCACATGAACGCCATCCAAGCATTCTTCGGGGGGCTAGTGGCTGGAAAAATGGGTGAAGGAACTGTTGGTGGCGGTCTGAAGCACAGTGTTATTCTTCTAATCTGCGGATATCTAGCATTCAAGTTTGTAGTGTAAATGGAGAGACAAAAGTGAGAAAACTATCGCGGAACAGGAGGGGAGTAACCCCGGTCTTGAGCAGTCTCTTACTGACGGTCATTGCAGTGGCGGGTATGTCGATTGCCATTACAGCTACTTATGTGATCACCGATGAGCTTCACGATTCTATGGGTGAACGCCTAATCGTTGAGGATGTTTGGTTTACACCGGATCAGGTTTCGCTGTATCTTCGTAACGTAGGCAAAGTTTCGGTCGAGATGGTCTCCGTTTACGTGAATCGCACAGACCAATCTTTTACGGCTCTTGAGTTGGAACAGGACAGTCATGGTTGGCTGCATGTAAGTTACAGTTGGAGCGCAAACTCCGTGTACGAGGTTAAAGTTGTAACTAAGAGAGGAACAAACGTTGCGGATTACTATGTTTCGCCGTCTTAGAAGGGACCGCCGGGGAATCAGCAACGTAATAGTTGTTGTCCTCAGCCTAGTGATTATCTTGGCTATAGTCTCGAATGTTGTCATGTGGAACTACGAGATGAACCAAGTGGATTGGGAAAAAATCAAGGAGAACGTTACCATCACCAACGTTGAGAACACCACGTACTGGTCTCAATACACCTTCAAAAACGAGGGGGGCTTAACAGTCCATCTGGTCTCATTATGGATAAACAACTCGACAATCCATCAACACTACAACATAAACGTCTTCGTAAACTCTGCAGAAACCAAAACGTACCTCCGCGAAGACATCCCATTACCAACAGGCAGTTACACAGTCAAAGTTGTGACTGAACGCGGAAACATGGCAGTCTACTCTGGAAACTAAGAGTACATTATTGTTTATTTCTTGGTTAACTTGTTTTCTGGAAACTTTACGGTGACAATAGTTTCTGAAGGAACCTTCGAGGTTAGCCAAACGTTTCCACCTATGACAGCATTATCGCCAATCACAGCCTTTTCTCCAAGAATAGAGGCGTTAGAATAAATAATCACACCATTCCCCACAGTCGGGTGCCTTTTCATTCCCTTGATTGGATGCCCCTGTTCATCCTTTGGAAAGCTCAAAGCACCCAAAGTTACTCCCTGATAGATTTTCACGTTATCACCTATCTCCGCGGTTTCGCCGATAATCACGCCGGTTCCGTGATCGATAAAGAAGTTTTTTCCTATTTTAGCACCTGGATGAATATCAATGCCGGTTATGGAGTGAGCGTGTTCACTCATTATTCGAGGAATCAACGGAACTCCCCGTATATAGAGCTCATGAGCTACCCGGTGTGTTGAAATGGCAAGAACACAGGGATAACTTAGAATTACTTCATCAAAGCTTTTCGCGGCTGGATCTCCGCAATAAGCTGCTTCAATATCCCCGCTTAGAAGAATTCTGATTCTACAAATTTCCTCCAAAAGCTCTCTGACAACCACCTGGGCAATCTTAAGGCAAATGTCTTCGGGACATTTTTCAATTTTCCTACAGAAATACTTCAGGCTCTTATCAACCTCTTTAACAAGCCTATCATAGATTGAAGCCAAAATCTTAGACAGATAGTCGCTGATGTTTGATTTAGTGACCTTCTCTTTTCCCAGATATCCCGGAAAAAGGACAGTTAAAATGTCTTCAAGAATTTCGACAACAATCTTCCTTGAAGGCAAATCCTTGCCATCAAGATGATTCATTCCGCCGTAAGTTTCGTAATTCTCGGAAATTTTTTCAACTAAATCAGGTAACCCTTTCGCAATCCACTTTTCTTCGTTAACAATCTGTTTAGTCATGATGTCTTTTATCATGGTTTCTGGATTCCATTCACGAAAATCGTTTTTTTCACAATTATTCGAGTTGGTTACCTTCTTGTCGGTCATATCTTCTTCATTCCTCAAATAAGTCAAGTTTCATATAAAGAAGTGCTTAGGTAACGTTCTCCAGTATCAGGCAACATTACAACCAACAGTTTTCCCTCGTTTTCTGGTCTTTTAGCAACCTGTAACG
>Ga0307424_1001576_pt1 | contig 11914 bp, 7 predicted proteins | sample SalMarWE160320MG_FD_202157 | JGI IMG/M metagenome (GOLD analysis project Ga0307424, IMG submission 202157) | Salt marsh sediment microbial communities from the Plum Island Ecosystem LTER, Massachusetts, United States - WE1603-20 | ecosystem: Environmental > Aquatic > Marine > Intertidal zone >...
GATTGTGTCAACAATTCCATCATTTAGAGGAGTAAAAAAGAAGGGACTAGAGGTTCAAAAAATCCAGCACTCAAAAAGATGTTTGTATCCCTTTATAAGTGTAGACTTTGAAATGGGATGATACATTAATTCTTTCACCAATTTTTGAATTCAATCTAATAGAATTTGCTCCGCAAGTCAATAAAAAAAGGAGGGACCGCATCCGGCATATACACAATTGAAAAAAATAGAAGATGCTAAAATATCTTCATTCCTTGAGCGGGCATATGCTTAGAAGAAATATCTGACACCGATGGCGCCGTTAAAATTGAACTCCGTACGGGGCGCCAGATCAAAGATCGGGACGAGTTCTAGGAATACATCGAGCGGGATCCCGCTGACCTGATAATCAAGTCCGATCACGCCGCGGACACCGAAATGGGTCTCATTTGCAAATAAAAAGCGGGCCCCTACGCCGTAATACAGTGGAAGCCTGCCTTTATCCACCCTGATCAACCCATACCTGTGCCACAGGTAATCACCATGCAGATGAAATGCGCCGTGATTGCCAAATCCCCAGGCAATGCCTGCATCCCAGGCATTGATCTGGGAGGTCCAGTTTTTTAGACTGATACCAGTCGGTTCGCCAAGCATGATTCCGGCTCCAAAACCGCTCGATTGTGCGAACAGAGTTGCGGTAGTAAATACATATATCGTAATGAGAAATAACAGACTTTTCTTCAATATAGTATACACTCCTGATAAATCGGATCGCTGAATTATAATAAAATTTGTAAGGGCAATATAAAATAAATAAAAAAATCGTGGCAAATCTAATTTAATATTGAAAATAGACATGTCTGAAATAGTCAATCAGTGGCATTTTTGCAAAAAATTAATAAGATTAGCAGATATAATTGTTAAAAAAGGAGGATCGGCATGTACCGGCAAATTTGCAGCCATAACATCCTGGGATGTATTGCTTTCTTCGCTGTTTTCTTTTCAGTATATGCACAGTCTGATCCTGTTTCAGAAAAATCCGCCGGCTATTCCCCGGAGACAGTAAGGTACCTGCAAGGGCTGTATAACGAAGCAGAGCAGCTATATACATTTCGCTCCGACTATCCGGGTGGATTTGAAAACTGGCAGACGGACGCCCGCCGTGAACTTAAGGTGCTGATCGGTTTGAACAGGATTGCCGCTTATAATGGTGATCACAACTCCAAAATTGAATTAATGGAGAAAACAGACCGCGGCAGTCATACCCTGCAGAAGGGGATGATAGAAACCGAATACAATGTACAAATACCGTTCTGGTTGCTCATACCCAAAGGTAGTGGGCCGTTTCCGCTGGCGCTTTTGCCCCATGGCCACGATAAAAGAGGACAGGATACCTATGCAGCGGTTTATCATGATGAGGCGCATCGGCAGAAAACCCTTGCCGGTGACCGGGATGTCGCTGTCCAGGCGGTTGAAAAAGGATTTATCGCCATTGCTCCGGCGGTGCGCGGCTTATCTGACCAGGCGCCCGGAGTTCCCGATCTGCGCAAACGTCATGGGGACAAAACTTGCCGCAGCCAGCAAATGCACTGTCTTTTATGTGGGCGTACCGCCATCGGTGAACGTGTCTGGGATATGTCGCGAATTCTGGACTGGGCGCTGAAACTTCCACAAGTCGATGACCATACTGTTTTGATGATGGGAAATTCAGGCGGCGGGATGGTTACGCTCTATTCCGCCGCCTGTGATGAGCGAATAAGCATCGCTGTACCGAGCTGTTCTTTTTCGGTGATCGCCAGTACGCAGGGCTATATCTATCATTGCGACTGTAATGCTGTTCCCGGCATCCTGCAATGGGGAAATCTCTATGATGTGGCCGGTTTGATTGCACCCCGCTATCTGCTGACCGTCAATGGGTTAAAAGATAAACTGCATTCTATCGATGATATTAATTTCGCCGCCGGCCGTGTGCAGGCTGTCTATCAGGCGGCAGGGGCGGAGACTCACTATGAGCACCGCTGGGGTCCGGAGGGACACCGTTTTTACAAAGACCTGATGTGGCCCTTTATTGCCGGAGCACGGGAGTGAATAGACAGCTGTTCGAAACAATTTTCCGATGTGTTAGCTATACGCTACACGGAGGAACACCCCTGCAACTGCGGGGTGACAATATGGAGAATATATTTTTTGAGGTCATGAATGGTGTTATGAATACTTCAAGTTAGGGAAACAACATACAATGAAAAATATTTTTTTTATCCTTTTGATTACAATCTTACAGGCATGTAAAGAACCTGCTGAAAACCCAGAGGTGATTGCGCTCTGGCTCTTCGATGAACAAACCGGGCTTTATCCGAGCTGTGTCCTCTCCGATCAGTCGGATAACGATTATCCCCTGGTTCTTGGACCGGGTGCCCAAATCGTCAGCGGAAAATTTGGTAATGCACTGGAGCCCGTCCGGCAGACACCGATAAAATTACCGGAAAGTCATTCTGTTTCTTTCGGAATGGAGAGACTTCCCATACCTGAAGGCAGAACGGTCGAACCGCTGACCTGGCACAATGCCCTGTTTGCCGCCTTGATGACCTGCGGGGAAAATCACCTGCGTAAAAAAGTACATTTTGCCAATCCGACCGAAACCGGTCTGAATTTGGGTGATTTTGACTGGACGGTGGAGTTCTGGCTGCAAATCAATAAAAGCACAAAACAGCAGGGTACGGTTTTTGAGATCGGCACAGGTCCGCGTGCTGAGAATGACAAACTAACCCGTTTATCTTTGACAAAAGATTTGAACGGATTTGTACTTCACAACCAGCCCGCAGCATTAAGCCTTTCTATTCCCAGCCGGTCAGTTTTCACGGATGTTAATCAACTGCAATGGCATCATTTTGCTTTTGTCTATGATGCAGCTGCAGAGCAGATTACCCACTATGTAGACGGAAAGCAATATGGACCGCCGTCAGCAGGTGCGGTCAGGAAATTGGAAACAGGTCCCGAAGCCTATATGTCTGTCGGCCGGGATGGCCGATGGCAAACTCCCCTGCAGGGGAAATTAGATGAACTGCGGTTCAGTAAAGGAAAGGTCTATACAAGTGATTTTACACCGCCGGGCAGTTTCTCTGAGCTGGCTAAAATATCTGAACGGGAAATAAGATTGCAGAAAAGTCCGCCCCTTTTATTTTCTGAAAGAAGGGAAAGTCAATCCCTTCCGCTTGGGGGCAGAAAAATTCTGTTTATAGATGATGCTTTTTTCGAAAATGCAACCGGTGTCAGTTTTACTGTAAATCCTCCCAGAAAAGCGGAGCGGGTTATCGATCGTATTCAGGGTACATTCCGCAAACATCTTAGTGTGGTAGAAGATGAGGATGGTCTTTTACGCGTCTACCATGCAGTCTCGGATGATTTTCTGGCCGTGCGTACCTCACTGGACGGGATCCACTGGCAAATTCCGGATCTGCCCGGCGGCCATTATAAAAACCATACAAATATTGTCATACATGAACCTACCGGTATGGGCGTGGTCTTTATCGATCCAAATGCACCTGCTCAGGAGCGCTGGAAATATGTGACCGGTTTTCAGGATCGTGGTATTTTCCTCTATATCTCCCCGGACGGTTATCGTTTTAAGCGTCGTAAAACCGCCGTATTACCGCTCTGGCCCGGTTCGCAATCCAATATTTTTTATGATGATCAGCAGCAGGCATATATTGCTTATCACCGTGCGGATTTCAGTCGCGGCGCCGGCGGTTCGACGCAGCGGGAATTCGTTATGACAAAAACCAAAAATATTGACATCCCCTGGGATTTCAAACCTTCAACTCAGGCGGAGGGTATAGCCCTGAGCAGGAGAAAAAGGGTAAAAGACCTCCTGCCATTTTACCTTGATAACGGCCCTTTAACACCAGGCGGTTTCGCTTTTGAATACCCGGTAGTTTTCACCCCCAAAGAAAATTTTGATCCGGCAGACACGGATATCTATGTACCCAAAGCAATAAAATATCCGTGGGCGCCGGATGTCTACCTGGCATTTCCGGCCATCTATTTCCACTACAATAAAACAGATCCGGTCACGCGGCTGGCCTTACAGGCTGAAAAATATGGGCGGGGATCAGGGCCACTGGAAACACAATTATCCGTAAGCCGGGATGCCGTTCACTGGCAGCGGTATCCACGGCCTGCTTATATCGGTATCGGCAAACATGAAAACAGAAAGGTGATGACCGCCTATATCGCACAGGGCTTGGTACGGCGGGCTGATGAAATCTGGCAGTATTATTTTGGAGAAACGCAATATCACTCGGCGATCAGAACAGATCCGCAGGGAAGAGCGGTTTACAGATTGGTCCAACGACTGGATGGTTTTGTATCGGTGGATAGCCCCTATGATCGTGAAGTGGAGGTAGTGACTAAACCCTTTACTTTTATTGGTAACCGGCTGGTTTTGAACATTGATACCGATGCCGCGGGCTATGTCCAGGTTGGTTTCCTGGACGAGAATCATAAACCGATTGAAGGCTTTCATGTGGATGACTGCATCTATATCAACGGTGATTTTATGCGTACTCCGGTTGAATGGTTGAAAAACAGGGCAGCGCTCAACCAGGTCAGCGATTTGAAAGAAGCAGAACCGGAACAACTTTCGAAAAAACTGATCACAGTCAGTAATGTTTCAGCCCTGGCTGGCAAGACAGTCCGACTTGTATTTCGCATGCGCGGCTCCAAACTCTATGCTATGCAATTTGTAGATAAATAATTAAAATAAATGGAAAAAACAGTCCTGACAGTTTTCGATGCTGTCATCATTATTTTTTATTTTGTATTTATCATCTGGCTTGCTGCCCGGTTTAGGCGGCGGCAGAAAGATACCGGCCATTATTTTCTGGCCGATAAAAATCTGCCGGGCTGGGCGGTGGGGATGTCGATGTTTGCGACCATTATCAGCAGCTGGTCATTCGTAGCACTGCCCGGTAAAGCCTTCAAAAATGACCTCCAGTATCTGATGGTGATTTCCACCTTGATGTTGTCTGCCTATCTCACGGCTGCTTATTTTATACCGCTTTATCGCAAAAAAATCAAACTCAGTGCTTATGAATTTCTGGAAAAAAGATTCGGTCTGACGGCACGGATCTATGGAAATCTGGCTTTTCTGATCGTTCATTTTGGTAAAATGAGTGCAATATTATATCTTTTGAGTATGGCGGTATCCAGCATCACGGGCTGGGATATCTATTTATTAATTGCCTCCATCGGGGCGGCAACGATCCTCTACACTTATTTTGGTGGCATTGAAGGTGTGGTCTGGTCAGATGTGATGCAGGGAATTCTATTGCTGGCCAGCGGCATCATCGCCCTGTTTTTTATTTTATATTCAGCGCCGTTTACCGCCGATGAAATTTTCAATCATGCATACACAGCGGGCAAGTTCAAGCTTATTTCATGGGAATTCAGTTGGGGAAAACCTGGATTTTACGTCTTCGTGTTCTTTGGATTCAATTATTTTTTCCAGAAATACGTTTCCGATCAAACGGTCGTGCAGCGCTTTCTGCTCTCACCGACACAAAAAAAGGCAAAAACTGCATTGTGGCTTTCATCATCCATCATCATCTTTGTGTGGATCCTGTTCATGAGTCTGGGTGCCCTGTTATGGGCTTTTTATGATCTTCAGCCGGGACTTTTACCTGAGGCGTTTTATAAGCAGCCGGATGCGGTGTTTCCTTATTTTATCGGCCACCAGATACCGACCGGATTAACCGGACTCATATTATCGGGTTTGCTGGCCGCTACCATGTCGACTTTATCGTCTGATCTAAATTCTCTAAGTGCCATTCTTTTAGATGATTATTATATTAAGATCCGTAAAAACAGCACAGAGAAACAGCAATTCATCTTTTCCAGGACAAATGTTCTCATCTCCGGCGGTTTGGCTGTAATATTGGCGATGGGCATGACAGAGATTAAATCGATGGCAGATGCGGCTGCGAATTTCGTCGCGTTGATCGCTGGCGGCATTCTCGGTATGTATCTGCTCGGCTTATTCAGCAAACGCTGCAGCCCCAAAGGTGTTTACAGCGGACTGGTAACTGGTATGGTCTTTATTATCTGGACGTATGTAGGTAATCAAAACGGCCATCACTGGGGGGCGATCCCCTTAAACACCCTGTGGATAGGTGTCTTCGCTAATGTGATCGTTCTGATTACAGGCTATTTCAGCAGCCGTGTGTTGACGCCGGGTTATTTATATGATGAAGAAAAACTCAATTAATTGATATAAAAAACTACAGACGAGCAAACTTGACAATCTGCGTATTTTACCAGTCTGCACGGATTGATAAATAAAGGTTACATAAATATATTCCAAAAAAAATGAAAAGAGAAAATTATGCACACAAATCAGAAAGCCTGGTCGGGTGTTTATGCAGCAACACTCTGTTCCTTTCACGAGAACGAAGAGATTGATGAGCAAGGTTTGTTCGATTATTTTACTTGGTTGACTCACTCAAAAGACCTAAAGGGGCTGGTGTGTAACGGGCATACCGGTGAGATCATGTCACTGAGGGAAAAGGAGCGGGCGCGGGTAACCGGCATATTGAAACGGGCTGTCCGGAAGAGCGGAAAGGATATGAAAGTGATTTCGGGGATAGCCGCAGAAGGCAGTTTGGTGGCCATTGATCAGACGAACGCAGCCAAAGAGGCCGGAGCAGATGCGATTTTACTCATGCCCCCGCATTACCAAATGCGTTTTGGCCGCTCCAGTGAGACGGCAGTTAAATTTTTTGAAGACGTGGCGGAAGGTGCAGATATTGATATTATTGTACATCAATATCCATCCTGGACCAAAGTTTCCTATTCGCTGGCTGAAATGCTGGAAATTGTTAAAATTCCCCATGTGGTATCGATAAAAATGGGCACGCGTGACATGGCCCGCTGGTTATATGATTATGAAAAACTGAAAGAAGCAGCACCCCATGTATCGATCATCACCTGCCATGATGAATACCTGCTGCCGACCTTGCTTGAGGCCGGTGACGGGGCACTGATCGGCTTTGCCGGCTTTGCGCCGGACCTGATGATTAAACTGGTACATGCTTGTATGGAGGGTGATCTGGCCGCTGCCAAACAAGCACAGAAGCAAGTTGCCCCTCTGGCCAGGCTTATTTATAATTTTGGTGAACCGGGCAGTGCGGCGCACCAGCGGATGAAGGTCTCTTTATGGCTGATGGGAAAGTTTTCCAGTCCGGTTTTCAGAAGGCCGCTGAGACCGCTGGCAGCGGATAAGATCCGGCAGATTGCCCGTGAACTGAACCGCATAGGATTTGAAACACCAAATGCCTAAAGAGGACCGGTGGTTTGAATTATCAGCAAAGATCTAATAATAGAAAAAAGGAGAGTTAAGATGTTCAGGCGCATCATTCCGTTTGTTCTATTTTCACAGCTGGTCATTTCTATTACTTCTGCTGATGTGCATGAGATCCTCCCCCTAAAGCCGGGTACCCAGGCACCCGATTTTTATCTTGAGGGGATTGACGGAAAAATGTACAATCTGGCTTCATTTAAGGATGCGGAATTTCTGGTAATTATCTTTACCGCCAACCACTGTCCGACGGCCCAGGCGTATGAAGAGCGGATCATCAAACTGGACAAGGATTACCGTCCAAAAAGGGTTTGGGTCGTGGCAGTTTCCTCAAATAATCCTGAGGCCCTGCGCCTCGATGAAATGGGTTACACCGATCTGGGTGATTCGATGGAGGAGATGAAAATCAGGGCTGCCGAGCGAAATTTTCAGTTTCCTTATCTTTATGATGGTGATGAGCAGCAAATGGCCAGGGCGTATGGTGCACAGAGTACGCCCCATGTTTTTATCCTCGACGGAAAACGGGTGATCCGCTTTGCCGGGCGGATTGATAATAACGAGAATCCGCAAAAAGTGACACAGCAAGATACGCGCAATGCCATTGAAGCACTGCTGAACGGAAAAGAAGTGCCGGTCAAACAGACAAAGACCTTTGGTTGCTCGATCAAGTGGAAGTACAAACAGGATTCTGTACAGGAAGCGATTGAGCGGTGGCAGGCGGAGCCGGTGGAATTGAATAACACAGAGGTTTCCGATCTGGCAAATCTGCTTAAAAATGATAGTGAAAAACTACTGTTGCTAAATTTTTGGGCGACCTGGTGCGGACCCTGTGTGGCTGAATTTTCTGATCTGATTGATATTTTCAGGATGTACCGGAACCGCAACTTTGACCTGATTACGATCAGTCTCGATAAGCCGGATATGCAAAAATCCGTCTTGAAATTTTTACAGAAAAACTATGCCTCCTCCATCAATTATCAGGTAAATTCCGATAATACCTATGCGGTGATCGATGCAGTCGGAAGCGACTGGTCAGGCGCGATCCCATTTACTTTGTTGATTAAACCGGGTGGCGAAATCATATATAAAAAAACCGGAATGGTTGACGTTCTACCTCTGAAAAAGGCAATCGTCGGTTACCTGGGGCGGTATTATTTTCATGTGGAATAATATAAGGCCAAAGGCAGAAGGCAAAAGGTAAAAGGCCATCCCCACGCTCGTTCTTGCGTCCGGTAAGAGCGTGCGGGATGAAATCTTCCATCCCGTCCTTGGCGGAAAAAGGCAAAAAGGATAAGATGAAACGTCAAACGTGAAATGTGAACGGGAGGAAAGGTAGGCAGGCGATTTATCGCGTGCTTATTAACCACGAATTGGGCCAGGAAGCAAATGGTTTAGAAAAGGGGCAGGTTTTTTTATAATCCTACCTGTTTGATAATTTTTTTAAAGCGGGGATCCTCCCGTATATAATCAAAGATCGGATCTATATTCAGATAGGGCATATTCGGATCGTGCGCCTCCAGTGCTTTTTCCATCCACTGCAGCGCTTCATCGGGCATGCCGGCCCGGGTATATAAAGTAGCGATTTGCCAGGGGGTGATAAATTTTGATTTGGACTGGTGGATTTTTGATTCGGCAACCCGTCGCAAAGCCATATGATAACCCCCTTCCTCATATCCTCTATCCAGCGCGGCCAGAGATTGCTGATCGTTCTCCGCAGCAAAGGAACGGCGCCATACATCAATTGCTTCGTTGTACATTTCTTTCATATGATAGGTGGTACGTAATGTAGAAAGCGCCCCAGGATTTTCGGGTGAAGCTTCAAGGGTTTGATTTAATTCTCTGACCGCTTCATCATACCGATGCAAATAATTTAAATCCATAGCATAAAGCCAACGGTAAAGTGGATTAAATGGATCCAGTTCAAGAGCGCGTTGTATCTGTGGCATGGCTTCTTCCGGGCGATTAAGGATAAACAGGACATGAGAATAATAAGCCCTCGCTTCGGGCATGTTTGGATTTAGGTGGATCGCTTTTTCTAAGGAAGACGTAGCAATATCCCACTTCCACTCATACCAGGCGGCAAGAATGCCCTTCAGGTAGTACACTTCAGGTAGAGTGTCATCTATTTGCAGCGCTTTTGCCAGCGCCGGCTGGGCATTGGCATAGGACTTCTCCATGGAAAGATACCCCATCTGCGCAGGCACACAATTGGCCAGGGCAATACCCGTATAGGCCAGAGCATAGTCGGGGTCCAGTTTGGCCGATAACTCGAAGTATTGTAAGGCAGTCTCCAGCGCCCGGCGGGTTAGTTTATATAAATAGAAGTTTCCTTTTAGATAGGCTTCATAAGCCTCCGGATTGACCGCGCGTTTCTGGCTGAGATAGGTCTCTTCATTCGTGGTCAGATTTACCTCGATTTGTTTGGCAATCGCCCGTGCCACATCACCCTGCAAAGATAAAATATCTTCAAAATTACGTTCATATCCCTGAGCCCAGGTATACTCATCGCGGGCGGCATTGATCAGGCGGACTTTAATATTTACCAGATTTCCTGCTTTATGCACCGATCCTTCAACAATATAGGAGACCCCCAGTTCAGCGGCGATTTCAACCGATGATTTTTCACTGTCTTTGTATTTCATCGCCGAGGATCTGGAAATAATACGTAAATCTTTAATCCTTGCCAAATCGGTGATTAAGGCATCCGTCATACCTTCTGTGAACCATTCCTGTTCGCTATCCGGATTAATATTTTTCAAAGGCAGAAGCACAATGGATACCGGCGATGCAAATGCATTTTTAAATAGAACAAAGTAGCTGAGTATGGCAAGCAAAAGCAGCACAAACGGCAGAACACGCAGGACTAGTTTCTGTTGCCGGCGTCCCAATCTGAGGGCGGATGCGGTTTTCGATTTTCCCGATTGGACCGTGATAAGCAGCCTTTCAAGGGCTTCCTTCAGTTCCTGCATAGACTGAAAACGCTTTTCCGGGTTTTTATGGAGTACCCGTTCAATGATTTTCTCCAGCTCCAGCGGTACGTCGGGACGAATTTTACTGATGAACTCGGGATGTTCATTGACAATCGCATACACTACAGCTTGTTCATAAACTCCCTGAAAAGGACGTTCCCTTGTTAACATTTCATAGAGAATGACACCCAGTGCCCATATGTCGGTACGGTGATCAATATTTTTGCCGAGCGCTTGTTCAGGAGACATGTAGGCAATAGTACCGGCTGTCGTCCCGGTTTGGGAAATAACACTACGGCCGGGAAATTTTGCCAGACCAAAATCAATAATTTTTGGCTGCCCATCTTCACTGAAAAGGATGTTAGCGGGTTTAATATCCCGGTGGATGATGTTTTTGTCATGTGTCTTTTGCAGGCCCTCAGCAATGTTAATTATAATTTTGATTGCCTGTTCAATGCTGAGATCCTCCTGCTTTATTTTATCCGAAAGATCTCCGCCGGCATAATAGGTCATGACAATAAACGGATTATCACCTTTCTCGTTGATTTCATGAATAGTAGCAACATTTGGATGGTCGAGAGTAGAAGCGGCCTGTGCTTCATAAATAAAGCGTGCCCGCACTTCATCGTTTCGAATCAGCTCACGGGGGAGAAATTTCAAAGCCACTTTACGGTGTAATTTTAAATCTTCGGCAAGATATACCTGCCCCATTCCTCCTTCACCAATTTTCTCAAGTATTTTGTAATGTGAAATGGTTGTACCAATCATGACCGATCAGTATTTATTATGTAAGAGGTTCCATCAGGCCAGCAGCAGATAGATCAGATGCATGCCCGGCATCGGTTTGGGCTTTTGGTCTTCGGTATAGATTATCAGTTTTTTCTGTGCGTCAACGAGCATCATCGGGACCACCTTGTCGTTGTCGGGCAGCTGAATATCCTTCTCTTCTTCAATTTTCCTCAGATGTATCACCGCCCCTGCAGCAAACAATTCATTTATTTTTTCAAATGTCAGATCTTCCGCAAAGAGACGCCGACCGCGCAAATGCCTTGAAACAGGCTGTTCTTCACTCAGAAGATTCTTTTTATAAGGCAATTGATACACTCCTGCCCGTCCGAATATTACTTCAAAATGAAGTGCAGCCAGGGCATTGACCTCATCATTGGGTGTCAGGGCAAGTAATTTTCCAATCCCCTGCAGATCCAGTTGATCGATCACTTCTTCGGAAAGAATGTTGGCCGTTTTCGCCTCAATCTGATGATGCCCTGCCGTCAGCACATTATCCTGGTTGGTATCAACCAGCAGTACCCGTACGCCTGCTTTTTGCAGCACATTCGCCAATTCCAGCGTCCAGAAATGCGCACCGACTATCAGGGCTCCCTGGGGATCCGGTTCGGACAGTTGCAGCCAGCGGGCCAGGGGAACGGCAGTCAATCCGTACAAAGTGACCGTCGCGATGATGACAATAAAAGTCAGAGGAACCAACCGGGCGGCATCACTGTATCCGTGAGCGGTAAGTTCAATGGCGAAAACAGAGGATACCGCGGCGGCGACAATACCTCTTGGTGCCAGCCAGGAGAGAAATAATTTCTCCTTAAAATTAAGATTTTGACCT
>Ga0307424_1001577_pt1 | contig 11906 bp, 9 predicted proteins | sample SalMarWE160320MG_FD_202157 | JGI IMG/M metagenome (GOLD analysis project Ga0307424, IMG submission 202157) | Salt marsh sediment microbial communities from the Plum Island Ecosystem LTER, Massachusetts, United States - WE1603-20 | ecosystem: Environmental > Aquatic > Marine > Intertidal zone >...
AAACCTTGTTGGACGGTTCGACCAGGCCGGGGAAAGTACCGCCGTGAAAGCCGCTGCAGGCAACAAGCAGGCTTAGGAAAATTAATGCCAAACCGATCACTGGTCGCATTTACCGATCCCCTCTTTAGCGGCGGACATAGTAATTAAAGCCCAGATAATAACGAAGGCCATTTTGTGTTGTCACCATTTTCTGATAGTCCAGACTCTCCCATTCTTTCTGTATGCCGCCGACCAGGTTAAAATAACGTCCGGTTCCCTGGAGACCCAGAAATAACGAACTGCGCGCGATATCGGCGCGCACTATTTTAGCCGTCGGCAGCTCCAGGCCGCCGGTGGAAAAGCCCCATTCTCCGCCGACATACATGGATAGATTGAACCAGGAAACGGCATTCCAGCCGACCCCGGCCAGCCAGCCGGCGGAACCCAGTTTGAGTCCATAGAACTTGGATTGATCGGCTTCATAGAGCTGATATCTGGGACCCAGCAAATTGACCGCCGCACAAAGGGTGATATTAACACCGCCCAGTCTCGGTGAAAGAGGCATAATATAACCGCCAGCTGCCTGGATCCAGGTCAATTCTACATCCCATTTACGGTCCATCGGCAAGTCACGGGCCACTGTCAGGTTCCATTCGGAAACCAGCACGCCGATGCCGGCCATACCCAGGCTTTTAGCGTAAGTTTCCCAGTGCAGGCCCAGTTTAAAGGCCTTGAAACTGGTATCATTGACCGAATAGTCAAAGGATGCCTCGAAGGGGAGGCGGTAATAGGGCACGTTTTCTTCCACGATTGGATCATAGGCTGACTTCTTGATGCCGCTGCTGCGCACCTTGAACAGGATACCATACAGATCGGTCTGATAGGAAGCCCAGCTGATCCCGGCGGAGAATTGCCAGGGGCAGTCGAGGTCAAATTGAATGCCGCTGTAATCGGCACTGATACTGGTATAATAGGTCTGGATAATGTCTTCATAGGGACTGGGTGTAAGCACACCACCAGAACCACGCCCGTTATGATCGGGTGAATTCTCAGGCCCGAAAGGATCATAGCCGGCGGTTCCGGTTTGAGATGAATCAGCCGTCGGCTCCTGAGCGTAGGAAACCGTGATCAGAAAATAAAGAAGCGCTGCGAACATAGCAGCACCTGTTATTTTTCGCCCCATATTTACTCCCAGCGCAGCTTTACCAGGCTTATCCACGACACCCGGCAGGCAGTTAAACCGTTTATTTTCCCGGACAGGTAAGTTAATTTGACCCTCTGATCTGTTAAACGATCCTTCGCTTCCCCCTATTTCAACCAACTGAATTTAAATCAGGAACCTTTGCATTTGTTTTCCGGTCTCTCAGCCAAAGGAGCAGGGTGCCGAGAACCCCGGCAATCAATAATCCATAATCCTCCCTGACACCCAAATTGATGGCTGCGCTAAATCCAATAACCGACCAGAGCAGGGGAATGACCAGCACATATTTTGGGACCTTTCTGTCCGTCCATAACAGGATACCAAAAGTAAAGATCGTTGTCGGGCAGGGGAGCCCGAAAGTTGGTGATTCGGGATAGATATGACCGAGAAAATAGCCCAGAAGGGGATAGATAATTAAGGCATATAAGACAAAAACCGCACCGGTGAGAGCGTAAACATTCCCCTGATACTTAAATGACAGATCGTTTTTCAGGAGTCCGGCATAAACAAAAATGAATGCCTGTATGATGAACAACGGTCCGAAGATATAGGCCGCTTTGTTAATGGCAGTGAAATAAATCAGGTGATATACAATTCCTATCCACAGCCAGAAAAAGCCCAGGATACCATTGTTGATCCGGTCAGTGAAACGGTGTTTTCTAAAGGCGAAAAATACCACGCAGATGGCCAGAATATTGAGAAAGATCTGGGCAGGCCATACAGATAAGTTATAGGTTTTAAATACTTCCATGAACTGATCGACTGTAAAAGGTAGGCGCATATCTTCTCCCTTTTTCCTTTGATAAACGATAAATCTGACTTAAAAATAAAAAAAAGCGTGAATAATGCAAATAAATCTAAAGCCTTTATTCGTAAGTTTCCTGACGATTTACAGGTCCACATGGTATGCTTTAAAGCGCACACAGAAGACGTAGATTACAGCCGGAGCGAGAATAAACCAGGAACAAAAAGGGTTTTAATATTCATCAGATGATTCAATGATAAGGGGATTGTAATTATGCGCCTTAATTTATACCACACCCTTGGTGCCCCTTTTCTAAGGGTGAGATGATTTCTCGCAATATGACTAGTCTGAACTTGTTACCAAAATACTGAAGAACTACACTCAGGCAGGAGCCCGTCTCAGTGGGTGATGAATGGTACAGGTTAAATAAGATCAATGTTTAAAAAATGAGAGGAGAGGGTAATGCAAAAGATAATCCCGTTTCTGTGGTTCGACAATCAGGCGGAGGAGGCGGTGAACTATTATACCTCCATTTTCAAAGATTCAAAGACGGGCATAATTGTCCGCTATAGCAAGGCGGGTGCAGTTGCGGCGGGAAGACCTCAAGGTTCGGTGATGACCGCCTCATTCAATCTTAACGGACAGGAATTCGTTGCATTGAATGGCGGACCTGCTTTTAAGTATAACCCGTCGGTATCATTCTTTGTAAATTTTGATCCTTCAAAAAACAAAAATGCCAGACAGGATCTTGATACACTATGGAGTAAGTTATCTCAAGCCGGCAAAGAACTTATGCCGCTCGACAAATACCCGTTCAGCGAGCGCTACAGCTGGGTGCAGGACAGATACGGAATATCCTGGCAGCTGATTCTTTCTAATCCAGGGGGTGAAGAGAGGCCCTTTATCGTGCCCTCGCTTATGTTTACAGGCGCTGTGTGCGGTAAGGCAGAAGAAGCCAGTGACTTCTATCTCTCCGTATTTTCCGCCCGAGGTGCAAAGGATACAAAACGAGGCATTACTGCCCGTTATCCGGGAGGAATGGAACCGGAGAGAGAAGGAACGATTATGTTCACTGATTTCATGCTTGAGAAGAATTGGTTTGCCGCAATGGACAGTGCACATGAACATAATTTTTCATTCAATGAAGCTATTTCATTTGTGGTTAATTGTGAGAATCAAAATGAAATTGACCACTTCTGGGGGAAACTTTCCGCTGTCCCCCAGGCAGAAATGTGCGGCTGGCTGAAAGACAAATATGGCCTATCATGGCAAATTGTGCCCACAAAGATGGGCAAGCTGCTAAACGACAGCGACGCGAAGAAATCACAACGTGTGATGCAGGCTATACTCAAAATGAAAAAAATTGATATCGAAGCATTGGAAAAAGCCTATAAAAATGACCAGTCAGTATAAACAAATTTCAATCGCCCGGGGGTAACCGGTCCCGGTTGGGATCGGAATCTCTGTTGAAATTTTATTTGAAATCGATGATCATTTTCTTCCCCAGCAGGCCTTCCAGGGGCAGATTGCCGAAATTTATCGCTTTGGCATATTCGATCGCCTGAGCAGGCGGGAAACCCTGGTAAGCGATTAAATAGGCTGCCCACATATGGCTGGCGCGCCCGGCAATGGTGCAGTGCAGTAAGACTTTTCCGCGGGCTGACGCCAGTGTATCGGCAAAGGTTTTCAGCGCTTGCGGGGTATAGGGATGCTCCTTGCCGCCAAGCGGTATATGGACATAGGTCATACCCAGTTCCTCGACAACCTTTTTTTCATCAAAGGGCACATTCTCACGGTTGTCCATTTCTTCTCCGGTTCGTAAATTGATAACAGTGGTAACCCCTTCTGCTTTCAGTTTTGTAAACGATGCTTCCTCCGGCTGCCCGCTGATATAGATACTGTCAACCTGGGCAAGTACGCCCCTGAATCCGGCCGGATCAAGTTTCTGCGGAAACGATGTATAATCCTGCGAAAAAAGTGGCACCGTGATGAGTAGAAGACAAAATGCTGAGAATCTCTTTTGCTTCATTGGTATGTCCTTTCACTTATGGGCCTGACTCAACTCTTTTCCCTGTTGCCCTTGTGCTTCCACACACAGGCAATATATTTTATCAGGGGTGGATGAAGAATAAAATAAGAACAACAAGGGTTCTTTAACAAATAAAACTCATAAATAAAAAAGAAATTTCAAATCAATTATACATTATTATTAATCAATGGCGGAAATATGAGTAAAATAAATCCCGTTGTTCATTTTGCAATATCGGCTTCAAGACGTCAGAAGTATCGGTTGAAATTAAACAGGGCGGCGCATCATATCAAACAAAGGAGAAAATTGTGAAATATCAGATCCTGCTAGTGATTTTTGTGTTGGCTATGGCAGCTGCCGGTGCGGAGCAAGAAGGCACAGGGGAAGATCAAAAATGGGAAGAGACTTTCAGGGAAGTACCAAATCCCGATAGCCTCCGGGTTTATATGAAACGTCTTTCGGCCCGTCCGCATCATCTGGGTTCCGCCTATGACAAAGAGAATGCCGAATGGATTCTTGGCAAATTCAGGGAATGGGGGCTAAAGGCACATATTGAAACTTTTGAGGTTTTGTTCCCCAGTCCAAAAGAACGAAAGGTGGAAATGACTGCGCCCACAAAATTCGTTGCCAAGATGCAGGAACCGGCACTGGAGGAGGACCCTACCAGCGCACAACTCAAAGAGCAACTAAGCACCTACAATGCCTACTCCGCTGATGGGGATGTAAGCGGTGAACTGGTTTTTGTCAATCATGGGATCCCCTCTGATTATGATTATCTGGAGCGGCTGGGGGTTTCTGTGTCCGGTAAAATTGTTATCGCAAAGTACGGCGGATCCTGGCGCGGGATTAAACCGAAAGTCGCTGCAGAACATGGGGCAATCGGCTGTCTGATTTATTCAGACCCGCAGGGGGACGGTTATTTTCAGGGTGATGTTTATCCTCATGGGCCCTGGCGCACCAGCGATGGCGTCCAACGGGGCAGCGTGATGGATATGCCCATTTATCCGGGCGATCCTTTGACGCCTGGTATCGGGGCAAGCGAAGATGCAGAACGTCTAAAAATCAGTGAAGTAAAAACCTTTACTAAAATTCCCGTGCTGCCCTTATCCCATGCGGATGCCGAACCATTGCTCGCTGCCATGAAGGGACCTGTGGCGCCGGCCGAATGGCGCGGGAATCTGCCGCTTACTTATCACATCGGACCGGGCCCGGCGACCGTACACCTGAAAGTGGCCGCCAATTGGGATGTGAAAACGATCTATGATGTGATCGCCATGATTCCCGGCAGTGAGTTTCCGGACCAGTGGATTATCCGCGGAAATCATCATGATGCCTGGGTAAACGGCGCTGCTGATCCTGTTTCCGGACTGGTAGCCCTGATGGAGGAAGCACGCGCACTGGGAAAACTTCTTAAGCAGGGATGGCAGCCCAAACGAACGTTGGTCTACTGTGCCTGGGATGGGGAAGAAGAGGGGTTGATCGGTTCCACCGAGTGGGTCGAGACACATGCCCAAGAGCTGAAGCAAAAAGCTGCCCTCTATATCAATACCGACGGCAGTGAACGTGGTTATCTCAGTATGAGCGGTTCGCATATACTGGAAAAATTCATCAATGCTGTTGGCAAAGATATTGAAGATCCGGAAACCCGGCTTCCGGTCTGGAAACGTCGTCAATTGAGGGATATTGCCAATGAAAAAGATGCGGAAAAACGGCAGGCCTTGCGTCAAAAACCAGAATTGGAAATCAATGCCCTCGGCTCCGGCTCTGACTATACCGCCTTTCTTGATCATCTCGGTATTTCCTCTCTGAACCTGGCTTATTCCGGAGAAGGAGGTTATGGCGTCTATCATTCTATCTATGACAGTTTTTACTGGTACACCCATTTCGGTGATCCGGAATTTGTGTACGGCCGGGCGCTGGCACAAACCGCCGGCACGGCCGTATTGAGATTCGCCGGTGCAGATATTCTCCCTTATGATTACATTAATTTCGCCAACACGATCAATACCTATGTTGAAGAATTGAAAAAGCTTGCTCAAAAGATGCGGGATGAGATCATCGAAACCAACCAGCAAATTGATGAAGGTGTTTTTGAGGCTATAGCCGATCCCCGGGATTATTCACTGGCCGCACCGAAGCGGGAAGAAGTGCCGCCCTTCTTTAATTTTGCTCCTTTGCAGAATGCGGTCGTCGCCTTACAGAAAAGCGCGGAAGTCTATGATAAAGCAGTGGAAAAATTTCGCAAAAGCGGGCGGATCGTTCCGGCCGGTTTTAACGCAAAACTACTCCAGAGCGAGAGAAAATTAACATTGGCGGAAGGCCTGCCTAATCGTGAATGGTTCAAACACCAGATATACGCGCCGGGATTTTACACCGGTTATGGCGTCAAAACTCTTCCCCGTGTTCGTGAAGCCATTGAGCAAAAAGAGTGGGAAAAGGTAAATCAACAAATCGAAAAGGTATCCGCACTGCTGACAAATTTTGCAGATTTTGTCGATTCAATGGCGCATCAAATCGAAAACGAATGAGATTCGGAATTAGGCTTACGCCCCTTCAGGGCTCGGGTTTGTATAATTCTAATCTCTTCTATGCGGTTATTCCTTTACCGGCACCAGCTTGAGATCCTGGTAATCAAAACTGAAATCAACCTCATCCGAAAAGGGTTTCATGGTGGCAGCGGCGATCGAACCGTCCGGATTAAGCGAAAAAGTAATAAAGGCATCGCCACGCAGGCTGCGGTCGTACCAGCGTGCGACAAAGGTATCGTACTGCCAGTGTTCAAGGTCACCGGTCAGATCTGGTGTATGCTCAAAGGTGATGACCAGTTTCCCCTGCTCGGGGCGAATGCGTATTCCACCATACCAGGCATCATGGTAGAGGCCGGCATACTTTTCCAAAGCAAGCGACGGCCGGGAGTTTTTATCGCGTTCTGCCGCAGCCTTGCGGATTTTGTTCTCCGCTTCAGCCGCTCTGGTATCGCTGTATTTTTTGTATTCATCCAGCCAATTGACTTCCGAGACGCCGAGAAAATGATCGAGGACATGATAGGCGATGCTGTTGAAGGCCGCGCCGGATTCCTGATTGGTCAGTACGGTTACACCCAGTTTAAGGGAGGGAATCATGGCCAGACGAGACACATATCCCGGCAGCCCGCCGGTATGGGTCACCAGTTTTTGCCCCCGGTAATCCAGTACATTAAATCCCAACGCGTAAAAATAGAATTGTGTGCCCGTCATAACCATCTGCGGGTCCCGGGTTGAAATGGGTTTCGGGGTGACCGGTGTCCAAAGGATTTGCGCAGATGCCGTCGAATACAGTTTTTTACCTGATGCCAGCCTGCCGGAATCCAGCTGGACCATCATCCAGCGTGCCATGTCCGTGGCATTGGAGTGAATCCCGCCGGCCGGATTGACATTATCACTGGTAAATGGTTGGACAGGTACCAGGTTTCCTTCAACCAGGGCATGCGGGGTCGCGATATTGACCAATCCGCGGCCGGCCGCTGAATGACGGACATCGGTGCCGGTCATACCAACCGGTTGCAGGATTCTCTGCTGCACAAAATCTTCCCAGCTCGATCCGGATACCTGTTCGATTACCTCTCCGGCGACACCGAAAAGCACGTTATCATAGGCATAACTGTAACGGAAACTGGTCTTGAGGGGGACCTCGCGCAGGCGCCGGACGATTTCCCTGCGGTCATAGGTCGTTGCCGGCCACCAGAGCAGATCGCCGGCTCCCAATCCCAGACCACTGCGGTGCACCAGCAGATCCTTGATCGTTATTTCCTTGGTGACATACGGATCAGAGAGACGGAAGGCCGGCAGGTAATCGATCACCCGGCCGTCCCAGGCCAGTTTACCTTCCTCAACAAGTATCGCCAGAGCCGTGGCGGTAAAGGCCTTGGTATTGGAGGCGATACCGAACAGGGTTTCTGCATCGACCGGATCGCTTTTTCCGTTTTCTTTGACCCCGTATCCTTTGGCCAATAACACCCGTCCGTCCCTGACAATCGCCACACTAATCCCCGGTACATGAAAAGTTTCCATGACTTTTTCAACATACCCGTTAAGATCTTCAGGTAAAACTGATTGGGTCAAACCGGTATGAACCATCAGTGCTGAGACTAAAACAACAAAAACTACACGCATAACCTCACTCCCTGTCATATACTTTGAGCCATTCAGGATTCATCTGAATGGTTTTATATTCTGGTTATTTATTTGCAAAAAAGCAATATAATAATTGTCTAAATAATATAGATTTCAAACTGCGACGCGATCTTTTGCCGAAGCAGGCAAAAATGCTGCCTTTATTAAATTTATTTTATTTAAATAGTATCATATGCACCTGAAGAAAATAAAAATTTGACAGGATTACAGGATAAACAGGATACTTTAATTATTTAGAAATAACAGCAGTTTTTCTATTTAAAACACATAATAACAATGTATTATATGAAAAATAAATCATGTAAATCCTGTGATCCTGTCTAAAAAAATTTTTCTGAGTATCATTTGATACTAACTATAAATGATATATTTGTCTTGTATTGTTTTTTAACAGATTTTTGCTAATTTTTAGACCTGTAGATGAAAGACAACTCCGCAAAGCAAATTTTAGGACAGATTGATGGCCGATTCTAAAAATAAACCAAAAGCACAAAAAGCGCTGAAAGAAAAAAACCATAAGATCAAAGCCCCGGCCAATGCCGTTATGCTAAGTGAATTACCGGCGACTGCTATTTGCGGAAATGATATCAGTTCTTCCTGTCTCTACGTTTCCGCACTGGCCATTATCTATGCCGGTAAATTTGCCTGGGTGGCTTTGCTGATCGTGGCCGGTGTCTTGTTCCTCTACCGGAAAATATATGGCGAGGTGGTTGGTGCCCTGCCCCTGAATGGCGGTGCCTATAATGCGCTGCTCAACACGACGAGTAAATCGGTGGCCTCCCTGGCCGCCGCCCTGACCTTGCTCTCCTATATGGCGACGGCGGTTATTTCTGCCAGTGAGGCGATGCATTATGTTCATGCCTTATGGGAGGGACTACCGGTGATCGGCGCTACCCTGGGCCTGTTGCTGTTTTTCATGATGTTAACGATCATGGGAATCGGGGAGTCCTCCCGCGTAGCGGTGGTTATTTTCATTACCCATCTCGCGTCATTGACGGTTCTGGTATTAGCCGGTGGCGTATATATTATCATGCATGGATTCAGTGTCCTCGAGGCCAATTATCAGACCCCTGTGGAAGGCGGTTTGATGATCGCCCTGTTTTTTGGATTTTCTGCGGCCATGCTGGGAATCTCCGGATTTGAAAGTTCTGCAAATTTTGTCGAGGAACAGGCACCGGGGGTGTTCCCCAAAACACTGCGAAACATGTGGATTGTCGTGACTATTTTTAATCCGTTAACCGCTTTTCTGGCTCTGGCAATTGTGCCTATACCGGAAGTCATGGCAAATCAGGAGGCCTTGCTCGCCCATTTAGGTGTGGTGTCCGCTGGCGGATGGCTTTCCTCGATCATCTCTGTGGATGCCGCCCTTGTTTTAAGCGGTGCAGTGCTCACCTCTTTTATCGGTGTGGGCGGACTGGTACAGCGCATGACCCTTGACCGCATATTGCCTCAGTTTTTGCTCAAACTGAACAGGAGGAATTCTCCCTACCGGATCATGATGGCCTTTTTCCTGCTCTGTCTGTCCATTTTACTGATCACCAAAGGTAAACTGGGTGCCCTGGCAGGGGTCTATACGATTTCATTTCTGTCGGTTATGGCCCTGTTCGGCTTTGGTAATATTTTGCTTAAAGTGAGACGATCCCGCCTGCCCCGGCCGGAAAGGGCGGGTATCCTGGCTCTTTTTCTGGCCATTACCGCCGTGCTTGCCGCACTGGCCGGAAATGCCATCCTGAATCCTGCTTATCTGGCCGTATTTATGGAGTATTTTATACCGACTATGGGTCTGGTTGCCATCATGTTATACCGGACATCCCTCCTGAAGGGTTTGCTGTATCTGTTGAAATATGTTTCGGATAAATTAGAATCAGTCGCTTCCCTGGGAAATACGGCACTGCTTAAGATGATCAATGACATCAATGCCCAGGAATTTGTGTTTTTTACAAAAGATGATAATGTGGCTATCCTCAATCAGGTGATGATATATGTTACCGAGAATGAGCAGACACGCAAATTAAAAATCGTCACGATTTTAGCGGAAAATACGGATATCACACCGGGGTTGAAAAGGGATATCGAAGTTTTAGACCGCGCCTATCCGGACATTAAGATCGATTTTGTCAAGATGCATGGCGAGTTCGGCCCGGAAATTATCCAGCGCCTGTCCAGGGAGTGGAAAATTCCCCCAAACTTCATGTTCATCGGCTCACCGGGCGATCACCTGCCTTATAAACTGGCCGATTTAGGCGGTGTGCGGCTGATCATTTAGGAAAAAATTTATTATATCTGCCTCTGCACGCGAGGTATTGATTACACGGGGCCTGTCAGCGGCTGAACTCGATCACCTTAATATCTTTCAGCAGATTGACAATATCGACTATTTCAGCCAGGTAAGCTTCATCGATACCGGCTTTCTCTATAATTTCCCTGATCGTTTGATAGGCGGCGTTAGGAAAGGGAAGATAGTACAGAAACTTACCCTGTGAAGTGGTAAGATTTATTCTGCGTTCCTTTCGTCCACGGCCCTCTCCGCTGAATACGGTGACTGCCGAGATAACCGGATGGTTAGCGGAGGCGGCAAAAAGGGTGCCGGTATTTTTCTTTTCCCGTATTTTACCGGAGAGCAGGGTTTTCTCTTTTAGAGGATCGACCAGGGCGGTAAAATCCACTTCCAGATTTATTTTGGACTGCTTCAGATAATAGCGGAAATAGGGACGCTTCCGCTCATATACCTCTTTTTTACCGGCCAGGCCCAGGTCGGTCAGCTCTTCCAGGAAATCCTGTGCAGTTTTTATATGCAAGTTCAGACGGGAAGCTGCTTCAGAGGAGGAGATGTCTTTATAGGTGACCATCAGGCGCATAAAATCTTCACTAAAAGATTTGGAGAGCAGGTTGGCCATCCGTGATACTTTTTTAAATTCCATAAGATTCAGCCTTCAGTCCGGGCTGATAAGTCCGGCGGCTCAGCTGTAAATTTGCTGAAAAACCAGTGTGAGCGGGACATTTCCCCGTCAATGATCTCTAAAATTTTTTGCTCTTCGCCGGCCTGATAGAACATCAGAAATTGCCTGATCAGATCACCCAGTGCGGCACACAGCTGCTCAAAGGTTAGCTGATCCCTGAATTTTCGGTAGTCCGCTTTTGTGATGTTAACCGCCACATGACCTGAAAAGTCAAAAGAGAGGGCTGTCATTTTTTGGAAATCTTTTCTGCCAAAAAGAAGGTAGCGCCATGAAAATCCGCAGACAGCCAACACAACACGTTCCTTCTCGACATAAGTGGTTGCAATCCAGTGTTTCATCAGAAACCTGCCGAAGTTGATAATCTCTTCCCTGGAATATTTCCAGGTACCGGCGGGAAAAGGGCGCTGGGTGAACCCGTTTTTTATTTCATCCACCGAACGGCCTGCCAGTTCCAGCACCTGCCGGTAATGGGGATTGGACCGCCGGCGCAACGGGCCGCAAATGAAGAATATTCCCGCCCAAACGATATAGAATAAATAACGGAGATCGCTGTATACCGACAGGCTAATAAAAAGGTAGGGAATGAAAAGCAGTAAAGCGATTCCCAGACCAAGCGATGCGCGGTTTCTGCTTTTAAAAAAAAGTACCAGCTGCATCGTCCCTAAAAGGGTGTACAGGCCCAGCAGCATATAGTCAAAGCTATGAAAACCGGGTCCCCATGAAGCGGCATCCAATACCACAATAATAACATACAGGATGACCGCTGTCAGAAAAAGTGAGATCAAAAAGCGAGAGATGGCCCCTTTATCCACTTTTAGTT
>Ga0307424_1001579_pt1 | contig 11905 bp, 13 predicted proteins | sample SalMarWE160320MG_FD_202157 | JGI IMG/M metagenome (GOLD analysis project Ga0307424, IMG submission 202157) | Salt marsh sediment microbial communities from the Plum Island Ecosystem LTER, Massachusetts, United States - WE1603-20 | ecosystem: Environmental > Aquatic > Marine > Intertidal zone >...
AGACGTCCACCTCTCCAACGGATCGGTACGTGATCTGCTCGACGCCCCACTCGGCAACCACATTGTGGTGGTCAAGGGTCACCACGCCGACCGCTTCCGCGACTGGTGGAGAACGTTCATCGGGTGAGCGATCCCGAACTGACCTGCACACGGTCACTCTCCACCGTACCCTGATGGCGATGGGGTACTGCTTCCTCTGTGACCAGACCGTAGACGGTGATACCTGTCCCACGTGCGGGCGGCCCGCGTGGCACGACGACACCGCCGAGGACCAGTCTCCCACCGACTATTTCGCCGCCTCATCGCTCCCCGGGCCTGCCGAGGACAGCACACCGTGGCGGCCACGGCCATGGATGATCGCGGGCACCGTGGTCGTGGTCGGTCTGGTGCTCTCGATTCTCACGGTGCCCTCAGGATTCCAGCAGGTGACGACACCCACTCCCCCTCCGATCATCACGACAACGACGACGCTCCTTCCGGGATCCTCGCTCCCGACCTACCCCTTGCGACGAGGAACATGGCTGGGTCTGGTCAGGGCCGAGGCACCTCCGAAGACCCTCACCGGCTCATTCCCATTCCTCGAGCCCGCCGACGATGTGATGTACGACGGCTCTCTGATCCTCCACACCGGCACCAGCTACGTGAGAGTCACTCCGGACGGTGTCCACACGGACATCCCCATCGGATCACCGGGGCACTTCGTCGATGTCGAGCTCTCACCGAATGGACGCCTCCTGGCCACCGTGGACAAGCGCGGCGCGGTGGCCGTGTGGAATCTCTCCACGAGCCAGCTCACCGAGTTCGAGGCGATCGACGAGACCGGCCCGCTCCTAGACGGACACATCTACTGGTCTCCCGACTCCCAGACCGTCGGACTCGATGACTCCGGCGATCACTGCTACGAGTGGCGCGTCGATGGCACACTCCTCACAGGCCCCCTCCCCGGACGTCTCGTCGCCGTGGGTATCGGCGCCAGGCTGGCCGTCGCCGGCGACGAAGGCCTCACTCTCACCTCGGTCGTCTCCACCGACATTGCCACCACGCAGCTCGGACGCAACCTGACGACATTCTCCGACATCCAGGCCGCCGAGTTCAACCCGTCGAGCCCATACCTCGCTGTCGACGCGTCTGTTTCGGGACAAGGCTCAGGCGTGTGGGTCGTCGCTCTCGGCGACCCTCGTCAGAACCTGGTGGCGCCGTCAGGATCCTCGTTCACCTGGTCCGGCGACGGGTCGGCACTGTATTGGACCGACCAAACCGGGACGTACGCGTACCCGGTGAGCTCCGTATATGGGGTCGCCCGCGTCAGCGATCAAACACTCGGCCGGGGGGATCACCTGCGAATCTACGATCCGGCTCTGGTGGTGGTTCCGACCTTCCTCGTCCATTCGGGAGACCTCTTCGAGCTTCAGGATGGGCAGATCCAACTCCGTTCACCCGGCGGTCTCACCGTGCTTGACATCCCCTCGGGTGGCACCACCGTTTCGATCATCGATGCCACCTCGTTCAATCCCGATCTTCCTCTGCTGCGGACCGCTGAACGCGACGACGGCAGCCTGGTCGTGTCGCAGGTCACTCCCACCGGGCTTCTCGAGCACCTCGTCGGTACCCTGCCGTCCGGATCGGGCCCCGCCACTTCGGCACTCGACGCTCCCGGCTCCGGCGAGTTCATCGCGACCGACCAGGATGGCGTGTTTCGCCTCGGACCGGACGAGACCTTGGATCCGGTCATGGAAGGAGGGTCGCCCGGGATCATCGGAACAGTCCCGTTCGCGGTGACGAGCGGATCCATCAAACGATTGCCAAGAGACGGTGAGGAGCCGGAGACGCTGCTGGACATCGCGGGCCTCGCCGGAGCGGCCGACATTCTCGATGCAATCGGCATCAGAGCGGAGATGGTGGTGCTTGCCCGAACCCAAGTCGGTACTGCCTCGATCTACTGGGTTCCGGGCGACTCCGAGCTGTTCGGATCGGCCATCCTGCCCAACTCGCCGATTCCAAGCAACACGCCTTTCTCACTGGTGTACACACCGACCAACAACAGGGCCTTCGAAACGGGACGGATCGTGCCGGCCGGAGACGGACAGACATTCGCGGTCGAGCTGCACTACGCAGACGGTGTCGAAACGGTGCTCATGGCCGCCCCAGCTCCCGGACAGTCCACCTGCAATGGGCAGGTCGTCTGCCCGCTGTACTCCGTCGCCGGACGCGCGCTCGGGTTCTCCCCAGACGGAGCGTGGCTCCTCGTGGACACGGACGGCGCCTACGTGGCGATGTCAACCAGAGGACGAGGGTCCGTCCGGATCGATGAGACCGCACCCGACGGGGTCGCGTGGATTCCATGACCCAGGCGTTCGAGTTGTGTGGCACAATGCGTTCATGGCAGCGGCGACGTGTCGAGCACGCCTTCCTCGCTACGCGAGAGCGGCGCTATACGCAGTTCCCTTGTAACCGCACGCGCGCATTCACGCCGGCAGCCGAAGGGAACATGACATGAACGACTTTCTCAACCGATTCGAGGCATCAGTCGCTCCCGTCCTCGCGTTCGACACGGATATCCATGTCGCGCGGGCGGAGGGGCTCTGGGTGTACGACTTCGACGGCAACCGCTACGCCGACTTCGCATGCGGCACCGCCGTCGTCAACCTCGGTCACAACCACCCGGCGGTGATCGAGGCAGCGAAGGGGCAACTCGGCAAGCTCGTCCACGCTGGGTGCGTCTTTCGGTACGACTCCATCGTCGAAGCTGCGGAGCGCCTGCGTTCGATCACGCCGGACGGAATCGAGATGTTCGGGTTCGCCAACTCAGGTGCCGAGGCGGTCGAGGCCAGTGTCAAACTCGCGAAGCACTCGACGAGACGACAGGGCGTCATCGTATTCCGGGGTGCGTTCCACGGGCGCACCATGGGATCGGTCTCCTACACCACCTCGAACGCCAAGTACCGAGACGGCTACCACCCGATCCTCGGCTCCGTCTGGGTGGCCCCCTTTCCCCACCCGTATCGATGGGGCATGAGCGAAGCGGACGCCACGCAACTCGCACTGGACGAACTCCATCGCATGTTCAAGCATGAGGTGCTCCCCACGAATATCGCAGCGTTCCTGATCGAGCCGGTTCAGGGCGAAGGTGGCTACTACCCCGCTCCGCCACCGTTCCTCGAAGCTCTTCGGGAGATCGCCGATGAGCATGGCATCATGCTCGTCTTCGACGAGGTGCAAACAGGGTTCGGTAGAACCGCGGAGTGGTTCGCATCGGACCACTACGGAGTCGACCCCGACATCATCGCGCTCGGTAAGGGGATCGCAAACGGCATGCCTCTGTCCGCATATGGGGCACCGTCGGAGGTCATCGGCGCCTGGCCGGTCGGCGCCCACGGAACGACGTATGGGGGGAACCCGGTTGCCTGCGCGGCGGCAGTCGCCGGCATCGACACCATGGGCGAACTCCTCCCCCACGCACGAGAGTTGTCCGCCCACGCGTTCGAGCGGTTCCGGAAACTCCAGATCGACCATCCCGTCATCGGTGACGTGCGGGGCCTCGGATTGATGGTGGGTATCGAGCTGGTGCGAGATCGAGCCACCAGAACGCCCGATCCGGAGGCGATGCAGTTCCTCGCCGATTTTGGATTGAAGCATGAACTGATCATCATCTCCTGTGGTCCTGATGGGAACATCATCCGTTTCATTCCGCCCCTCATTACGAGCTTTGCGGAGCTGGATTCGGCGATCGATACGATCGAGGAGGGACTCGAGGCGTACGAAAGCCGCAAGTAGGCCGGCCGTCCCTGGCGGAGACGCTGTCTCCGGGCTGGCCGAGGAGGCCACCCACTCGGGTGGCCTCCGCCTATCTCGGTCCTAGAGTCGTGGACGTGAACGACCTGAATGTCGCACTGGAAGCTGCTCGACTCGGCGCCGATGTGATTCGACCTGAGCAAGTTCGGTCCGTCTCGTACAAGGGTGCCGTGGATCCGGTCACCGAGACCGACACGCTGGCGCAACAACGGATTCTCTCGGTGCTGAGCCACCACCGACCCGAGGACGCCATCCTCGCGGAGGAACAGCCGAATGCCGTCGGAACCGACGGCCGGCTATGGCTTGTCGATCCACTGGACGGTACGGTCAACTTCGTCCATCGTATTCCTCACGTGGCCGTGTCGATCGCCCTCTACGAAGATGGCGAACCGCTCCTCGGAGTCGTCGTCGATGTGTTCCATCGGGAGGAGTTCTCGGCTGTCACCGGGAAGGGCGCCTGGCTGGATGGTCACCGTCTGGAGGTCTCGAATGCCGAGCTCGGATCGTCCGTCGTCGGAACGGGATTCCCCTATGACCGACAGACTCGCGCTCGGGAACTCGGCACCGTGGTCGGGGACGTGCTTGCACGCGTCCAGGGCCTCAGGCGGATGGGAACCGCTTCCCTCGACCTCGCGTGGGTGGCGGCAGGGCGGCTCGACGCCTTCTGGGAGATCGGCCTCAAACCGTGGGACGTCGCAGCAGGACTGCTCCTCGTTCGCGAGGCTGGTGGAATCACCACCGATCTCGACGGAACTCAATCGACACCGTTCGACGGTCGTTTCGTCGCGTCCAACCGGATCGTACATGGGCCCCTTCGGACCCTCCTAGCCTCGGTCATGACCGACGTGTGAAGGAGACTCCATGGAACCCTATGAACTCATCAGAAGCCTTCGTGTCACCCGGAACTTCACGGCACAACCCATCCCTGAAGCGGACGTCGTTCGCATTCTCGAAGCCGGACGCTGGACGGGCAGCTCCAAGAACTCCCAGCGGTGGGCATTCATCCCGCTGCGCGACACAGCTGCGCGGGCACGCGTCGCCGCCTGTGGCCCCTTCACCGAGCCGATGCTCAACGCCGGCCTCGGATTGGCACTCGTTCGCCTGCCGGACGGCTACGAGTTCGACATCGGCCGCATCGCCCAGAACATGATGCTCGCCGCATCGGCGCTTGGAATCGGCTCGTGCCCAGTCACGCTCCACGACACCGAGTGCGCCCGCCGTGTCCTCCGCCTCCCGGAAGGCCACACGTGCAGGTACGCGATCGCGTTCGGCTATCCGGACACCGTGGCCGAGGAAGCGGCGCGAGCACAACGAAGGTACGGTGGGCGCAAGCCTCTCGACGAACTCGTCTGGGAGTTGTCCGATTGAGGCGACTGATCGTCGCCGACTCGATCCGAACGCCGTCCGGTGTGCCGGCCACGGGACTGCTCATCGACGGCGGTCGTGTTCTCGATGTCGGTGACGCCTCCCACCTCCAGTCGGATGGCACTCAGGAGGTCCGCTACCCCGCCGCCGTGGTCATACCGGGACTACGCGACGCTCACCTGCACCCGCTCGGGCTGGCATCGCCGAGCCTGAACCTGGGGAGCATCGGAGACATCGAGGAGCTGCGTGCACTGATCGCCCAGACGGAAGGGACGATCGTCGGGAGCGGCCTGAACGAGCACGCGCTGTCCGACGGCCGGCTCCCGACCCGGCACGACCTCGACGACATCGACCGACCGGTCCTGCTGTACCGGGTATGCGGCCACATCGCCGTCGCCAACACTGCCGCTCTCGAGGCTGCCGGGCTGGAACCCGGCACTCCGGATCCCCCGGGAGGAACGCTCGACAGGGATCAGGACGGGACGCCGACCGGCATCCTGAGGGAAACCGCCATCTCGCTGGTTGCTTCACACCTCGCGACGGCCCCGGTGCGATCCGAACGGCTCCTCGCCACACTCCAGGACCTCGTATCGCTCGGCATCACCTCGATCGGCGCCGTCATCACATCTGCCTGGTCGGAGCGGATCGAGCCACTCATCGACCTCGCGGGTGACCTTCCCCTTCGCGTGCACGCCATCCTCGAGGCCCTCGATCGGTCCACGATCCGCGCGCTCGATCACCCTCACCTGACGTTCGGCGGCCTCAAGGCGTTTGCCGACGGAAGCCTCGGAGGACGAACGGCGGCGCTGCGCGAGCCCTACAGCGATGACCCAACCACCGCCGGTGTGCTGCGCCTGGACCGTGCAGGCATAGCGTCCCGTGCACGGATCTCCCTGGATGCAGGGGGCATCGTCGCCGTACACGCCATCGGTGACCTGGCCATGGATGGTGTACTGGACTGCTTCGAAGAACTCATCGACAATGGGGCGCCCCCGCGCAGTCTTCGTGTCGAGCACGCGTCGATCGCCGATGACACGCACCTCGAACGAATGGCCGACCTTGGCGTGACCGCCTGCGTGCAACCCGCCTTCGTGCCGTCCGACGCCCCATGGCTCTCCCAGCGGCTCGGTGCCGTCCGAGCCTCACTCGTCTATCGATTCGCCACGATGCTCAGATCAGGGATCCCGACCTCAGGTGGTTCTGACGCTCCTGTCGAGTCGCCGGATCCGTTCGCGGGGATGGCAGCGGCGCAAGACCGTGGTGGCTTCCGCCCGGAGGAGTCGCTCTCCGCCGAGGAGGCGTTCGCCTTGTTCACGACCAGTGCAGCAGAGTCGCTCGGTGAACCGGTCCCCCTTTCCTACGGTGCGCCGGCCGACTTCACCGTCGTCGACCGCGACCCCGTACTCGCGTCACCGGATTCACTTCGAGGTACGCGAGTAGTGGCCACGTGGGTCGGTGGAAACGAGGTCTTTCACGCCTGAAGGAGCCTGCCCTCCATGCCTCCGGCGACGACAACGACCTGTCCAGTGACGTGCCCCGACAGCCGGTCCGAGGCGAGCACCACGATGTGGCGCGCGACATCTTCCGGGGTCCCGAGCTTCTTGAGGGCCATCGTGGCGGTGACGCGCCGCTCGAGCTCGGGATCCTGACGGGCCTCGGTTGTCATCGGAGTCACGGTCCATCCCGGCGCCACGGCGTTGACCCTGACACCGAGCCGTGCCGCCTCATTCTTCGCACTCAGCAGCAGGCCCGTGAGGATCCCACCCTTCGCAGCGGCGTAGTCGGCGTGTCCTGCCTCGCCGAACACGCCCGCGGTAGATCCAACCATCACAAGACTGCCGGACCCCGTCGTGGCCGCGTGCCGAAGGAACGCCCGTGCAGTGAGAAACGTGGCAGTGAGGTTTGCTCGCAGCGTTGCTTCCCATCGTTCGACGGACAGTTCCCACAACGGAAGGTCTTCCGACGGCCACACGCCGGCGTTGGCAACGCACACGTCGAGCCGCCCGATACTCCGCACCGCGTCCGGGATCAGCGCATCGACCTGCTCTTCGACCGTCAAGTCGGCCTGCAACGCGACGCCAGCCACGTCCTTCGCGAGACGGAGCGCGGCGGCCTCCGAGGTGCGGTAGTGGACAGCCACCCTCGCCCCCTCGCCGGCGAACGCCCGGACAACGGCCGTCCCGATACCGCCAGCGCCACCCGTCACCAGCACACCCTGCCCAGAGAGCCCCGTTTCCATAGACGGCACGGTAGTAGCTCGAGACCCGCCTTCGGCGTGCCGTGCCGGCAAGGGAAGAGAGATCCAGTTTGGTGGGAACCGCCCCCTCCGTCCTCGGCTTCGCCTCGGACACCTCCCCCAACGTCGCTCCGCGCCCGGGGGAGGGAACAGGTTGCCGAAGTTCTGCGTCGGCCACCTCCGATTCTCACGATTTCTTTAGGGCATGTTCACTCCCTGTTCACCTTCATCCCGCACACTTCCTTGACAGAATGGTGATCAGGGAATAAAAACACCATTCAGAACGTCGAAATAGGTGCAAATCAAAAGGGGGTCGGGTAACGTAGCCCGACACTCCATCTACAAGACGGAGGGCTCACATGGCAGACACACTGAAAGGTGCACGACTCAAGGGCGGGCTGCGGCCATCCCGGAAGTACGGCGAGAACAGGGTGTGTGCCGAAAAGGGCTGCGATACCCGTCTTTCGATGTACAACCGGCGTGAGTACTGCTACGCCCATGCCCCAGTTCGCTTCCCTCGCGTTCGTGGAAGGGTCGTCCCCGAAGGTACGTGAGAGAAACCAAAGCCACGGCGCCCAAGTTCCCCCCTCCACCCAGGCGCCGGCTCGAGGCCCCGGAAGTCCCCTCCTCCGGGGCCTCACTCATGCCCCCTCTCCCCACCCCACCCCGGGTGGGGTATACTGGACGAGACATGAAGGACGAACACAAGCAACGCGCCCTGATCCGCTTGAAGACGATACGTGGGCACCTCGATGGAGTGATCTCCATGGTGGAGGCCGACCGGTACTGCCCGGACGTGATGAAACAGGTATCTGCCCTGCAGGGATCCCTGGAAAGGGTGAACCGAATCGTGCTACAGAACCACCTGGAAACCTGCGTCGCCGAGGCGGTCCGAGAACACCGGGCCGCGGAGATCGTCGACGAGCTCATGGAAACGATGAAGTACACGGCGGCGGTCACCGGGCCGGCACCGAGACTCGACTTGGAGGCCCAATGAACGCTATGACGCTTTCTGTTCCTGACATCTCATGCGCTCACTGCAAGATGTCTATCGAAGGAGCGGTCCGCCCGCTCGCAGGTGTGGACACCGTCGAGGTCCATATCGACGCCAAGACCGTCGATGTAGCGTGGGACGACTCGACCCTCTCCCTGGAGGCGATCGTCGATGCCATCGAGGATCAGGGATACGAGGTCGATGGACACTGACACCCTCGATCGGACGTTCGACGTCGAGGGAATGACCTGCGCATCGTGCGCCATCCGTATCGAACGGATCCTGTCGAAGCAGGACGGCGTCGACGAGGCCATCGTCAACTTCGCCGGCTCTGAGGCACGGGTCGTTGCTGCACCCAGCACCGACGTCGAGCATCTGATCGAGGCCGTACGAAAGATCGGTTACGACATGCGCGAGGTCGTACCCGAGCAGGAACGCATCGATGTCACCGAGCGGTTCAACGAAGAGGAACGAACCCAGCTTCGCAACTTCATCGGGGCGGCGGCATTCACCATTCCAGTCATGATCCTCGCGATGCTGGTGACGAACGGCTGGTCGCGACCTCTCCAGTGGCTCCTCGTCACCCCTGTCGAGTTCGTTTTCGGGCTTCAGTTCCACAAGATCACCATCAAGCGGCTCCGCTCATTCGACGCAACGATGGACACGCTCGTGTCCGTGGGCACACTTGCTGCCTACGCCTACTCGGTGTGGGCGTTCTTCGCCGACAAACCTCTGTTCTTCGACACTGCCGGGGCGATCATCACGTTCATCCTGCTCGGCAGATTCTTCGAGGCGAGGGCAAAGGGCCGGGCTTCACAGGCGATCAGCACCTTGATGGAGCTGGGAGCGAAAGAAGCAAGAGTCCGACGGGGCGACACCGAGATCATGCTTCCGATCGCGGAGCTACACCGGGGGGACCTCATGGTCGTTCGTCCGGGTGAGAAGATCCCGACAGACGGCGCGATCGTCGAAGGAACCTCCTCATTGGACGAGAGCATGTTGACCGGCGAGTCGCTCCCCGTCGACAAGAGCATCGGCGATGAGGTGTTCGGAGCGACGATCAACCAGCAAGGGAATCTCCTCGTGGAAGCGACCCGCGTCGGCACCGAGACGACCCTGGCACAGATCGTCCATCTGGTGGAAGAGGCACAGGCAACCAAGGCACCGGTGCAGAAACTCGCAGACAGGGTGGCGGGCGTCTTCGTGCCGATCGTGATCGGCATCGCCGTGTTGACGTCCGCAGTGTGGTACCTCGTGTCGGGCGGTGACCTCGCTCGTGCGCTCACCACCGGCGTGGCCGTGCTCGTGGTTGCATGCCCTTGCGCGCTCGGGCTGGCCACACCGACGGCGATCATGGTTGGAAGCGGCCGCGGGGCCCGCCTCGGCGTCGTATTCAAAGGCGCAGAGTTGTTCGAACGTTCGCGAGCTGTCGACATGGTGTTGTTCGACAAAACCGGCACATTGACGAACGGTGTCATGCGGGTGACCGACGTTGCGGCGCTCGACGACGAGTCGACGCTCCTGCGGCTTGCAGGGTCGGTGGAGTCCTCCTCCGAACACCCGATCGGCAGGGCGGTGGTGCTCGCAGCGGAGATGCGAGATCTCGACGTGACGCGACCCGCATCCTTCGAGAACCTCCCCGGATCCGGAGTGCATGGAGTGGTCGACGGACGAGACGTCTACGTAGGAAGGGCGCACCTACTGCAGGAAGCCGGTCTCACCATCCCGGACGAGTGCATCACCGCCTCAACTCGGTTCGAGGGTGCCGGCAAGACAGCGTTTCTCATCGGATGGAACGGGCGCGCACAAGGCGTCATCGCAGTTGCCGACACGCTCCGCAGCCACGCGGTAGGGGCGGTCTCGGACCTGACGACGATGGGGGTCCGAGCCGGCATGATCACCGGCGACAACATGACGACCGCGACGGCGATCGCCTCGGCACTCGGCATCGGCGACGTGGTCGCCGACGTGCTCCCCGGCGAGAAAGCCGAACAGGTGCGACGCTTCCAGGCAGACGGCAACGTCGTCGCGTTTGTCGGCGACGGCATCAACGACGCACCCGCACTCACACAGGCTGATCTGGGCATCGCGATCGGGACGGGAACGGACGTCGCGATCGAAGCCGGCGATGTCATCTTGATGTCCGGCGACCCTGCACTCGTGACCGTCGCCTTGCGGCTCGCCAGAGCAACGTTCAGAACCATCAAGCAGAACCTCTTCTGGGCGTTCATCTACAACTCGGCAATGATCCCGCTTGCAGCGTTCGGAGTCATCAGCCCGATGCTCGCAGCCGCCGCGATGGCCACCTCGAGCGTGTCGGTGGTCACGAATTCCCTTCGACTCCGGAACTTCCGGGCAGGTGTCACTACCGTGTCGGCACCAGAGAGGGAGTGATCATGACCTACCCGGAGGGTTTCGGCCCGCCTCCGAGCACGCCGACCCAATCCATGCCCGTTCGGCAAGCAGCTCGTCCGCTGTATGAATCGAAGGCCTGGATCAAGCTCCTCGGTGTGATCTCCATCGTGAGTGGGGCGTTGGGTGTCATCTCGATCGTGGGGATCGTATTCGCATGGCTGCCGATCTGGCTGGGCATCCTCTTGTGGCAGTCGGGCAAGGCCGTCGAGGCCGCACACGAGACAGGAGACGCAGACCGGTTCCTCGAATCGCAGAGGAAGCTGAAGATCTACTTCCTGGTTGCCGGCATCGTGTCGTTGATCGGGATCATCCTGATGATGATCGCCATCCTGTTCTTCGGGACGGCCTGGGTGGCCTTCGTCCGTGAGGGGGGCACGATCGGCTGATCGATCGCAGCGCGACGGAGGTCCGGCGAACCGGACCTCCCAAACCACGGGCCCCTACTGCTTCTTCTTGTGACGATTGGCCTTGCGACGCTTGCGGTACTTGTGCTTGGACATCTTCTTGCGTCGCTTCTTGATAAGGGAACCCATCCACACCTCTGCTCTGGATTGAGGCCACTAGCTTGCCCGCTCCGAGCCGGGTTCGCAAGCCGAAACCGCTCAGGCGATCAGCCCATGCACACCGATCTCCGGCATGAGGACGGCACCCCTGTCACCGAGCGCGCCCCTCATCGCGGCGACGACGGAACCGCGTCTATCGGAGATCGTCAGCGCGAGGATCGACGGGCCTGCACCGCTCCAGCACACGTGAAAGGCACCCGCATCGAGTGCAGCCGCCATCAGAGGCTCCGCAAGAGGATTGAGGTGGGCTCGCGGGGTTTCGTGGAACTCATCTGCGCCGGCGGAACCGAGCGCATCGGGGTCGCCCGTCCGCAGCCCCCGGATCAGCGCGGCCAGTCTCTGAAGGGTACGAACGGCGACGTCGCGATCGACCTGGTCCGTGAGCGCGCTCCGGGCAATCGGCGTCGGAAGCTTCTCGTCAGGGACCGCCAGCACCGCGACGAGGCGTGAGGAGAGTTCGAGCGGAATCACCTTGCCGCTCGTGGTGACCGACACCAGGCCACCAAACACGGCGGCCGCCGCGTTGTCAGGGTGGCCCTC
>Ga0307424_1001580_pt1 | contig 11899 bp, 11 predicted proteins | sample SalMarWE160320MG_FD_202157 | JGI IMG/M metagenome (GOLD analysis project Ga0307424, IMG submission 202157) | Salt marsh sediment microbial communities from the Plum Island Ecosystem LTER, Massachusetts, United States - WE1603-20 | ecosystem: Environmental > Aquatic > Marine > Intertidal zone >...
TAGCTGTTAACCTATTAGATGACTTGTATGTTTTTCAGGTGGACTCTGCTGGTTCAGTGTTCCTTTTGATAAGTGACTTCACTGCCTTTGCCAAAGCCTTAGTTGCCGCTTTTCTTGCCTCTAAAGAGTTGTCGGCTTTTTTGGTCGCGATTTCCTTTTCTAAACTCAGCACATTCTTGATTGTGGTTTGCTTCTTTTGCTCGTATTCGTCCTGAATTCTCTTCTGTTCAACCGTGGAATTCTGAGCCGCCAATGCCAGCTTCTGTTTTGCAGTGTTCAATTCCTCGGTTACTTCTGTTAGTTGCTGTTCTTTGGCGATTCTTTTGATGGGATTAAGCGTTCTAGTTTGCCGTATTTTGGCAAGTTCTTCTTCTAATTCGTTAACGTTTTTGATTAAGGCGTCCATCGAGTTCTTTTCTTTAACTTTGAGGCTTCTGGTTTGGATGGCATATTCAGAGTCCATCTCCTCAAGTTTTTCCTGCTCAACAGACGAATTTTGCATCGCTAACGCCAACCTCTGTTTTGCAGCCTTCAATTTCTTGGTGACGCTATACCGTTTTTGTTCTTTGGCGATTCTCTTGATGGGATTAAACGTTCTAGTTTGCTGTATTTTCTCCAAGTCCTCTTCTAGGCGCTGCACGTTTTTGATTAAGAAGTCGATAGCACTCTTTCCTCTCACTTTCAGGTATTTGGTTTGGGCAGCATATTCCGCATCCATCTCCCCCAGAATATGCCTTTTCTCTGCCAATGTCTTTGCCGAGGCTTCAAGTTCAGCTTCCTTCAGCAGCCTACTGGCAAGCTCCTCTTCGATGTCCCTGAATATTTGTTCGCACTCATCCGTGAAAGCTTCATCTACGCTTATGACGTCGCTGGATTCAAACCCTAAAATAACCTGCCGAAGGTGCACCAGCCAATCATCAAAGTAAACGCTAACAGGCGATTGATTAAACACTTCATTACCGAGCGTCTCCAAATCGTTCAAAGTCTCCGCGGCAGCTTCCTCAATCTTGGCTTTTTCCTCCACCGAATAAACGGGCACTTCCTCAGGAACAGACTCAACTTCTGAACTGGGCAATTCAAAGGGTACCTCTTCCTCCACGCTCTGGACATCTACGACAGGCAACTCAAAGGGCACTTCTTCCTCCATAGGGATTAGATGAAACGGCTCGGGTGGAGGTATCTCTTGGACTTGTGAAGACTTCTGAAGCTTCTCTTCTGCGATTTGACTGGCAAAGTCTTTGAATTTAGGTACAATGTCACCAACCACTGCCATCATGAGGTCACGGTTTTTTGCTTCACTAAGATCCTTGACTTCCAAGTTTCCATCTTCAGACGCCAAAATCAAGTGTCCTGTAGAGTCTATGTGCGCTTGGGTGAATGCTCCTATTCCGAAGGGAAGCTCGGATGTGGAAACTGGAATTGAGAACATCTGGTGTGGCACACTTTTCAGCGAAGAAAGTAGCTCTGCCACCAAACGTTTCTCATCTGAAGTTAACTTAACAATCTGCTCAACATCATCCCCAACACTCCTTAACGATTCCAAAATTTCTTCGACGCTGCTTTGCTTTTTATCTAAACTTTTCAGTTTCGTTAGGGATTTTTTCCTAGTCATGGCTAACCAATCGGCAATAGCATGTTCTGTGGAAAAAAAGCGCTTAGGTGTCTCAGAACTTGCAAACAACTCAAGCCGATGCTCTGTTGCCCACTGCCCCCTATAAAAAAGTGGGTTACTGCAGAGTGCTGCCGCAGCTACCGCAGAACTTGTTGGTGGACAAATTCTTTGCCTTACATTTTGGGCACTCGATTTCCTCCGGCTTCAGGGGAGACCCGCAGTTGCCACAGAACTTCATGGTCGCCGGCATCTCCGCTCCGCACTTCGGGCAAGTAACTTTAGCTACTGGAGCAAGACTCTTTCCGCAGTTGCCACAGAATTTGGTTCCAGCAACGTTCTGGGCTCCGCAGTTCGGGCAAAGCACCACCTGCTGAGGCGCGCCTCCGCCCTGTTGTGACGGCTGCATGGCTTTTCCTAGGGCTGTTCCCATGGCTATTCCAACGCCTGCGCCTATGCCGGCTGCGGCGGCTCCTCCGCCTCCTTCTGGAATCTCCGCGGTTGTTTCTTTCATGTACTGCAGGGTCATGGCTTGTTGTCCCATGGTTGTGGCGAAGCGTCTTGCCTCCTCTGGGATTTTGACGCCCTCAAAGACGGCGTCTATGATTTTGAGTCCTATCCTTGCTGCCTCATCCTTTATCACCAAGGTAACTTTGTCTGTGGTTTCGTCCACGTTCTTGACTACATTGAAGATGTCGTGGTGAGCAATCTCGTCTATGACCCGCTCGTTGATGAATCCGCGAATGTATCCTTCTATGTCAACTGATGTGCTGGCTCCGCGGTTGCCGAAAAACTCGATGACAAACAGTTTCGGGTCCTCCACCTTGTAGAGCAGATATCCGTAGTATCCGAGTTCTGCCTGATACTGGATGTTTCCGCTGGGCGCACTGTATGCTTGTCCGCCAAATTTTCCTTTGAACTGGCTGTTACTAACAAAAACGACTTCGCACTCGAAGATGTCGCCGATTATCCTCAGCGCCTTGAGTGCCCCGGTTAGGAGAGGAACGTTGTTGCTGGTGATGGTGTGTCTACCTGGACCGAAAACGTCGTAGGCTTTGCCGTCGCGGAAGAAGACAGCCCACTGGTTCTCCTTGACGATTACTTGGCTTCCATACTTCAGGGAGAGGTTGGGAAATCTGTAAGCTATATCGTCTGCGCCTGCAAAATCCCATGCAACTTTCTCTATTATCGGCATTTCATTTCACATCCTAAATTTCTAAGGGTCTAAACTGTTTTTCTCGTTCATTCCATTTATCCTCGAAAGCAAGTAATAAACTCTTAACGTTCTTCACTTCAGCGGCTACAGCCTCCCAGTTCTCCGCATCCGTTTTGCTCCGCACTTTTTCGACAGCAGCCTTCAAAGAATCCACCTCATTGCCCACCTCTTTGTCGTAATTGAAGATGCGAGCCAGCTCCTCCTCCCGTATGTGACCTTTTCTGTCCATCAGCCCTGCGTAACCGTAATCTGCATGCCGAACCTTTTCTGTGACCCGATCCAGCACCTGGATAACCTTTTTGTAGTCTCTGCTCTCTGCAGCGCCTGCATCCATAGCCTCCAGATACAGGTCCTCCCAAACGTGCCGCAGGTCCCTGAGGTCAACGTAGTAGATGTCCCGCAGCTTCGCATCCAATTCTCTGAGGTCCTCTTTTGTTCCATATCCTAAAGTGAAGAAGTTTTGAATCTTGGAAAGGATTCCTTGTTTTCCTTTTACTTTATCGATTGTTTCCCGCTCAGACAAACAATAAACCCCAGAACTAACTACCGATTAACCCAATTTAACTATTTTTAATTTTTTCCTAGTTAAAACCAAAAATTGACTTGGTGTGCGCTTACAGTTTGTCTTTTATCCACCTTATCAGAAAATAGGGGTGCTTAATCAACGATACGACATACATGCAGTTCACTGAACAGTTCTTGCAGAAGCTCCACTTGCCACATTCCTTGATGATTTTTCTTGCTTTTTCTGTTTTTAGACCATCCCGCAGATTCTCATCTTTTTTGATTGTCATCAGGGTGAAGAAGGGGCAAGGTAAGGCAGCAGAAGCGTCAGGTTTCAGAGAAATTGTGGTTGATGCGGATGAGCATCTGAGGAAGTTGTTGAATCCGCCTGAAGACTGAAATTTGAAGTAGTCGCTTTCGAAATGGATTTTCTTGTATTTCTTTTTCTCTTCCCTCAGCTTTTTTAGGACAGTGTCTGTTTCGGCAATCTTCATTTCTTTTGATTCTGATGTTTCCACAAACTCTCGTGGCACGTTATCGACAGCAGAGAAATGGATTGGCAACTCAAGCGATTTGGCGAACTCGATTGTGTCGTCTATGTGTCCGAATGTTTCGTTGGTTATGACAGAAATCAGGTCAATTTCGATGCCCAATTTTCTGGCATATTCTATGTTTGCTTTGACTTTTTCGAAGGCGTCAACGCCTCTGGTCCTGTTGAATAGCTGCTTATTGTTTACGTCAAAGGACACAGCCAGGGCGTCGGTGTATCGTGAGAGTTCGTTGATTCTTTTGTCCAACAAAATTCCGTTTGTAACCAGTCCAGTGAACAAACCAACTTCTTTATTCGAATACTCCAGTAGCTCCCCGATGTCGTTTCTTAGTAGCGGTTCTCCGCCAGTGAAGCTTACGATTGAGCAGCCTAAGTCCCAGCAGTCAAACAGTCTGCGTTTAAACTCTTGGGTTGTTGCCTCGTTTTCGAAGATGTTTTTTCTCCAGATATTGCAGAAGGCGCATTTCATGTTGCAGCGGTATGTGCATTCGAAGTGGATAAACATGGGATGCACTGGGTTTTCGTCAAAAACGCTCTTAACACGCGAACGCAAAAACGTCCCAACAAGATTAAATTTATTTGGCACACAACAAAATCAGACACTTCCCCTTTTAGAATTTACCATCAAACCAAACCAGAAAACTTGTCTAAACTCTCTCCACTCGTCTTAACAAGACATAAACACACAATCAGTAGCAGGTCAAATTTTCTTGACCAAATTAAATTACTACTGGTCAAGGTTTCTTGACAAAAAAGCTTTTCTTAAAAAATTGGGATTTTTTTGTTGGTGATTAGGTGAACAGGTTCCCGATTGTTTTTATTACGATTCTGCTTCTCAGTTCACTAATTGTAGTTGTGGGTGTAGCGCTTACTCCTAAAGAGGATGATGTGCCAGACCGTAACTTCTACACGTTTCCTCTTTCTGTAGCAGATAATGCGTACATAGTTACTGTGGAAGCCAACTGGACTGGAGATCATACACCTGCAGTTTCTTTAATTAATTCTTCTATTCCAGACAAGCCTGCTATAGAGCTTTATTTCTGGGGAACAACCGAAAAAAATGCCACTTGGGAAACCGTCACGTATAACATCACCTTTCCAACCAGTCTGCTGTGGGGAGATATCTCAGTAATTCACAAATACTATCTTGTAGATCCTAGCAAATACAGTCTAAGCAGTAATAGCACTCACACCTCTCTGAAGATGACATTTGAGTATTCTCCTTTCTTCTCAGGCACTGGATACTTTATGATCGAGGGAACAGAAGGAGCAACAGCATAGTCAATTCCTTTAACAAACACAAGTCAAGATTTCTTGACTAGACTATTTTTATTTTGAAAATATTTGGTCAAGGTTTCTTGACAAAAACACTTTTCTTTTGAATGATTCACTGTTTTGTTGGTGCCTCTGGTGGAGCACAGGAAAGCTGCTCTGTTTTCAGTGCTTGTTCTAGTGTTTTTTCTTTTTCAGTTGCCAACCGCCTATTCCTCAGAATCCGATGAAAATGCGGAGCTATACGAATTCTTGTCCAGTGAATCTTCGGCTAACGCCAAGCTTTTCGATTTTATATCTAATGTTGTTGGACTTGACCTAACAAAATATTCTGTGACGCCGCCATCAGTCGTTCCACCTGGTTTTGAAGATTTAAGTCCCCTGGAATTCTATAAGAAACTCTCTGAATACGTTTCTACGTTGCCGCCTGTGAATGTTACACGCTTTGACCCCTTCGGCGGTCTTGTAGAAGAGGAGTCCCCAAGCTTCGACTTTGAGTACAACAACAGCACGTTCGATGCAATGAGCATCTTTTACAATGGGCACATGAACTTTCTAAAAATCACGTCTTACGATGAAGAAGACTACTTTTATTCTGAGCCACAACCAACCGACACTCTCGGTCGAGCCAAGGTAATACTTCAACGATATCAAACATTCTTTCAAAGAAATTATGGCAAGGATGCCTCATATCTTGCGCCTATGCTGGATATTCTAAACAGCGTTAACGATCTTTCACCTACAGAGTTTACAGAGGGAAATGTAACCTTTCAAGTTTCGAAAGATGGGAACGAAACACGCATCAAATGGATTTACACCGAAGCTGATGTTGTAATGGACTGGAAAAGGGTGGACATGGATTTCCGTTATGGTGCTTTCGAATCATTTCATGATACTTGGGGGCTTTACAGTGTTAGTGGGCTGAGCGAGATTTCCTCTGAGGAAGCCTTTCAGATAGCATTGGAGGCTGCTCAAAACCACGAGTTTCGAATCTCCTCTGAGAATGGTACGATTGAGGCTGTCAAAGTTCCTGACTTGTCAAATGCCTTCTACCAAGAATATTTTAGTATGGTACCGTTTCGTTATAGCGAAGATAAATTTCCTAGCAGAATTGAGCGAAACCCTTTGACGCTGTATCCTTTCTGGCAATACTATTTCTACTTTAATGAAACTATCCTAGGCAACGATGGCATCCAGGTTGGAGTATGGGGAGACACAAGCGAACTTGTTTATTGCTCTGGATTCGGTCACCTCGGCACTTTAGACCCAACCATCCCAGAGTTTCCCTCATGGACAATTATACCATTACTTATCGTAGCAACTTTGGTTGGTGTGATAGTCAGAAATAAAATTGGAGAGAGATGTTTGGAATGAGCAGGATTTCTCGTTTCGTTTTGATTCTGGTTCTCAGTTCTTTTTGGTTAGCCACTTTGAATTTGGAGATAGTGAAGGCAGGAAATACTATCCAAATTAACCATGATGGAAGTGTAGATGGCACGGATTTACTTCAGAGAAACGATAATACATACACATTTCTAGACGACATTTCTGGCAATATTGTGATTCTAAAAGATTCAATTACACTCGATGGTGCAGGATTCACTCTCAAAGGAAGTGGCGATTCCTCTGAAAAAGGGATTGATTTATCTCATAAGAAAAATGTTACAATTACAAACCTTGTTATCATGGATTACTTCCATGGAATACTTTCTAGACCTGGAGCAGGAACTGCAACCAACATTACCATTCAGGGTAATTTGATACAGAATTGCGATATTGGAATTGAGTTCCAAGGAACCTCCAACAATTTAATTAAATATAACACTTTCAAAAACAACACTATTGACATTTCAATAAATTATGTTCTGGGAGACAATCTCATAACACAAAACAATATTGATAGTTACATTCAAGTGTGGCTGTCTGATCGACCAACAATTGACATGAATCACTGGACAGCCTATAATGGAACAGATGATGATGGAGACGGAATAGGAGACTCACCATATTATCACCATGACATACTTCAAGATAACAATCCATTAATGAATCCAGTTCCTGTAATCCCAGAGTTTCCCTCATGGACACCCCTGCTAGTTACGTTGGTTGCGGTATTGTTTGTGGCTGTTGTTTACAGGAAAAGGTTAGCCGAGTAAGATTGTGATTTGCGTGCGCGATAAAAATTTGGGTCAATTTTTCTTGACTGTGTACGTTAAGGTTTGGTCAAGGTTTCTTGATAAAAACCCTTTTATGAATTCTAACCGCTGACTTAAGTGGGTCTTTAAATGAAAAAGGGAACTAACAAGTTCCTAGTCTCTACATTAGTTCTGTTATTGGCTATTTCTGTAGTTGCAGCTCCTTTTTTGTTAATTGAGAAAGTATATGCGGAGGAGGATGGTTCTTGGACAACTTTAGAGCCAATGCCAGTAGCCAGAAGTGAGCATAGAATTGCTGTTGTAGATGACGAAATATATGTTATGGGAGGTGCGCGTGTGGATGTGTATAATCCAGTCACGGACACATGGGTTACCAAAAATGGTATTCCTACTCCAAGAACAAGTTTTGGTATGGCTGTGGTTGGAAACTGGATTTACGTTATTGGTGGAACAGTAGTAACTGGTAATCCTACAACAAGAGTAAATGAAGCCTATAACTACCTAACCGATGCTTGGGAAACAAAAACTCAGATGCCAACAGACAGAACTTTTATAGTTGCTCATGCAGTTGACGGAAAAATCTATGTTATGGCAGGTTGTACTTGGCCACACCCTTCTTTTCCAACTCTCTGTAATAAAACAGAGATTTATGATCCTTCAACTGATTCATGGACAACTGGAGCTCCAATGCCCAATTATACTGGTCTTGGAATGCCAGAACACATGGCTTCTGCTGTTTTAGACAACAAAATCTACATTATTTTTGAAGAAACTCTTTACATCTACAATGTTGATACTGACAGTTGGAGTTTTGGAGCTGACTTGCCAACTCGATTGAGGGGAGCTGCTGCATGTTTCACTACGGGCTTGTTTGCTCCAAAAAGACTCCATGTTACAGGTTTGGATTTGCATTATGTTTATGACCCAGAAACAGATAGCTGGTCTTCTGCAACCCCCGTACCAAATTCTAGATACTTTACACAATTAGGCGTAGTAGCTGACATTTTGTACGCCATTGGAGGTGCAATTGGCGACCCTCTTGGTAGTCCACCCACCATGTATGAATCAGTAAACATTAATGAAAAATATACACCAGTTGGTTACATCCCAGAGTTTCCCTCATGGATTATCTTGCCTCTGTTTTTTGTTTCCACAGGATTTCTGTTGCTTGCCAAAAAGTGTATCAAATTTGGGGCTTCAAGAAATGAGTAAAACCCAAGCCTGTCTTTCTGTTGTGTTGCTGTTGACAATTTGTTTGCTGTTTTCCAGTAACATTGTCGTTGCTGAAACCTCAACAATTTGGGACAAAGCCTACGGAATGTACGGTTCTGGACACCAAGTTATCCAAACATCTGATGGAGGATACGCAATCGCTGGATACACGGACGGACAATGCCTTCTTCTGAAAATTGATTCCAGCGGAAGAGGTGAATGGAGCCAAACGTATGGAAACGGCTTCTTCTCCTCTTTAGTACAAACCGCTGACGGAGGTTACGCGTTAGCTGGAACTGGTGACAGCAATTTTGTTAAAACTGACTCTGAAGGAAACATGGAATGGAGTAAGAACTATACGAATTCAGGTGTTCCTTTTCAAATTAACTCAGTTATTCAAACAAGTGAAAGTGGATATGTGTTGGCGGGTTGCATATCTGAGTGGGATTTGACCGTCAAAACCAACTCGTATGGAGACGTAATGTGGAGCAAAACCTTTGGGTTAAGCAGAGGCAGTTCTTTTGCACAAGTAATTCTGCAAGCGCCTGATGGAGGATACATACTGGCTGCAAACTATAACGTTTCAAAAATTGACTCTGTGGGTAACATCCAATGGACAACCAATGCTGTTATTGCAAGTTCCCTAATCAAAACAGTTGATGGCGGTTACTTGCTTGCAGCAGGCAATGGTGGCGGCGTAATCAAGTTTGATGGGGAAGGAAACAGGGAATGGAGTAGTGTTTACAGGTTTGCTGGTGCAAAATGGAGTTTCCTTCATTCAGTAGCCCAAACAGGTGACGGCGGCTATGTGCTGGCAGGAGTTACTTACCCTGTTTATGACGGTCTTGGATGGGTCCTAAAGATTTCCGAAAACGGAACTCTTGAAGGGGAAGTTTCCTTTCCTCCAAAAAGTGGTATCAATAATGGCATCAATTCCATAATCGAAGCAGATGATGGTAACTATGTTTTCACTGGCTTCAAAAACGCCCCTGACAGAAACGGTCTTCTTTGGGTCGCAAAAGTTGCCCCAGCATCAGTAATTCCAGAGTTTCCTTCATGGACAATTCTGCCAATGATTTTGACTGTCGTGCTGTTTTTGATAATTGTCAAAAGAAAGCTATACCCTGTTAAGGTCTCTTGATTAAGTGCCCCGTCATAAGTTTCTTTTACAATTAAGGCGGTTTTCATGTTTTTGTATTGGACATATTTGGGTCCTAATAGCAGCTGATTGTTGAAAACAGTATTTTTTCTGGTTTCCGCGCACCAACAGAAACAAATCTTTAGCTAACTGGAGACGTAGCATAATTCAAAAATCGGGAAAGGTTTACTTGTGTCAGTGTTCCGTGAAGAATAGAAAGATGAGGTGTGTTTAGTGCTCTTTCATCTGCTGCTAACTACTAACTGCGACCTGCAATGCAGATACTGCTATGGGAAATCGTGTGAAGACATGGATGCTGACTTCGGAGACTTTGCCGTGGACTATGGTGTTCCCGACGAAATAAGCTACGACATCAAACTCCTAGAGAAGTTTGTTGGAGAAGACCCTGAGGCGGTGCTGATTTTTTATGGCGGCGAACCAATGCTCTGCATCGACAAGATAAAGCAGATAATGGACAACGTCAAAGCTAAACAGTTCAACATCCAAACCAACGGCTTACACCTGAACAGGCTTGAGCCAGAATACCTGAACAGGCTGTCAACAATCTTCGTCTCCATAGACGGCACCCAAAAACTGACCGACTACTACAGAGGAAAAGGAATCTACAGAAAAGTAACCGAAAACATCAACGCCGCCAGAAAAAACGGCTTCAACGGCGAGATAACAGCCAGAATGACCCTCATGGAACAAACCGACATCCACGAAAACGTCAGCTGGCTCCTAAACAACCCCGACCACTCCTTCAGTTCAATTCATTGGCAGCTTGACGCAGGATTCTGGAAAAACGACTTCCAAAAAAGAAACTTCAAGGAATGGGCTGAAAACAGCTACAACCCCCAAATAAGAACGCTTGTGGACTTTTGGGTAAACACAATGGAGACAGAGGGCAAAGTGCTGCGGCTTTATCCCTTTCTGGGTGTGATGCAGTCGCTTCTCCTAGGAGAGAAAAGCCTCCTGAGATGCGGTTCAGGATGGGCTAACTACAGCATACAAACGGACGGACACATAATACCGTGCCCAACCATGAGCGGAATGAAAGATTACTACATGGGACACATCCAAGATTCGCATCCCCAACAACTGAAACAGGTTTATGTTGGGCAACCCTGCACAAGCTGCGAAATTTTGGGAGAATGTGGAGGAAGATGCCTTTACGCCAACATAACGAAAAGGTGGAGCAGCGAAGCCTACAGTCTGGTGTGCAGAACCGTCAAGAACCTTGTCGAATCCTTGAGATCATCTGTACCGCGGGTCAAAACACTAATCGATGAGAAAAGAATCAGCCTCTCAGACTTTAACCACCTGAAATACAACAGCTGCGAAATAATTCCCTGAACACGTCACCGCCTTCCGAAGAGCAAAAAAAGAAAAAGAGGGAATTTCGTTTCTCGGATGTTCTACAGCAGCCACAGCGTTAGTCCTATTCCTATTCCAACAAGTGCAAGCAATGCAATTATCACAACGAAGAAGATTACAGCCAGTATTGCGATTGCGAGAGCTTTCCACCATCCGCAGTCAAAGAAATGCTTCACTAGACCAAGCAATATTATGAACAGGATTATTGACGCAATAACGCCTGAAAAGAAGTGATTGAAAACGGTGCTTATTAAAGTCCCCAAAACAACAATCCACACTGCATCAACGAATTTCGCTTTCTCTCCTCCAACAAGCGCTCTTCCAGCCAGCCAAAGAACAGGCGACAAAATGATGATGTTCACAACAACCTGAATCAACAGTACATCCAAATTGATATCCAAACAGAATCCTCCCAGTTAACCCACACAACAACTTAAGCCCCTTTTCTTTTTATCTTTTGCCATACAGAACACCGCCAACACAGAAAAAGCCCAAAAAACATCTTTTTTCGCAAAATATAACCGAACACAAGCCAAACATTACGTGCTTATCCGAAATTGCTCAGACACTAGAAAACTTTTTCAGCCCGGCACCTTGAGCGGTTGGAAGCCGCAGGCTGAACACCTCGGCCGAAGCCTTGGTGCGTACACCCCAGCTCCATCAAACCCATCTTCTATGGGAGCTCTCGTCCATGACTGAGGCCCGTTACCAGGTCTCGTGTCAGGGAATGGTTACCTCGTTTCAGGAGCGGCTTCGAGCTTAGATGCTTTCAGCTCTTATCCGCGACAGCGTGGCTGCCCGGCAGTGCCCTGTCAGACAACCGGTAAACTAGAGGCTACAACGTTCCGTTCCTCTCGTACTGGGA
>Ga0307424_1001583_pt1 | contig 11882 bp, 8 predicted proteins | sample SalMarWE160320MG_FD_202157 | JGI IMG/M metagenome (GOLD analysis project Ga0307424, IMG submission 202157) | Salt marsh sediment microbial communities from the Plum Island Ecosystem LTER, Massachusetts, United States - WE1603-20 | ecosystem: Environmental > Aquatic > Marine > Intertidal zone >...
CCCCGGCATCTGAAAGAGATTCTTTGGAACAGGCCGGTCCACAATTAGCAAAGGAAGAGCCAATTCCAGAGAAAGAGGTATCCTCTCATGAATCAATTAGCAACATTGAACCCGAACCAACTGTCTCTAATACTCCCCTGCCCACCGAAACAACCGAGCGGGCGTTAGTTTTAAAGGCCATTGTCAAGGAAAGGACATGGGTCAGGGTACGTATTGATAACGAAAAACCGAAAGAGTATATCCTTGGTCCTGAAAGCCGGCCCCAGTGGAGGGCAAGAAAGGGTTTTCAATTGCTGATCGGTAACGCCGGGGGGATTGACCTTGAGTTCAACGGCAAAAAAATGGAAGACTTAGGGAAACAGGGCCAGGTAATTAGATTGAGTCTCCCAAAGGAATATGAAAGGAGCATTTCAGAAAATTAAAGTGGAAAACGTATTAGACATCTTTGAGGCAAGGGATTTTGTTGAGCAGGTTACCGACAGGGTACTCGTATCGCGCCTGTTAAAAAAACGTACCACCTGCTACATAGGTTTTGATCCAACCGCCAAGAGCTTCCATGTTGGCAGCCTTCTCCCCATTATGTCTTTGGTGCATATGCAGAGAGCAGGCCACAGACCTATCGCAGTAATTGGAGGCGGAACCGCCCTTGTTGGCGACCCGAGCGGGAAGACCGAGATGCGACCCATTATGACCCGTGACAAGATAAACGAAAATGCCGGGTTCTTAAAAGAGCAGTTAGCGAGGTTCATCGAGTTTGGGGACGGGAAGGCGATTATGGTGAATAATGCCGATTGGCTGACCGGCCTCCACTACATAGATTTTTTGAGAGATATTGGCCGACATTTTAGCGTAAACAGGATGTTGGCCGCGGAGAGCTACAGGGCCAGACTCGAGACCGGGCTCAATTTCATCGAATTCAATTACATGCTGCTGCAGGCATACGATTTCTGGCACCTGTTCAAGACCTACGATTGCCGCCTCCAGATGGGTGGAAACGACCAGTGGGGGAATATCCTGGCAGGGGCGGACCTGACAAGACGTATGGAGGGCGAGATCATTCACGGTCTTACATTTCCCCTGTTGACAACCTCTTCAGGCATAAAGATGGGTAAGACACACAAGGGGGCGATCTGGCTTGATCCGGAATTGACTTCGCCGTATGAATACTACCAGTATTGGATCAACCAGAATGACGAGGACATAGGGCGGTTCTTGTCTCTTTTTACCCTTCTGCCTATGGATGAAGTCAGACGGCTGCGCACACTAAAGGGCTCCGACATCAGAAAGGCGAAAGAAGTCCTGGCCTATGAGGCCACCAAATTGTGCCATGGCCAAACAGAAGCTGATCAGGCGCAAAATGCCTCCAGACAGCTATTCGGACCGGATAAATCTGCCTCATCAGAATCTGTGCCCGTTTATCAAATCGGCCGGCAACGGCTTGAGGCAGGCATTCCTGCCTATATCCTCTTTGAGGACTCAGACCTCTGCAAGTCCCGGGGCGAAGCCCGCAGGCTTATTGCCCAGGGAGGAGGATATCTCAACGACCGAAAAATCAAGGCCTTTGATCAGTTAATCACATTAGAGGATTCAGAAGACGATTCATGGCTCCTTAGGGCAGGGAAAAAAAGATATGTTAAGGTCATTGTAGATTAATTGTAGATTAAAGGTATAGCTTTTTTATGAAAAACGCAACAAAGAAGGGTACAACAAGGACAGGTAAGGACCATCCGGCTTCAAAAAAGGTGGGCCTTGTTCCGGCGATTCAGATGACTGATACAGCTTTAGTCCCTTTTGATCCGCTTCAAATTTACCTCATGGAGGTAAAGCGTTATGACCTCATTTCGAGAGAAGAGGAGAGAGCGTTAGCAGTCAAGATCAGGGAAAAAAATGACGATAAGGCTGCCTACAGGCTTGTCACTGCTAATCTAAGATTGGTTGTAAAGATCGCCATGGATTTTCATCGGTACTGGACAAAAAATCTATTAGACCTGATCCAGGAAGGAAATTTGGGCCTTTTACAAGCTGTGAGAAAATTTGATCCTTATCGCGGGATAAAATTTTCCTATTACGCCTCATTCTGGATTAAGGCTTATATCCTTAAATTCATAATGGACAACTGGAAGTTAGTCAAAATTGGAACCACTCAGAGCCAGCGCAAATTGTTTTTCAATCTCGCTAAAGAAAGAGATAAGCTGATCGCCCAAGGCTTTGCTCCTGTGCCGAAGTTGTTAGCTGAACGGCTTGATGTCAAAGAAGAAGAAGTTGTCGAAATGACTCAACGCTTAGGGGGATGGGAAGTTTCCCTCAGCTCACCTGTGGGAGGAGACGATTCGAGGGAGTCCTTCGATGCCTTCCTACCCGATCCGGGGATAGCTATAGACGAGCAAATCTCCGAGAATCAAGGTCGGAAACTACTTCTAAAAAGTCTCGGAGAATTCCGTAAGACACTTTCCGGAAAAGAAGCCGACATCTTCGACAACCGGATTATGGCGGAAAAGCCTTTAACCTTACAAGACCTTGGAGATAAATACCACATCTCACGCGAGAGAATACGTCAGATCCAGGAAAAGATTATAAAAAATATCAAGAAATGGCTTAAAGAAAAAATTCCCAATTTTGAGGAGGAATACTCTGACTTCTTAAGATGAGACCTTTGAAAAACGTTTCCCGCTAAAGGGGGATTAAGATCAAGGCGCATGAGTCCCGCTTTAGCGGGATTAAGTGGGATGATCTGGGCATTATCTCACAGAAGATTGGAGCATAAGGGAACATGAAACAAAAACCCGAAACAGAAAGCAACAGACAGGGCATAACCGCTCAAAGGTCATTATTACACCGATATTTGAAATCTGCCCCGCTTCTTTTTCTCTTTTTTATCGTGGGATTAGCGTCAGCATGCGCGCCGGTCACATCCGGCGTATTAAAAAAGGAACCGGTACCCGCAAAACCGGAGAGAGAGATCCCCGCTATAAAAAAGGATCAAATCCAGCACGCATATCAGGATTTCACCATGGCCTCAATCGCCCTGTCCCGGGGGAATTATGGAGAAGCACGAAAGTATCTTGAGTCTGCGATTAGAGAAGACCCGCAATCGGCCTATCTGAACAGAAAAATGGGACTGCTGCTGAAAGAACTACGTGAGTACTCTGACGCTTTAGTCTATGCACGCAAGGGCGTCGCTCTCGAGCCGGAAAGTATAACGGGCATAACATTATTGGGGGATCTATACGCCCTCACGGGCAATGATGATCTTGCAATTGAACAATATCAAAAGATACTTGACCTCGACCCGAAGACCCAGCGCATAAGACTGTTATTAACTACGATTCTGGTCAGAAAGAAGCAATTCCAAAAGGCACTTAAACATTTGGACACCCTGATCGAGCAAAATCCTGAATTAGTTGTTGCCCATTATTATCGCGGGAGAATCAACTTGGAAATGGGCCGCTACAAGGAGGCAGAGAAGGCCTTTGACGAAGCGCTGAAACTTAATAGCGGCTTGGAGCCGGCCCTTTTTGATCAAGCCACTATTTATCAGATGACCAAAAGGGAGAAGGAAGCCGCTCAAGCCTATGAGAGATTGTTGGAATTATATCCCGATAATATCCCTGCCAGGGAAAGGTTAGTAGCTCTCTATTCGAAGTTGGGTCTCGAAGAGAAGGCTTTAGAGCATGTGAAAAAGATCAAGGAACATTCAAGACCGGGAGCGCCTGAGAGGCAGGCGCTTGGCCTCATATACCTGAGACAGGGAAAAATCGATGAATCGATCGCGGAACTTGATCTGATTGTTAATGCCTGGCCCAATGATGATAAATCGAGATACTATCTCGCTGTAGCCTATGAAGAAAAAGGGGATATCAAAAAGGCATTGGAACAGTTGAGGCAGATCAAGTCAGAATCTAAGTACTTTGGCAGCGCCCAGATTCAAATAGCCCACCTTCTGATTACAGAGGAAAAATATGATGCGGCCATAAAGGTCCTTGAAAAAGCGATTGCATTGGAGCAGGACAAGATTGAACTCTACCTGATGCTTGCATCCGCTTATGAAACTAAAGAGGTGTATGATAAGGCCATAACAGTCATTAAAGAAGGGCTGAAGATAAACGATAAGAACGTAGACCTTATTTTTCGGTTAGGCGTTCTTTTGGATAAAACCGGCTCCAATGAATTATGTATTGAGCAGATGGAAAAAATACTTGAAATAGACTCGAATAATGCGGATGCTCTCAACTATATAGGGTACACCTATGCCGAACAGGGGATTAAATTGGATAAGGCAATGGAATTGGTCCAAAAGGCATTGAAACTAAAGCCTGAGAGCGGCTATATAATTGATAGTCTCGGGTGGATTTTTTACAAGAAAGGGTCATATGAAAAGGCTATCCATTATCTCGATAAAGCAGCAAATCTCACAAAGGATGACCCTACCATAAATGAGCATTTAGGCGACGCCTACCTCAAGAAGAAGGAATACAAAAAAGCACTTCTCTATTATGAAAAGGCACTTTCCCTGAAGCATCCCAAAGAAAAACAATTAAAAGAGAAGATAACTGGGGTGAAAGAGCTTTTAAAGAAAAAAAATTGAACACCGTCAAACAAAGGAATCTCTCTATCAGAAGGCTGTTTTTGGTCCTTCTTTTACTTCTTTTAAGCTGCTGTGCCCGTATCGTGATTACCCCCCCATCTCCTCCCCTTGACCACCAGGCCATTACAGGCATTATTTCGGCCTTTAAAGAACAGGGGGTTGCGGTTAGCACCCTCTTTTCTTCGGGAACGCTCACGCTCGATATCAAAGGTTCCGAATCAGATGCAACAACCTTGATAGTTGCGACCAGAGATCCATCCAAAATCAAGATAGAAATAACACACCCCTGGGGCCGTCCCCTGCTTCACATCCTGATAATGGGTTCGAGCCTTGAAATCCTTTCCTTTACTGACAAACGATTATACTCCGGCCAAATTGGAACCCTTGGCCTGTCGAAATTAATACCGGTGCCCCTGAGTCTTGAACTTCTCTGGACCCTGGCAAGGGCGTATCCGGTATTACTCAAATACAGTAGTATGCGATCACTAAAAGGGAACCAGATAACCCTGTTAGATCAAAGGGGGGATAAAACCCAGGTCATTGATCTATATCCCAAAAGCGACCTTCCGCAAAGGGTCTCTTTCTGTCAACAAAATGCCGAAATGACGTTTTCGGGCTTCCAAAATAGCGGCGGTATTTGGCACGCTAAAGAAATAGGGCTGAATAGCCCAGAGGACAACGCCCGATTGGCGCTTGAGATAAGGCAAATGATCTTCAACAAACCGGTGCCAAAAGCGATATTCAGATTAGAAACCCCTCCGGATTTTGAATTAGTTCCCCTCAAGAGTGTAAATCGAGAGGATTAGCTTGGATATCTCATTTATAATTGTTAACTGGAATACCAAAGACCTCTTGCTTAAATGTCTTGCCTCCATTTACCGGACTGTCAACGAAATCGCTTTCGAGGTCTGGGTAGTAGATAATGGATCTTCCGATGGAAGTGTCGGGGCAATCAAAGAGAAATATCCACACATTAAAGTAATTGAAAACCGAACAAACCTGGGCTTTGCCGCTGCAAACAACCTTGCCCTTGAACGTATGGATGGTCACTATGCACTACTGCTCAATAGCGACACAGTCTTGACTGAAGGCGCTGTCAGCGAACTTTACAATTTTATGCAGGAAAATCCGGAGACAGCCATTACCTGCGGGCAGTTATTGAACCCTGATGGTTCCAAGCAGAACTCGATAGCAAATTTTCCCTCCCTGCTCTCCTTGGTATCAAATGAAACCTTGCTTAGGTTCCTGTTACCAAGCAGATTTCCGAGTAAGAAAAGGGAATACAGAACGCCGATTGAAATAGACTCCTGCATTGGGGCCTGCATGCTAATCCGGAAAAAGGCCATTGATGAAGTAGGATTCCTTGACGATCGATATTTCTTTTTTCTTGAAGAAACAGATTGGGCCTACAGAATCAAGAAGGCCGGATGGAAAATCCTTTTTGTTCCTGCTGCACGAATATTCCATGCCCAGGGGAAAAGCGTAGGAATCAGGTCAGATGCCAGGATTATGTTCTATCGTTCCAGATATCTTTTTTTCAGGAAATGGAGTTTAAGGCCTTACCCCCTTGTATGTTTGGTAATTTTTTCTCGTCTACTGATAAACACCCTGCTTTCACTCTTAGGTGTAGCGTTTACCCTTGGTCTGAAAAAGGATCTGAAAAGAAAACTCATCGTTTACGCTCAACTGATTCTATGGCATATGAAAGGATGTCCCTGAGAATTAGAAAGCGGTTGAGTCGTTCAGTGTCTGAGTGGTTTATCGTTACGAGAAGTTGACAGCAGAAGAGATAATATCAGACATAGAGAGACGCTTTCACGAGATCGCAAAATCAGGATCGCCATTAACCGTTGACAGTTAGGCTGTTGATCATATATTCTTTTTATTTCCATGACCTGAACCCGTGAACCTAATAAACGCTTATCAAAAAGGAGATAAGATATGATCCAGGATCTCGTACAGCATATCGACCGGTTGATCCAGCAAAGACCTGCCGCTAAAACTGCTTTAGCCCCTTTCCGTGAGCTCGCACTCCTCATGATACAGGTAGATCCCCATGTCAAACCGGTCGAGCTTGAAAAAGGGGTTATGGATATCAAGCAACAGGAGGGATTTCCTCTCTTTTCAAAAGAGGACTTGCCCCTTGATTTCGATGCCGCCGCCGACCTGTTAAAAAAATTCTTAGAGCACTTAGGTGCAACTGACAGGAATGACAGGGAAGGGTTGAAAAAGGCGCTTAAGAAAGCCGATGACACAGGCGAATGGTCGGGAAATCTGTTCAAGACTATTTTAGAGCAGGATGAGAAGGCGCTGTCACTGATTGCAAGAGAGGTTGACCTCGACTCCAAGGTCCTCCAGTTTCTTGGTCAGGTAGCCCTGACACCCTCGATCTATGCCCTTCGTGATGCCTTGAGTTCCAACATAGACACGGATGGGTGGGATTATGGTTATTGTCCCCTGTGCGGCTCTCAGCCGGATATGGCCTATTTCGCAAAATCAGGCAAGAGATATCTACACTGTGAACTCTGCGGTGAAGAATGGGTCTTTTCCAGGATCAGGTGCCCTTTTTGCGATAACCGGGACCAGGAAACGCTCGGGTACTTCGAGGCTGAAGAGGAGGAGGGGTTCCGGGTCTATTTTTGCAGGGAATGCATGAGATACCTCAAGACCATTGACAAAAAGACCTTTGAGGAGGTGGCGCCTTTAGAATTAGAGAACCTGGCTACCATCCACTTGGACCTCTTGGCCAATAAAAATGAGTTCAAGTAGAAGTAGTTGCTACTCCCCTAACAAACTCAAATAAAACCTGATCAGTTCCATCTGGTCCCGGTATCGAAGATCTTTATTCTCCTTCCCTATTGCAGATAACAGGTTATCAGACACAACCCTTGCATCATCATTTCTTCCTGTCCCGGTCAGTCTCCGAAAAAGATAGTCATATATCTGCGAGCGGACAGGAAGATCGCTTTCCACGAACTTGGAAATACACTCTCCCCAACGCCCTTGATCCGCCATATAGGCGATGGCCAGAGATCGGACAGCATTTTCATCATACCGGTTTTCATAGGGTATGGCATAGCCAAGGGCCTCTTCTATATATTGTTTAAGCTTAAACGGGCTTTCCGGGGCACAAAAGTAGCATGGCAGAATATAGCCTTCTGACCTGGTTCCGTAGAGATGCTCCTCCTCCCCGCTCTTCTCAATAGCCCGGCATAGGCGCGTGCCCTGATATATCCTGCCTCCTATGGTGTATTCGTATCGCCTCAAAAAGCCCGGGCTGTACCTTTTCATCAACTCGATGGAATAATCTATGGTCTCGTAGGTCTCGCCTGGAAGGCCAAAGATCATTGATATGGTACAGGCCAGAGAGTGTTTTTCACAGACATCTAACGTCTTGCAGATATCCCTCTCGCGGTAGGAGGTGTGATTCCTTTCAAGGACCTCATCGGCAAAGCTGTCACAGGTAAGGATGATAGAAAACCCGGCCTCAGCCAGAAGTCCGGCAAAATCAGAATTAAAGGGCCTTGACAGAAACTGGGAAGCAAAACCAAATCGATCGTGCAGGTCCTCTTCAATGATCCTTTCAACTAACTGAGAGCAGTATGTGAGATTGGGTAGGTTGAATTCCGTATCCACAAAAAAAATATTCCTGATCCCCTCATCCTTTTGAGATATGCTCTTCAACTCCTCGATAATTCGATCAATTTTTCTAAAAACAATTTCCCTCCCCTCGATGATCGGTTCTACGCAGTAACTGCATCCCTGGTTGCACCCCCTCTTGACCTGCACAGGGAGAGCTACTGTCTCAAAGGCATATTGGAATTTTCTATCCCTCACTGGGCGCAGGGCATCTCCCATGAAGCAATAAGCCTTTCTCGCATTGACACTGTACTGGCCATCGAAACGGGCGAGACCGGCTATCCGGTTAATCATTTCCCTATCAGGAAAGGCCTCGATGAATTGTCTAAACGGTTCCTCGCCTTCACCCACTACCCCGTATTCGATGCGCAGATACTTCAAGATGGCCGCCGGAGATATGGTAAATGCCCCTCCGCCCGCGATGATGGGGATCCCGGGGGCATGCCTTTTGATGAAGTCCGCAATTCTCCTTATCTCCGGCAGGAAATAAAAGGTCCTGTAATCATCCCCGCCGTAGTTGCCATATGTCTCGCAAGACATACAGGTATCAATATTTCTTATGCCTAATCCTACCACCTCAGGTCTATTCCGCTCCAGGATGTGTAACAAATTTGTTTCAAGGTCAGGCTCGGGCAAAAAAGGATATTCAACCGTCACATCATGTCCTGATTGACGGAGATAGTCAGCGATCAGGTCGAGCCCAAAGGGATAGACCTGTTTGATGAGGTAGTATCTGTCTGTATAGAGGAGTAAAACTTTTGCTTTTTCCACTTTGCATTCTCCGTAAATAGTGTCTGAACGAAAAATCATAGTTTTCGTTCTGACACTAAATAGGGGCTACATGAAACTCCCTCTTTACTAACACCAAAGCCCACTTTCTTTCAACCCGTGCAACGCAAAAATTCAGCGCGTGTTAAGCGATTTAATCCCGACTGTGGTGGGATTGAGTGGTTACGCGGTTGTTATTAGAGAGCTTATGTCATTATTGACATATATAACTAACTGATTTTTAAGCAAAAAAAATGTTGACAAAGCTTTTTGTTTGGGTGTTTAATTCAAATCGAGTTAAGTACTACTACTAATTTCGTAATTTTGTCCATTTCATATATCAAGTTCTGTCATTAAGAGGACGCAGCCATTCTATAATTTCAATATTTTTTCTAATCTTTCAATGTGGTTTAAGCCCGGAGCATTCTATCCCGGGCGTCGTTTTTCTTATTTAACCCCAAACCTTAACAGAAGAAAGGAGGAGGCATGAACGTTACGCGTCGTGATTTCTTTAAGATCACAGGGGCTTCTGCCGCAGGCGTTGCGGTTATGGGTCTCGGGCTGGATTTGAAGCCATTCAAATCGCATGCTCAGACCTTAAAGCTTCGCTTTGCCAAAGAGACAACGAGCATATGCTGTTATTGTGCCGTTGGCTGCGGTGTTATTTGCAGCACCGGAGAGGCAGGAGCAGGGAAGATTGTTAACATTGAGGGAGACCCCGACCATCCCGTAAACGAGGGGGCCCTCTGTTCCAAGGGAGCGGCGTTGAGTCAATTAGCCAACAATGATAGTCGGCTGACCACTCCGATGTATCGCGCTCCCTACAGCACCAAGTGGCAGAAGGTATCCTGGGACTGGGCCCTCTGGACCATCGCCAAGAGGGTCAAGAAGAGCCGGGATGCCAGTTTTGAGCACAAGAATGCCAAGGGTCAGGTGGTCAACCGGACAAACGGTATTGCCCATGTTGGAAGCGCTGCCCTTGACAATGAGGAATGCTGGCTGATTCAGGCCCTGATGCGGTCGCTTGGTCTGGTGTATATTGAGCACCAGGCCCGTATCTGACACAGCGCCACTGTTGCGGCTCTGGCAGAGTCGTTCGGACGCGGCGCAATGACCAATCACTGGATCGACATCCGAAACAGTGACTGTATCCTCATCATGGGTTCCAATGCGGCTGAAAATCATCCTATTTCTTTCAAATGGGTGACCGAGGCCATGAAGCGGGGGGGCAAATTGATAAGCGTTGATCCTCGTTTTACCCGAACCTCCTCCAAGGCGGATTTTTACACCGCTCTCAGATCGGGGACAGATATCGCCTTTCTTGGCGGGATGATCAAATACATTCTCGATAACAACAAATACTTCAAAGAATATGTGGCAGAGTATACCAATGCCCCATTCATCGTAGCGGACAGCTATGATTTTAAGGATGGTCTATTCTCTGGTTACGATGCCAAAAAAAGGAAATATGACAAGAGTCAATGGGCCTTTGTAAAGGACGCAAATGGGGTCTCTAAAAGAGACCGGACATTACAGGACCCCCGTTGTGTATTTCAACTGATCAAGCAGCACTACAGTCGTTATGACTTAGACAAGGTTTCCGCCACCACAGGAACCCCGAAAGAGGATCTCCAAAAGGTATATGAGATGTACTCGACCACCGGCCAGAAAGGAAAGGCGGGGACCATCATGTATGCCATGGGCTGGACCCAGCACACGGTCGGTGTCCAGAATATCAGGAGTATGGCCATTATCCAGTTGTTGTTGGGGAATATGGGTGTGGCCGGCGGCGGGGTGAACGCACTGAGGGGTGAATCCAATGTCCAGGGTTCTACCGATCACTGTATCCTGTTCCATATCCTGCCCGGCTATTTGAAGACCCCAAAGGCCTCGCTCCCAACTTTAGCTGCCTACAACAAGAAGTACACGCCCAAGACCAACGATCCCCTGAGCGCCAACTGGTGGGGGAATTACCCGAAATACTCGGTCAGCCTGCTCAAGTCGTACTTCGGGGATAAGGCCACCAAGGCCAATGATTTCGGGTACAGCTGGCTTCCCAAATTAGAGGACGGCAAGACCTATTCATGGCTTGATATTTTTGATGTCATGTACAAGGGAGAGTTCACCGGCTTTTTTGCCTGGGGCCAGAACCCGGCAGGTTCCGGGGCCAATTCCAACAAGACCCGGCAGGCCCTTACAAAGTTGGACTGGATGGTCAATGTCAACATCTTTGACAACGAGACCGGCTCTTTCTGGAAAGGCCCGGGCATGGACCCCAAGAAGATCAAGACCGAGGTTTTCATGCTCCCCTGTGCCGTTTCAGTGGAAAAGGAAGGGTCCATCACCAACAGCGGGCGGTGGATGCAGTGGCGTTATAAGGCTGCTAATCCTCCTGCAGAGGCGTTGCCTGATGGCCAGATCCTGATGAAATTGGGGAAGATCGTACAATACCTCTACAAGAAGGACAAGAACGCGGTCTTTCCTGAGCCGATTATCAACCTTAAATGGGATTACGCTACACATGGCGAGTTTGATCCTCATAAGATGGCCAAGGAGATCAACGGCTACTTCCTGAAGGACATAACGGTAAAGGGAAAGAAGTTCAAGAAGGGCGATCTTGTGCCGAGCTTTGCCTATCTCCAGGCCGATGGTTCCACAAGCAGCGCTAACTGGCTGTACTGCAACTCTTATACGAGCAAGGGTAACATGGCTGCCAGGCGCAAGAGGGAGAAATCGGGCATCGGGCTCAACCTTGGATGGGCCTGGTGCTGGCCGGTCAACCGGCGCATTATTTACAACCGTGCGTCCGTGGACAAATACGGAAAGCCCTGGGACAAGGAACATCCGGTCATTGCCTGGGATCCTAAGGCAAAAGGCGGAAAAGGCGGCT
>Ga0307424_1001584_pt1 | contig 11873 bp, 13 predicted proteins | sample SalMarWE160320MG_FD_202157 | JGI IMG/M metagenome (GOLD analysis project Ga0307424, IMG submission 202157) | Salt marsh sediment microbial communities from the Plum Island Ecosystem LTER, Massachusetts, United States - WE1603-20 | ecosystem: Environmental > Aquatic > Marine > Intertidal zone >...
GCGCAGGCATTCGTGGCCGACGTGTCCGGCGAGACCCTGCGCCTGACCACGCTCGGCGCGCTCGCGGTCCGCGACCGGGTCAATCTCGAAAAGGCCCTGACGCTGGCCACGCGCCTCGGTGGCCACCTGGTCAGCGGGCACGTCGATGGCGTGGGCGAAGTCACGGCACGCGACGCGGACAGCCGCTCGGTGCGCTTCACCGTGCGTGCCCCGGATGCCCTGGCGCGCTACATCGCGGTGAAGGGGTCGATCTGCGCGGACGGCGTCAGCCTGACCGTGAATGCGGTCAACGGGGCCGCCTTCGAACTCAACATCGTGCCGCACACCCTGAGCGAAACCACGCTGGACGGCTGGCGGCCCGGCCGCCGCGTCAACCTGGAAGTCGACCTGCTGGCACGTTACCTGGAGCGCCTGCTGCAGGGCGAGGCGGCCGCGCAGCCGGGCGCGGCCGGACTGACCCGCGGGCAACTGGCGGCGTACGGCTTCGGCACGGCGGGCGACGGCGACGCCTGAATCGTGGATAATGACCGGCCACGGGCGAGAATGTTTTTGAAGTTGTGATTGTATGTCATTGAACACCATAGAGGAGATCATCGAGGATATCCGTGCCGGGCGCATGGTGATCCTGCTGGATGACGAGGATCGCGAGAACGAGGGCGATCTCGTCATGGCGGCGTCCATGGTGCGGCCGGAAGACATCAACTTCATGGCCAGTCACGGGCGCGGCCTGATCTGCCTGACACTGACGCGCGAGCGTTGTGCCCAGCTCGCCCTGCCGTTGATGGTGCAGGGCAACGCCTCGCTGCACTCGACCAACTTCACCCTGTCCATCGAGGCCGCGCAGGGCGTGACCACCGGCATCTCCGCGCACGACCGTGCGCGCACCGTGCAGGCCGCCGTGGCGCCCAACGCCGGGCCCAGCGACCTCGTGCAGCCGGGACACATCTTCCCGCTCATGGCGCAACCCGGCGGTGTACTGACGCGTGCCGGGCATACCGAGGCCGGCTGCGACCTGGCGCGGCTGGCCGGTCTGGAGCCGGCGGCCGTGATCGTCGAGATCCTGAAAGAGGACGGCAGCATGGCGCGGCGCCCCGACCTGGAGGCCTACGCGCAAAAGCACGAGCTCAGGATGGGCACCATCGAGGAGCTCATCCGCTACCGGATCGAGAACGAAAAGACCGTCACCCGTGCCGCGCAGCGGCGTATTGCCACGGAGTACGGGGACTTCCTCATCCACGCCTATCACGACGCGATCGACGGCGCCGTGCACCTGGCGCTGGTGATGGGCGAGATCGACCCCGACCAGCCGACGCTGGTGCGCGTGCAGTTGCACGATACCCTGAGTGACCTGGTCGGCATCCATACCGGGGGACAGCACTGGCCGTTGCGCGACGCCCTGCGGCGCGTCGCGCAGGAAGGCCGCGGCGTGGTCGTGATCCTGCGCCCCAACGAGCCGGCCGACGTGCTGATCGAACAGATCCGCGGTTACCATGTCCCGCCGGCCAGTGCACCGTCCCCCGCCGCGGGCAAGCCGGACGAACTGCGCACCTACGGGATCGGCGCACAGATCCTGGCCGACCTCGGTGTGCGCCGCATGCGTGTCATGAGCGCGCCGAAGATCGTGCACGGTATCGCCGGTTTCGGGCTGGAAGTCGTCGATTACGTGTCATGACCAGCGGGCCTGACTGTTCGCGGACGGCGTCCGCTCCTACAATGGACCGGATCTTCCGGGAAGGAATGGAAACATGCATGACATCACAGTAAAGGAAGGCGACCTGGTGGTGCGGGATGCACGCATTGCCCTGCTGGTCTCGCGCTTCAACAGTTTCGTGGTGGAGAGCCTGCTGGCCGGGGCCCTCGATACGCTCAAGCGCCACGGCGCGGACGATCGTGACCTGCAGATCGTGCGCGTGCCGGGCGCCTGGGAAATTCCCTTCGTGGCCCAGCGCCTCGCGGCCAGCAAGCGCTGCGATGCGATCATCGCGCTCGGTGCCGTGATCCGGGGCGGTACGCCACACTTCGAGTACGTGGCCGGCGAATGCACGAAGGGACTGTCCATGGTGCAGATGAAATACGATATCCCGGTAGCCTTCGGCGTACTGACCGTGGACACGATCGAGCAGGCCATCGAGCGTGCCGGCACCAAGGCCGGCAACAAGGGTGCCGAGGCGGCGCTGTCCACGATCGAGATGATCAGTCTGCTGCGCAACCTGGAGACCTAGCACCGGGATGAACCTGCCGCACCCCGCCCATGCGCGCAGCCGGGCGCGCCGCTTCGCCATGCAGGCGCTGTACCAGCGCGACCTGTCGGGTACCGAATTGCACGAGATTCGCAACCAGTTCCTGGAACACGAGGATTTCTCCGCGGCCGATCGTGAGTATTTCGTCGAGCTGTTCAATCAGGTGACCCTGCACATGGCCGAACTCGACACGCGGATCGGCCGCTACGTCGACCTGCCACCGGGCCGGCTGGATCCGGTGGAACGCGCCATCCTGCGTATCGGCGCGTGGGAGTTGCTGTCCCGTTCCGATATTCCCTATCGCGTGGTGCTCAATGAGGCGGTGCAACTGGCCAAGAAGTTCGGGGCGGAGCAGGGACACACGTTCGTGAACGGCGTGCTCGACCGGCTCGCGCAGGAACTGCGCCCGCTCGAGTACGGGAAAGCGGGCAGGCGGTCGGGCCACTGACGCCCCGTGTCTGCGCCCATGTCCGGCGACGAGTTCGACCTCATCCGGCGCTATTTCACGCAGCAAGCGGTGGCGCGCAGCGACGTGCTCCTCGGGGTGGGCGATGACGCGGCGCTGCTGCGGGTCGGCAGCCTGGCCGACCTGGCCGTGTGCATGGACACACTCGTCGCCGGCGTGCATTTTCCGGAGCAGACGCCGCCGGCCGCCATCGGCCACAAGGCGCTGGCCGTCAACCTCAGCGATCTCGCCGCCATGGGCGCGGAGCCGGCCTGGGCGACCCTGGCGCTGACGCTGCCCGCCCGTGATGATCACTGGCTGGATGAGTTCGCGCGCGGTTTTTTCGCGCTGGCCACGCAGTACAACGTGCAACTGGTCGGCGGTGATACCACGCGTGGTCCCCTGTCGGTCACCGTGCAGGCGCATGGCCTGCTGCCGCACGGCACCGCCCTGCGCCGAAGCGGTGCCCGGCCCGGGGACCGTGTGTACGTGACCGGTACGCTCGGGGACGCCGGCCTGGCGTTGCACCTGCGGCAGGTCGCTGGCAGCGCGCTGCGCGCGCGTTTCGAGTTTCCGCAGCCCCGGGTCGGGATCGGGGTTGCGCTGCACGGCCTGGCTTCCGCGGCCATCGATATTTCCGACGGACTGCTGGCCGACCTGGGGCACCTGCTGGAGACGGATGCGCTGGGCGCCGTCATCGAGGTCGACGCCCTGCCGCGTTCCCCGGCCTTCCTGGAAGTGATCGATGCGCCCGGGATCGGCCGCAGCCCGTTGTACTACGAGCTGCCGCTGGCGGCCGGGGATGACTACGAACTGTGTTTCACGGTGCCGCCGGAGCACTGCGCGGCACTGGAGCAGTCCCTGGGCCGGTTCGATTGCCGCTACACGGCCATCGGGACCATCGAGGCCACGCCGGGCATCCGCTGTGTCCGCGCCGGCGGGGAACCGTACCAGCCGGCGGCCACCGGCTATGTCCATTTCCGGGAGGATCCGGATGACTGACGCGATCCCCCCGCGCCTGTTGCTGCATCCGCTGGACTTGCTCGCGCTCGGTTTCGGCAGCGGTCTGGTGCCGCGTGCGCCCGGCACGGCCGGAACGCTGGCCGCCATCCCGCTGTACCTGCTGGCCGCTCCACTGCCGCCGCTGTATTACCTGCTGCTGGTCGTGCTGCTGTTCCTGGCCGGCATCGGGATCTGTGCCCATGCGGCCGGACGACTCGGTGTGCACGATCATCCCGGGATCGTCTGGGACGAGATCGTCGGTTACCTGGTGACCATGACGCTGGCCCCGCCGGGCTGGGTCTGGATCGGCCTCGGCTTCGTGCTGTTTCGCCTGTTCGATATCCTGAAACCCTGGCCGATCCGCTGGTGCGACCGGCAGGTACAGGGCGGATTCGGCATCATGCTGGACGACCTGCTGGCCGGGGTGTGCGCTGCGGTGGTGTTGCAGGTTGCCATCCGGCTGCTGCCGGCGTGACACGCCCCGGGATTGCGGCGGGTGCGTGAGGTTGTCGACGGGTAACCGCAGCAGGTGCGCCCGACACCCTGCGCCGGTTGCGCACCGCCAGGCGGGCCGGGCGGAAGCGGGTGCCATTCAGCTCAGCGGCTGCTTGAGTACCCTTTCCAGCCACCTTGCATAGATGGTGTCCGCCACCCGTTGTGCCGCCTCGATCCGGGCCTCGAGGTTCTCGGTCATTTCCCAGCGGGACTGGATGGTGGCGTCGGGTTCGGCAATTTCCTCCGAATACAGCTCGGACCAGACTCCGACCATCGGCGCGGTCAGTTCGACGTGACACTGCAGCGCCAGGGTGTTGCCGGTCACGAAACCCTGGTTCGCACAATGCTCGCTTTCCAGGATGCGTTCCGCACCCTCCGGGATGGAGAAGGTCTCGCCGTGCCAGTGAAACAGGATCATCCGGTCCGGCAACCCTTCCAGCCAGCGCCGGGCCTGGGCCCCTGCCGTCTTGCACACCGGCAGCCAGCCGATCTCCTTGACCGGGTTACGTGTCACCGTGCCGCCCAGCGCCTTGCTGATGAGCTGGCCGCCGAGGCAATGGCCCAGCACCGGTACGCCGGCGGCCTGGGCCAGGCGGATCAGGTTCAGCTCCTGCCCGATCCACGGCAGGTCATCGTTCACGCTCATCGGTCCGCCCATGAACACCAGCCCGGCGCAGTCGGGCAGGGTGGCGGGAACCGGATCGTCGTGGTCGACGCAGACCATCCGGAACGGAATGCCGCGTTGCTCCAGCACGCTGCCGAGGTAGCCGGGACCTTCGCAGCCGATATGACGAAAGACATACAGGGGTTTCATCACGGGCCCATCGGTGGGGTCAGGGGGAATGCCGGGTCGTCAGCCGGCGGGTGTTGTTGGTACCAACGCGCAGTTCTCCTGGAGCATGCAGCCGGACAGTCCTAGGACTCGTCCTTGACGTGCCGGATCATGGCATAGGCGGAGTGGTTGTGGATCGACTCGAAATTCTCCGCTTCCACCGTGTAGGCCTCGACGCGGTTGTCCGCGTTCAGGCGGGTGGCGACATCACGCACCACGTCTTCCACGAACTTGGGGTTGTTGTAGGCTTTTTCGGTCACGTATTTCTCGTCCGGCCGCTTGAGCAGGCCGTACAGCTCGCAGGAAGCCTCGCGCTCGACCAGTTCGATCAGATCCTCGATCCAGACAAAGCCGTTGGTGCACGCGTTGATCGTCACGTGGGAGCGCTGGTTGTGGGCGCCATAGGCGGAAATCTTCTTCGAGCAGGGACACAGGCTGGTGACCGGAACGACAACCTTGATGTTCAGCTTCGGCATGCCGTCGGTGATTTCGCCGATCAGCGTGACGTCATAGTCCAGCAGGCTCTGTACCCCGGACACCGGTGCCGACTTGTTGATGAAATAGCTGAAGTTCATCTCGATGTGGCCGGCTTCCGCCTCCAGCCGGTCGGCCATCTCGCGCAGCATCTGGCGGAACGATTCGATCGTGATCTCGTATTCGTGCAGGTTGAGGATCTCCACGAAACGCGACATGTGCGTGCCCTTGAAGTTGTGCGGCAGGTTCACGTACATGTTGAAGTTGGCGATGGTGTGCTGCTCACGGCCGGTACGGTCGCGCACGCGGATGGGGTGACGAATGTCCTTGATGCCCACCTTGTCGATGGGCAGCCGGCGCGTGTCGAGGTTGCTTTGCACATCAGCCATCACGTCGCCGGTGCTGTGTGCCGATTTGGTCGATTTCATTGCCTTGTCATCCGGTTGGTTGCAGGCGATCGGCCCGCGAGGTTATCAAATTCTTCAGCGTACCTGCCGGCTGCGGGACTGCCCATCCCCCAAAGGGCTATCCGGGCAAGGCAGGGAACCGGTGAAGGCCCGTGCGGTTGCCCCGGATACTAGCGCAGTGCGCGAACCGCTGCCAGTGGTGCTGGTGCTTTATCTTTCCCTTTCAATGATATACAGGGATATCCGGCGCAGGGGGTCGGCGCCCTGGTCGAACCCGGACAGGCTGTCGAGGGCCTCCTCGTGCAGTTCGCGGGCGCGCTGGCGTGCACTCTCCAGCCCGAGCAGGGACGGATAGGTGGATTTCTCGCGGGTACGGTCCATGCCGGTGTGCTTGCCCAGCGCGTGCACCTCCCCCTCGACGTCCAGGATATCGTCGCGGATCTGGAAGGCCAGCCCGATGCACTTTGCGTAATGGTCCAGTTGTTCGAGTTGTGCGGCGGTGGTGGCCGGGCCGCACAGCGCGCCCAGCACGACGCTGACCCGGACCAGGGCGCCGGTCTTGTGGATATGCATGTCTTCCAGTTCGGCGCTGTTCAGGTGCCGGCCGGTCGAGGCCAGGTCGATGGCCTGCCCGCCGGCCATGCCGCGCGAACCGGCCGCGCTGGCCAGGCGTTCCAGCATCTGCAGGCGCACGCCTGTGTCCAGCCGGGGCGAGGTATGGCGGGCGAGGAGATGGAAGGCCAGTGATTGCAGGGCATCACCGGCCAGGATGGCCGTGGCCTCGTCGAAGGCGCGGTGACAGCTTGGCTTGCCACGGCGCAGGTCGTCGTCGTCCATGGCCGGCAGGTCGTCGTGGATCAGGGAATAGGCATGAATCAGTTCCACCGCCACCGCCGGTGCGTCCAGCAGGACCGCAGGCGCTCCGGCCGCCCGGCCACTGGCATACACCAGGGCAGGGCGGATCCGCTTGCCGCCGCCCAGTGCACTGTAGCGCATGGCCTCGTGCAGCCTGGCGGGATGGGTGCTGGCGGGCGGGAGCCACTGTTCGAGGCAGCTGTCCAGCCGGGCACAGCTGTCCGCGAGGAAGGCCGGGAGGCTGTCGTCAGGCATCTTCGTCGCTGAACGGGACGACTTCTTCCTGTTCGTTCTTGCGCAACAGGATTTCGACCTTCTGCTCGGCCTCCCGCAGGGCCTGCTGGCAGGTGCGGGAGAGCCGGATTCCCTGCTCGAAATGTTGCAGCGAGTCTTCCAGGCTGAGCTCACCCTGTTCCATCTTCTCGACCAGTCGTTCGAGTTCCTGCAGGGCCTGTTCAAATCCCGGAGTGGCGGGCTTTTTTCTGGTCATAAGCTTGAATATTCGGGAAATTCCGCCTACGGTACAACACCGCCCCGACGGGGGTCAATGAAGGCCCGCAGGCGGCGCCGCTTGACGCAAATCGGGGGCGGGAGTAAGGTCGCAGGCACATGTAGACAGTGTCTAAATGTGAGGCAGTCCCCCCCTTCAATACCTACCGCACAAAGACAGAGGAACGATCATGGATCTCAAAGGCAGTTCAACCGAACAGAATCTCAAGGACGCGTTTGCAGGTGAGTCCCAGGCCAACCGCCGCTACCTGTATTTCGCGGCCAAGGCCGACGTGGAAGGCTACAACGACGTGGCGGCGGTATTCCGCTCGACGGCGGAAGGCGAGACCGGTCACGCCCATGGCCACCTGGAATACCTGGAAGCGGTCGGCGACCCGGCGACCGGCCTGCCGATCGGCGCCACCTCCAACAACCTGAAGGCCGCGATCGCCGGTGAAACCCACGAATACACCGACATGTATCCGGGTATGGCAAAGTCCGCCCGTGACGAAGGCTTCGACGAAATTGCCGACTGGTTCGAGACGCTGGCCAAGGCCGAACGCTCGCACGCGAACCGCTTCCAGAAGGCGCTGGATGCCCTGGAAGACTGAACAGGCTCACCGAGGTGTCAGTGCACGGGGCCGCGCAATCGGCCCCGTTGCACGCAGGATGGCGGGAAACCACACGGCCCGGAACCCGAGGGATACGCAGCATGGGATCGAATACGGAAGGCACGCGCGAAGGGAGCCTGGAGGCACCCACCCGCCACGCGCTGGACTGGAAGAGTCCGCAGTTCTACGACGAACAGAACCTGTTTGCGGAGCTGGAGCGGGTATTCGATATCTGCCATGGCTGCCGGCGCTGTTTCAGCCTGTGCAATGCCTTCCCGGTGCTGTTCGACGCCATCGACGAGTCGGACACCATGGAACTGGATGGCGTGCCGCGCGAGGTGTACTGGAAAGTCGTGGACCACTGCTACCTGTGCGACATGTGCTACATGACCAAGTGTCCGTACGTGCCTCCCCACGAATGGAATGTCGACTTTCCCCACCTCATGCTGCGCGCCAAGGCGGTACGGTTCCGCCAGGGCAGGGTGCGGGGTCGGGACCGCATCCTGGCGGCCACCGACACGGTGGGCCGGCTGGCCGGTATCCCGGTCATCAACCGGTTCGTCAATCTCAGCAACCGCAGCAAGACCGGGCGCAGGCTGCTGGACATGACCCTGGGCGTGCACCCGGATGCCCGGGTACCGGAATACCACAGCCGCACCTTGCGCAAGCGCCTCCCCCGCCAGTCGGGGACCGGCGCAACGCCGGCCGGTCCGACCAGCGGCAAGGTGGTGCTGTTCGCGACCTGCTACGGCAACTACAACGAGCCGGGTATCGGCGAGGACCTGGCGGCGGTGTTCGCGCACAACGAAATCCCGCTGACACTCGCCGGCACGGAACGCTGCTGCGGCATGCCCAGGCTGGAACTGGGTGACCTGGACGCGGTGCAGGCGGCGCGCGCTGCCAATATCCCGGCCCTGCTGCGGCTGGTGGACGAAGGCTGGGACATCGTGGCACCGGTACCGTCGTGCGTCCTGATGTTCAAGCAGGAGCTACCGCTGATGTTTCCGGACGACGCCGACGTCGCACGCGTGCGGGATGCGATCTACGACCCGTTCGAGTACCTGATGCTGCGCCACAGGCACGGCCTGCTGAAGACCGATTTCAGGGACACGCTCGGCAGTGTTGCCTATCACGTCGCCTGTCACCTGCGCGTGCAGAACATCGGCATGAAGACCCGTGACCTGCTGCAACTGATTCCGGGTACTACCGTGGATGCGATTGAACGCTGTTCCGGCCACGACGGCACCTATGCGGTGAAGCGCGAATACCACGAAACCTCGATGAAGATCTGCCGTCCGGTGGTGAACCGGGTGCTGCGTGCCGGCGCTACACACTACAGCAGCGACTGTCCGATGGCCGGCCACCAGATCGCGAACGGCATGGAAAGCGGCAAGGCACCGGTGCATCCCCTGACCCTGCTGCGCATGGCCTACGGTATCTGAACATGAAGAAACTGACTCGCCAGGATTTGTTCACGCTCGAGGACTACGCGGTCCGGCGGGCCGACTTCCGTGCGCAGGTGATGGCGCACAAGAAGGACCGCATGGTGCACATCGGGCCGTCGGCCACGCTGTACTTCGAGGACCGTGTCACCATCCAGTACCAGGTCCAGGAAATGCTGCGGGCCGAGCGCATTTTCGAGCCGGCCGGCATCCAGGATGAACTGGATGCCTACAACCCCCTGATCCCGGACGGGCACAACTGGAAGGCCACGTTCATGCTCGAGGAACCGGACGTGGAGCGCCGGCGTGCACTGCTCGCCGAACTGGTCGGGATCGAGGACTGCGTGTGGGTCCGGGTGGACGGCTTCGAGGCGGTCCATGCCATTGCCGACGAGGACCTGGACCGTTCCACGCAGGACAAGACTTCCTCGGTACACTTTCTGCGCTTTGAACTGACGGCGCCGATGGTGGAGGCCGCGCACCGGGGCGCTTCCCTGTCGGTCGGTATCGATCACCGCCATTACCGACACGAGATGGAGCCGGTCACCGACCCGGTCCGCATGGCGCTGACCGCCGACCTGGACTGATTCGCACCCGAGCCGCACGGATTCCCCTTCCCGCCGCCTTCCCGTGCGGCCGGGCCATGCTGTCACAAGGCCGGTTAGGGCGACCGCCGGTCGTGATTGGCGCTGCCGCAATTTTTCTTTACACTGCGCTTCCCATGAATCCACCGTTGCGTCTCTTCATCCGTACATTGTGCGGCTGCTGTGCCGGGTTGACCCTGTGCTGGCCGGCGCCGGGCGCCGGCGCCGGCCTGCCGCGCGAGGACGGGCCCGTGCAGGCAACGCTGCCACCGGAACAGCCCTCGGTGTGGAAGGAACAGGCGCTAGCGCTGCCGGCCTATCCCGCGGCCGGCAAGCTGCTGGAGCTCGATGTGAATACGCCGGGCTTCCGGACCTACATCGATCCGGGTTCGCTGACCGCCGGCAAGGACGGGGTGGTACGCTTCACCACGGTACAGGTGTCCGCTTCGGGTGTCCGCAATGTCACCTACGAAGGGCTGCATTGCGGGGCGCAACGCTACCGGCGCCTTGCCTACGGCAACGCCGGAAAATGGCACGAGCTGAAGGCGGGTGGGTGGCAGCGCCTGCCCGAGTACGGTGACGGGAGTTACCGCAAGGACCTGTACTTCCACTATATGTGCAATCCCGTCGAGCCCTACGGCCCGGCGCAGCGGATCCTGCGCCGGTTGCGCAGCTCACGTTCGGGATTCGGAGACTGACAGGCGTGACAGTACGGCAGCAGGAAACAGCATGAGTGCGGTGTACGACGCCTCCGCCATCGAGGTGCTCAGCGGGCTGGAACCCGTACGTAAACGCCCGGGGATGTATACCGACACCACGCGGCCCAACCACCTCGCCCAGGAAGTCATCGACAACAGCATCGACGAGGCCATGGCCGGGCACGCGCAGCGGGTCGATGTCACGGTGTTCCGGGACGGGTCGCTGCAGGTGGCCGATGACGGTCGCGGCATGCCGGTGGATCTGCACCCGGTCGAGAAAGTGCCCGGTATCGAGGTGATCCTCACCAGACTGCATGCCGGCGGCAAGTTTTCCGCCAGCAACTACCGGTTTTCCGGCGGCCTGCACGGTGTGGGCGTTTCCGTGGTCAACGCATTGTCGAAACACCTGGAAGTGTGGGTGAAACGCGGCGGGCGGGAATACAACATGGCGTTCGCCAGCGGCGCGAAGACCTCCGATCTGGAAGAGGTCGGCAAGGTCGGGCGGCAGAATACCGGCACCACCGTGCGCTTCTGGCCGGACGAAAAATATTTCGACTCGGTAACATTCTCGCTCTCGCGGCTGCGCCATGTATTGCGCGCCAAGGCGGTCCTGTGTCCCGGCCTGCAGGTCAGCCTGTTCAACGAGGCCAGCAACGAGCGCGAGGAATGGTGCTACGCCGACGGGCTGCGCGATTACCTGCAGGGTGCGCTTGGTGATGTGGACACGTTCCCGGAGGAACCGTTTACCGGGAAGATGGAAGGGCATACCGAGGCCGCCGAATGGGCGCTGTCCTGGCTGCCGCAGGGCGGCGAGATGGTGGCGGAAAGCTACGTCAACCTGATCCCGACCACCCAGGGCGGGACCCACGTCAATGGCCTGCGTACCGGACTTACCGAGGCGGTGCGGGAATTCTGCGAGTTCCGCAACCTGTTGCCGCGCGGGGTCAAGCTTGCGCCGGAAGACGTCTGGGATCGCTGCTGCTACATCCTGTCGGTGAAGCTGGCGGATCCCCAGTTCAGCGGCCAGACCAAGGAGCGCCTGTCCTCGCGCGAGTGCGCCACCTTCGTCTCCGGCGTGGTGCGTGATGCCTTCGGCCTGTGGCTGAACCATCACCCCGAAATGGGCGAAAAGATCGCCTGGCTGGCCATCGAGAACGCGCAGCACCGCCTGCGCGCCGGCAAGAAGGTGGTGCGCAAGAAGGTCACCGCCGGGCCGGCCCTGCCCGGCAAGCTGGCCGACTGCACCTCCACCGACAGCGAGCGCACCGAGCTGTTCCTGGTGGAAGGTGATTCCGCCGG
>Ga0307424_1001585_pt1 | contig 11867 bp, 9 predicted proteins | sample SalMarWE160320MG_FD_202157 | JGI IMG/M metagenome (GOLD analysis project Ga0307424, IMG submission 202157) | Salt marsh sediment microbial communities from the Plum Island Ecosystem LTER, Massachusetts, United States - WE1603-20 | ecosystem: Environmental > Aquatic > Marine > Intertidal zone >...
GAATCACCGGCAGACCGCTCTGCATGATCTACATCTATCTCTGCCGTAGCCCCTGCAAAGCTGTTTGCAAGCACAGGGATAAAGGTGCTCCTTTCATGACATTGTAGCATGGCGTCAACTACTCGTCTGTTGTAAGCCCTTAGCATACAGCCATAGTCATGCATATCCACACCGGTAGACATCTGTACGACCTTGTTGACCATGAGGGACGCCCCTCTCCTGAAAAGCGTATCGCGCCTGTGCATCCTGACGGTTCCAACCACATCGAATCCCTCGTCGGCCTTCTTGAGCAGCTTCTGAATTTCTTCGGGAGGATTCTGGAGATCTGCGTCTAAAGTAATAACGATATCTCCCCTTGTCTCTGCAAAACCGGCCATAATAGCGGAATGCTGGCCATAATTCCTGTTTAAGAGGAGTCCGACTATTCTCCCGGGGTTCTGTTCCGCGGCCTTTTTGATAATATTCCGCGATTCATCGGAACTCCCATCATCAATGAGGATGATCTCAAAATCCCTCTTCATAGCAAAACAGGTGTTCAGGCACCGTTCTAACAGCTCTTCAAGATTTTTCTCCTCGTTAAACACGGGAATGACGATGGAGATTGCTGATTGTTGATTTTCCATTATTTACTCATACCTGGATTGTGGAGTCCGTCAGAACTTCCTTAATAGCCTCAACCACATCATCCACGTCCTCAAACGTCATATCCGGGAAAAGGGGGAGAGAACAGATGCGGTCTGAATTCCATTCGGTGTTCGGAAGCATGCCGCGACGCATGTCCATTGATTCTCTGTAGTATTTCTGGAGATGCACTGCACGAAAATGGAGACCTGTTCCGATATTCCTCTGCTTCAGTTCAGACATGAAATCATCACGGCTGAGCCCTGCCCTGTCCGTGTCAAGACGGACTATGAAAAGATGCCAGGCGTGTCTCGTAGTATCAGGCGGAACCGAAAGAGGGATGATCTCATCAATCTCGGAGATCAACTCGCGGTATCTAATGGCGAGTGCAGCCCTTTTTCTGTTGAACTCATCAAGGCGAGCAAGCTGCCCCAAACCAAGAACCGCCGCCATATCCGTCAGATTATATTTATACCCGGGCTCCAATACCTCGGCCTGTGGAGATCGACCGTGTGTCTGGCGATCATAGGCATCCACACCAAGCCCGTGAAACTTCAACCGGTTGATATGGTCTATCAGGTCATCATTGTCGGAGCAAAACATCCCTCCCTCCCCAGTAGTGATGTTTTTGATGGGATGAAAAGAAAAAATCGACGTCCCTTCTTTCCCCACATGCGCACCTGAATAGTTTGTGCCTAAGGCATGGGCAGCGTCCTCCACAAGAGGAACCTCAATCCTGGCGGCAATTCTCCTCAAAGATATCATATCAGCAGCAGCGCCGGCAAAGTGAACAGGTACGATCATCCGGGTTCTGGGAGAAATAGATTCCTCAACCCAATCGGGAGAGATCATCAATGTATCCTTGTCAACATCCGAAAAAACCGGGGTAGCCCCTGCCAGGACTATCAGATTAATTGTGGAGACCCAGGTCATTGAAGGGGTAATAACCTCATCACCGGGCCCGATACCTAATCCCTTTAAGACAAGATGCATCCCGGCAGTGGCCGAAGAAAGCGCAACGGCTCTTTTGCAACCGACGCACTCGCAGAATGTTCGCTCAAACTCAGCCACATTGGGGCCGGTGGTAATCCATCCTGAACGGAGCACGTCTACTACAGCCGAAATATCCTCTTCTGTAATGGATGGTCTGGAAAATGGCAGAAATTCCTTTCTCATTAGGCGCTCCGGGTAACAAGAAAGACCCCGAGGCATATAACCACGATCCCGGCCCAGCGCACGGGTCCCAGGGCCTCCTGGAAAAAAAACTGCCCTGCAAAGGCTGTCACGATGTAACCCACGCTGAGGAGCGGATAGGCATAGCTCACCTCCACTCTCGACAGTGCCATGAGCCATACAATGACGCTAATCACGTAACATAACAGCCCTGCAAATACAAAGGGATTGATAAGAACCTTGGTTCCAATGGGCAGAATGTTCTCCAAGGAAAAGGCAAAATGGCCAATTGTGCGCATACCCTGTTTGAGGGAAAGCTGCGCAGCGGCATTCAAGAGTACCCCTAAGAGTATCAGGGGTAGATACCGGTTCATTTTTTTTGTCTCCTCATGATCTGTAATTTTCTCTGCTAAATCCCTTCGGGCTATTTAACCGGGGTGACAGTCGACAATAGTCAATAGTCAATCCTATAGTCAAGCCCTTGTTGCCGTATAGATTTTTTCCATCTCATCTGCCACCCTGTCCCAGCTATGCTGGAGCGCCGTCTTGTGGGCCATCTCTCCCATTTTCAGACGATTCTCTTTTATTAAAAGGAACGAGATCTTCCCGCCAAAATCAGAGGGGGCTGGCTCTTCTCCGAGGACAAAACCTTGAACACCATCTGTTACAAGATCTTTAGCCCCCACTTTCTCGGTGATAATAACCGGCAGTCCGGCTGCCATGGCCTCAAGTACGGCCATCCCAAAGGTGTCAAACTGGGAAGGCATGGCAAAAAGATCACTGGCAAGATAGTATTTTTCCACCTCCCGAGTGACCCCGGCAAAAATCACCCGCTCAGTTATACCCAAATCACGAGCCAGAGCCTGATATAAGGCTCTATTCCCTTTCCCAACTATCAGCACTTTCAGGTTCGACCCTCTCTTTTCCTCCCTGATCAGTTCAGCCACGCCCTCAATGACCAGTCTGAGCCGTTTGATCTCAAAGTTCATTCCTACGAAAAGAACCACAACGTCCGATTCGGAAAGACCATGGCGCCTTCGAATATGGAGCCGACAGTTCTTCCTATCAAGAGAAGAAAAGCGTTCTAAAGAGACTCCTGGGTGAATCACGCGCATCTTCGATGCCGCAATATCGTATGTCTTGAGGAGTTCTTCCTTTACAAGGCCGGATACCGGCAGGACCATCCGCATGTGGTGCCCTTTCAATCCCTTTCGCTCCACCCATGCCATAGATCTGTCAAAGAGGCTCAACCGCTTGTCTCTCGCCTCTCTGATCCATTTTTCATGGGGGATGCCATGCATGGTCAGGAGATGCATCTGAAATATACGGTCGTGGCTGTGAACCAGACCGAACCCGCCACGCGCGATCTGCCTGTTTGCGAAATAGGCAAAGCTTATCTGCCGCAGAAACCGTGGGAAGACGAGCATAGGGACCTTATGGAAGATAACGGGTGCCCTTCCCTGACGCCACTGGTTTGCGAACAGATGGATTTCAAAGCGGCTGCGCATGGCTAACCTCTCTGTCAGCTCATATGCAAAGCCCTCGGCCCCGCCCACCAGACCATATTTAGGGATTACCACGGCGATTTTCATGCTATACATTCCTGCGGCGTTAAAAGAACTTCCAAAAATGGAAGGTCTTTAAGGCCAGTCCGTATTTGTCTAACTTCTCCAAAGAGGCTCTCCTATCCGCACAGAGGGGAAGGGTCAGTTTCAATGAAAAGATCCTCCAGAGGGCCTGTACCACGTTTGCCCGGTGGATTCGGCGGATCGATCGTCTTGAGCAGTGTTTCCTGTAAAACAGTGATTCGGCCGCGAACTTCTTTTTCCAGACATCTATGGTCGGATTCTTACGCTCGCTCTGCCCGCCCCAGTGGACAACCACAGCGTTAGGGATAAAGCCTATTTCCCAGCCTGCCTTCCGGATCCTCAGACACAGGTCCTGTTCATCACCATACAGGAAAAAGTCTTCGTCAAATCCCCCCTGGTCCTCGACAATGCCGCGTCTCGCTATCATGGAGGCCCCCAGTACCCATGCGATGTCGCCCGTGAGACCGTTCAGATCCTTCTTCGCGCGCCTCTGACCTGGATATCGCTTTTCCACTGAAGACTGGGGGGATCCATCGGGATTCATGATCCGCGTGCCTGCAAGGCCCACTTCGGTGTGGGTTGTCATGAAGCCGATCATCGCCTCAAATGCCCCCGGCTGCACCACGGTATCAGGATTTAAAAAGTAAACATATCTGCCTTTAGAGATCTGAAGTGCCTGATTATTTGCCCGGGCAAAACCCAGGTTGTGCTCATTCGCTATCAGTTTTACCCAGGGGAAATCATGGGTTACCAGCGCCACGCTGTCATCCTCTGAGGCGTTGTCTACGACGATGACCTCCGAGTTCATGTCTGACTTTGATGCTATCGAATTCAGGCACTCGACAAGCAGCTCTGCCGTATTGTAGTTGACAATAATAATGGAGATATCACACATCCAAACACCTGAGGAGACCTGTGCAAAGGTTCTTTCTGTTCAGAGGCACTGTATCCATTTCCTCAGGCGAGGTCAAGTTAGGGTAGGTGAAACCCCTCCAAAATTAGAATCGCAGGGTCAAAAACTGCGTCATTGACACACCATCCCGGTTTCCATATACTCTCTGCCGAAAAAAGATCACATGTTGCTGGAAGGTGACAACACTATAAAAATTGGAATGCTTTACACTAAAGAAAATAGCTTTCAACTGCTAAAAAACTGCCTTGATAAGGTTTAACTGTGCTCCCATCATTTTTCCGCGTCAGATTTCCGAACGCCAATCCCAATGACCCTAAGGGCGTGGGGGCAGGGGTGATCGTCCTGATATTTATTCTGGGCCTTGTCATACGTCTTTTTGCCTGCCAGCATACCTTTGTCGTCAACCCTGACGGGGTCTATTACATCCACCAGGCAAGGGCCATTTATTACGGTGAATGGAACAGCCTGACCTCCTGCAGCCTCAGTTTCCTCTCAAATTATCCGTTCTTTATTGCCGGTGCACATGCCATATTTCATAATTGGGTTGTTGCCGCCCAATTCGTCTCACTCTTTTTCGGTTCAATTACCCTGATCCCCCTCTATTTTCTGTGCAGGCGCTTTTTCGACAGAGATATCAGCGCATTGACCACGCTCGCTTTCGCCCTCCTTCCTGTTTTTGTTGCAAGAAGCGCGGACGTTGTGAGGGGGCCGATATGCTGGTTTTTCTTAGCGGTTGGGCTCTATTTCTTTATCAAGTCAGACGAGAAACATTACCGTATTCTACTGCTGTTATCCTGTCTTTCTTTCCTGATTGCCTCATGGGCGAGGATTGAGTCTGTCCTGTTTGTTTTGGTTAGTTCCATATATCTGTTGGCAGTGCCACAGGAAAAGCGGATCGAGAAACTGGTATTCTTCACGTTGCCGCTGATCGGCTCCCTGTTCCTTATTTTCTCCGCCGTCCTATTTCTCAACAAACCTCTCGAACATACCCTGCGGCTGTGTGAACTCGTCAACAAACTTTCAGCCCCGATCATTGCCTATGAAAACCTCAGGTCAGGTTTGGCAGAATTGATGATACAACCTCTTGAGGGCGTTATGCCGCATTTCCTCCACAAGGCCAGACATCTGGTCTGGCTTGTGGCCCTCGGTACCGTTGTCAAATATATGATCAGCGCCTATTTTTATATTTTTTTCATCATATTTGTTCTTGGCCTCGGAGGGATTTGGCACAGATTGAAAGAGGATCGACGCATTCTTTACCTCTCTCTAATCGCTCTTTCGGCGTTCATGCTGCTATATCTGCATGTCGTTCAGATGTGGATGATGTTCGACCGGTTCTGGGCGATTTTCATCCTCCCTGCGTTTATGGTTGTCGGATTTGGTCTGGAAAAGAGTACGCTCCTTATAAGATCAAAGTTTCATTTGAAGAAATCTACTGTTCTCGCTCTCTTATGCTTTCTGATTTTGGCGGTTGCTTTGCCCAAGAACCTGAAATCCAAAGAGGCCGACAAGGTTGTTTTCAAAGAAATAGGGGAACTCATTGCCCGTAGAGAGGGAAACGAGAAAGTGACAAAGATTGTCAAATCTTTGCGCACGCCAAATTGGACTGCCTTTTATGCCAATTTGGAATATGAAGGAGCGCCATGTCCAAAAACCGATTTCGGAATCGAGCGAACACAATTCGATGGGATGGTATTCAGAAACTATGAAGGCTTTATCGATTATCTTAAAAAAAACGGTGTAAGATACTTCCTGTGGGAAGAGAGGGCGTGGCCAAAAGGCGGTTTCGACTTCCTGAGCAGAAAAGACCCCAAGGATTTTAAAGAGATAGGAGCTTGGAGCCACCCGGACACGGGCCAAATAGTCCTTTTTGAGGCCCTAATGAAACCGGAATGAAACCTTGAACCCGTGAACCTTTGAACTTGTGAACCCCTGCATCAGTTTTTTTTGCACACAACCGCGATCCCATTTCCGTGAAACATCTTAGAGATATGTCTTGCAAACATCTTGAAAAAGATCGTCTCTCTTAATTTATTTCTTACAAATTCTGAATTGTATGTATATCTGTCAACGATTTTAAGCCCAACTTTGGAGCAGAACAGCTCAAGAGAATTTTCTGTAAAGTGATGGAGGTGAAATGGTAAATCCCAATTTTCCCAGTTATGTCCTGAAACATACGCATCAATACACTCATGATTAGGAACCTCGATAATAATAACTCCCTCTTTTTTAAGCCAACCGGTTGCCTTTTTGACATACCTGATTGGATCTTCAAAATGCTCAATACTATGCCAGAATGTTATGGCATCAAAACAATCAGAACTAAATTTAATCGACTCCCAATTAGAGACAACTAAGTCGATCTCCATTTTATCAATATACCTTTTATTTCCAATTGATACATCAAAACCGATAACATCAAAATACTTTTTGGCAGCATACAAAAATAAACCATTTCCACATCCAACATCTAATAATCTGCCATCTCTACGATACTTTCGTACCTTCCTCACTCTACGAAAATGATCAGTGACTCTTCTTTTGAACTCCTCTGATTTCGGCTCCGGGTTTGCATAATGAGAATCAAAATAATTTCTATCATACTGCTTTCGTATCTCTTCAGGCTTTGGAAAGGGGCTGGTCAATCCGTGACCACAACTGGTGCATTTCAAAACTATCAACCCTTTATTCTTTATAAATTCAATTTGACTGTTTGAATTGCACAGATAACAAGACATATGTCGCCTATTATTTTGTGAGACCTTTGTATATTGCCAGATCTTTTACCGGGCCGGAGATCCATCCCGATTTAAGGGTTAGTGGATGAGTTACGTTGCCTCATGGCCTCAGACTCCTTTGCCAGCTCTTCCAGCAAATCTTTTACTGTCCAGTTTTCAGATATAGGGGTCAGGGTGGCCCAGAGTTGTTTGGGGAAACCTGAACTCCGATAGACGCCCATGAATCTGTGCAGTTCCTTGTGGGTCAAGCCGCACATAATAACTGCCCGACTCAGGGTCGAGGATTTATTCCCCTCTCTTTTCTCTTTCAGTGCCAGGACATCTTTGAGGGTCCTGTGGGAATCCGAATCTGTGATGAATTTAACTGGCAGATCCGCCATTTCAATCTGATTGAGCAGTGCTAACAAAATCGGCTGTTGTGCGGACGTGTACCCGCACACCAGTAGTTGTCTCGGCCCATACATCTTTTCCTCAGATTTTTCCACTTTGGTAAACGTACCATTCTTCATGGCTCAACCCCGTAACCCGGACAAGCGGGAATTGACGGTTGAAAATTGAATATTTAATGAATCACCACACCCTTCTGTTCAAATTCCGCACTCCGTTCCTGGAATGCCTTTGTTTTTTTATAATTCACCCGTTGGGGGTCGTCCTTTTGGTAGAAGCAGAGCACCACCTTTTTCCCCCTAAAATCACCTAAACTTACATCCTCTCCTTGATTAGAGGGAGGGGGAAAAGGGCCGATTTTTCAGGGCAAAAGCATAGAGAAACTCCCCCTGTGCGTCAAGGAAAAAGGACCCGCAATATGAGAATATAAGGTCAACTTTTTAAAAGCAGTATATCAATTCTCTATACTTTGAAACCACTTGATTTTAAGATGTTCCCCAATATATTATGGATTTCGATTAGTCATGATAGGCATTAGGTCAAAACGGCAGGAAGAAGGCAATTCAGCATGAGACCTTTGAAAAACGTTCAATTTCGTTCAAGATCAAGGCGCATGAGGATTTTACCCACAGCAATATATTGAATATTTCGAGGATTAAAATCCGAATGCAACGCAGAGATTGGGCAGATAAGGGCTCAACAAAAAATAACTTAGCAGAATTGGCACTCTGATTCATGTTAGATTTGTTTGATTTCAAACCACAAAAGCTAATGGAATAGCAGGCTATTTTGATGTTTTTGTGGTTTGAGATCGGACGAAGATGACGTGAAGACGGGATGCAAAAATGTGAAATTATTTTTTGTTGAGCCCTAAGCGCAGACTTCGAAAGGGGCGTTTTTCAAAGGTCTCAGCATATGCAGGACAGAGTGGCGACCTTGGACACAAAAAATATCAACAGTATCTTACTGATACAGTTGGGTGATATAGGAGATGTGGTCCTTACCTTCCCCTGCATTAGGGCCTTGCGCGAAAATTTCCCTGAATCCAATCTGATTGTTGCGGTAAGGGAGAAGGCCGGTGAGCTGATAGAAGACTGCCCCTGGGCCGATGGAGTAGTTTCCGTAAACAAACAAAAAAGGGGGCTAACTAAGCAGTTAGCCTATCAAAAAGGGTTTTTTCTAAGTCTGAGAAAATTCCATTTTGACCTCACCATTGACATGAGGACAGGCACACGAGGCGCCATCTTGGCCTTCCTGTCGGGGGCGCGTCAAAGAATAGGGTACCATTCCATGAATGGCAAATTATGGCGTAATCGAATTTTTACCCATCTGTATGTTAATGAGTATAACCCACTTGAACATGTAGCAGAGTTTCACCTTAGTCTATTGGCGGCTTATGGTCTGACAACAGAAAATATCTGGCCCGAGATTCATGTCCCCGATGAAAGACATCAAAACGCTACAGCGCTTTTCAAGCAAGAGAAAATACCATTGGACCGACCGGCTATTATCATTCAGCCTTTCTCTCTTTGGGGATATAAGGAATGGGGAGCAGATAAATACGCCCATCTGATTAACTGGATTACTTCTCAATACAGATTCCCGGTGGTTCTCACCGGTTCTCCCGGTGAAAGTAAAAGAGTCTCTGAAATAATGAACATGTGTGGCCGTGGTGTCTATGATGTTGTCGGAAAGACTTCCATAGGAACATTCTCCGCTATATTGAAGCGTTCCCTACTCTTCATTGGTCCGGACAGCTCCGGGATGCACATTTCCGGCGCTGTTGGCACACCTACAGTAACCATTTTCGGCCCCTCTTCACCTGCTTCGTGGGTACCCAAAGGGAAACAACACCTTATCGTTCACAAGGATCTTCCCTGTGTGCCATGTAGACAGAAGGGCTGCCAGGATAGGGGAATCAGTCGCTGCATAGAAGAATTAACTGTAGAAGAAGTGAGATCAACCGTGGAAAGACAGCTTCTCCACACGAATTTCCCACCAAGAGAAATCTCATCGAATACCCTTTGACGATTATCGATCGTTGGAGTACAGCCGATTTAAAAGGGTTAGCGAAGGAGAAAATTTCATGCAAACAGGCGCAGACACCTTGTTGGAAATCTTGAAAGCAGCGGGAGTACACACCGTATTCGGTATACCGAGCATTCACAACCTGGGGTTCTATGAGGCGCTCAGAAAAGACGGTTCTATAAGACACATCCTCTGCCGCCATGAGGCCACAGCCACCCACATGGCAGACGGGTATGCCAGAGAGAGCGGCACGCCGGGGGTCGTGATTACCTCAACGGGACCTGGCGCGGGATATGCCGTTCCAGCCCTGCAAGAGGCTTATGGCAGCAGCGCTCCCGTTCTCATGATTACAACCAACATCGCGGCATCCAAAATCGGCAAAGGGCTTGGCACTCTTCACGAGGTAAAGGAACAGGATGGGATTTTCAAGAATATCACCAAGGCCGTTTTCATCGTTCGGGCTGAAGAGGATATTGAAGACCTCACCCGGGAAGCCTTGAATACCTTAAAGCTTGGAAGGCCGGGTCCCGTTTATCTCGAAGTCCCGACCGATCTCATGAGCAGGGAAATCGGCGTAAAAAGGGATTTGGGGACCAACACGACCGTGCCAAAGACAGATCTCCCTGATCTAAAAGAGGCCATAACGCTTATCAAGAATGCGGAGAGGCCCTTGCTTGTAGTAGGGACGGCTGCCGTGCGCGCGTGTATGGCTGAAGAGGTGGTGAGTATCGCGGAAACCCTGGCCGCCCCCGTCATTTTCACACCCAGCGCTCGAGGGCTTATCCCGGATAAGCACCCCCTTGCCCTCGGCAATAGCGCAAGAAGCGGCGCCATTCGGGAGACCGCCTCATCCTCCGACCTGGCACTGGCCATCGGTACCCGTCTGAGAGAGGTGGACGCAAAAAGGAGAGGCCTTGTGTTGCCCCATCTCATCCATGTGGATTGGGATAATGAGTGGACAGACAGAAACTTTCCCTCAAATATCTCCCTTTCAGGAGACATGCCTGGAATCGTGCGGGCCATGATGGAAGCCCTTGAGTCTCCCTCAGACAGAGAGCGACGCTTACAGCGTGTTCATGAGATCTCTCTAAAGATACAGGAAGAGGAGGCCGAAATCCGCCGGAATCATCGTGAAATGACCTACCTAAAGGTCATTAGGGATATATTGCCCGAAGAGAGCACCCTCGTGGTCGACAACACCCAGCTTGGTTACTGGTCCGAATACTTCTATCCCTGCCATGTCCCCGGAGGATGGATGGGAGCCAAGGGATCTGCCATTATCGGGTTCGCCTTTGCCGCAGCCATCGGGGCCAAAATCGCCTCTCCTGAAAAGCCGATCATCGCCGTGATCGGGGATGGGGGATTCCTTTACAGCACCCAGGAGCTGGCCACCTGTTTGAGACATGGGATCGGTTTTCCTGTCATTGTTGTGAACAGCAAATCCTTTGGCATTATCGCCTATCTTCAGAAGAAATTCCACAAATGCGAATACGAATCGCGATTAACAAACCCCGATTTTGTGGCGCTCGCCAACGCGTATGGCATAGCAGGCAGGCGAGTCGCTTCGCCGGACGGCCTCGGACAGGCCCTGGACGAGGCCCTGTCATCCGGTAAGATGCGGATTATTGAACTGTTGGAAGATTTCCCGGAACCCCCATTCGGAAGATATTAACGACCAGCCCAGGGCACGCCCTGCCTCAATAGCTGTGATTCTGGTGAAAGACGAAAGAAAATTAATTTGAATAATCGAATCAGTGGCGCAGAGTTGATCAGTTTATTGTGGTATGGTATAGTAATTTGCAGCCGATGCCTTGCCTTTTATCGGCGCGCGATTTTTCTGTCGATTGCACGCCGTTGAGTTTTATTATCATCAAACCTTTTACAAAAAAATATGGAGGTTATTATGCAGGGAGCAAGTGAGCAAGTGCTTCTGTTTATCACTACCTATGGTATCAAGATCATTGGCGCTATTATAATCCTGATCATCGGTCGTTTTGCAGCGGGTATGGGCCGAAAGATCTTAAAAGGGGCATTGGAAAAGAGAAATGTGGATCCTTCCATTGTCTCCTTTGTAGCCGCTCTGACCTATACCCTCATTCTGGCCTTTACGGTGGTGGCAGCGCTGGCAAAATTCGGAATTCAGACGGCCTCTTTCGTGGCCATACTGGGCGCAGCCAGTCTTGCCGTCGGCTTTGCCCTACAGGGCTCCCTGGCCAATTTTGCGGCCGGTGTTTTGATCCTGGTGCTTCGACCCTATCGTGTGGGTGACGTCATCGAGAGTGCGGGTGTCACCGGGGCTGTCAAAGAGATCCAGCTTTTCACCACAGTATTGGCCACCCCCGACAACATCAAGATCATGGTTCCAAACGGGAAGATCTTCGGAGACGTGATCAAGAACGTCTCCGCCTACGACACCAG
>Ga0307424_1001586_pt1 | contig 11865 bp, 9 predicted proteins | sample SalMarWE160320MG_FD_202157 | JGI IMG/M metagenome (GOLD analysis project Ga0307424, IMG submission 202157) | Salt marsh sediment microbial communities from the Plum Island Ecosystem LTER, Massachusetts, United States - WE1603-20 | ecosystem: Environmental > Aquatic > Marine > Intertidal zone >...
GCTACAACTCGACCTGGGGGCCGATCTTCCGGGAAGGGAACGAAGTGAGCCGCTTCGGGCACCAGGTGAAGGACTTCGCCTGCATCTACATGACCCGGGTGAGCAACCTCCTCCACTACGACATGAACCAGTACTTCCGCTCCGCCGCGGAACGGATGCCGCACGAACTCTAGCCGGCCGCGCTTGCACCCCTTTTCACGAGTCCATCCCCGCAGACGGCAACGGTCTCCGTGCGGCCGTCGTCCGCGTCGTTGTTTCACGTCCCCGGGACCCGAGGTGCGCTACCTCACCGAGTACGTCCAGATCGTGCCGCCGGGGACGGAAGTGCGGGACTCGGGCTAGCCCGGACGGCCGGAAGCGCGGGCCGCCGGGATGCGGCTCAGCGGGAGACCAGGCCGGCCAGATCCCGGTGGGGCCGCCACAGGGCGTGAGCCCCCAGGATCTCCCCGTTCGCGTTGACGATGGCCACCAGGGTGGCCCCGGGATGGTCCGCCTCGTCGGCGTGGACGGTGATGCCGCCGTTGGCGGCCAGGGCCAGCCACTCGTAGTCGATACCGGCGCTCCGAACCGGAGCCACCACCCGGCCGTCCTGCTTCCAGGCCTCCGGCGCTCCCACCGAGGTCAGGATCGTCTTCAGGTCCTGGATCTCCGCCGTGTCCTTCAGATAGACCGCGTAGAGGGCGGCGTCGCCGCGGGCCATGGCCCGCAGGTTGGCCACCAGGGTGACGAAGCGGTGGGCGTGCGGCGCGGCGGCGGTGGCCGGGTGCTGGAAGGCGCAGGTCCGGTGCCAGGAGACGCTGGCCCCCTCGGTCTCCCAGATGAGGCGGGTGGTCGAGGCGTCGGCCCGGGCGGCCACCACGATGGCCAGCCCCAGAGCGAGACCGCAAAGCGCACGTCGGGTTCGATTCAAACCGGGTACCTCCCCGGGCGCGGTGGGCGCCCGGGCACTGTGTATGCAACGATGATGCCAGCGCTAAGTGCTTGTTAATTCAGGGCCCAGACCGTCCGGAGGGGTCCCCGGCCGGCTCCTTGGTACCCAGGTGACTAGTTCCTATCCACCGGCACGGGCCCTTGCTAGTGTTTTCCGGGTCGCGGGAGGGTTCCGGGACCGAGGAGACACACCATGGGCAATCTGGACTTCATGGCCGCCGAACTGGAGCGGCTCAAAAGCGAGGGACTTTACAACACGATCCGCACCCTGGGAAGCCCCCAGGGGGGCTGGATCCGGATCGAGGGGAAGCGGGTCCTGAACCTGTGCTCCAACAACTACCTGGGGTTCGGGAACGATCCGCGGCTGGTGAAGCGGGCGGCGGAGGCCCTCAAGACCCACGGGGTCGGTCCCGGCGCGGTGCGCTCGATCGCCGGCACCATGGACCTCCACCTGGAACTCGAGGAGAAGCTGGCCCGGTTCAAGGGGGCCGAGGCCGCCCTCTCCCTGCAAAGCGGGCTCATCGCCAACGTGGCCACCGTCCCCGCCATCCTGGAGACCGCCGAGGACGCGGTGTTCACCGACGAACTCAACCACGCCTCGATCATCGACGCCGTGCGCCTGACCAAGGCGCGGCGGTTCATCTACAAGCACAACGACGTGGGCGACCTCAAGGCCAAGCTGGTCGAGGGGAAGGACGCCCGCCGCAAGCTCATCGTCACCGACGGCGTGTTCAGCATGGACGGGGACATCGCCCCGCTTCCCGACATCGTGGAGGCGGCGGAAGCGGCCGGAGCCATGGTCATGGTGGACGACGCCCACGGCGAGGGCGTCCTGGGCAGCCACGGCCGGGGGATCGTGGACCACTTCGGGCTCCACGGCCGGGTGGAGATCGAGGTCGGCACCCTGTCCAAGGCCTTCGGGGTGGTGGGCGGCTTCGTCTCCGGGCCCCGGGTGCTGGTGGAGTACCTGCGCCAGAAGGCGCGCCCCTTCCTGTTCTCGAGCGCGGTCACCCCGCCGGACGTGGCCGCCTGCATCGCCGCAGTGGAGGTGCTGACCGAGACCGACGAGCCGGTGCGGAAGCTGTGGGAGAACGGGAAGGCGCTCAAGGAGGGGCTGGCCGCGGCCGGGTTCAACACCGGGCACAGCCGGACCCCGATCACCCCGGTCATCCTGGGCGAGGCCTCCACCGCCCGGGAGTTCTCCAAGCGGCTGTTCGAGGAGGGGATCTTCGCCCAGGCCATCGCCTTCCCCACCGTGCCCAAGGGGACGGCCCGGATCCGCTGCATGGTGAGCGCGGCCCATACCCCCGAGGACATCCGGACCGCGGTGGAGACGTTCGGCCGGGTGGGGAAGGCCATGAGTGTGTCCGGCTGAGGCCCGGAAGTCCGGTTGAAACGGGGTCATTCCTGAGCTAAACTGTTTCTACTCCTTGGTCTGGCGCGTTCCCCGAGCCCGGTCTTGGACTCCACGATGTCCGGCATCCTGTGCTGACCGGAGGTGTTCCATGTCCCGTTCCCCCTCGGCCCCGGCCGGCGCGGCCTGGGTTCTCCTCGGTGTCGTCCTGCTCGGTCTCACCGGCGCCGGCCCCGCCTTCGCCGCCTCGGCTTGGCAGCCGGTCGGTCCCTTCGGAACCGATGTCCGCGCCCTCGCCGTCGATCCCGGACAGCCGGACCGCGTCTACGCCGCCACCCGCCACTCCGGGGTGTTCCTGTCCGAGGACCGGGGCCGGACCTGGGCCCCGCGGAACACCGGGATCCCCGAGGATCTGGCCGTCGGCTACCAGCCGCTCCACGCGGTCACCGTGGACGCGGTGGGGGGAAAGGTCTACGCGCTGGGGACCGCGGTGGCGACCGGCGGCATCCTGGTCTCCGACGACGCGGGCGCGACCTGGACCGCCCTCCAGAAACCCGCCGGGGGCACCGGCTGGTACTTCGGCCTCACCACCGACCCCGACGACTCCGGGAAGCTCACCGTGGCCAACGTGGCCGGGGTGTTCGTCTACGACTTCCAGGCGGCGGACACCGTGCGCTCCTGGAAGGCGGCCACGGGAATCGCCTCCCTGCCGCTTCTGGCCATGGAGCGGGCGCCGTCGGATCCGGACGTGTTCTACGCGGTGTCCGGGAACGCGACCCCCACCCTCTATCGCTCCGGCGACCGGGCCGACACCTTCGGCGCGGTGGGTCCGCTCCCCGGCCCGGGGCTCCGGGACCTGGCGGTCTCGCCGGTCAACCCCGACTGGATCTGGGTGGCGGTCGCGGGCGGGGTCTACGCCAGCCAGAACGGGGGGACGAGTTGGTCCCCGGTGGCTCCGGCCGGGTCGCAGATCTTCCTGCTCCTCTTCGATCCCGAGACAGCGCTCCTCAGCCTGGGCCGGGGGGTCTGCGCGGTGGGCCGGGGCGGGCTCTTCGCGGACGACGCGAGCAGCAGCGATCTCACCCTGCGCCGCGACTTCTACTACACCCGGGGGTCCGACGCGGCGGTCTATCCCGACGGCTCCGCCCTGATCGCCACGGACATGGGGGTGTTCGCGGTCAGCTCGGTGGCCCAGCCCGGGGAAGGGACGGTGGAGTACCTCACCTCGGGCATGGACGAGGCCGACGTGACCACCCTGGTGGCGGCCGGTGGGGGCTCCGACGTGGTGTACGCGGGAACCGGGGTGACCTTCGACGCCGGGATCTTCCGCAGCGCGGACGGGGGGAACACCTGGGAGAACCGCTCGGCCGGCCTGACCAACCTGGACATCCGCAGCCTGGCCGTATTCGCCGGGGACCCGGACATCCTCTACGTGGGCACCGCCGACGCCATCGACGACACGGGGGAGAACGGCGGCATCTTCAAGTCCACCGACGGCGGGCTGACCTGGACCGATCTCTCGGCCGGTCTCAACCACACCGACCCCCACATCGTCATCTCGATCGTGATCCACCCCACCGACCCCGACATCGTCTACGCCAGCGTGCAGGGGCTCTACGGGGGCATCTACAAGAGCACCGACGGCGGGGCCACCTGGACCCGGAAGGCGAACGGGCTGGAGTCGATGCCTCCGATCTACTCCGGCGTGGGCGACTTCGTGAACTACTTCGCCATGCTGAGTCTGGCCATGAAACCGGGGGACCCCAAGACCCTGTGGATCGGGGCGGGGGGCTGCTGGGGCGGGACCTACTACACCCACGACGGCGGGGACACTTGGGTGCGGCGGGCCGACATCGGCACCCCGCCGCCCATGGAGCCGGACAGCAAGTCGTTCGAGTTCCCCCCCGGGTACTTTCCGATCCACCTGGAACTCTTCGACATGGACGTGGATCCCAACAACACCAGCCATCTCTACGCCTGCGGGAACCGGGCCGTGGACGGGGAGGGGTCCTTCGGCATCTTCTACCAGAGCACCGACGCGGGGCTGAACTGGACGCTGGTCCGCGAGGGGGCCAAGACCGGGGACTACTTCACCAACCCGATCAGCGCCCTGGCCATGCACCCCTCCCGGCCCGGGGAACTCTTCGTGGCCACGGTGGACGGGGCGGAGACCTCCACCGACGGGGGGGCTACCTGGAGCACCATGAACGACGGGCTCCCCACCGGGAAGCGCTTCGCCCGGAAGATCGCCGTCGATCCCGACGATCCCAACCGCCTCTACCTGGCCACCGCCACCGGCGGGGTGTACGTCCGCGAGCTGGCCCCGGTCGCGGTCACCCTTCTCGCCTTCACCGGGGACGTCCGGTCCGACGGCGGGGTGGACCTGCGCTGGGCGGTGGCCGACGAGACCGACCACCTGGGCTACGACGTGGACCGGGAGGTGGGCGGCATCCGGACCCGGCTCACCGGTTCCTTCATCCGGGATCTGCACTTCGTGGACCCGGCCCCGGTCCCGGGGACGGTGAACCGCTACTGGCTGGTGGAACTGGACCGGGCGGGAACGCGGACCGACCTGGGGTCGGTGGACGTGCGGGTGGCCCCGGGGGTGGGCGCCGGGGTCCTGCAACCGGGCCTGACCACGGCCTTCCCCAACCCCCTCCGGGGGGGGACGGCGCTGCGGCTCACCGCCCCGCGGGCCGGGCGGGCCACGGTCCGGGTGTACGACCTGGCCGGGCGGCCGGTGGCCACCCTCCTGGACGGCCAGGTGGCGGCGGGGGAGCGGGAACTCGCCTGGAACGGCCGGGATGACCGCGGAACCCCCGTGCGGAACGGGGTTTACTGGATTCGAGGGAGCGTGGGCGGGGCGGCCTTCCAGCGCCAGGTGGTGGTGGCGGGCCGGTAGGGGCGGGCCCCACGGAGAGACCCGGGGGCCCCTGCGGCGTTTCGGGGGGTCCGGTTTCCCGGCCCGGGGTTTGGAGGCCCTGCGGGGCCGCGGCCGGGACCGGGCAACCCCCCGGGCTCAGACTGCGTATGGAGAGGCAAAGGGAGGTTCGGTAGCCATGTTCGAACTCTTGGCCTTGATCGTCGCCGTCGTGATCGGCGTGTTCTTCCTCAAGGTGTTCTTCGCCGTCCTGGGCCTGGCCTTCCACATCGTCCTGTTACCGGTGAAGCTGCTCCTGGGCCTGGTGTTCGTGCTCCTGGCCCTGCCCTTCCTGGTGCTCCTGCTCCCGGTGTTCCTCATCCTGGGGCTCGGCTTCGCGGTGGTGGGGGCGATCCTGGGCTCGATCTTCTGCTTCTTCTGCCCGGTGTAGCCTCTCACCCCAGCATGGACGGCAGGTAGTCCTCCGGCGGCTCGAAGCCGAGCAGCTCCAGCAGGGTGGAGGCCAGGTTGGCCAGGCCGGCGTCGGGCAAGTCGTCACGCAGGGTCACCTGCGCGCCCTCGGGGCGGTGGATCCACAGGCCCACCGGGTTGGTGGTGTGGGCGGTCTTTCCCTTGGGGCTCCCGTCCTCGCGCAACAGGACCTTCCCGTCCTTCCCCCGCTCCAGCATGTCCTCGGCGTTGCCGTGGTCGGCGGTCACCACCAGCGTTCCCTGCACCTCCCGCACCACCCGCAGGACGCGGGCCAGGGACAGGTCCAGGGCCTCCATGGCCACCACCGTGGGCAGGAACTGCCCGGTGTGCCCCACCATGTCCCCGTTGGCAAAATTGAGGCGGAGGAAGCGGTAGCGGCCGCTCCGGAGCGCGGCCATGGCGTGGTCGGCGATCTCCGCCGCCTTCATCCAGGGCCGCTGGTCGAAGGGCACCGGGTCCGAGGGGATCTCCTCGTAGGTCTCGAGATCGGCGTCGAATTTGCCCCCACGGTTTCCGTTCCAGAAATAGGTCATGTGCCCGAACTTCTGGGTCTCGGAGACCACGTACTGGGGCACCCCGGCCGCGGCCAGGTACTGGCTCACCGGGCGCTCGATGGAGGGCGGGGTCACCAGGTACTGCCCCGGGATCCCGTACTCGCCGTCGTAGAGGGTCATCCCCGCGTAGAAGAGGTCCGGCACTCGCCCGCGGTCGAACTTGTCGAAGTCCTTCTCGTCGAAGGCGCGGGAGACCTCCAGGGCGCGGTCGCCGCGGAAGTTGAACAGCACCACCGCGTCGCCGTCCTTCATGGAGCCCACCGGGGTGTCGCCTTCGGCCACCACGAAAGAGGGCAGGTACTGGTCGATCACCCCTGGGTCCTCCTTCCGGAAGGTCTCCACCGCCTCCCGGGCCGAGGCGAACCGCCGCCCCTCGCCGTGGACCTGGGCGTTCCATCCCCGCTCCACCATCCCCCAGTCGTTCTCGTAGCGGTCCATGGTAGTGGTCATGCGGCCGCCGCCGGAGGCGATCCGGTAGCGCCGGCCGGGCTTGGCGGCGATCGGCTCCAGCACCTCCTCCAGCCGGTCCAGGTAGAGGAGGGCCGAGGTGTCGGGCACGTCGCGGCCGTCCAGGAGCACGTGCACGTAGACGGTGCCGAACCCCTCGGTGTCCGCCTGGCGCAGCAACCGGTGCAGGTGCTTCTCGTGGCTGTGCACGTTGCCGTCGGAGAGGAGGCCGATCAGGTGGAGCGCCCCGTCCCCCTCCACGCACCGCTCGCGGATCGTCCCCCAGACCGGCCCCTGGAACAGCTCCCCGGTCTCCAGGGCCTGGTTCACCCGGCTCGCCCCCTGGTTGATGATGCGGCCGGCGCCCATGGCGTTGTGGCCGACCTCGGAGTTCCCCATGTCCCCGTCGGTGGGGAGGCCGACCGCGGTGCCGTGGGCCCGGAGGGCGCGGGTGGCGGCGGTGCGGGTGAGGGCGTCCAGGGTGGGGGTGCGAGCCTGGACCACCGCGTTCCCCTCGTCGTCGGGGCCGATCCCCACCCCGTCCATCACCACCAGGAGCAGGGGGCCGGGAACGGGGGGGATCCGGGCCGAGGATCTGAGTTCGAGCGTCACGCGACCTCCTTCTGGGCATTTCGGCCGGCCGGGACAGGTGGAGCCGGCCCCGAAAGGGCCCTCAGTGTAAGGCCTTCCCGGCGGTGGCACGAGGGGCGACGGGCGGCGGGAAGGGACCCGGGGGCCGGGGGTGGGGCGGGAACGTGGCGGCCCGCCCGGGGGGCGAGTCGGGCCGCTGGCCTCCCCAACCGAATCCGCCAATACCCCGCCAAAGACCATGCCAATTTTGCCCTTGAATCCCTCCAATCGAGCTGGATACACTCAAATGGCCATGGAAACAAGTCCAATGACCGGGCCGCCTCTCTCCCAGTTCACCCTGGACCGGGAGGCCCCCGGGTCGCTCAAGCAGAAGCTCCGGGAAGAGATCCTGCGCCGGATCCGCCTGGGCGTGCTGCGCCCGGGGGAGCAGCTCCCCCCCAGCCGGCGGCTGGCCGAGGACCTGGAGGTGAATCGGGGCACGGTGAGCGCGGTGTACGACGAGCTGGTGACCGAGGGCATCCTGGACAGCCACGTGGGCCGCGGCACCTTCGTGGCCCGGGGGCTGTCGCTGGAGGTGCTGGGCCCCGGCGAGAGTCCCGGCCTCTTCCGCTGGCGCGATCACTTCACCGCCCTGGACGTGCATCCGCGGGAACGGACGCTACTGGCCGAGATCGCCGCCCGCGGGCGGGAGGACGTCATCTCCTTCGCCGGGCTGGTACCGGACGAGGCGCTCTTTCCCACCGAGACCTTCCGCCAGGCGCTGAACACCGTGCTCCAGGAGGACGGCGCCTCGCTCCTCTCCTACGGCCCGCCCGACGGCCACGAGCCGTTCCTGGATTTCCTGGCCGGCTACCTGGCCGAGACCCGCGGGGTGCGGATCGGCCCCAACGAGCTTCTGGCCGTGAACGGTTCCCAGCAGGCCCTGGATCTCCTGGGCCGCGCCTTCCTGCGCCCCGGGGACACGGTGCTGGTGGAGGAGCCCAGCTACTACGGGGCGCTGGAGATCTGGAAGAGCTACGGGGCGCGGTTGGTCGGGGTGCCCGTGGACGCCAACGGGGTGGTGGTGGAGGGGATGGAGGCGGTGATCGCCCGCGAGCGCCCCAAGCTGATGTACGTCATGCCCACCTTCCAGAACCCGACCGGGACCACCCTGTCCGCGGCCCGGCGGGAGGCGCTGGTCCGCCTGGCCGCGCGCTACGAGGTCCCGCTGGTGGAGGACGACTTCGACGGCGAACTGTACTACGGGGATCCGCCCCCGCCCGCGCTCAAGACCCTGCCCGAGAGCGAGCCGGTGATCTACATCGGCACCCCCAGCAAGATGCTCTTTCCGGGGCTCCGGATCGGCTGGGTGGCCGCCTCGGAGCCGGTGGTGCGGCACCTGTCGCGCTTGAAGCAGGTCTCGGACCTCTCCGGGTCGCAGCTTCTGCAGGCGGCGCTGGCCCGGTTCGCCGCCTCCGGCGCCCTCCGGGAACACTCGGACCGGGTGCGGGAGGCCTACGGCGAGCGGGTGCGGCGGCTCCTGCGGGCCCTGGAGCGCCATCTTCCCCGAGGGGTCCGCTACACCCGGCCCCGCGGCGGACTCTCGCTCCTGGTCACCCTGCCCGGCGGGGTGGACACCAGCGAACTGCTGGAAGAGGCCGCGGCCAAGGGGGTGCTCTTCACCCCGGGGCGGCTGTTCTTCATCAACGACGGGGCCGACCACCTGCGGCTCACCTTCGGCAACGTGCGCACCGAGGACGTGGAGGAGGGGGTCAAGCGACTGGCCCGGGTCCTCCGTCGGGCCCTCGGACGGAAGGCGGCGGCCACGCGCCCCGCCAACGGTTACTCGATTCCCCCGGTCTGAGCCGGCGGCGAGCAGGAAGGAGTTCGATCATGAATACGGAATACACCCCGCGACTCAAGACCGGCCTGGCCGAGATGCTGAAGGGCGGGGTCATCATGGACGTGACCAACGCCGATCAGGCCAAGATCGCCGAGGACGGGGGCGCGGTGGCGGTGATGGCCCTGGAGCGCGTCCCCGCCGACATCCGTCGCGAGGGGGGTGTGGTGCGGATGGCCTCGGTGGACAAGATCCGCGAGATCATGGACGCGGTGAGCATCCCGGTCATGGCCAAGTGCCGGATCGGCCACTTCGCCGAGGCCCAGATGCTGCAGGCGATGGGGGTGGATTACATCGACGAGAGCGAGGTCCTGACCCCGGCCGACGAGGAATACCACGTGGAGAAGTTCCAGTTCAAAACCCCCTTCGTCTGTGGCTGCCGGAGCCTGCCCGAGGCCCTGCGGCGGATCGGCGAGGGGGCGGCCTTGATCCGGTCGAAGGGCGAGGCCGGAACCGGGGACATCGTGCAGGCGGTGCGCCACCTGCGGAACACCCTGGGCCACATCCGGAGGCTCACCGGTATGCCGGTGGAGGAACTCATGAGCGAGGCCAAAACCATGGGCGCGCCGTATGAACTGGTGCGGCTGGTGGCCCGGGACGGCAGGCTCCCGGTCCCCTTCTTCTGCGCCGGCGGCATTGCCACCCCGGCCGACGCCTCCCTGGTCATGCAGCTGGGGGCGGAGGCGGTCTTCGTGGGGAGCGGCATCTTCAAGTCCACCGACCCGGCGCGACGGGCCCGGGCCATCGTGGAGGCCACCACCCACTACAAGGACCCCGAGGTGCTGATCCGGGTGAGCGAGAACCTGGGGGAGCCGATGGTCGGGATCAACGTCTCCACGCTGCCGGAGGGCGAACTCCTGCAGACCCGGGGGTGGTAGCGCGGTGAGCGGTTCGGATCCGGGAAGAGCCTCCGGCGCGGCCCGGCGGCCCGGCGGGGCGCCGGCCGTCGGGGTCCTGGCCCTGCAGGGGGACTTCGCGCTCCACGCGCGGGCCCTGGAGCGGCTGGAGACCCCCTGCCGCCACGTCCGGACCGCCGCCGACCTGGACGGCCTGGCCGGGCTGATCCTCCCCGGCGGCGAGAGCACGGCCATGCTCAAGCTCATGGAGGGGACCGGCCTGGAGGGGGCGCTCCGGGAATTCCACGTCGCCGGCGGGGCGCTGTTCGGTACCTGCGCCGGGCTCATCCTGCTCGCGCGGGAGGTGACCGGCCCGGAGCAGCGCGCCCTGGGGCTCCTGGACACCACGGTGGTGCGGAACGGGTTCGGCCGGCAGGTGGATTCCTTCGAGACCGACCTGGCCTGGACCGAGGACCACGTGCCGGTGCGCGGGGTGTTCATCCGCGCCCCGCGGATCGACCGGGTAGGGACCGGAGTGCGGGTGCTGGCCACCTTCGGTGGCGAGCCGGTCCTGGTGCGGGAAGGTCGCGTCCTGGCCGCCACCTTCCACCCCGAACTCACCGAGGACACCCGGCTCCACCGCTATTTCCTGGAGGAGGTCGTGGGGGCGGGCCGGCCCGCCGGGGCCGGGGGGGAGCCGCCGTCCCGGGAACCCTCCCCGGCGTGATACCCTGATCCGGGCCGCGGAGCCGCGGGGCTTCGGGCGGGCCGCGATGGGAGGAGTGATGCGCCGAGGTTGGAGTCTGGCGGAGGTCCGTGTCGCGGCGAGCTGGTTCGGACTCGCCGTGCTGTTCGTCACCGTGGGCGTCGCCGTCACCGTGCCCGCCGTAGCCCAGCCCTCGAATCAGCCCCCCGTCGACGCCCGGACCCTCCTGGACAGCCCCGCCTCGCCCCACGGGTACGGCCGGCTCCTGCTCGACTACCTGGTGGTGATCTCCGCCCCCGACGACGCGGTGGTCACCCGGTTCGACTACGACAAGCTGGCCGCCGCCCCGGATCAGGAACACCTGCGGGAGGACCTCCGCCGCCGGTTCCTCGACGCCCATCCGGGCGGCATGGATCCCTCCACCCGCACCGCCTGGGCCCTGAACGCCTACAACTTCCTGGTCATCGACGCGGTGATGACCCACTACCGGGAGCCGAACGGCGAGCGGATCCACTCCATCGCCGACATCGGGGCCAAGAGCTTCGCGGTGTTCGACGACCCCTGGTTCGAGGTCCAGGGGAAGGCCTACAGCCTGAACAGCTTCGAGAAGCACTTCCTGTTCCACGACGTGGACCGGGAAGCCAAGCAGATCCCCGAGGATCTGGATCCCCGCCTCCACTTCGCCCTGGTCTGCGCGGCCAGGAGCTGCCCGCCCCTCTGGCTCCGGCCCTTCCAGCCCCAGACCCTGGACGAGGACCTGACCACGGTGACCGAGAACGCGCTCCAGCTCCCCCAGCACCTCCGCGACGAGGGCCGGATTGTCCACCTCGGGAAGATCTTCGAGTGGTACGAGCCGGACTTCGCGGCCTACGGCGGGGTGGCCGGCTTCCTGGAGCGCTTCGCCCCGCCGGACGTGCGGAAGGCGCTGGCCGCCAAGGGGAGCCGGGTGAAGCTGGTCACCGACATCGAGTGGGACTGGACGCTGAACGCGCCGTAGCCCGGACGCGGGTGGGGCACGGCGGCCGGGTGCGTCCCACCGCGCCCACCGCGGCCCCGGAGTAGGGGAATCACGACCTCGTGCGAATCGGCATCGACCTCGGCGGCACCAAGATCCTGGGCGTGGCCCTGGCCCCGGACGGCACCGAACGGGCCCGGGTGCGGCGTTCCACCCCCCGCGACGACTACCAGGGCACGGTCGAGGCGGTGGCGGCCATGG
>Ga0307424_1001587_pt1 | contig 11865 bp, 13 predicted proteins | sample SalMarWE160320MG_FD_202157 | JGI IMG/M metagenome (GOLD analysis project Ga0307424, IMG submission 202157) | Salt marsh sediment microbial communities from the Plum Island Ecosystem LTER, Massachusetts, United States - WE1603-20 | ecosystem: Environmental > Aquatic > Marine > Intertidal zone >...
ACCCCGACGCGTAACGCCCCCGCTCTCCGCCGCCGTCTCCCGCTCTCCGCCGCCGTCTCCCGCCCTCTGCCGCCCTCTGCCGCCCTCGCCCGCGCTTTCCCGCCCTTTCCCGCTCTCTTCCGCCCTCTGCCGCCCTCTTCTCCCCCCGTCTCCCGCCACCGCCCGCTAGCCCCCCGCCGCCGACCGACTAGTTTGAATACCAGTGTTCATTGAACTCACCGAGTACCTGCGCTGCCCCAACGACCACGAGGACGCCTACCTCGTGCTCGCCACGGGCGCCATGGCGGGCCGGTGCATCCGCTACGGCACGCTCGGGTGTCCCGTGTGCCACGCGGAATTCCCGATCGTCAAGCAGATCGCGCGGTTCGGCGACGCGCGCCGCCGCGATCCGCCCGACGGGCCGCTCCCCCCGGTGGAGGACGTGCAGGCCGTGCTGGGGCTCGAGAGCCCGGGTGGCTACATCTGCCTCGTCGGCTCCGCCGGCATGCTCGCCGACGGCCTCGCGCGGATCATGAACTCCATGCACTTCGTCTGCGTCAACCCACCCAAAGGCATGGAACCCGGCAAGACCCGGAGCCTCCTGGAAGGCGTCGCCGGCATCCCGCTCCGCAGTAGCATCTGCCGCGGCGTCATCCTCGGCGGCGAATTCGTGGAGTCCCTCTGGATGGCCGAAGCCGCGCGCGTCGTGCTCAAAGGGCAGCGCGTCATCGTCATGCGGGAGACGGCGCCGCAGACGCCCGGCCTGGAGGTGATGGCGAGCGGGCGCGGGATGTGGGCGGGACGGAAGGCGTGAAACGTGAAACGTGAAACGTGAAACGAGCGCAGGGCGTCCTTCGGGACGCTTTTTTTCTTGCCCGAGCCTGGGCTTCAGCACGAGACTCACACCCACCCCAACCACCCCGAACCCCACCGCCGCCTTCTCTCTGCCCCTCTGCCCCCTCTTCTCTGTCCTCACTCCCCCGCGTACAGTTCCTCGATCTCCTTCTCGTAGTGCTTCGAGACGACTCGGCGCTTGACTTTCATCGTCGGCGTCAGCTCCCCACTCTCCATCGTGAAATCGTTCGGTAGGAGCAGGAACTTCTTCGGCGTCTCGTAGCTCGCCAGCTCGCGCAGGTTCCCCATCACCTCGCGCTCCACCTTGGCCTTTGCGTCGGGGTGTTGGAGCAGGGTCTCGTAGTCGGTGGCCGGCAGGCCGCGCTCGGTGGCCCAGGCGCGCATCGCGTCGGGATTCGGGACCACCAGCATGACGGGGAACTTCCGCTTGTCGCCCAGGATCACGGCGTTCAGGATGAACTTGTTGGTCTTGATCATGTTCTCGATCGGTTGCGGCGCGATGTTCTTGCCGCCAGCGGTGACGATGATGTCTTTCTTCCGGTCGGTGATCCGGAGATAGCCGTCGGCGTCCAGCTGCCCGATGTCGCCCGTGTGCAGCCAGCCCTCGGCGTCCACCGCCTCGGCCGTGGCCTCGGGCTTGTTGTAGTAGCCCAGCATGATGTTCGGGCCGCGCGCCAGGATCTCCCCGTCGTCCGCGATCTTCACCTCCACGCCGGGAATGGCGGGCCCCACCGTGCCGAGCTTGGGGCGGTCGTACGGGTTCACGCAGATCACCGGCGTGCTTTCGCTCAGGCCGTAGCCTTCCAGCACCGGCAGGCCGGCGGCGAAGAAGAACTTGGCGATGTCGGCCGAGAGCGGCGCGCCGCCCGAGACGAAGAACCGGATCCGGTTCCCGGTGCGCGCGCGCAGCTTCGAGAACACCAGCCGGTCGCCGATGGCGCGCTTGAGGGCGAGACCGGTCGGGATGGGCTGGCCCGCGAGCTTCAAGTCCACCCATGCCTCGCCGTGCTTCTTGGCCCAGAAGAAGATGCGCCGCTTGAGTCCGCCGCCCGCCACCGCGTTCTCGAGCACGCGGGCGTAGATCTTCTCGTACAGCCGCGGCACCGCCAGCACCACCGTCGGCCGCACCTCCCCCATGTTGGCGGAGACCGCTTCGAGGCTTTCGGCGTAGGCGATGGTCGTGCCGGCGTAGAACATGGTGTAGTGGCCGGCCATCCGCTCGAAGCTGTGCGACAGCGGCAACAGCGACAGCGCGGAATCTTCCGGATTCACCGGCAGCACCTGGAGCGCGGCGAGCACGTTCGTGGTGAAGTTGCCGTGGCTCAGCATGACGCCCTTGGGGTCGCCCGTCGTACCCGACGTGTAGATCAGCGTGGCCAGATCACTCGGCGTCACCGACTCGGCGTCCTGCTGGTAGTTGGGGTAGCGCTGCTCCGCCGCCGCGCCCACCTGCTCCAGCGCGGTGAGCGTCGTCACACCGGGGCCCTCGATGGCCCCGTCGAAGGCGATCACGTGCTTGAGCGCGGGCAGGTCGGCGCGGCTCGCGGCGACCTTGTCGTACTGCTCCCGATCCGCCACGAACGCGGCCACCACGCCCGAGTCCTTGAGGACGTACGCCACCTGCCGGGCGGGCAGGGTGGGGTAGACCGGCACGTCGGCGCAACGCGCCGTGAGGCAGCCGAAGTCGGCAATGGCCCACTCCGGCCGGTTCTCCGACAGGATGCCGACCTTGTCCCCGGGCTTGACGCCCAGCTCGAGCAGGCCGAGCGCGGTGTGTTTCACGCGCCGGGCCAGTTCGTGGTGCGTGATGTCGAGCCACTGGCCTCCGGACTTGTAGCGCAGCGCGGCGGCCTTGGAGCTGAATCGATCCACCGCGTCGAAGAACATCTCGGTGACCGTCTGTGGGGTCCGCATACCTGCCTCCGGCAACCTCAGTTATTCACGAACAGCACGTAAAAGCGGGCGGGGGGGCCGGGGACCACGACGCCCTTGGAGGTGATGGCGATAGCATCGACGATGGCCGTGTCGGGCGCCATCGTGCCAACGCGGCGGGCCGTCACGAACGCCTGCCCGCTGGAGCTGGTGGTGGTGGTGACGACGTGCGGATCGGTGCCCGTGCTCTGACCCGAGACCCCGAGGGCCACCGAGTCGGCTTCGGGTGTGCCGGGCGCCGGTGAGACCAGCATGTACTGCACCGTCTGGCTCCCCAGCGGCGTCACCACCCCGGTGGGCGAGACGTCGAACACTCTGGCCGTGAGCGACGACGATTCCGTCTCGGTGGAGTCCACGGTGAGGATCGAGTCGAGGGCGGCGATGGAATCGGGCACGCCGACGACGGTCACGCGGAGCGTGTCGGTGCGGAGACCGTCCGCGTCGCCCTGCACGCGGCCCGCGCCCATCGCGACGCCCGTGAGGAGCCCCGTCAGGGAATCCACCGTGAACGTGACGGTGGCGGTATCGAGCGCGATCCGGCGCCAGATGACCGGCACGTCCGCCAGCACGTTCCCGCCGGCGTCCACCGCCACCGCGGTCAGGGTCAACGTGTCGCCCTCCTCCACGCTCGGCCGCAACGGACCGGAGTACACGATGGCCACGACCGGACTGAAATCCCCGGTGACCGTCTTGCAGGCCGCGAGCAGCGCGACCAGCGGGAGCAAACGCTTCAGGAGCCCTCCCCGGCGATCTCGCTCAGGGCCTGTTCCGCGTGCTCGATCCAGCGTTGCGCGTCCGGGTTGCGCGGTGGATGGCCGAGGAAGGCGCGCAGATGCCGGGCGGCCGTCTCGCGGTCGCCCCGTTTGAGCAGCAGGAACGCGATGCCGTAGTGCGCGCCGGCGAGCGTGCCGTCCACCTCGAGCGAGCGGCGATAGATGCGAATCGCCTCCTCGAACCGGCCCGTCTTGGTGTAGGCGATGGCCATGTTCTGGAGCACCCGGAGATCGTTCGGGTGGTCGCGCAGTGCCAGACGATAGGAGGTGAGCGCCGCGTCGTAGTCGCCCTGGCGCTCGAGAGCGAGGGCTTCGTTGAGGTAGTCGAGCCGCTGCGGCTGGAGGACTTCCCGGCGGCGACGAAAAATACGATCCCAGAAGCGCATCTCGCAGCAAGATATGGCTCGCCCAAGGCCCTGGCAACGCGGAGGTTACGACGGACCCGGCGGTCCCGGCGGACGCGGCGGAACCGATGGACCGGAATGAGCGGATGAATGGGGTGCACGGGATTAGCGGGATGAACGCGATGATGGGCCAACGGACATGATCGAGCTCGGCGGACCGTCGCGACAATCGGGACATCGGGACCGCCGGGACCGCCCCGTCCGCCGGGCTTGCTGCCCTTCGGAGCCAGCCGTAGTATCCCGTCATGCCCCAGCGCCCCGCGAGTAGCGCCCCCCGCGACGTCCTCGAAGTGGACTGGCCGTTCTTTGGCGAGTTGTGTCGTGGCTTGGCGTTACGCGTCGCCTCGCAGTTCGATCCCGAGATCATCGTCGGTATCGCCAAGGCGGGCGTCATTCCCGGCGCGGTGATCTCGTCCATGCTGCAACGGGACTTCACCTCGATGGCCGTCACGCGCTCGGGGGCGGATGTGCGCCCCACGCTCGTGACCGCGCCGCCCGCCGCGTCCATCACCGGCCGGCGCGTGCTGCTCGTGGATGAGACGTGCGACAGCGGCGACACGCTGAAGTTGGCCCTAGCCACCGTGCGGGACCTGCGTCCGGCGGACGTGCGCACGGCCGTGAGCTTCACCACGGGCCAGTACGATCCCGATTTCTACGCTTTGCGGACGGCGAGTGCCATCATCCTCCCGTGGGATCGGGAGGTGGTGATCGATGGGGAGTTGGTGGTGCGTCCCGACTACGCCACGTGGCGCATGGCGGCCAATCAGGCCCCCAGCACCTCCCGATAGTCGCGCCCCGCGTTCACCGCCTCATACACCGCCTGTAACGTCTCCGGCGACCCGGCCAGGAACCGGCAGTGGTCGTCCCCCCGCGTCCGGCACTCCACCTCGAGCACGGCCACGTGATGGTCGGCCAAGCGACCGAGGAGGCCGGCCAGGATTCCCGACGTGACGTGGCAGGACGGCGTGTAGGCGTTCGGGTCGGGCGCGGATTCCGCCCACTGGTTCGCGTCCACCGCCAGCGCGGCGCCGATGCGCTCGACCTGGAGCTGGCCCCAGCCCAGTCCGCGGAAGAACTCGCCGAGCATCTTGCTCAGATGGAGGGCGTCCAGATCGCCTGGGTCCGAGACACCGGTCCGCTCGGCCAGCCAGCCGCTCCAGGCGTCGTACAGCTCGTCGCCCGCGGCAAAGCCCGCTTCCTGGAGCACGGGCCCCGCTTGGTCGCCGAGGTCGCGCTCGAGAATCGCGCGCAGGCGGTGCAGCGTTCGACTGCCCAGTCCCAGCACGCTGCCGTCGTAGCCGGTCATCGTCCCTTTCCTTCCTCGGCGAGCACCGCCATCGTGATGTCCACCAGTCGATCCAGCTCATCCATGACGGAGCGACCCAGTTCCTCGTCCACCTGCTGGCCGTGCCGCTCCGCCGCGCCTTCCATCAGGCGGCGCAGGTACGCGATCAGCGCGATCCGTTCCCGCTCCGCGCGCCGGGCCAGCTCGCTCTGCTCCGCGTGCCGCTTCAGCAGCCGCTCGTAGCGGTAGACCACCCGCAGCGCCTTGGCGGCGAGCGAGGCCACCGCCTGCGAGAACGCGATGTCCTGCTCCGAGAACGCGGCCCCGTCCCGATCCGTCCGAAGGAAAATGGCGCCGATGGCCACGCGGCGCCACGTGATCGGCACCACCGTGATGGTCTTGACGTTCCGGCTGGCCAGAGCGCCGCGGATGTGCTTCAGGTTCGGGTCGGCCTGCGCGTCCGGGATGTAAACGGTCTCCCCGGAATCGAGCGACCGCTTCAGCTCGGGGTAGCGCGTGAGGTCCACGACGTAGTTCCGGATGCCCGGATCCTCGTACGAGGCCACCAGCCGCGCCGTCTCGCCCCCGCGCTCGGCCAGGAAGATGGAGCACCGGTCCAGTCCGAACGTCTCGCCGAGCTTCTGCGTGATGGTCTGCATGATGTCCACGAAGTTCAGCGTCCCGGAGACTTCCTGGAGTATGTCCACCAGCGTGACGAGGTGCCGACGCTCGCGTTCCAGGTCGCTGGTGCGGGCCTGGAGCTGCTCGAGGGAAGGGGGTGTCGCGGTTTCGGGCATGGACGCTGGACTCCGGTTCAAGTCTGACGCTCTCGACGGGCGTGCGTCAAGGCGGTAACATACGCGTGAGACGCACGAATCACGACTGGTAGCGGGTGTGGAGGCGATCATGGCGCGGGACGACGAGCAGCTCGACGAGTTGGAAGAGGAAGACGAAGTGGACGAGGACGAGGAGATCGAGGGCGACGGCACTGTGCCGAGCGTCTCCCACGGCGCCTTGGGGTTCTTTGGAGGACTGGTGCTCGGCGTGCTGCTGGGTGCCGGGACGGCGCTGCTGCTCGCGCCCGAGCGGGGCACGATGGTGCGCCGGCGGATTGGCCGCCGGGTGCGGCGACTCCGCCACGACGCCGAGGAGAAGGTGGGCGAACTGCGAGACAACGCCGAGCACGAGTTCAAGCGGGCCCGCCGCCGGTTGCGCCACCGGCATCGCGACTGAGCCAGCGGCCGGGCCGGCCGTCACCGACCGGCGTCGGCGAGCTTCTTCGCGACCCGCTCGCGCAACGCCGCCGCCTCGGCGCGATGCTCGCGATCCAGCACGTCCGTGGGCGCCAATCCGGGAATCACGTCCAGCTGCGCGTTGGCGTCCGCCCACCGCTCGAGATCGGCGTACACCCGCGCCAACTCCAACCGATGGAACAGGTACTCCGGCTTGATCGCCACCGCGCGCTCCAGGTGCACCACCGCCGAATCCCACGCCGCCCGATCCATGAACCCCGCGCCGAACAGCGTCTTGGCGAAGAACCGTTGGATGCCCGAGAGGCGCATCACCTCCGCGTGCCACGCGCCGAGCACGTGCTCGGCCCCGTCGTGCAGCGAGTCCAGCGCGGTGGCGCGCGCCGCCTCGTCGTAGATGATCCGCGCGAACCGCACGCGTTCCTTGCCTCCGCGCGTGCGCGACAGCTCCCCCAGCGCCAGCGCCACCGTGAAGTGACCCTCCGCCCCCAGCGAGTCCGCGGCCACCGAGCGCCGAGCATAGTCGGCGGCGACCTCGAACACGCTGTCCCGGAGCCGCCGCGACGACTCGTGCTCCCCCTTGATGAGCCGCGCGATATCCACCTCCGCCTCCGCCGCCCGCCACAGCGCCGGATACCACCCCGAATCCGCCGCGAGCATCCCCTTCAGCTCGATCATCTCGGAAACGGGCTTGAGCGCGTCGTGGAGACTGTCGATGGTGGCGAGACGATCCTCCCGGCCCTGCGCCGTCATCGGTGCGGCGGTGAGCATCAGGGCGCAGAGGACGACTACGACGGTCCCGACGGACCCGGCGGTCCCGGCGGTTCCGAAGGACGACACGCAGAACGCCGTCGATGCGGCCCGGTTCACCTCGGTGTTCCCCCGTTCGGTTGTTGCGTCGCCAGTCGCATCGGGTCCGTCGGGTCCGTCGGGTCCGCCGGGTCCGCCCAATGTTGATCCCCGCCCTCATCCACCGCAAGCGCCAAGGCGAACCGCTCCGCCCCGATGAATGGCGAGCGCTGATCGCGGAATTCGTGGCGGGCAGAGTTCCCGACTACCAGATGTCCGCGCTCTTGATGGCCGTCGTGTTCCAGGGCATGGCCGCTGACGAGCTGGACGCGCTGACGGACGCGATGCTCGCGTCGGGTGCCACGCTGACGTTTGGACCCGACGTGCCGCCGCGGGTGGACAAGCACTCGACCGGAGGCGTCGGCGACAAGGTCTCGCTCGTGCTGGCGCCGCTCGTTGCCTGTTGCGACCTCGCCGTGCCGATGATCGCGGGTCGGGGGCTGGGGCATACGGGTGGTACCCTCGACAAGCTCGAATCGATTCCCGGGTTCGAGACCGCGCTGTCGCGCGAGGACGCTGAGCGCCAGGTGGCGCGCATCGGATGTGTGGTCATGGGACAGACCCCGGACATCGCCCCCGCCGACCGCCGGCTCTACGCCCTCCGCGACGCGACCGCCACGGTCGCCTGTTTACCGCTCATCGCGGCAAGCATCATGTCCAAGAAGCTCGCGGAGGATCTCCAGGGGCTGGTGCTCGACATCAAGGTGGGGAGCGGCGCGTTTCTCCCCGAGCGGGACGACGCGGCGGCCCTCGCCACCACGATGATCGGGCTCGGCGCCGCGCGCGGCTGCCCCACGCGAGCGTTGCTCACCGCCATGGACCGCCCGCTGGGCCACGCGTGCGGGAACGCGCTGGAGGCGGAGGAGGCGATTCTCGCGCTCCGGGGCGAGGGGCCGCGGGAGCTGCGGGAGATCACGCTCGCGCTCGGCGTCGAGATGCTGTTGGCGGGCGGCCGGGAGCGGGAGAGGTCCGCCGCGCGCGCTCGGCTCGAAACGGCGCTCGATTCGGGCAAGGCGGCCGAGCGGTTCGGCGCGATGGTCGAGGCGCAGGGCGGCAATCCCGCGGTGATCGACGACCCCGCGGTGCTGCCGCAGGCACCGATGCAGCGCGTGTGGACCGCGCCGGCGTCGGGGTTCGTGCAGCGGGTGGATCCGCGACCGATTGGGATGGCGATCGTGGAGATGGGCGGGGGAAGGCGGACGATGGAGGACGATGTCGATCCCGCGGTCGGTTTCATTGTCACCGCCAAGCCGGGGGACAGGGTCGAGCGGGGTGAGCCGCTGGCGACGGTGTTTGGTCGGGACGACGAGGGGCTTGCGCTGGGAGCCCGGGCGCTCAGCGGAGCGATCGCGATTGGGCCGGAAACCGCGGAAGCCACGCCGTTGGTGATCGAGGTTGACGCGCAATCCGTGAGATTGGCTTGACGGGGCCGGTGGGACGCCGCCGTCGGGGTTCCGGCGTTGAAACGCCGGCTCGGCGCCTGCGGCGACGAAGTGCTGAAGCACTCCGGGAGCGGAGCGCCATTCATGGCGCGTCGGCGCGTGAGCGCCGCCGAGCCCGGCCTTCAGGCCGGGATCCCCGGAGTCGGGGTTCCGTCGCGGCGATACCCGTCGGGGTTCCGGCGTTGAAACGCCGGCTCGGCGCCTGCGGCGACGAAGTGCTGAAGCACTCTTGGAGCGGAGCGCCATTCATGGCGCGTCGGCGCGTGAGCGCCGCCGAGCCCGGCCTTCAGGCCGGGATCCCCGCGCAGTGGTGCTTCATCCCTCGCATTCCGCGCAGTGGTGCTTCATCCCTCGCATTCCGCGCAGTGGTGCTTCATCCCTCGCATTCCGCGCAGTGGTGCTTCATCCCTCGCATTCCGCGCAGTGGTGCTTCATCCCTCGCATTCCGCGCGGTGGTGCTTCATCCCTCGCATTCCGCGCGGTGGCGCTTCATCCCTCGCACTCCGCGCGTCGGTGCTTCATCCCTCTCAGTTGCGGCTTCAACTAAACGCCCGCCTCCGAAACGTCCCCAACCCCAAATACCAGAATACCACGGTCAGCGTCGCCAACGCCCCAATCACCGCCAGCATATTCATGTGAGGTAGTGCAGGCGTCAGCGCTGCACGCAACCCTTCGGAGACGTAGACCAGCGGGTTGATCAAGACCGCGTATTTGAGCGCGGGCACGGCGTTCAATCCCGTCCACGGATAGTACGCGCAGCCGAACATGATCATCGGGGCGACGATGATGCTGAACATCAGGCCGATCTGCTGTCCCTGGATGACCGTGCCGAGCAGCAGGCCGAGTGCCGAGAAGCTGGCGGAGCCCAGGATGGTGACGGCGAGTACCTCGAGCGGGTGGCTCAAGGCGAGCGCGTCGATCGGGCCCATGATGAGGCGGGCCATGGGGAGCACGAAGACGGCGGAGAGCACACCCTGGAGCGCTCCCGAGACGACCTTCTCCAAAGCGACGAGCTTGTCCGAGACCGGGGCGAGCAGCCGGTCCTCGATCTCGTTGGTGAACCCGAAGTCGGCCACCATGGGGAGTGCCACCGACTGGAGGCTCGCGAACGCGAGACTGATGCCCAGGATACCGGGGAGCAGCGCCGCGGTGTAGTCGTGGCTCACGAACCCCATCTTCGGCAACAGGCTGCCGAACACGATCACGAACAGCAGCGGTTGCAGGGTGGTGCGCACCAGGAAGTACGGCAGCTGCCGGCGCGCGACGCGGAAGTCGCGTTCCAGCAGGGCGCCGAACACCTTGAGTGGCGAGACGCGGGCTACGGCGGTCGCGGTCAATCCAGTTTTCTCCCGGTGAGCGAGATGAACAGCGTCTCGAGACTCGGCGGCGCCAGGTGGATGTCGTGGACCCCGCGCCCCGCCTGCTCGGCGCAGCGGATCAGCGCGGGAATGGCCTCGCCGCCGCGCGCCGCGTACGCGCGCAGCACGTCGCCTTTCGCCTCGGCGCGCGCGACGCCGGAGACGGTGGCGGCGCTCGCGGCCGCGGGCGCGGCGTCGCCGTCCAGCATCAGCTCGATCAGCGTCCCGCCGGGCGCCTGTTCCTTGAGGCGGGCGGGGGTGTCCAGCGCCAGCAGGTGCCCGCGATCGATGATGGCGACGCGCTCGCACAGCCGATCGGCTTCTTCCATGTAGTGCGTCGTCATCACGATCGTGCGGCCTTTGTCGTGCAGGTCGCGGAGGACGTCCCACAGGGCCAGTCGCGCCTGCGGGTCAAGTCCGACGGTCGGCTCGTCCAGGAACAGGATCTCCGGCTCGTGCATCAGCGCCCGCGCGATCATCAGTCGCTGCTGCTGCCCCCCCGACAGCGTTTCGACTTTCCCATCGCCGCGGTCGCCGATGCCCATCATGTCGAGCAGCGCCTGCGCCCGCTCCGCCACGGTGGACCGTGGGATGCCGAAGTACGCCGCGTGGAATTCGAGGTTCTCGCGCACGGTGAGCGCACGATCGGGGTTGGGGCGTTGCGGTACCACCCCGATGCGGCGCCGGACCTCGACATCCTGGCGCCCGACCTCCGCGCCCGCGACGGTCGCCGAGCCCGAGGTCAACCGCACACGCGTGGTGAGGATGCCCAAGGTCGTGGTCTTCCCGGCGCCGTTGGGGCCGAGCAGGCCGAAGAACTCACCGGCGCGGATCTCGAGATCGAGCCCGACGAGCGCGACGATCTCCTTGGTGGACGCGGGTGGCGGCGCGGCGGCGGCGCCATACGGGGCGGCACCCCGCCCGCGGCGGCGGCCCTTGGCGGCGGGATAGACTTTGCGGAGGGCGAGGGTTTGGATGACGGGAGCGGCGGGATGAACGGGATGCCCGTCTGAGCTCGATTGCCGTATCCCGTCCATCCCGTCTATCCCGTTTGTCTCATTCATCCCGCCCCCGGCCCCCAATCCGGCAACTGCTCTTCCGCATCCTCCGGCGTCGCGAAGGCGTCGAGATCCCGCACTTCCTCCTCGGCGGCACGAAGCTCGTCTTCATCCCGCTCCATCCCGTCCATCCCGCGCGCCCCCCGTCTCCGAACGAGCCACACAATTCCCCCCGCCCCTGCCAGCACCCCAATCCAGAGCCACACCGGAACTACGACTCCTTGGGACCGGTGAAGCCCTCGAGCGGATCCGAGCCGCGTACGAGCACGAGAATCGCCGCCTGGGGGACGACGAGGTACTTGTCGTTGTCGTAGGTGATCTCGACGGCGGCCTTACGGAAGAAGAGCGCGTAGTCGCCGATCCGAGCCTGCATGGGGACGTAGCGGCCGCCGTGGCGCGTGTCCCCCTGGATCTTCCACGGCTCGTCGTCGAGCGAGCCCGGATCCGGGAGCGGCGTGCCGGGCCCGGTGGCCACGATGCGGCCGCCCTGCACGGCCTGATGATCGATGGCGGTGGGCGGCAGATACAGCCCGACGTTGGTGCGCTCCTCGCCCTCGCCCGGCGCGACGAGCACGCGGTCGCCAACCACGATCAGATTCTTGTGTTTTGACATGACACCCGAATATAGGGGGGAGGGGGTAGGGGGGAGGGGGAGGGGGGTGGGGTAGACGGACAGACGG
>Ga0307424_1001588_pt1 | contig 11861 bp, 7 predicted proteins | sample SalMarWE160320MG_FD_202157 | JGI IMG/M metagenome (GOLD analysis project Ga0307424, IMG submission 202157) | Salt marsh sediment microbial communities from the Plum Island Ecosystem LTER, Massachusetts, United States - WE1603-20 | ecosystem: Environmental > Aquatic > Marine > Intertidal zone >...
TCTCCGGGAATGCGCCAAGCTCTGCCGCGAGCACAACGTGTTGCTGGTCGCGGACGAGATTCAAACGGGCCTCGGCCGCACGGGCAAGATGTTCTGCAGCGAGTGGGACGACGTGAAGCCGGACGTCATGGTGGTCGGCAAGGCGCTGTCTGGTGGGGTCTACCCCGTCTCGGCCATGCTCGCGGATACCGCGGTCATGGACGTCTTTGAGCCGGGGAGCCACGGGTCCACCTTCGGGGGCAACCCGCTCGCCGCCGCAATCGGGCGCGCCGCGCTGCGTGTCCTGGTCGAGGAGCGATTGGCCGAGCGTGCCCAGGAGCTGGGTGGCTGGTTCCTGGACCAGCTTCGGGCCATCCCGTCGCGTCACGTGTCACAGGTGCGTGGCCGGGGCCTCATGATCGGCGTGGAGATCAAGACGTCGAGCGGCAAGGCGCGCGGCTTCTGCGAGGAGTTGGCCAAACGCGGAATCCTCTGCAAGGAGACGCACGATCAGGTGATCCGCTTCGCGCCGCCGCTCGTCGTGGAGAAGGAAGCGCTCGAGTGGGCGCTTGGTGAGGTGAAGGAGGTGCTGGCGTAGGAACCGCGGGGAGACGGGATATCCCCGCTTCCCTCGGCGGGGTCGACCGGCGGCTTCGGCCGCCGATCGCCCCAAGCACGCCCTGCGACGGGATCCGCGGGATGAACCCTTGGGCTCGGCGCTCCCGCATGAAGCGGGTGTGACTGGCCGGTTCATCCGGCAGGGCGAGCGGCGGCTTCAGGCCGCCGATCATACTCCAGAGCGCGCCTCGCTACTCGGGATCAGCAGGATGAACCCTTGGGCTCGGCGCCCCCGCATGCAGCGGGACTCACTCCGATCCCCCCGCCCGTCCCGCCCGTCCCGCCCGCCTTGCCCCGCTCGCCCCTCCACGCTATAACACCCCCGACTCCACCGAATCTCTTCCGAGGCGTTTCCATGTTCTCACGCATGTCCTTGCTCGTCGCCGCCACCCTCGGCGTTTTCGCGCCCCTCGCGGCGCAGACCGCGCCGGTCGACTCGACCCTGTTCGACGCCCTGCACTGGCGGATGATCGGGCCCTACCGGGGGGGGCGGGTGACCGCCGTGGCCGGTCACGCCGACCAGCCGTACGTCTACTACATGGGCGTGACGGGCGGCGGTGTGTGGAAGACGACCGATGGGGGCATGGGGTGGTTTCCCGTCACCGACTCGACTCGCATGGCGGGATCGATTGGCGCCATCGCGGTTGCCCCATCCGATCCCAACGTCGTGTACGTGGGCACCGGGGAGTCTCCGCCGCGGGGGAACGTCTCGCCGGGGAACGGGATGTACCGGTCGACGGACGGCGGGCGGAGCTGGACGGCCATCGGGCTCGCGGACGCGGGTCAGATTGCCGCGATCGTGGTGCACCCGACCAACCCGGACGTCGTCTATGCCGGGGTGCTCGGCCACATCTTCGGACCCAGCGAGCAGCGTGGGGTGTTCCGCTCGATGGATGGCGGCAAGACCTGGAGTCGCGTGCTGTACCGCGACGCGAACGCGGGTGTCATCGACCTGGTCATGGACCCCACGAATCCGCGCATTCTCTACGCCGCCCTCTGGCAAACGCGGCGTTTCCCGTGGGGCTTCGAGAGCGGCGGCCCCGGAAGCGGGATCTTCAAGTCCACCGACGGCGGCGAGCACTGGAATGAGATCACCCGGAACACGGGGCTGCCGGACAGCGGTGTCGTGGGCAAGGTGGGCCTCGCCGTGTCACCGGCCGATCCTGAGCGTGTCTGGGCCATCGTGGAGCACGAGAACGGGGGCGTGTTCCGCTCGGACGACGGCGGCCATACGTGGCAGAAGCTCAATGACGATCGTCGCTTGCGGCAGCGCGCGTGGTATTACACGGACATCTACGCCGATCCGAAGGATCCGGAGACCGTGTACGTCCTGAACACGGGCTTCTATCGCTCGGTGGATGGCGGCCGCACGTACTCGTCCATTCGCGTTCCGCACGGCGACAATCATGCGCTCTGGATCGCGCCGAACGATCCCATGCGCATGATCAACAGCAACGACGGCGGCGCCAACGTGTCGTACAACGGCGGCGTGAGCTGGACGGGGCAAGACAACCAGCCGACGGCGCAGATGTACCACGCGTTCGCCACGGATCATTTCCCGTACTACGTTTGCGGGGGACAGCAGGACAACAGCACCATCTGCGTGCCGAGCCGGACGTCGGGATTCGGCATCACGACCGAGGACTACTACGTCGTGGGCGGGTGCGAGAGTGGGTTCGTGGCGACGCGGTCCGACAAGCCGGACGTCTCGTACGCGGGCTGTTACGGCGGCTCGTTGGACCGTCAGGACCGGGCGACGGGCGAGGAGCGGAGCATCTCGGTGTGGCCCGACAACCCGATGGGGTGGGGGGCGGGCGACATCAAGTACCGCTTCCAGTGGACCTATCCCATCGTCCTCTCCCCGCAGGATCCGAACGTGCTGTACGTGACATCCCAGTTCGTGCACAAGTCCACGAACGACGGGCAGTCGTGGGAGACCATCAGCCCGGATCTCACCCGGAACGACAAGAGCAAGCTGGGACCGTCCGGCGGGCCGATCACGAAGGACAACACGTCGGTGGAGTACTACGCCACGATCTTCGCGCTCGCGCCGTCGCCGAAGGACGCGAACGTGCTGTGGGCCGGCTCGGACGACGGGCTGGTGCACGTGACGCGGGATGGCGGCGCGCACTGGACGAACGTCACGCCGAAGGACCTCCCCGACTGGGCGCTCATCTCGATCATCGACGCGTCGCCGCACGATCCCGGCACGGCGTTCGTTGCGGCGACCCGGTACAAGCTGGACGACTTCGCGCCGTACCTCTACAAGACGACCGACTACGGCAAGTCGTGGCAGAAGATCGTGGCCGGGATTCCGGCCGGGCAGTTCGTCCGCACCGTGCGGCAGGATCCCGCGCAGGCCAACCTGTTGTACGCCGGGGGGGAGTTCGGGCTCTACGCGTCGGTCGACGGCGGCGCGCACTGGCAGTCGCTCCAGCTCAACATGCCGATCGTCCCGATCCACGACCTCGTCGTGAAGGGCACGGATCTCGTGGCGGCCACGCACGGCCGGTCGTTCTGGATCCTCGACGATCTGACGGCGCTGCGAGAGATCGCGGCCGGCACGGTCACCGGCAATCGACACGTGTTCACGCCCAGCCCGACGTACCGGATGGGTGGCGGTGGGGGCTTCGGCGCCCCCGGCGTGGGTGAGAACCCACCAGCGGGCATCGTCCTGTACTACTACCTGAAGGAGAAGCCCGCGGGCGAGGTGAAGATCGACGTGCTCGACGCCGGCGGGTCGGTCATCAAGAGCTTCAGCTCGACTTCCGGGGAGCGCGGAGACCGGCTCGACGTGAAGGCCGGGATGAACCGGTTCGTCTGGAACCTGCGGTATCCCGACGCCAGTCGGTTCGACGGCATGATCTTCTGGGCCGGCGGCACGCAGGGGCCGCGGGCCGTGCCGGGGACGTATCAGCTGCGGGTGAGTGCGGGCGATTGGTCCGAGACGCGCTCGGCCAGCCTACTAGAGGACCCGCGCGTGAGCGCCACCCAGGCGGATCTCGAAGCCCAATTCCAGTTCCTGATCCAGATTCGGGATCGGGTGAGCGAGGCCAACGATGCGGTCACCCGGATTCGCGCGGTGCGCCGGGACATGGACGGCGCGCTCCAGCGGCTGAGCGCGGCGGGGAGCGCGGTGGCCAAGCCGGCGGCCGATTCCGTGCGCACGCTCGCCAAGGGGATCAAGGACGAGCTGACCGCGGTCGAGGAGGCGATCTACCAGACGAAGAACCGCAGCAGCCAGGATCCGCTCAACTTCCCGATTCGCCTCAACAACAAGATCGCGGCCTTGAGTGGGAGTGTGGCGAGCGGCGATGCCCGCCCCACCGATCAGGCGCACGAGGTCTTCAACGAGCTGTCCTCGGCGCTCCAAGTGCAGCTAGACCGGCTGCAAACGGTGCTGCGGGATCGGATTCCGGCGTTCAATAGCGCGGTGGGGACATTGAATCTGCCGGCGGTGGTGATCAAATAGACGCTTAGACGCCCAGACGCCCAGACGCATAGACGCATAGACGCACAGGCGTTGGTAGGTCCTGGGCGTCTAGGCGTCTAGGCGTCTAAGCGTCTAAGCGTCTATCTTGTTCTCATGACCGATCTCCGAACCTTCACCGCCTCCGACACGGATCGCATCCGGCGGTTCGTGGTCGAAACCGATACCCCAGTCGTCGGTCCCGGCCGGCATCGCTATGCCAGCGTCGAGGAGGCTCGGGGCCAACCCGTGGCGGAAGCGATCCTCACGGTGCCGGGCGTCCAGGAAGTCATCCTCGAGGGGAACGCGATCCTCGTGCTGCGGCGGGAGGACTTCGCGTGGGAGGCGCTCGAGGACCGGATTGGGTACGCCATCTCGACGGCGCTCGGGTTCACGACCCCGGACGCCGGGGCGGAAGCCGCGCCGCCGCCGTCGGATGACGAGATGTATGGGATCGTGGAGCGGGTGTTCGAGCGGGACATCAATCCGGTGGTCGCGCAGCACGGGGGGCGTGTGGACCTGATCGACGTCCAGGACGCCACCGTCGTCGTGCGCATGATGGGCGGTTGCCAGGGATGCGGCATGGCGAACGTCACGCTGCGCCAGGGAATCGAGTCCCAACTCCGACGCATGATCCCCGGCCTTCGCGGCCTCCGCGACATCACGGACCACGCGGCGGGCGAGAACCCGTATTTCAAATAGGCGGACCGGTGGTCCCGGCGGACCCGACGGTCCCGCCTCCCGCTCCTCCCGCTTTCTCCCGCCATCTCCCGCCGATCCCGTTCATCCCATCCATCCCGTCCATCCCGTCCATCCCGTCCATCCCGTTGTTCTGTAATTACTTACCATGGGTTGATTCCCCGCTGTGGCGCGGCTAGTCTTCCCTCCTCGGAAACGCCGAAATCGCGCCCTGGTGGTGAAACCTGGTAGACACGCTGTCTTGAGGGGGCAGTGCCGCAAGGCGTCCCGGTTCGAATCCGGGCCAGGGCATCCCGGCCACCGTAGCTCAGTGGTAGAGCTCTCGATTCGTAATCGAGTGGTCGTCGGTTCAAATCCGACCGGTGGCTCTTCTCACCCCTCCGCACTCAACGGCCCGGCGGTTCGCCCACACTCATGGAGTGAAGCGCTCGTGCCCATCCGCACGGGCGTGGCTGGGCGCCGTCGTCGACCTCGACCATCCGGAGATCTCGTGCACCGCCGTCTCCCGTTTGCTCTCAGTTGTCTCGTGCTCGTTGCCGCCTGCGCACCCAGCCGTCGTGCGGAGCCACCTGTGCCCACGCCCACGACCCCGGTGTCTGGGCAGGTCGTGCGCAGCGATCCGGCCATTACCGCCACCGATCTCGAGTACCGGCTGTCGATCTTCGCCGCGGATTCCATGCTGGGTCGGCGGACGGGGACACCGGGCAACGTGAAGGCCACGAACTACATCGCCGCCGAGCTGCGGCGCATGGGCGTCGAGCCCGCGGGCGAGAATGGGACGTACTTCCAGACCCTCCCATTCACCAACTGGGTGCTGGACACCGCGGCCGTCGTGCGCGTCGATGGCCAGCCGCTCAGCCGATGGACGGACTACCTCCAGCTTCCCCACATCCCGGAGGAATTCCCCTATTACGGGATGGCGGCGGAGTTCGCGGCGGTTCCGGTCGTATACGGGGGTGGGCTGGGGAGCGATCACATGTTGGCGCCGGACGAGGCCGCTGGGAAGTTCGTGATCTTCGGCCCGCCGTCGACACCGGTGAACGTCATTACGGAGATGGCGACGATCCCGCAGCGATACGCATCCGCGGTGGGAGTGGCGTTCCCGTTCCTCGAGTTCATCCCTCGCGATCAGTTGGGCTTCGCGGTCAGGGATCAGATGATTCTCGGGAGCGAAGCTCCCAGCGGTCCGGTCGGGCTCTTGGTCTCGACCGCGGTGGTCGCGCGCATGCTGGGGACGCCGCTCGCCGGGGCGGTGGTCGGGGAGGGGACCGGAGTGCTCGACGGCGCGGTGCGCTTCGTTGGTACGGCGCCGGAGGCACCCGCGCGCAATGTGGTTGGTGTCGTGCACGGTTCGGATTCGGCGCTCGCGCGTGAATACGTCGCGCTCGGAGCCCACAACGATCACCTCGGGGTGGCGGACCAGCCGTTGGACCACGACTCCATCCGGGTGTACAACGGCGTCATGCGGCCGCATGGGGAGGACGATCCCCGGCGGCCGGCGACGGCCGCGGAGCAGAGCCGGATCCGGGCGATCCTGGACACGGTGCGGCGCCGTCATTTCCCGCGACCCGACTCCATCTACAACGGCGCGGACGACGACGGCTCGGGGTCCGTGGCGCTGCTCGAGATCGCCGAGGCGGTTGCCAAGGCCGCGACCAAGCCGCAACGGTCGCTGCTGTTCGTGTGGCACGTGGGGGAGGAAGAAGGGCTACTCGGGTCCCGGTACTTCACCGAGCACCCGACGGTGCCGCGGGATTCGATCGTCGCGCAGATCAACGTGGATATGATCGGGCGGGGGGACGCCGCCGACATCGAGGGAGGTGGACCCGGCTACATCCAGGTCATCGGATCCCGCCGGCTGTCCACCGAATTGGGCGACCTCGTCGAACGGGTGAACACGGACGGGGGCTTCGGACTGAAGTTCGACTATCAATACGACGCGCCCGGACATCCGCAGCAGTACTACTGTCGCAGCGATCACTACATGTACGCGCGGTTCGGCATCCCGGTCGCGTTCTTCTCCACCGGCGACCACCAGGACTATCACCAGTTGACCGACGAGCCCGAGTACATCGACTACCCGAAGATGGCGCGCATCGCGAACTACCTGCACGACCTGGCGGTGCGCGTCGCCAACCTCGACCACCGTCTGGTGGTGGATAAGCCGAAGCCGGATCCGAATGCGCCGTGCAGACAATAGACGCCTAGACGCACAGACGCACAGACGCCTAGACGCACAGACGCACAGACGCACAGACGCCTAGGACCTACGACCGCCTAGGCGTCTAGGCGTCTAGCCAGTTCCGCTCGCGCCACCTTCCCGAGCGGCGTCCGGGGAATTGCGGCCATGCACTGCGCGCTTCGTGCCCGCTCGAACGGAAGGATGCCCGCGTTGAACGCGCGGAGCAGACGGTCGGCGACGGTGGGATCGGTGGTGGCGACCGCGAGGTGGAGGGCTGAGCCGAGCCGTTCATCGGGCAGGGCGACCAGGGCGGCGTCCACCGGGGGATCTGTTTCGCGGCACACGCGCGTCAGTCGGTCCTCGAGCGCCGGCAGGGCCACGAGCTCGCCGCCTACCTTCACCGTATCGTCGGCGCGGCCGTGGACCGTGAGCGTGCGGCCGTCCACGGTTCCCCGATCGTCCGTACGCCACCAGCTATCCTGCTTTGGATCGTCGAGCCCCGCCTCGGTAGCGTAGCCTGTAAACAAAGCGTCACTTCGGATCGATAGCCGCCCGTGGGCATCGCTCCGCGCCGCAGCGTGGGACAGGAGCGAGAGGGCCGGAAACGCGTCGCGATCCAGCGATGGGAGATCCGCGGTAGCGATCTGGGAGCAGCATTCCGTCGCGCCGTAGCTCGGGAGCAGCGGCCAGTTCAGGCGCCGCGCATCGCGATACACCGCGGCGTCGAGCGGTCCCCCGCCTACGACCACTGCACGGAGTGTCGCCGGCGGCCGACGTCGCTCCTGGACGAGGTCGAACACCTGGGCGGGGACGAGCGCGGTGAGCGTCACGCGGTTTGCCGAAAGCCGAAGGCCGAAAGCCGAGACGTCCCAGGTGTCCAGTGTCACCACCGGCGCCCCGCTCAGATGGGCGCGCGCGTGGATGCCGAGGCCGCCCACGTGAAACGTGGGGAGCACGTTGAGCCACACGTCACGCGCGTCGCTGTTCAGGTGACGGTTCACCGCCGCCGCCGAAACGAGCAGCGCGCGTTTCGACAGCGCGACCGGCTTCAGCCGCCCGGTCGAGCCGGAGGTGGTGAGCCACACGTGCGCCGGGAGCCGCGGGATCCCGTCCATCAGCGACCGCACCCGCGCCGCCTCGTCGGTCGGCAGACGCGGGTTCAGCAGAATCTCGGTCGACGACGCGTCCCAAGGAATCACATCAGCAGCCCCACGGCGAGGAGAATCCCGAACCCGAGCTGGAGCCCGGCGGCGCGGGCCAGCGCGGCGTTGTAGCCGGGACCTGGTGGCTCCCGCAGCACGATCCGGAGCGCCGCGATGGCAAGCGGGAGCGCGAACAGCGGGAGCCAGGCGGCCGTGGGCGCGCCGTAGCCGACCCACGCGATCCCGATGACGAACGGGCCCAGCGTGAACGCGACGATCTCCGCGCGGCCGAAGCGTTCGCCGAACAGCACCGCCATCGTGTACTTGCGCGACCGCGCGTCCTCGGCCACGTCGCGCAAGTTGTTGACAGCGAGCAGCCCGCACGCCAGGCACCCGACCTGCACCGCGGCCGGCACGATGCGGACGTCGAGCACGTGGGCCTGGAGCCAGAACGTTCCACCCACCGCCCCGAAGCCGAAGAACAGGAGCACGAACAGCTCACCCAGCCCGTGATAGGCCAGCGGGTAGGGACCGCCGGTATACAGGTAGCCAAAGAGCAGGGACAGGAGCCCAAGGACGAGAATGGGCCAGCCGCCCGCGAGGACCAGCGGGATGCCGAACGCCACCGCCGAGAGGAAGCTGCCACCGGCGGCGAGGCGCATTTGGCGAGGGGAGAGCAGCCCCGCGCTCGTCGCGCGGACGGGTCCCACCCGATGGGCGGTGTCCGCGCCGCGCTCGTGATCGAGCAGATCGTTGTAGAGATTCGTGCCGATCTGGATGGCCCCAGCGCCGAGCAACGCGCATGCGGCGAGCATCCAGCGCACCGGGTGGCCGACACCCGCCGCCAGCGCGGTGCCGACCAGCACGGGAACGAGCGCCGCCGTGAGCGTCTTTGGCCGCGCCGCGAGCAGCGCGGCACCGGCGCGCGACGCGCTCACGGGAATCGCGGGAACTTGGTGAAGTCGGGCGCGCGTTTCTCGTTGAACGCGTTGCGGCCTTCCTGCGCTTCCTCGCTCATGTAGTAGAGCAGGGTCGCGTTCCCGGCCAGGTCCAGCAGCCCGAGCTGCCCGTCGCAGTCGGCGTTGAGCGCCGCCTTGAGGCAGCGCAACGCGAGCGACGAGTGGCCCAGCATCTCTCGGCACCACACCAGGGTCTCCGCCTCGAGCCGTGCGAGCGGGACCACCGCGTTGACCAGCCCCATGTCGAGCGCCTGCTGCGCGTCGTACTGGCGGCACAGGTACCAGATCTCACGCGCTTTCTTCTGGCCAACGATGCGCGCGAGATAGCTCGAGCCCAAGCCACCGTCGAACGACCCGACCTTGGGACCGGTCTGGCCGAACCGCGCGTTGTCCGCGGCGATCGTGAGATCGCATACCACGTGCAGCACGTGGCCGCCGCCGATGGCGTACCCCGCCACCATCGCGACCACCGGTTTCGGGAGCGCGCGGATCTGTTTCTGGAGATCGAGCACGTTGAGCCGCATCGTGCCGCCCTGCTGCTCGTCCACGTACCCCGCGTCCCCGCGGATCTTCTGGTCGCCGCCGGAGCAGAAGGCCTCCGGGCCCTCGCCGGTGAGAATCACCACGCCGATGGACTCGTCCTCGCGGGCCAGCGCAAAGGCGTCCTGCATCTCGCGCACCGTCAGGGGGCGAAACGCGTTCCGGACCTGTGGGCGATTGATGGTGATCTTGGCGATCCCGTCGTGGGTGCGCTCGTAGCGGATGTCGGTGAACTCCCGGATGGGAGTCCAGGTGTCGTTGGTCGTCATGGCAACGGCCTGTGTCGAGAGTCGGGAGTCAGGAAGATACGACGCCGTGCCGCCGGAGGAATCCCGCCACCTCGGCGGCAAACCACTCGGGCACCTCCCAGGGAACCCGATGCGCCGCGCCCGGCGCCGGTCTCAGCTCCACGTGGGCACACGCGGCCCGCGCGCGCACGCCCTGAGCGACGAAGCGCGCGTCGTGCTGGCCGGCAATCCAGAGGATCGGGAGCGCGAGGGTGGAGAGGCGATCCGCGAGCGCCTCTTGTTGGCCGAGCGACCAATCGGTCAACGCGGCGGCGAGCGCTTCTCGGTCGTAGGCGGCCGCGGAACGCGGGATCGTGGGAGGTCGCCCGCCGAACACGCTCCGGGCATTCCAATCGTCCACGACGGCGGTCCCGGGGTCGTTCCGGAACCGCGCCGCCCACCTGGCATCGTCCGCCAGCCGCGCCGCGCGCTCCGCGGGATCCAGCAATCCCAGATGCGCGGAGACGATAACCGCCGCACGCCAGAGATCGGGGCGCGCGAGCAGCGCGTGCAACGCCAGTCGTCCGCCGAGCGAATAGCCCAACACCACCGGTGCGGGGTCGGCCTCAGCCCCCTCCGCGGCGAAGCGGGCGCCGAAGGCCGCGAGCGACTCGTGGCGCGGCGGGTGGGTGAATAGATCGGGGGCGTGGAGCGGCGGGAGGTCGGACGGCCACGCGGTGCGCAGCGCATCCCAATCCGCGCCGCGTCCGAGGAACCCGTGCAGGCACCAGATCACGGCTGCTCGAGTCGATCGTAGGCGTTCCAGAACCGCGCGGTAGCCTCCGAGTCGGGCACGACCTCGATCACGACGCGGTCGGGAAGCGACGCGGTGTCGGGAACGGTGTCCCATCGCTCGTACGCGAGCTGCCACATGCGTGCCCAATCCGCGAACGTGACGCCGTGCGTGTTGCGGAGCTCCGGATGCGGCGACAGCCGGGCGAAGATCTGCCCGCCGCCGTTGTTCAGGATCACGACGCGAACCGGTCCGGTGTCCAACTGCGGGAGCACCCAGGGCGCGGCGAGGTCGTACAGCGCGGTGAGGTCGCCCACGATCGCCCAATGCTCCCGTCCCGGTGCGCACATTCCGAGGAAGGTCGAGAGTTGGCCGTCGATACCGTTCGCTCCGCGGTTGACGCCGACCCGCCAGTCTCGCGCCTCGCGCACGGCCGCCAGGTCCCACTCGCGAATCGCGAGGCTGTTGCCGAGGTACACCAGCGCGCCCTCGGGTATGAGTGCCGACAGCGATCGCAGGAGCGACGGTTCGGCATGCGGCTCGCGCGCGTGGAGCGCGTCGAGCGCCGCGCGTCGCCGCGCGTCGCGTTCGAGCAGCGCGTCCCGCCACGAGGCATCCACGCCGCCCGGGGTCACGCTCGCGAGCACCGCGCCCGGAGGGCCGTGGAGCACGGTCCCGTGGGTCAGACCCGGAAACCGCGTCCGGGACACTGAGCACACCGGCAAATCACGCGCGGTGCTCTCGAGATCGCGCCACAGCCGCAGGGTCGGCACGCCGCCGATCCGGAGGATCGCGTCACAGCCGCTGTTCCGGACGCCGCCGTCTCCGGAAGCAAGGAGCAGTCTGCGGAGCGCGGGGTCCTCTCGCAGGTGGGATGCGGCCTCTGCATGGGTCGGCGCGCCGAGCCGCGTCAGGAAGCTCCGCACGCCGGGTGCGTCGGCGGGATCGAGCGGCCCGACGAGCACGAGCGGTTTTCTCGTCTGGGCGAGAAACGTCGTCAGGCGCTCGAGATCTGGCGTGCGGATCGCCGGCGCGACGTCGCGCGGCGCCAGCGTCAGCTCGGGGATCGGTCCGTCGATGAGCGGCTCGTCGAAGCAGACATTGAGGTGCACCGGACCCGCGCGAACCCAGCGATCCAGCGTCGGTCGGTCCCGGGGCCCCGAGCCGTCGAAGATGGTTGGCGCGTAGGGGCCGAACAGTCCCACCTGCTCGATGCTCTGCGGACTGCCCGTGGTGCGATACGCGGGCGGGCG
>Ga0307424_1001589_pt1 | contig 11844 bp, 6 predicted proteins | sample SalMarWE160320MG_FD_202157 | JGI IMG/M metagenome (GOLD analysis project Ga0307424, IMG submission 202157) | Salt marsh sediment microbial communities from the Plum Island Ecosystem LTER, Massachusetts, United States - WE1603-20 | ecosystem: Environmental > Aquatic > Marine > Intertidal zone >...
CATATGGTGAGCCCCGATGAGCCCGCAACCGTTTCCTCGCTTGAGCTCAAGATGGGCGGCAAGGAAGAAGTGCAGGCTATCTCCATCTTCTCCTACAAGCTCGACCGCGGCATTGACATCGTTTACCTCGGAACCATTTTGCTCACCCTCGGCAGCCTGTTTGCCCTATGGATCGGCTTTGACCGGGTATATGTAAGAGCAAAGGACGGACGCTCCGACTGGCGCCTTGTGCGGCAAGGGCTTCAGCTCCGGCTGGATGAAACACTGGGGCGCATCATCTCCGGCCGTGCTGCGGGCTCCGCGAAGAACTGGGACGGGGCGGACTGATCCCGCATATGCGCATCACATAGAATCATAATCATGGCGGTTAGGCATTACCGCCATGAGGGTTTTTACCCGGGAGGGTAACCATGAGAGTGAAGATAGGTGCAATTGCAGCAGTGCTGCTGCTAACTGCGGCAGCCTGGCTATTCGGCTGCGGGTCCGGCATCCGCAGCACTAATCCCACGCCGGTTAACCTTGATTCTGCGTCTTCGCGCAGCCTTGAAAGCGTGATGGCCGAGGTGGAGTCCTTCCCGGCGCCACCGGGCGTAGAAGCGGAGCTGTTTGAGCGCCTGCGCTCCGCCCTGCTCAGTGAGCTCGCCGCCCGCAGCAGCGGCAAGCTGGTGTCTACCCCGCCGTCCGGCCCCGAAAACACTCCAGCGCTTAGCGTGGTGGATGACGGCGCGGGAGGATGGAATCTCACCTGGGGCTACTACAACATCGGCGACTACGACCAGAACGGCACCGTAGGCATCTCCGACATCACGCCGATAGCGGTGCACTTCAAGCACCGCGTCGGCGATGATCCCTTGGACGAAGTGGTGGACGGCAGCGGCAACGAGCAGGTTGGTATCGAAGACATCACCCCGCTCGCCGTCGGCTTCGGTAAGAGACTTACTGGATACCGCCTTCAGGGCTCGCTGCTGCCCGGCGGCCCATTTGAGGATGTCTCCGTGCTGCCGCTAACCGAAGCCTCCGGCGACGGTCGGCTAACCTTCGCCCTGCCTCTGCCCACGACCGAGCTTTATGTCCGCGTCATCGGTGAGGAGGACGGCGCCGAGGGCGCGGTGTCCGACCCGATCCGCAATGAGTCGCCGGCGGATTACCCCGAGCCCGCTACTGGCTTCGTGGGCCCGCAGCGCTGCCTTACTTGCCACTCCTCAGATGTCAACGCAACCCAGTTCAACTCCACCGCGCATATGCTGGCCAACCGCCTGCCGGACGAGGATCCCGGCGTAGTGGCCGACTGGAGCGGAACCGTCAACGTGAACGACGGCACGCTTAGCGGCTCGGTCACGCTTTCGCAGGATGCCGGCCGCTACCTCGCCGAAATCGGCGGCAGCACCTACCTCCTCATCCGCACCATCGGCGGCGGCTTCGGACGCATGCAGGCCTTCGTCGTGCGCGACAACCACTCCGACTATGTGCTGCCAATGAGCTGGAGCGAGCAGGCTGAACAGTGGCAGCCCTACCATATGGAGAACTGGTTTGACGCCGTCGGCCCGCTGGCGGACTTGGATCCCGCATCCTCCTTTGAGCGCAGTTGCATCGGCTGCCACGCTTCCACCGGCGCTACCGTCGCCTATAACGACCCGACGGGCGAGTGGCTGGCGAGCTACCTTAATCTCCGCGTATCCTGCGAGCGCTGCCACGGGCCGGGCGAAACGCATGCCAATGCACCATCCGCTACGACCATCTTCAATCCGTCCGACCCCGCCGATGGCACTTTCGCCGAGCGGATTGCCGTGTGCGGCCAATGCCACTCGCGCGGCCAGTCTGGCGACGCTCTCGGCGGCTCGCTGCTGGATTACCCGTGGAACGCGGCATCCGGCATCTTTGAACCGGGCAACGACCTCGGTGCATACTGGACGCTCCTCTCCTTCGGCGACACCGGCGACGATGGGTTCTGGACGACCAGCACTGGCACTTCCTACGCTAAAAGCCACGTCCAGCAGTACACGGAGTACACGCAATCCCTCCACTATGGTGCGGAAATGGCCTGCTGGACCTGCCACAACCCCCATCGGCCGATGCCGGCGGAAGCAGCGACCACCGCCGAAGCCAACGCACTTTGTTACACGTGTCACGTAGACCGCGATCCGCCTGACCTGACGACGCACACTCACCACGCCGAAACCAGTCCAGCCTCCCGCTGCGTCAACTGCCATATGACCCCCACCGGCACCACCGCGCTGCCCTGGGATACTGCTAACCACACCTTTAAGGTCATTCCTCCCAGCGAGACCATCCTCATGCTCGACGCCAGCTCGCCCAACCCGATTATCAATTCATGTATGGCGACGGACATATGTCATGGCGGGCCATCGTCGCTGACCGACCGCCCGGAACTGGTCGCTAAGCAAGCGGATTACGACAGCTTCTACGGCGGCGGATAGCCTCTAATCTGATAGCGGCAAGCATCATCCTCCCCAAGCCCTCTCCCGACCGGGAGAGGGCTTGGTATTTGTACATACCTCTGCCGCCATACTGCCAAGAACAGAAACGCACATATTTCACCAAATCCATGTGACGAAGGGGTGGCACTCCCAGCGTTTTGTGGTATACTACTAGCGTCATCAAAGCGTCATACTTGCGGTCGAACGGATGCGTGACGGCTGCAAGTGGCGTTATGAGGATAATTGATAATAGAAGGGGGGCCCTATGAAGGTCCAAAGTAGGTTCATTGTACTGTGTGCTGTGGTATTCCTGCTGGCTTTTGTCACGATTGCGTGCGGCGGCAGGGGTGCACGGCGCATAATGCCCTTGCCCAGTGTCGGCACGCAGACAGTGCAGCCCGGGGTGGAAGCGTCTTTCATCCTGCCATCGGGCGGTGGCGCGATATTCCCCGCGGGCTCCTTCTCGGTCGCCACTGATGTGAGCGTGTCCGAAAGCATGACCGCCGAGCAGCGCGATGGCGGCGGTTTCCCGCCCGATTCCGGCTTGCTGCTTGGATCAACATCCGTGCAGGTTACTGCTGGACGTACGTTGCTACGGGACATCACCGTCTACATCGCCCTTACCGGCGTGCAGACCGTGGGCAAGCGGTTCATCATCTTCCGGTTCAATCCCGCTACTTACATGTGGGAGAGCACGGAAAACCTGGCTGCTGCGGTGCGCGGGACTAGCGCGGTCGGCACCGTCGGCGCATCCGGAATGGTGGTCAGCTTCGTCGCCCCCACCGAGGGCGTTAGCGGGCTGAACGCCACTTACGGCGTGTTTGCGAACTACGTCACCACCGGCGGCGGCGGAGGAGTGCCCGAGCCCAACCTCATTCCGACGGTTGACTTGGCAGCGGACGCGACCACCGTGGCCATCGGCGAGACGGTTACGCTTACCGCCACCGGCGCTGATGCTGACGGTGACACGCTGGCTTTCAATTGGCTTGCTGCGGCTGGCACGTTGGGGACGCCCAACACCACCGGCAACACCTCCACGGTTACGTGGAGCGCTGACGCGGCAGGTGTGTACACTGTCTCCGTTTCCGTTTCAGACGGTAATGGCGGCGTGGACACTGATTCGGTTGCGATTACCGTTCCCGCGGCCGGCCCGGTGAACAACCCGCCGGTTATTACCGATCCCGGCGTCAGCTCCGATGTTGCCGCTCCCTATGAGACCCAGCTCATCATCTTCTCGGCCGCGGCTACGGACGAAGACGGCGACGAGCTCACCTACGCGTGGAGCGACGACACCGGCGGCAACAACTTCTTCGACGAGTCCGTTGGCGAGACCGGCGGTGCGCAGGTCTGGTGGAACTACGACACCGCTGGCACCTACACCGTCACCCTGACCGTCTCCGACGGCAACGGCGGCACCGACGAAGCGGCTTTTGATGTAACCCTCGTGGCTCTGCCCGCGTCCTTTGACTGGGTCGGCTACGCGGGCTGCTTTGACACCTGCCACGGCTCGTTCTCCGATGTGACTCAGGCCGGCTGGATGACTACGAGGCACGCGAATGCGTTCGCCAACAGCCTCAGCTCCGGCCACGGCTTCCGTAGTGAAGGCTGCTACGAGTGCCACGGCGTCGGCATTTTCCCGACCGGCACGGGCGGCTTCATTAGCGAGGACGTCACACCGCAGTTCGCCAACATCCAGTGCGAGAGCTGCCACGGTACCGGCGTCGGCCATCCGACTGGAGGACCGCTACCCAAGCCTTGGGACCCCGGCACGGGCTATGAGAAGGATGGCGATGGCAACTACGTCCTCGTTGACGGTGTTTACCAGTACGACGAGGCCTATGACGGCTCCAACGGCTATGGCTGCGGCCTCTGCCACGAGGGCAGCCGCCATGGCGTCTTTGAGAGCTACATGCAATCGGTGCACGGGACATTTGCTCTCTACGGGGACGATGGAGTGACGCCTAATCACGAGATCACGAACACTGGGTGCGTCAAGTGCCACAACGGCGCGTGGTATGTGGAGATTCAGGTCCACGGCGGCGACCCGCCGGCGGAGAATCTCACCGAACTCGATGAATCCGCGCACATCTCGTGCGCCGTCTGCCACGACCCGCACGATGCCCAGTATGAGGCTCAGCTCCGGGTCGACTCCGAAGCTGACGTGATTATCCCCTTCGGCGATACGCCAGTTAGCGGCGGCTTGGGCAACATCTGCATCACCTGCCACAACGGCCGGCGCACCGACACTGACCGCGACAACCACATCACCAACGGCAACAGCCACTTCGGTATGCACGAGAACAACCAGGCCACGCTGGTCTTTGGCATCGGGGGTTATGAGTTCCCCGGCTTTGAGTACGACAACGCCCACCCGCATACGACCTGGAACGATAACGCCTGCGTTACCTGCCACATGTATCGCCACGACTACATTGACGCGGAAAATCCGGCGGAATGGGGCCACACTTTCGAGCCCTCGTTCGAGCCCTGCCTCAGCTGCCACATCGGCACGGTGGAGGACATGGTCACCTACACTGAGGACTTCCAAGCCGAGATTCAGGCTTTGCTGGACGAGTTCTTCACGCTGTATCCGTTCAAGGACGGCGACACACTCCTGAACTCACCCGACGACGGTGTGGATGACGACGGTTACCGTGAGGCGCTGTGGAACTACGAGTTTGTTATGACCGACCACTCGCTCGGCGTGCACAATCCGCAGTACACCAAGCAGCTGCTTGAGAGTGCGATTGCCACTCTCGAGACTCTGGCAGGCGGCTAACCGATACAGTCAAGCTACTAGCCAATCCCGGGGAGGCTCCGTTTGCGGGGCCTCCCCGTCTGTTTAAGCGAAGTGGCCCTGCGCTGGCGTGAGAAGCCGCTAATGTCCGAAGGCTGATTCCCCTCGAACCGACACGCTGCCGGTAAGCTTCAGCTCCACCCGCCGCGCCACCGCGAAGACGACCGGTATCACGATTAGCACTAGCACCGTGGAACTGATAAGCCCGCCGACCAGCGGCATGGCGATGGGCCGCATGACCTCGCTGCCGGTTCCGGTCTCCCACATGATGGGAAGCAGCCCGAAGAGTGACGTTGCCACCGTCATCAGCTTGGGACGCAGCCGCATCGCCGAACCTTCGTAGGCCGCGCGCAGAATGTCCGCCGGTGTGACGGCGCCCGTTCCTTTCTCGGCTATCACCCGGTCCATTGCTTCATTCAGATAGACCATCATCAGCACGCCGGTGTTTACTGCTACGCCGAATAGCGCGATGAAACCAACCCATACAGCCACGCTAAGGTTGTATGTCGAGCTGGCGATGAGCAGCACTCCGCCGACCAGCGCAAACGGCACGGACAGCATCACAATCAGCGCGTCCGTCAGGCTGTTAAACGTGAGGTACAGCAGCACTAGTATCACCAGCAACACCAGCGGCATGATGAAGCGCAGTGTTGCTGCTGCGCGCACCTGGTTCGCCCACTGGCCGCTGATGCGGTAGTAATAACCCGGAGGGATCGTGAGATTATCCGCCAGCGCCTTGTCCAGCGCCTCCACCGTGGAGCCCAGATCCCGCCCGCGGATATTGACGAACACCAGCGACCGCAGCAGCCCGTTTTCGCTGCTGATCATCGGCGGGCCTTCTGTGTATTCGGCCTCCGCCACCATCCGCAGCGGCACTTCCCCGCGCGTGGGCGTCATCACCAGCGTGTCCATCACCGCTTCCAGGTCGCTGCGGTTCTCGCGGGCGTAGCGGATGCGGATGGGGTAGCGAGCCCGGCCCTCAACCGCGGTGGTTTGCTTCATTCCGCCGATGGCCGTGCGGATGACCGCCTGCACGTCCTCCAGGTTCAGCCCGTAGCGCGCGGCTTTCTCCCTGTTCACGGCGATATCAATGTACTGCCCGCCCAGTACACGCTCGGCGAACACATCCACGGCGCCAGGGATTCCCCGCGCGATGTGCTCCGCTTCCAGCGCCAACTGCGACAGCTCATCCAGATTGTCTCCGTATATCTTGATGCCGACATCCGTGCGCACCCCGGTAGCGAGCATCTGTATGCGGTTGATAATGGGCATAGTCCAGCCGTTAGTGACGCCCGGGATCTTCAACATCGCGTCCAGCTCACTGCGTATATCATCTATAGTCTTGCCGTGCGGCCAGGTCTTGGGATCGGTGAGCTGCACAAAGGTCTCAATCATGCTTACCGGAGCCGGATCGGTGGCGGTTTCCGCGCGGCCGACCTTTCCCAGCACGCGCTTCACCTGCGGATGGCTCATCATTATCTTGTCCTGCACCTGCATCACGCGCTTGGCCTCGGACACCGTGATGTTGGGCAGAGTGATGGGCATGAACAGCAGCTCGCCCTCGTTTAGATTGGGCATAAATTCCTTGCCCAATCCACGGTAGACCGGCCAGGTGAGAATCAGCACCGCGAGTGCCGCCATTATCACCAGCGGCCCGAACCTGAGCGCCCACTTAACCACTGGCTCGTACATCCAGTCAAAGAACCGGGTGACCGGATTCTGCCCGGTATCGGTGCCGGAACGGCCCAGCATGAAGGTCATCAGCACTGGTGTCAGTGTTACCGCCAGCACCGCCGAAACCAGCATCACCGCGCTCTTGGTGAATGCTAGCGGAATGAACAGCTTGCCCTCCTGCCCGTGCAGCAGGAACACCGGAATGAAGCTCAACAGGATGATGAGCGTGGTGAAGAACACCGGCTTGGCGACCTGCTTGCAGGCGTTGACAATTACGTCGTAAGCCTGTTGCCCGCTCAGCCGGCCGTAGCGCGCCACTGCAGCAGACAGGTGCCGTTGCGCGTTTTCCACCAGCACAATGCCGTCATCCACAATCACGCCGATGGCCACCGCAATCCCCATCAGGCTCATGATGTTGCTGGTGATGTGGAACGCGCGCATCAACAGGAATGCTCCTAGCACCGCGGTCGGTATCACCGTGACAATCACCATGCTGCTGCGGAAGTCCAGCAGGAACACGGCGATGACCAGCACCACGACGATGATTTCGTAGATGAGCGTGTGGCGCACCGTGCCGATGGCGCGGTTGATGAGCTCCGAACGGTCGTGCACTATCTCAATGCGCACTCCTTCCGGCAACCCGCGCTGCACTTGTTCAATCTTATCCTTTACGCGCTTAATCACCTGCGCCGCGTTGTCGCCGTAGCGCATCACAATGATGCCGCCGGCGACCTCGCCCTCGCCGTTCATCTCCAGCATTCCGCGCCGGATAGCCGTACCTTCTTGCACCGCCGCCACGTGCTTAACCAGCACCGGCACGCCGTTGCTGCCAGTGGTGATGACGATGTTCTCAATGTCGCGCACGCCCTTCAAGTAGCCTTCGCCGCGGATGAAGTACTCCACGTCGCTCTGCTCCAGCAGCCTCCCGCCCACCTCGTCGTTGGCGTTCTTCAGGGCCTGCGCTACCATGCCGGAGCTGATGCCGTACTCCCGCAGCTTCTCCGGGTGCAAGTCAACCTGGTATTCCTTGACAAAGCCGCCGATGCTGGCGCATTCCGCCACGCCGTCCACCGCGGCGAGCTGGTAGCGCACATACCAGTCCTGCAACGACCGCAGCTCCGCGAGGTTGTGTCCCTGGTCGCTCTTCAGCACATACCACAGCACATGCCCGACGCCCGTCCCTTCCGGGCCGAGCTGCGGCGCCACCCCTTCCGGTAGCAGGTCTACCGCGCTGCTCAACCGCTCCAGGACCCGGCTGCGGGCGAAGTAGATATCCACCTGGTCGTCAAAGATGACGTAGATAAAGCTCATCCCGTAGTGGCTCTGCCCTCGCACGTCCTTCACATGCGGCAGCCCCATCATCGCGGTTTCCAGCGGGTAGGTGACCTGGTCCTCCACCGTCGCCGGCGAACGGCCCATGTAGGGAGTGAAGATGATGACCTGGTTGTCGCTCAGGTCGGGGATGGCGTCCACCGGCGTGTTGACCATCGCGCTCCACCCCGCGGCGACGAGCACGATGAAGGCTACCAGGACGATGAGCCGGTTCTTCGTGCAGAACTCAACTACCGAGTTAATCACTCGTGCAGAGACCTCCGCCGTAAAGTGTGTTCGCCGACGCGCTCAAGGCGCATGCTCCTTGTCCGGCTCTTCGACCTTGCCGTCGTTCGCTTGATCGCCTGTGCGGCCGCTGCGCACCGACAGAAACTCAGCCTCGCTGTCCACCAGGAAAACTGCGCCTTGGACCACCAGCTGGTTCTCGCGCAGGCCAGATAACACTTCGTAATACTCGCGCTCCTCGCCCAGCACCCGCCCGATTTCCACCTCGCGCGGCTCGTACTGGTTTTCCACGTCTGGGCTCGGCACCCACACCCGCGCGCCCTTGCCGGTGACCAGCACGGCGTCGCGCGGCACCACCAGCGGCTGCTCCCGTTCTCGTTTGAGTATCTCGCCGTCAACGAACGATCCGGGCTTCAGCTTGCCGCCGGGGTTGGGGATGCTCGCCAGGGCAATGAGCGTGCGCTTAGACTCCTCCAGCACGGGCTTGAACTCAAAGATGCGCCCGGAGATTCCATCCGCCGGCAGCCCCGCACCGGTAATGCGCACCTCGTCTCCGATATTCACCCGCTCCTGGTCGGCCTCGTAGATGTGCAGCTCTGTCCACACCGGGTTGAGCTGCGCCGCCTGTAGTATCATCCCGCCTGCGGGTACGTACATTCCCTCATCGGCGTAAACCTCAAGTATCACGCCGCCGTACTTCGCGTAGACCGTGACCGTGTCGCGCGCCTTCCCGGTCTTGGCGACTTCGTCAATCTGGGCGTCGGTCAGCCCGAGGAGGCTCATCTTACGCGCAGTAGAAGCCGCCAGCTTCCGGCTGCTTTCCGCGAGTTCCGGGTAGCCCGCCGCCTCCATCTTCTCCACCGTCTTAAGCGCGACGAGGTACTCCTCCTGCGCCGCCACCAGGTCTTCGCTGTAAACCTCCAGCAGCGGCGCGCCTTTGGCAATGTGGTCGCCCACCGTGCGCGCCCGCAGCCGGTCAATCCGCCCGGCCACCCAGCTCGTCTCTGTGTGTGTTGCGTTATCGGGAATGACGATTTCACCGACTACCGTAATCCGCTCGGCACACTCAATCCGCTTCGCTTCTTCCAGCGCGACATTCGCCACCACCCGCTGCTGCGGCGGCAGGCTGACGGTGACCACGTCCGCGTCCACCGCCGCTTGCATCGCCTTGGCCTCCTCCAGCGAGACCTCAATCAGCTCCATCCCGCAGATGGGGCAGGTTCCCGGCTTGTCCGAGGTAATCCACGGGTGCATTGAGTCGATGAAGATGCGCCCCTGCTGGGACTCGCTTTCTGCGCGTATCCGTTCGTAGCCTGCGAGCAGCATGCGGTTCACCTGGCTCCGCTGCGCCACCACCGCAGCGCCCAGCAGTACGATGCATCCCAGCAAGAACACAATCACACCGGCATTAACTCTGACCATCGGTCACCTCCGGAGACCCGCCCGCAAACAGGCGCGATGACTAGCCGCAGCAGCCGCTGCTCTCCTGCTCCTGCGCGTCGCCATTGTGTTCGCACTCGCCGCCTTGCCCGCAGTCGCTTCCGTGCATATCGTCGGACCCGCCGTGCATTGAGTGCTCACCTTCCTCGTCGCCAATCTCTTTCATCACAAGCTTGTGAACTTCCTTGAATCCAAGCGCGCTACTCTCATGTTGCTGAGCGTACTTCTCCGCGTCCGCCTTCTGCGCAAAGCTCGCGAAGTACGGAGGCATTGACCCCTTGAGCGACTTCACCGGCACATACCACGCCTTCTCCAGCGCGGTGTAGCGCAGCTTCTTCCCGCCGAAGGTGGAAGTGTCCAGCACCTTCGCGCCGCTGTAAGTCCCTTCATCGTCGCCGGACATGGCAATGTGCATGTAGCAGCCGATGGACTGGAAGTGAACTTCCTGGGGCTTATTGCCCTTCTCCTGGTACATAGCGATAACCTCGGTGGGCGACTTGCTCGTGTCCATTGAGCAGTACGGGCAGCGTGTCGTCTCGCCCTTGCCCTTCTCTTCGGCAAAGACGGCGACCGTGATGAGCCAGGCCGCGGCCAGCACGGCGATGATAGTAAGCAAAGCAAGCAATCTCTTTCCCATAGTATCCTCCAGAATGGTCCAGGTTAGGCGTCCTATTGGATGACGCCGTTGTCCTTCAAGTATTGGTAAACGTAGTCCTTCATCTCCGCCGCAGTGGCGACGCGCCCGCCCAGGTTCCCCATCGCCTTCCGCGCGTCCTCTTCGGTGCGGAAAGCCGCCGCTCCCGGTGGCATCGCGCCGGACACCGGCCGCTCTAGGCCAATCAACCACACCGCGTCGCTGAATTCCAGCAGCAGTGGCTCGGCATTCTTGTACGTGTCGTAAGCGACTACGCGCTCACGCACTGGCGCTGCTTCGGTGTCCTTCTCGACGTACTCGTAGTAGCAGGCGAGGCTGTCAAACGCCAGCAGCTTGCCGTCGGTAAACTTCGCCTCCACGCGCTGCGCTGACCGCTGCGGATTCATCCCGCAGATGGGATCTTCCGTATTCGTGGCAAGCTCTGCTCCCGCCTTGGGAGTCTCCACCGGGGTTGTTGGCGCCGGAGTTGCAGCCGCGGGCTTCTCCGCCGGCACCGGCGGCGCTGGTGGCGGTTGCAGCAGTTTCCATCCCACAAACGCGATAACCGCCAGCGCCACCAGCGCAATCAGCACACTGGGAAACGCCGCGGTGCTCTTCTGCTTTTGTCCATTGGGTTCTTGGTGGTTTTCCATCATTCAGTCCTCCGCAGTAGCCCGAAAGTGAGGTAATCCAGCGTGGCCTCCGCCCGCGCTTCTTCCACATCCAGCAACATCAGCGCAGTCTCCGTATCAATGATGTCCATCGTCGTGCGCAGCAGGTCCGCCAGCGGCACCTTGCGCGTCTGGTAAGCTGCGAGCTGCGAATCAAACGTCAGCTTGAGCAATGGCAGTGTCAGCGCATCCAGCACCCGCCTGCGTTCGGGAATGGTGCGCAGCTTCGCCGCCTGCACCTGCACCTCGCTGCGGATATCTACCGTTAGCTCCTCGCGCATCAACGCTACCTGCTCTTCCTTAATGTAGGTCTCGCTAACCTTGGGATCGAGTTTCTTGTCGTTGTGCAACGGGAGCGGAATGCTGAATCCCAGCGAAAAGGTGTCCATGTTCTTGGGGTTGAACGTCCAAGCCGCTTCCACCGTGGGGTCGGGGCGGTAGTCCAGCTTGATTACTCTCCTTCCGGCCCGGACTAGCTCCAGCATCGTGTCGTATAGCGCGCTGTCCGGATGCAACGCCGCCGCCTCCGCCGCAACTCCGTCCCAGCTATCCGGCTCGGTGAACGCAAACTCCGGCACCGCCATCTCGCCGAACTCCGGCAGTTCCTCCAGCTTCACCCCCGCAGCCATCGCC
>Ga0307424_1001593_pt1 | contig 11833 bp, 8 predicted proteins | sample SalMarWE160320MG_FD_202157 | JGI IMG/M metagenome (GOLD analysis project Ga0307424, IMG submission 202157) | Salt marsh sediment microbial communities from the Plum Island Ecosystem LTER, Massachusetts, United States - WE1603-20 | ecosystem: Environmental > Aquatic > Marine > Intertidal zone >...
TGCCTGATAACCCATTTGCTCCACCTGCCGGTATCTGACATAGTCAAAGATAACCGCGGCGGAATCAATATAATCGGGGATCCCATTGGCGATCTTATCGGTAAGAGGCACAGCGTTTGGTCCACTTTCATCCCAATGCAGCATAAAATTGCCGGAAGGTGAGAGCAGCGACTTTTCTCTGACCGGCGCCGCCATTTTCAACTGGAGATAGCTTTGACGAAGTTCAGGGTTGATTTGTTCAGGAAAAGCGTGGATCATCATATCGTACCGCGTACCACATTTCCGATCGATCACCCCGGATGTATCGCCGAGTTGGGTTCGTATGAATGATTCGAGAGTGACTCTCAACTCTGTGGAGCGGGCACTTATCGTTCCGGCTGCCAGCAGTACCATCAAAACCATCTTCATCATTTATCCCTGAATGACAGTGTCAAAGGCACGCCGTCAAACCCATATTTTTCACGCAGGCGGTTTTCCAGAAAACGCTTATAATTCTCGGCTACCAGCGAGGGAAAATTGCAATAAAAAACGAATACTGGTGGATTTGTTTTTACCTGGGTAATATACTTTATCTTAATCTCCCTTCCTCTGGTTGCCGGTGGTGTGGTCTTGGCCAGGATTGGATTGAAATAGGCATTCAGATCGGCAGTGGCGATGCGTTTGTGTTTTTCATCATACACACATGTAGCAAGATCGAGGGCTTTAAATAAACGCTGCTTTTCTTTTACCGATGTGAAGATCAGGGGAATGTAGCGAAGTTCGCCAAATTTATCTTTTATCTCTGTTTTGATCCTGTCCATTGTGTGCTGATCTTTTTCAATCAGATCCCACTTATTAAAAACGCACACGATACCCTTTCGTTCCTTCGATGCCTCCAGAAGTACCTGAATATCCTGACGGGTTAACCCTTTCAGCGCATCTATCAGATAAATAACCACATCACAGCGCTGAATACTCCGGTAGGTGCGCAAATTGCTGTAAAACAGTATATTTTCCCTGATTTTGCTGCGCTTTTTTAATCCGGCTGTATCAATGATCAAATAGTCCCGCTTTTTAAAGCGGAATCTGGCATCGATGGCATCCCGGGTGGTACCGGGAATATCTGTAACGATCTGCCTCTCTTCATTCAGGAGTGTATTGACCAGTGATGATTTGCCCACATTTTCCTTACCAATCACTGCCAGTTTAATTGCATTATCCTCTTTCTCCACCAGTGGTATTTTTGATAATCGTTCAATCAAACGGTCTAAAAAATCTCCCGTCTTCCTTCCGATCATTGCTGAAACCGGCAGTGGTTCTCCGAGGCCAAGTTTATAAAATTGCCCGACTTCCGCTTCATCTTTTTCGGCATCTACTTTGTTCACGGCGAGCAGTACTTCGCTTTGTGAGCCCTTGAGAATCTTCGCCATCTGATCATCTGTAGTCGTGATACCTGTCCTTACATCGGCGAGCATAATGATCAGATCAGATTCTTCGATGGCAATCTGAATCTGTTCCCTGACTGCTTTATCGATCGTATCATGGGACTCAGGCAGATACCCGCCGGTATCTACCAGTAAAAAAGCCTGGCCGCACCAGTCTGCTTCGGCAAAATTACGGTCTCTTGTCACACCGGGTTTGTTGTCCACGATTGCCTGACGGCGTCCGATTAGTCGGTTGAACAGCGTTGATTTTCCGACATTCGGACGGCCGACAATAGTCACAATGGGCAGGCTCATGCAGATTCCTTTAGTTTTTCCAATACAGCGGGAAGCTCCGCCGGGGCGTTTTTATAAACAATCACCTCTGTATTTACCAGATCACGCAATTTTTCAACAGACCAGTCGTCCAGAAAAAGGTCGTCATGATTGAGTACCCGGGGTGGCAGGAGGACCAGATCTCCCAACTCCTTGTCTTTTAAATGATTAAAGATATCCTGGCCGACCAGCAGACCGGACACTTCTATATCATGTCCATAAAAATCATTCTTAACAGGCATCAGATTGATCGTCAAATTCCCAATCTGGTTCAACCGGCGGATAATATACTTTTCAAGCATATCGGCAGCCAGTGTGCCGGTTACCCATGAAATGGTCATTGGTTCGGATATTTTTTCGGGTAATTGATCACTGTCCCGGTCAAACTGGTCAATCATATCACGAAATTCGCCGACACCGTTCTCGATCTGATAAAACTCGTCATAATAAGCGGCCGGCGGCAAAGCGATATCCGCTTTGATAAAAAATTCATCGGACAGATAAACAAAGGAATTGGCGAGGTCTTCATATAATTTGCGGCGTAGCCGATCAGTATATAAAATCATTTCCCGCAGTTCTTCGGGGCGGTGCAAACGCAAAGAGAATAACTTCTCACGGTGACGCGTTAATCCTACAGGCACCACAGCGATTGACTTTACTCCCGGATAAAATTCCTTCAAATCTGAGACCGTGCGGTCAAAGATCTCCCCGTCATTGAATCCAGGACACAAGACGATCTGTGCATGCAGTTCGATGCCGCCATTTACAAGAAAAGAAATTTTCTCCATCAGGTGATCTTCTTTTTTCAGGCCTAGCAGCAGTTTTCGGGTTTTTTCTTCGGTGGCATGTACAGAAATATAAAGAGGGGATAATTTTTGAGCGACGATTCTTTCCAATTCCGACTGTTTTACAGTGGTCAGGGTGACATAATGGCCATATAGAAAAGAGAAGCGGAAGTCTTCATCCTTGAAATATAGCGCCCGTCGTAATCCACGTGGGTTCTGGTGAACAAAACAGAACACACAATTATTACCACAGGCTTTCATTTTCATCGATTCCAGTTCTATCCCGATATCTTCATGAAACTCTTTTTCTATGTCAAAGGTAACGATCTCCACATTTCGCTGGACACGTAATTCAAGATTTTCCTCGGCGCTGTAAAAACGAAAATCGATTTCGTCATTGACGGGATTATTATTTACACTTACTACCTGATCGCCAGCCTGTAAACCAAGCTGATCAGCGATGCTGTTTTTGTCTATCTGTAATATTTTTATCATAACTATTTAAAATTTAACACCTTACACATATTATTTCAAGCCTGGACGAAGGGAAACCGGGGAGAATAAAAAATACCCGGGATAGACGGCCATCGGCCGGTTTTTATCCCGGGTCATTTATGCGGTCAGTGAGGTTTTTTCTATCTGTCAACGTTGAATCTGTGCATCCCTTTCCTTATTCCAGCGTACCCAGTCCAGTTTTCCATCTGCTTCCATATTAAAATCGGACTTAGCATAGGAGCCATCCGGGCGTACAACAATCTGCTGCTGGGCTTTAATAATTTCGAACCACTTATCCATTGAAACCTGTTTGGGTCCGGCCACTTGTCGCGGTCCCTGAACCTGACGGGGTGGTCCCGGTGCCATTCCCATACCTTGCTGAACGCCAGCGGCTGAAGCAGGTCTGACATCTACCTGTCCGTCATAGACCAAGACCTGACTGGATGAATCGGCACCGGCATTCATCCGGTATATGGTTCCGCGAACGGCCACCACGGCGGCTGGAGATTTTAAGCGCCAGGAATCTTTGCCACGCACAAGTTTTTTAAGATTTGCCCATAATTTTCCAATTGACAATTTGGATTCTACTTCTTTCTGATCAGTGGTAATAATCGCTTTCTCCACCGTGTAGATCGACTGTTCATCAATGCGTACGATACTTCCGTCTTCGTATGTGATCTCGCAACGTGATTCTTTCTTGGTTTCAATCTTATCACCGTTTTGAACCGGCATATTAAATGTAGCTTTAAGAAATCTTGTTTCCCCCTTATTCAATACCAGTACATTTCCAAGCGGAAAACTAATTTTACCGACGGATGCCTGTTCCGGTACAAATGAAACGGAGAGTAACGCACACATAAATAAGATAGCGCTCTTCATCAGGAAATTTGTCATGGGATTATCCCTATTTTAATCGAACCAGATCACCGGCGGCAAATCCTGTGCCGCTCTTTACCAGAGCTTTTCCGGCTTTTCCTTCGCCAATATCAGCGGTGTACTGAATTTCTCCAATTTTAGATTCTTCTGATCCCAAAGAAATGCCGGTATCCGGGTCGATCAATGCTTCCCCTGCACGGTAAACGGCAAAAACCATGCCGGGTTGTACGCCACCTTTGGATCCCGGTTTCATGTAAATGGTGGCACCATCGGCTTTTATAATTTTGCCTTCCCAGGGCAGGCCCTGCATATCATCGGTAATGTACTCGACGCACTGGTTAATGGCAGTGCGTGCTGCGATACCCAACTGTGTATTATCCCAGGTGCTTGAATTATGAAAATCAATATCCTGGATACCCACATTGTCCAGACCGGTTGAGTTGTCTTCTCCCTCACCGGTTTTCGCCATTGTGATCTCACCGGTATTGGTATCCACAATCCGTAAATCAACTGCCACCCTTGCTGTCGTCGTCGACACACCCAGATTGAATCCGCCGAATCCGCCTCCTACTTTATTTTTTTTACTACCGAATTCAGTAACACTGCCGGTAATAATACGCTGCACACCGAGTAATTGTCCGACCTTGGCCGCGGATTGCGGTGTGACCAGCCCCGATTGACCGAGGCCCTGCTCTTTTAAAACCTCATCCAGTTCATTCCGTTCTATGACAATAAACTGATCACTTTCGACCAGACTTGTGACCAGCATATCGGCCACCCCGTTACCTATCTGATGACCGTATCCGGAACGATCTTCAAAGTTGATGACTGCAACTCTTTTTTTGAGGCCGGTCATATCCTGGGCAGCCGCCTGCATCCAAAAGGCAACGGCCAGAAAAAGGCCAACCAGAACAACATTTTTTTTCATTGTCAACCTCCAAATAATATTAATTCTGCCCCGGTTGAACGATATTTACCGAGATCCTGTTTGCTGTCAGACCTGTAACCTGTAATTTCATCCCTTCAATTTCCTTGGCATCGAGCTCCGCTGCCATCTGTTCTGCAGTTCCTTTAATGTCAACATCAAACAGGGCCGTACTGCCGGCAAAACTGCGCTGATTGACAGCCTGGATACCACGAATATAATACTTCAGGCTGTTTTTAAACGTATTCAACTGGCTGAAACTGGCAATGTTCGACACCTGTAATTGTACCTGTGCACTGGAATATACATCCTTTTGCCAGGCAGCTACAATTTTATCTTTTAATTCAATCGCCGCTTTCTGTGCGGCCTTCTGCAACGCCTGTGTACCGCCGGTAATTTCATCAATGTGCGCGGCACGGTCATATGCGGACGCCACGGCAATGATTGCGGCATCATCCGCGCGAATGGCACGCAGATTGAGATTGGCCTGGCATGATTTAAAACCGGCATTCCTTACCACATCCGGACCGCCGGAGGCTACCTTGGCTACCGCATTACCGGTTATGATTATTTCCGCTCCCAGCCGTGTCGCAATACTTGCCGCGGCGGCAGCATCTCCGCTAAGCGCTGCATTGACCACATCACTGGCAACTGTGACTTTTGCCTGGGTAGGATCGACAAAGGGAAAGCCGAAATTCATCATCTCGTTCATGATCGCCACCTCAGTGGTATTCATGTCGATACCAAATTGATGATAGTGCTCGCCAATATTTTTCTCATCAATGATAACCATGGTACGTGGTTTACCCTTTCGGCTGAGCAGGACACCAATCGCCTCCAGGTCCGATTTAAGGTCAGAGACTTTGACAACCGCTTTAATCGTCACTTCCACGGCGTTATCAAGTTGTTTTCGTGTTGAAATAATGTCGTATTTCTGTACATAGCCTTTGGTCTGTGTATAGATCTTGTCTTCGACAGTCATGTAGTTTTCAACAAGTACATCTGATTCAACCATCATGCCGACAACCTGTTCCACCGCATTACGGAGGGCGGCTGTCAGGGCGTCTTCCTGCGCTTTCACCTCGTCACCGGCCAAAATGGCACCAAGTCCTTTAGCCACCACTTCCCTGGAATCAGCGGTCATATCCAGGTTATTCTGCGCGAAAACCGGGATACTGAGCAGAAGCAGGACAACGATCAGTCTTTTTTTCATAGTGAATTCCTGTGAATGACTTCCCTAAAATTTTGCCTTTAAATTACGGATAATATTCAAAGCTTCCGCACCTGATACAGCATTCAGCGGACCGAAAGTACCATCTTCGAAACCGGGCATGATGCCCCGTGAAGAAACGAGCATAATGGCGTTGAATACGGGAGAGGTGTTAAGTACATCGGCAAAGGTTGATTTGCTGCCGAAGTATTCCGTTTCCAGGCCGGGATCATCGTAAGCCTTAACCATAAAATGCTGAATCAACATAGCATATTCGGCGCGGTTCACTTTTTTATCGGGCTGGAAACTTCCGTCCGGATATCTTTCAATAATGCCTGTATTGAGTGCTTCTTCTATAAACGAGCGCGCCCAGTAATTAGCCGGAACGTCAGTGGCCACCGGTGGCGACCCTGCCGGTTGGGCTTCCGGTTTGCCCATGATACCCCCGCTCGGTGCCTTAAAACCAATTGCATCCTGCCGTTTTGATTTTCGGAAGATCTTTTCCAGAGGTAATTCAGTAACAAAAAGCACAGCCACATCGGCCCTTGTAACTTCTTTCTGTTTGGCTATTTTTTTCAATTCCGGACTCTGCCCGGCCACAGCCGCCTGATATTCCGCCAGTTCCTTGATAGCGGCACTGGCTTTGACATTCGTATTATCAATTTCGAGGATCTGTTGGAAGGTTGTCTGGGCAGGGATGTATTGTCCCCATTCTTTATAAGCCACACCTTTATAGTAAAGGGCATCCATGCGCACTTCTTTTTTATCAAACTTTGATTTTGCGCCGTCAATATCATCAAGGGCATCATCAAATTCATCCACGGCATCCTCGTACTGGCCCTGGGCGGAGAACAAACGTCCTCTGGCAACAACAGCCGGTACCCAATCTCCATCCTCGCTTAGTGATTTACTTATATTGTCTTCTGCCGAGGTATAATTTTTCTCCTCGATATCAACAATGGCCAGACCCTCATAAGCCGGAGCGAAATTAGCTTTCAGACTGATCGCCTCGTTAAATTCACGGCGGGCATTCGCCAGATCATCTTTGTCCAGGTACTTTTTCCCCTGGGTATAATGGTATTCCGGTGTATCCAAAACAGACGCGGCTTCTCTTTCCTTGGGACCGCCGCAACCGATAAGGAGCAGAAATCCCACGGCAACATTCAGAATCATCAATTTCTTAAACATGGATCACCCTCCAAGATTTTATGATCTTTATTATTTTATTAATCATCCGTGTGCTTCCGTGTAGTTCCGTGGTAAAGTATTACTACAATTATCAATCCCTCACAGCGATTAGTCCAGGATGATCATCACTTTGCACTGTTCCATAAAATTCAGATTTTTTGCCGCTGCCAGAACGCGCTGGGCATCAGCATTGGAGATAACGACATCGGTTTTGTTCGCACCACTGGCTTTCACGGCTTTGACCATCATCGGATTATCCTTCACTCTTTCATCACTTCTTGCCCGGTTAAGATCTTTTTCATAACCCACGACACCGATCTGAACCGCATAATCCCGGCTCACATAACCGCTGCCATAGACTTCATTTCCCTGTTCGTCAACAATTTTTGGCGCCATTGCCGGGCGCAGCTTTAACCCGCGGCCATCAACAATCAGACCGGTGAACACACCACTCTGCTGCGGCAAAAAGGAAGGATCTATGGGAAAATTTTGACCGGGCATCATCGGACCACCGGCCTGCTGGGGAAGCAAGGCGTCAAACAACACGCCGCTCAAAGGGATCTCCACATCCACTTCAACATCGCCGGTGCTCATATAACGTGTATTGACCACCCGAAAATTGCGGACGATTCCGGATACCTGAGTGTTAATGATGTCACTTTCGATCATGGCATTTTCAACAGTCGTTTCAGAATTGATAGCCATTCCTTTTACGGTTTCCAAAAGATTACGCAAAGCCACCCGTTTAGCGGCTTCAATGGCACCTGCTCTTTGCGCTGCCAGCGGCATCTTGGGATTGGGTGCCCCAATACCTGTTGAGACGATCAGCTGATCCTGCCAGTTAATCGCTCCGGCGTTGGCCACCTGCTGATAAACCTGTGCGTTTAAACAAAGAGTAAAAGCAAAGGTCAGGCTAAGAATAATGGTAAAAAATTTCATACCGGCCTCCATGTGTTATAGGCTATGCTAGATTGATGCAATTTTGTGTTTAATTAAATAAGGGATGGCGAAATATTCTGTGATTGTCATCACCTGAATTGATCTTTTTCTCCGGAATGTGATCTGTGTCGCTAAATCCTGTTGATGGTGAATAATTTGTGAGCGGGAGACGGGAATTGAACCCGCGACGTTCAGCTTGGGAAGCTGACATTCTACCTCTGAATTACTCCCGCTTTTATGAATCTCGAAAATATAGACGTGGTATGGATTAATGTCAAGCAAAAAAGATTATTCAGTCTTTTCCAGACTGGCAATCGCTTTTTTGGCACGCTGGTTATAATGATGATAGGGATTGAGTTGCAGGCTTTTCCGGAAGCTTTTCAGGGCCATATCCGGATCATTTTTGTAATTGGCATAGATCTGACCGAGAATATAATGCAGGATGGGCTGCTCGTCATGGCGCATTACCGATTCATGATAATAATCGAATGCGCGGTCAAAATCGTTTTTCTTGGTATAGATGTCTCCCAGTCTGCGTAGCGCCTGATAATCCTGCTGATCATAAAAAGCGGTATATCGGAAAAATTCTATTGCTTCGGCTTCTCTTCCCAGTTGCAGAAGATATTCTGCAAGTGCATAACTTGCACGCGTATTATGATGATTGACAGCAATCGCTTTTTTAAAAGCAGTAACAGCCATATCCGTCATGCGGGCTCTGGCCAGATTTCCCGCATTCTGTTCAAGTAAATAAGAGACGAGCAGTGTATCCACATCTCTGAGCGCCGCTAAAGAATAAGAGGTATCCGCCTGAGTGTACCGGCCGTAGTATTCCTGTATGCGGCCCTTAAGCAATATACTGCGTGTATTAAAATAGGTTTTCAACAGTGAATCAGAGGCTGCCGTGAGACGGGTCGCTTTACTGATCGGCATTCTGAGGTTTCTCAATAAATTAAGATTGACGACACTTTTGCCTGGCAGCCAGCGGTGCCGTGGGGATTGAAATTCAATGACAGGATGGTCGCGGCTGTTAATCTCGGCATTTGTTATCTGTTCCTGAAGAAGCGAACCGCTGCTGACAAAATAACTCATAAAGGAATAGGGATCCTTTCCGCCGGGAAATTCATCGCTGAAAGGCAAATGGTGAAGATTTTCTGCAATCTTTCTGATATCCCAGGCCAGCGTTCCGCTGCCCCCGATGAGCATCAGTTTTTGATGGATTGTCTGTTCCTGCCCCAAAAAAATCTGCATATCCGGGAATACCCGGTAAAAAGTAGCCAGTATTACTTTCAGATCAGACGGTGCCAGCTGGTCAAGAAGGATCCACTGGATAAACAAGCCATCTTCTTTTAATCCACCTTTACAGATCTGATAAAAATCACTGGAATAAAGGTCACCGGCACCTGCATCGTCGGGATGGACAATATCACAAAGGATCAGGTTAAATTTGTTCCGGGTAAGATTCAGGTAGTTTATGCCATCCGCCTCGACAAATGAAACTTTGTCAGTATGATGCAGAACAGCACCGTTTATTTTTTCAAATTTATCCGCCGCTTCGACCAGAGAACCTATCAGATCAACGCAGGTAACATGCTCTACCGGTCCTTCGGTAAGGGCATTGAGCGTTACGCCGGTTCCCAGCCCGATCACCAGTACAGAATCCGGTTTGGACTGAAAGACCAGCGGTACCTGACCTGTCCATCGCTCTGTTTGGGTTACACGTGTGCCACCCTGCTGTTTTTCATTGATATAAAGTGAGCGTTCACCCTGTTCATCCTGTAATACTTTCACCTCTGCGCTGATATCTTCCTTGCTGTAAATCACTTTCATACCGGCCTGCAAAGGGCGAAAACTTTCCGTTCGTTCAGCGACAACGAACAGGCTGAGCAGAAAAATTATCAGCATAAACAGGTGTTCCAGTCCTAAGCGACGGGCCGGCACATACTTGATGATCAGGATAACGACCAGAATAAAACTGAACGTACTTACAACCAGGATAGATTTGACCACACCGAGGAGAGGTATAAGTAAAAAACCTGCGGTTAGTGAGCCAAAAATAGCACCGAGCGTATTATATGCGTAAACACGGCCGATATCTGTGCCGACACGGGCTTCTGATCTTGTGCAGATAGTGCAGACAAGGGGAAAAGCGGCACCCATTAAAAAAGTGGGAAGGATAAGGACAGCAAAGGACACCGCAAAATTCAGCAGTAATTCTATTTCCCAGGAAATAGCCCCGGTCATCACACGCTGAATGTAAAATTGTTGTGGAAGATAACGCAGCAAGGGCAATGAAATCAAAGCGGTGACGGCAATTCCAAATTCAATCCTGTAAAAATAGGTGAGCGGATCTGTCACCGATTTTTTTCGTGAAAACAACCAGCTGCCTGTTGTCAATCCGACCAGAAAGGTAACCAGCACCGTGGAAAAACTATAGGTGGATGAGAGAAAGACGATGGTCAGTTCACGTGTCCATAATACTTCCAGGGCAAGGGAGACAAATCCGGCCAGGGCATAAATAATAAGTACAAAAGCAAAGGGATGATCCGCTTCCCGGGGACTGACCTGCGGGGCTTGATTTTCTTGCGGTTTATCCAGGTTCCAGGCAGTTATGCCGAGTACCAAATTAATGGCTACCATCAAATAAGTAGTAACAGCGATACCGAACCATTCCAGGAGGAGGAAACCGGTAAGCAGTGCGCCGGTCACCGCACCGGCTGTATTAAAAGCATAGAGTAAACCGCTGCCCTCCCTGATTTTTCCTGCTTCACGGATAAAATACTTAGAAATTACAGGGAAGGTACCACCGATCAAAGAGGTTGGTACAATCAAAAGGAGAAAGGCATAGAACAGACGGCTCACAGAAAAAGTAGAAAAACCCAGATCAAAATAATTAAAAAGGGCATTGTAAACACTGTCAAGCGGTGAAAATAAGGACAAAAAAATCAGGGCATAGAGTCCAATTCCGAACTCCAGCTTCGCATACAGCCGCAACGGGGAGGCCGTTTTGTCTGCTTTTTTTCCAAAAAAGTAACTTCCCAGGGCCAGGCCGGCCATAAATGTAGCCACCACTGTACTGATCGCATAGATGGTATGGCCGAAAATCTGAGCCAAAAGTTTACCCCAGATCACCTGATAAGCCAGGCCGGCGATACCGGAAAAATAGAAAATCACCAGGATACTATGGTAAACAAAAGAAGAATTTTTTTTATCTGCCATCGCTCTGTTGATACGTTTTGATCATGCCCATTGTTCCAGAATCGTCATCCTGAACGAATTTCAGGATCTCAGTGATCACAAGCTTGGATGCCGAAATCCCGAACAAAGTTCGGGAGCATGACGAAAACGAATTAACCCGAACCCTGCTCTGTTGAAGAATAGCCTTGTTCCAGAAACGTCATCCTGAACCTTGGCCTGTTGAAGAACAGGCTTGTTTCAGGAATGTCATCCTGAACTTGTTTCAGGATCTCAGTGACTGCAAGCTTAGATGTAGGAAATTTAAATAAATTATTGTTTTTTTACAAATTGAGTCATATTGTGTAATCTGCTACTTTTTATTTGCCACTGAGTCACAGAGGGACAGAGATTAATTTAAATTATTTTTTTGTCTTCTTAGTGTCTTGTTGTCCTGCCGGTAGGAATAAATACTTCTTTTTTATCAATCCTCCAAAAAAAAAAGGCC
>Ga0307424_1001594_pt1 | contig 11812 bp, 10 predicted proteins | sample SalMarWE160320MG_FD_202157 | JGI IMG/M metagenome (GOLD analysis project Ga0307424, IMG submission 202157) | Salt marsh sediment microbial communities from the Plum Island Ecosystem LTER, Massachusetts, United States - WE1603-20 | ecosystem: Environmental > Aquatic > Marine > Intertidal zone >...
GTGGGCTCGGCAGCATGAACGGATATAAGGCGGGTTCCTTGCGAAAAAAGCGCAAGGTCGCCAACCCAGAAGCCCGTACTGGCCCGGTGTAGTGTGTAATCCTCGCCGTCGGCCCTGGGGATCGAGATATTCAACGATCCGGAGATCAGCCCGAACATGCCGTTCGGCGGGTCGCCGAACAGATAGATCCGGTCGTCTTTTTCGAAGCTGCGGAGCTTAGCGATCGCGCCCAGGCGGGCTCGCGTTTGCGGCGAACGCTGCGCGAACCACCCCCGCGACGCGAGGAGTTTCAGGGCACGGTCCAAATCCATCACTGGCGCATCCATGGGCCAAATCCGGTCAATTGAGCGATTCTGCCGAGCGGTTGAAATATAGCATGACAAGTTGTCGCAGAGGAGAAAGCGGTCTCTGAGAACGGAAAACGATGCTTTCGCAGGCCATTCCGGGTGGAGCGGCCCAAGCAAGTAGAGGAGGAGCATCCAATGGAATGGCGGAAAACAGGGCTGGTACGCGCCGGCCTTGCATCACTGGCTGCATTGCTTCTTCTGGCTGGGGCCGGGCCAGCCTTGGCGCAGGACGCCAAAACGAAAACCAATAAACCCAACTTCGTCATCATCTGGGGCGACGACATCGGGCAGTCCGACATCAGCGCCTATTCGCATGGCCTGATGGGCTTCCAGACGCCCAACATCGATCGCATTGCCAAAGAGGGTGTGATGCTCACCGACTATTACGGTGAGCAGAGCTGCACCGCCGGCCGCTCGTCCTTCATTACCGGCCAGTCGGGCTTGCGTACCGGCCTGACCAAGGTCGGCTTGCCCGGCGCGACCTTGGGCTTGCGGAAAGAAGACCCGACCATTGCCGAGCTGCTCAAGCCGCTCGGCTATGCCACGGGACAATTCGGCAAGAACCATCTCGGCGACCGCAACGAGTTTCTACCGACCGTTCACGGCTTCGACGAGTTCTACGGCAACCTTTACCACCTGAACGCCGAAGAAGAGCCCGAGCTGCCGGACTATCCGAAAGATCCCGCGTTCAAAGCGAAATACGGCCCGCGCGGCGTTCTCGACTGCAAGGCTAGCGATGTGGACGACCCAACCGTCGATCCGCGCTTCGGCAAGGTCGGCAAGCAGGTCTGCACCGACACCGGCCCGCTGACGGCAAAGCGGATGGAGACCATCGACGATGATATCGCCAATCGCGCCGTTGACTTCATCACGCGGGAGGCCGACGCCGGCAAGCCGTTCTTCGTCTGGGTGAACTTCACGCACATGCATTTCCGCACGCACACCAAGCCGGAGAGCCTCGGTCAGTCGGGACGCTGGCAGAGCCCCTACCACGACACCATGATCGATCACGACAAGAATGTCGGCGAAATCCTCGATGCGCTGGACAAGCTCGGCATCGCCGACAACACCTTCGTCATGTACTCGACCGACAACGGCCCGCACATGAACTCGTGGCCTGACGCCGCGATGACGCCGTTCCGCAACGAAAAGAACACGAACTGGGAAGGCGCCTATCGCGTGCCGGCGATGTTCCGCTGGCCTGGCAAGATCAAGCCCGACCAGGTCTCCAACGGGATCGTTTCCCATCTCGACATGCTGCCGACGATCCTTGCCATCGCCGGCGATCCCGACGTCAAGGACAAGCTGCTCAAGGGCGATACTCTCGGCGACATGACCTACAAGGTCCATCTCGATGGCGACAATCTCGTCCCCTACCTCACGGGGGAGGCGGACAACAGCCCGCGCGAGTCGTTCTTCTACGTCAATGACGATCAGCAATTGACCGCCTTGCGCTACGACAACTGGAAGCTCGTGTTCCTGGAGCAGCGCGCGCCCGGCACGCTGCTCGTCTGGGCCAACCCGTTCACCAGCTTACGGGTGCCGAAGATCTTCAATCTCAGGACGGACCCCTATGAGCGGGCGGACATCACCTCCAACACCTATTACGACTGGCTGTTGGACCATGCGTTCTTGCTGGTCCCCGCCCAGGACTATGTGGGCACGTTTCTCGCGACAATGAAGGAGTATCCGCCACGCCAGAAGGCGGCGAGTTTCAACCTCGATGACGTCATGCGGACGATGACGGAATCCGGGGCAAAGTAATTGGTTCCACGTTTCGGTCAGGACGGCGAAGAGTCCTGTACGGATTGGGAGGAGGCGTCATGTACCGGTTGCACGTCGGTGCCTTGGTGGGCGTGCTCACGCTCGCCACGGCGGGCTTTTGTTCGGCTCAAGCGCAAGACTCGGGCAACCTGGCTCAGCAAGCGCAGAACCCGATCGCCAATCTGATCTCGGTCCCCTTTCAGAACAACACGAACTTCAATGTGGGGCGCCTCGACAACGACCAGAACATCCTCAACATCCAGCCCGTCATCCCCTTCAAGCTGAACGAGGACTGGAACCTCGTCACGCGCTGGATCCTGCCGGTCGTGTATCAGCCGCCGCTGTTTCAGGGCGACGACACCGATTTCGGCCTCGGCGATTTCAATCCGAGCTTCTTCTTCGTCAACCAGATCAACCCGAAGCTCATGATCGGCGCCGGCCCGACCTTCCTCTTGCCCACGAGCACCGACCGGCGCCTCGGGCCTGACAAATGGGGCGCAGGCCCGACCGCTGCGATCGTGTGGACGCCGGGGAAATGGGTGGTCGGCGCCCTCGTCAACAACATCTGGTCGTTCGCGGGCGACTCCAGTGAGCCGGACGTGAACCAGTTCCTGCTCCAGTACTTCGTCAACTACAACCTGGCGCACGGCTGGTATCTCACCTCCGCCCCCATCATCACCGCCGACTGGACCCAAGACCCCGACAACCAGTGGGTTCTGCCGGTTGGCGGCGGCGTGGGCCGCGTCTTCAACGTCGGATCGCAGCCCGTGAACATGTCCCTTCAGGCCTACGACAACGTCATCACGCCTGACGGCGGACCGGACTGGCAGCTGCGCTTCCAGGTGCAGCTCCTGTTCCCCACCGGGGGCTGACCGCGGGCACGATGCAAAGCCAACGAAGGTGACCACGATCAGTGAAAATCTCAGAATGCTTGCTCGAGGCCTTGCTGCCACGTTGGGGGTTGTCTGTGCGCTCGCCGTTTCGCCCGCCTTGGCGCAGACCGACCCGCTGGCCTCCTGGAACGACGGTCCCGCCAAGCAGGCGATCGTCGGCTTCGTCGAAAGGGTCACGGACAAGGAGGGCAAGGACTACGTCGCGCCCGGGGATCGCATCGCCACCTTCGACAATGACGGCACGCTGTGGGTCGAGCAGCCGATATATGTGCAGCTCGCCTTCGCGCTCGATCGGGTGAAGGCGCTGGCGCCCGAGCACCCCGAATGGAAGGACAAGCAGCCCTTCAAAGCCGTCCTCGAGGGCGACATGAAGACGGTTGCCGCGTCTGGCGAGAAAGGAGTCGCCGAACTTGTGATGGCGACCCACGCCGGCATGACCCCGGCGGAATTCCAAAAGATCGTGAGCGACTGGCTTGCCACCGCCAAAGATAAGCGCTTCAAGCGCGGCTACACGAAGCTCGTCTATCAGCCCATGCTCGAGCTCTTGTCCTATCTGCGCGACAACGGATTCACCACCTATATCGTCTCGGGCGGCGGCATCGAGTTCGTGCGCAACTTCTCCGAGCCTGTTTACGGCATTCCGCCGGCCCAAGTCGTCGGCTCGAGCATCAAGACGAAGTACGAGGTCGTGGACGGCAAGCCGACGCTCATCCGTCTGCCGGAGATGAACTTCGTCAACGACAAGACTGGCAAGCCCATCGGCATCAATCAGCATATCGGCCAGCGCCCGATCGCGGCCTTCGGCAACTCCGACGGCGACTATCAGATGCTGGACTGGATCACGTCGGGCGAGGGGCCGCGCTTCGGCCTCATCGTTCATCACACCGATGCGGAACGCGAATACGCCTATGACCGGGACTCCAAGGTCGGACGCCTCGACAAGGCGCTGACCGACGCGCCTCAAAAGGGCTGGGTCGTGGTCGACATGAAGAACGACTGGAAGCAGGTTTTCCCGCCGGAGGAATAACGAGACCACCAGCGGGTTTGATTTGGACCTAATTGAGAAGGAGGAGGTAACACAATGAGTTTGTTCAAACGTGGCAGCGCGATTTTTGTCGCTGCGTTTCTCGCCTGCGGTGGCGTCGCCCACGCGCAAGGTACGGACGCGCAGAGCGACGCAAAGGCCAAGAGGCCGAACATCCTGCTGATCGTCTCCGATGACACCGGCTGGGGTGACCTTGGCCCCTATCTCGGTGGCGAGGCGCGGGGCATGCAGACCCCGAATTTTGACCGGCTCGCCGGAGAAGGCATGTTCTTCACCAATTTCTACGGCCAGCCGAGCTGCACGCCGGGCCGTGCCGCGATGCAGACCGGGCGCATCCCCAACCGTAGCGGCATGACCACCGTGGCCTTCCAGGGCCAGGGTGGCGGGCTTCCGCATGCGGAATGGACGCTCGGCTCGGTGCTCGAGAAGGCCGGCTATGCCACCTATTTCACCGGCAAATGGCATCTCGGCGAGGCCGACTACGCGCTGCCGAACGCGCAAGGCTATCAAAAGATGAAGTATGCCTTCCTCTACCACCTCAACGCCTACACCTACGGCGACCCGAAATGGTTCCCGAACATGAGCCCCGAACTGCGCGCGATGTTCCAGAAAGTGACTAAGGGCGCACTGTCCGGCAACGAGGGTGAGCCGGCAAAACAAGACTGGAAGGTCAACGGCGAGTATGTGAACACCCCTGAGAAGGGCGTCGTCGGCATTCCCTATCTCGACGAATATGTCGAGAAGGCCGCGATGGAGTTCCTCGACGAGGCGGCGAAGTCCGACAAGCCGTTCTTCATCAACGTCAACTTCATGAAGAACCACCAGCCGAACATGCCCGCGCCGGAGTTCGAGCACAAATCCATCTCGAAATCCAAATATGCGGATTCCGTCGTCGAGCTGGACAGCCGAGTCGGTGATCTCTTGAAGAAGCTCGACGATCTGGGCCTGGCCGACAATACGATCGTCTTCTACACCGTCGACAATGGCGCCTGGCAGGATGTCTATCCTGATGCCGGCTACACGCCGTTCCGGAGCACGAAAGGCACCGATCGCGAAGGCGGTAGCCGCGTGCCCGCGATGGTGCGCTGGCCCGGCAAGGTCAAGCCCGGCTCCAGGAGTGACGATATCCTCGGCGGCCTGGACCTGATGGCGACCTTCGCCTCGGTTGCCGGCGTCGACTTGCCGACAAAGGACCGGGACGGCCAGCCGATCATCTTCGACAGCTACGACATGACGCCGGTTTGGGAGGGCACCGGGAAATCGAAGCGCAACTGGTGGTTCTACTTCACCGAGGACGAGCTGTCGCCCGGCGCCGTCCGCGTCAACCAGTTCAAGTACGTGTTCAATCTCCGCGGCGACGATGGCGCGGACACCGGCGGCCTTGCCGTGGATACGAACCTTGGCTGGAAAGGCGCGAGCAAATATGTCGCCACGGTGCCCCAGGTGTTCGACCTCTTGGCGGACCCGCAGGAGCGCTACGACATCTTCATGACCACCTTCACGGAGAGCACCTGGGCGGTGGTTCCCGCCAACGAGTCGGTGGCGAAACTGATGAAGAGCTACGTGAAGTACCCGCCACGCAAGCTCCAGAGCGAGACCTATACCGGTCCAATCACTATCTCGAGGTACCAGCGCTTCGAGAGCATCCGAAAGGAACTGGAGAAGCAAGGCTTCAGCATCGGATTGCCCACGGGCAACTAGACCACATGGAGGCGGCCCCGCGATGGGCCGCCTCCTTTCTTCGCGTTGAAAATCCCGACGCTCTCACCCAAGGGGAGGAAACCTATGAAGCGGTGGAGTCATCTTTTGTGTTGCTGCGCGATCGCCGTCTTGGCGGCCGGAGCAACGGCGTCCTACGTGCAGGCACAGTCCGCGAGCGGCCGTGCGTTGTTGATCTATAAGGAAGGCGTGACGCCGGAACAGGAAAGCAAGGACCGGGCGGCCTGTAACGAATGGGCCATCGAGCAAAGTGGCTTCGACCCGTCAGCCATCTACACGGCACAGCAAGCCGGCGTAAGAACCAAGACGATCTTTGAAGTCGTTGGGAAGCTGGACGCCGCTTCCGGCGGCACAGATCCGCGTTGGGGGGGCGGCGCGTTCGGGAGTGCGACCACGTCCGCTGACAAGAAACGCCTCGCCGAACTCTATGACAGCTACCTCCAGGCCGGGGCGCTTTGCCTTGAGGGCCATGGTTACGTCGTTGCGAGATAGGAGCCAAACCATGCGATCTGTGATTTCCAAAGCGGGCCTTGGGCTCCTCTGCCTGTTCGCCACGTCGGCGTCCGTTTGGGCGGCTAAAGGCGCCTATACGTGCGCCTTCACCGATATTTTCGAGTGTGTCGATGTGGTGGGCTGCAAGCGCGTCACCAACGACTATGTCAATCTCCCGCCCGTGCTCAAGATCGACTTCGACAAGAAAGTCATGACGTCGGACGACCTGCAGAAAGACCCTGCAAACATCGACATAAAAGACATGGTGGAGACGGGCGATATCGTTCTGTTGCACGGCATTGGCCAGAACAAGGTTTCGCCTCGGTCTTTCAGTGCGGCCATCTCCACGAAGACCGGCAAGTTGCACGCGGGCATTACGACCGGGGACGCGACGCTCGCCTTGGTCGGTGACTGTGTGGACGGTCTCTAAGAGGTGCGCTGAATTGCCGTCAGTTACCGGCTCATTCTGCGAACGCGAGAAGTATCTGGCGGGCACGCGACCGGCTTGCCCGCCAGATCGGAAAATCAACCGGCGCGTTGCAGTCCGATCATCTCAGCGAGGGGCATCCGCGGTCGCGCTGGGCGAGGCTGCTTGTGCTGCGGGTCAGGCGCTTGGGGCTGCGGCTGCGTTTTGGGCACGGCCGGCGCGCCGCCACACCGACGTTGCTCGGCGCCCAGGAGCGTGGTCACGGCGTCGAGGTCGGCCTTCAGAAGCTTGAGTCTGTTGTCGTGCTCCTGCTTGATCTGGTCTTTGTGTTTTTCGAATTGAGCCTGTGCGGCCTCCATCTGCTCCCTCAGAAAATTGGCCCGGTCTTGCAGGTCGTCACGGATGTCACGCATCGACTGTCCCCCATTGTTGGATTTCGTGCTGCCTAAACGACCAAGCCAAGCAATGGGTTCCGACAGATCTGAATCATATCGGCGGTGTGGCGCCATCACTCGCCGCAGCCATTTTCAGGTGTGGACTTGGGCGCGCCTTCGCGCTTCCCTGCGACCCCCGCTAGAAGCCTGAGCAAGGACGAACGTGACCCGCCGCCGCCGCAAATCGTCGTCGAAGCCCGGCCAGGCAAAGCCCGCCGCCGCCGCGAAGCCTGCCGTGGCGCCGGCGGCCGAGGACAAGACCGCGCCATCCTCCCGCACGCGTTCACGCGGGCTATGGATCGCGGCTGGGCTCGCGGCGGTTGTCGTCGTCGCGGCCGGATTGGGGCTGGAACACTTCGCCCCCGGACCCGCCAAGACCGCGGATCCTTCCACCGGGAACGAGACGCTTGCTTTCGTCGGAAGCGAGACCTGCATCTCTTGCCATCAGGAGGAAGGCAAGCTCTGGCATGGCTCGCAGCACGCCCATGCCATGGCGCATGCGACCGCGGACACCGTGCTTGGCGATTTCGACGGTGCGACGTTCGACTATTACGGGGTCACGTCGCGCTTCTTCAAAAAAGACGGCAAGTTCTTCGTCGAGACCGACGGTCCCGACGGCAAGCTCGACACGTTCGAGGTGAAGTACACGTTCGGGCTCGACCCTTTGCAGCAATATCTCGTCGAGTTCCCCGACGGGCGCATCCAGGCGCTGTCGCTTGCCTGGGACACAAGGCCGAAGGATCAGGGGGGGCAGCGCTGGTTCCATCTCTATCCCGACGAGGACATCACGCATAACGACCCGCTGCACTGGACCAAGCTGAACCAGAATTGGAACTTCATGTGCGCCGAATGCCACTCGACCGGCATCGCCAAGAACTACGACGCAGCCAAGAATACCTTCGCCACCACCTGGAAGGAGATCAGCATCGGCTGCGAGGCGTGCCACGGCCAAGGTTCGGCCCATGTGGCCTGGGCCAAGAGTGGCGCCTCCGCAGGCCATAAGGACAAGCTGATGGGGCTTCTCGCCCGCTTCGACGAGCGGACCGGTGTCAGCTGGAGCCGTGACCCGAAGACGGACCAACCCCAGCGCAGTGCCGCACCGGAGTTCTTGCGCAAAGAGGTCGAAATGTGCGGGCGCTGTCATGCGCGGCGCGGCGAGATCTCGGAAGATTGGGTGCCGGGACGGCCGCTGTCCGACACCCATGTCGTATCGCTGCTCGCCCACGGTCTCTATCAACCAGACGGGCAGATGCTGGATGAGGTCTACAATTACGGCTCGTTCAAGCAGAGCAAGATGTTCGCGAAGGGCGTCACCTGCAGCGACTGCCACGATCCGCACAGCGCCAAGCTGCGGCTTCCCGTCGACCAAGTCTGCATGCAGTGCCATGCCCCGCGCTATGCGCAAGCCTCTCACACCCATCATGAGGGTGTGACGCCGGCCCCGACCTGCGTGTCCTGCCACATGCCGGTGCGGACCTATATGCAAGTCGATCCGCGCCACGATCATTCCTTCCGCGTGCCGCGCCCGGATCTTTCCGTTTCGCTCGGCGTCAACAATGCCTGCAACGATTGCCACAAGGACAAGTCGGCCGATTGGGCGAACGCCGCCATCACCAAATGGTTCGGCCCCGAGCGGGAAGGCTTTCAGACTTACGGGCCCGCGTTCCATGCCGCGTGGCAGGGGGAGCCGAGCGCGGAAAAGCTGCTCTCTGCCGTGGCCGCGGATCCCGATACGCCCAGCTTTGTCCGGGCGAGCGCGCTCGAGGAGCTGACCGCCTATCCGTCGCCTCAGACGGCCGCTCTGGTGAAGAAGGGGCTTGCCGATCCCGATCCTCTGGTGCGCATCGCTGCGCTCGATCATCTCGACACGGGGTCGCCGGCACAGCTTTGGCCGCTCGTCGCGCCGCTTCTCGACGATCCGGTGCGCGGCGTGCGCATCAAGGCTGGGTTCTTGCTCGGCGGATATGAGAGCCCTGATCTCTCGCCCAGCCAGCGCGAGAGCCTCGCCGCTGCCGAGAAGGAGTTCGTCGCTGCTCAAGAGCTCAATGCCGATCGCCCCGAGGCACGGAGCCTGCTCGCGCGCTACGATGCGCGCAAAGGCGATGCGGCAGCGGCAGAGCGGGAATACCGGGCGGCGCTCCGCTTGAGTCCGTATTTCATCCCGGCGGCCGTCAACTTGGCCGACCTCTACCGGCAGCTCGGCCGCGATCAAGATGGCGTAGCTGTACTGCGCGAGGCGATCAAAGCCTCGCCGAAAGACGGCGGGCTCCATCACGCACTTGGCCTCGCGCTCGTGCGGCTCAAGCATCAAGACGAGGCCATCGATGAGCTACGCCTTGCGGCCAAGCTCGAGCCGGACCGCGCCCGCTACGCTTATGTCTATGCCGTCGGGCTTGAGTCCCTCGGGCGCCGGGCCGACGCCGTCGCGGTGCTGAAAGACAATCTCAAGCGCCACCCGCATGACCGCGAGACGCTGCTTGCGCTCATCAATTTCGCCCGCGCCGACGGCGATGCCGCTGCGGCCCTTGGCTATGCGCAGCAGCTTGCCGAGGTCGAGCCGAACAGTCAGAGCTTGAACAAGCTCATCCAGTCGCTGCGAGACCAAGTCTCGGCGCAAGGAAGCGAGTAGGAAAGCGCTGAGGCCTAACGGAAGAAGGGGCTGGTCGCGTAAGCCGGGGTCGGCTGGGACATTCCCGGCGCGGGAATCGAGATGGAGTTCCCGTAGTCCGAAACATGACCGCTAATACCGGTGCCACCATTGCTATACGGCATCGCCAGCGAGCTGCCCTCGAAGTGGGGGAGCGCGTAGACTGGGTTCAGGCTTTCGAATTTGGCCACATCGTCTGGATCACTCGGGCCTCCGCCTTCGATCTCAAACGCATACGCACTCGCCGGCAGCAGTACCACTGCCGCGGCGGCGCAAAGCACCATGACGAGCCGTTTCATCGATTCCCTCTAAGCCGTTCTTCTCAGCCTAAGTGATTCTAGCGCCGAACAGCCCGGAATTCCAGGGTGCAGACGCTCTTTGTCCCCGTGAGGGCGGGACGCGTGTCCCACCCGCAACAGTGTCCTTGTGGCGGAAAATTGCGGCATGACCGGGGAAATCGTGGCGCCCCGGCATGCAAAAAGAGAAGGCCGGATCGCTCCGGCCCCCCTCCGGTCCGCCAATTGGCCCTGTTCTTAGCCAGCGCCGTCCCCGCGCGATTGGACGCCTAAACCGCGCCGTCTGTTCCGCCCGGGCGCGAGCGCTGATACAAGCGTCCGCGACATGGCGCCCCGCATCCTCTACGTCGTCACCGAAGACTGGTATTTCCTGTCGCACCGGCTGCCCGTGGCCCGGGCGGCCAAGGCCGCGGGCTATGAGGTGCATGTCGCCACCCGAATCAAAGACGGCCGCGCCCGTATCGAGGAGGAGGGCTTCACGCCCCATGCGCTGTCGTGGAGCCGCGGCAGCCTGTCCCCCGTCGGCAGCTTTTCGGCCACGCGCGAGCTCAGGCGGCTGTTCCGGAGGCTCCAGCCCGATATCGTCCACAACGTGGCTCTGAAGCCGGTGTTGCTCGGGACCCTGGCGAGCCTGGGCTTGAGCCGTATCGCCGTCGTCAACGCCCTGACCGGCCTTGGCGCGGTGTTCGTGGACAATGGCGGATCGGGGGCGTTCACGCGCCGCGTCGTGGAGTTCGCGCTCAAGCATCTCCTCAAGCGGGCACGGAGCTGCACCATCGTGCAGAACCCCGACGACCGCCGCTTCCTCCTCGATCTCGGTATCCCGCCGGACGCCGTGACCATCATTGCCGGCTCGGGCATCGATCTCGATCGGTATCAAGCCTTACCCGAGCCGCCGCCGCCGGTGACCGCCGCCTTCGTCGGACGCATGTTGCGGCACAAAGGGATCATGACTCTGGTAGACGCCTTCCGGCTCGTCACCGACCGGGGCGTCAAGCTGCGCCTCCTTCTCGCAGGCGATTGCGACCGCGAGAACCCAGGGTCCTTGGCGCCGGAGCAGCTGCGCGAGTTCGCGAGTGCCTTTGGCATTGTCTGGCTCGGCCATGTCACCGACATCCGCGAGGTCTGGAGCGAGGCGCATTTCGCCGTCCAGCCGTCCCGGGGCGGGGAGGGCTTGCCCAAGAGCCTGCTGGAAGCTGCCGCGTGCGGCCGCGCCATGGTGGCGACCGACGTGCCCGGCTGCCGGGAGATCGCGATCGCAGGGGAGACGGCGCTCACCGTGCCGGTCGACGATGCCGAAGCGCTGGCCGCCGCCATGACGCGGCTGGCGGAGGACGCGGCTTTGCGCGCGCAGTTCGGCGCGGCGGCCCGGCGTCTGGTCGAAGAGAAGTTCTCCGCCGACGCCATTGGCCAGGAGACCGTGGCGCTCTATGACCGCCTGCGCGTCCGCTAGGCGGCCGCACCGTTCTCGGCGCGCATCATTTGGACAATACCGGCATGCGTCTCGACCTGCGGCGTCCAGCCCGTCGCCAGCAATTTCGATATGTCGACCACGAACTGGCCTGACACGCGCTCCCAGTCGGCCTCCCGGCCGAACGACTTGAGGATGCGCTTCACCGCGCCTGAGGGAACCTTCACGAGGTGAGGAGGCTTTCCGAGCCCTTCCCGCATGGCGCCGACCAGATCGGCGACGGTGATCGGCTCTGCATCGGCAACGAGAAACGTCTCGTTCTTAGCTGCCTCCGTCG
>Ga0307424_1001596_pt1 | contig 11801 bp, 13 predicted proteins | sample SalMarWE160320MG_FD_202157 | JGI IMG/M metagenome (GOLD analysis project Ga0307424, IMG submission 202157) | Salt marsh sediment microbial communities from the Plum Island Ecosystem LTER, Massachusetts, United States - WE1603-20 | ecosystem: Environmental > Aquatic > Marine > Intertidal zone >...
ACCAGACTCTGCTCTGTCGACATGAAGAATGTAAAGCAAACAAGGTTCCTGAAACATCCAGCTGGATATGCACAAAAGACAAGGCTCTTGAAAGCCTGCTGATAGGCAGCCTAAGAGACCTCAGAGTCAAATGGTACAAGCCCAAATCCAAGGACAAAACTTTACCCAAGGACCTGCGCAGCTGGTACAACGTAATTCCCAGCGCCCTCAAAGTCATCCTGAACGCAAGCTACGGAGTCTTCGGCTCCCCCACCTTCGGACTGTACTGTCCACCGGTCGCTGAGGCTACAGCCGCCATCGGACGCCACGTTATAACCCAGACCATAGAGAAAGCCAAAAACCTAAACATTGAAGTTCTGTACGGAGACACAGACAGCCTCTTCCTCAAGAACCCCTCCCCCGAACAGGTAGAAATCATGGCAGAATGGTCCAAAAAAACCATGGGCATGGAACTGGAAGTAGAAAAATGGTACCGCTACGCAGTCTTCAGCAGCCGAAAAAAGAACTATCTGGGAATCCTGAAGGGCGGCGGCGTTGACGTAAAGGGAATGACCGGAAAGAAGCGGCACATCCCCGTCTACATCAAAAAAGCTTTCTACGCGCTGGAAGACCGGCTGGAGCAGGTGCAGTCACCCGCAGAGTTTGAGGAAGCAAAAAAGGAAATCAAACAAATCATCCGAGACAGATACCTGCGGCTGAAGCAGCGGAGATGGGGAGACACGCCTGAGGAGTTGGCTTTTCATGTTGTTCTCGGAAAACCTCCAGAAGCCTACACAAAAACTACTCCCCAGCATGTGAAAGCGGCGCTTATGCTTAAACAGTTAGGCTATGAAATGAAGGCTGGAGACCTGATAACTTACGTCAAAGTTTTGAAGGGCGTTAAGCCCGTGCAGATAGCCTCCAACAGCGAAGTAGACGTGGACAAGTATGTTGCGTACCTGCACTCAACATTCGATCAGATTCTTGATGCCTTGGGACTGGACTTCGAAGAGATTATTGGCTTAACAAAGCTTGAACGCTTCATGTAAAAACTATGCTGCGTTTTCTAAAAAGTTTGGGGCTTTTAGCAGCTGCTGTCGTTGACGAACTTGGATTTGTTTCCTATATGCTTGATTTCTACCCCTTCTTCGATGGGTCTGCAGGGCAGCTGATACTTTTTGAAGAGCCACATCAACTCTTTGAAGGCTTTCTCGTTGACTTCGATTTCCACAACCTCTGTCATCTCCTCTATGACAGCCGGATGCTTCGGGTTCGCTTTGTAGAGCATCATGAATTCGGTGTCCTTCTCAGAATTGGGGGGAACAGCTATGATTTCCCAAAGAGACTTGGCTGGAAAATTTCGAGGAGGATAACGTTTTATTCGGATCTTCTTCATTTTCCGAAATCTCTCTCCTAAGCGCATACCTCATATCCAACCCTGCCCATTCATATAAACTGCCATGATACCTTATTCTATACATAGTCTATAGATAAGTTAGACAATAAACTAACACTCAAGGCAGATGCTCGATGACCGCCAGACGGATGATGTCACATACGCTTTTTTCTATGAAAACTTTAATCTTCCAATCATCCACAATAACCCTTCAGGAACGAAGCCAACGTTGATACTGTTTATAGCCTCAACCAAAGACACTGCTGGAATGAACATCGCCAAAAGCCTCATAGACCACTACAGCTTCGAAAAACTTTCAGAAACCTTCCACAAAAACCCCGTATACACAAAAAAGCTGCATAACAAGGAAACCAAGCTGCTTTTCGTCAACACAGAAATAGTGGACACCCAGTTTCTGGGAGACCTCTTCAACCCAAACCTTTTTGTTTTCCTGTCTAGGCACAGCAGCGCCAAAGGCATCCCCACCCTGTCAGTTCACACGCCCGGCAACCTCACAGACGCCCAATTTGGCGGAAAACCGAGAACGGTCTCGGTCTCTCCCGCGGCAGCCATGAAAACTGCGCTTCAGGAAATGGCGAAACTGACGGATGAAAGAGGTCTAGACTATGAAGTTTCATACGAATGCACTCACCATGGTCCCTCCTTGGATGCGCCAGCCATGTTCGCGGAACTGGGGAGCTCGCCGGAGCAGTGGAAGGACATGAAGGCTGCTGAGGTTGTGGCTCATGCCGCGGCTGCTGCTGTTTCTGGCTGTTCTGGCTTTTCTGTGGCGCTGGGAATCGGTGGACCCCACTACAACAAGAAGTTCACGAAGCTGGCACTAGACACTCAAACCGCCTTTGGTCACATAATTCCGAAGTATGCGCTTTCGGAGGTTGACGCTGAAATAGTGGCGCAGTGTGTTGAAAGAACCTTGGAGACTGTGGATTCTGCGGTTCTTGATTGGAAGGGAATAAAGGGCGAACACAAACCTAAGATAGTTGCTGCGCTGGAGACGCTTGGCATGCCCTCAGAAAAGGTTTAGGTTATTTGAATAAAAAAGTGGGAGGGGGAACCTTTACTTTATTCCCCATCGTTTGGTGACCTTCACTAGTATGAAGATTACGAAGGCTACGATGATGAAGGTTATCAGCGCAACCAGAAAGTTTCCTACGCCAAACACTTGCTCTCCTACGTTGAATGCGAGGTCTGCCAAATTTTTAAGACCAGGTATTGCTAGACCTATCGCTGGCAACAGCAAATCTTTTACAAGCGATTGAATTAGCAAGCCCAAGTAGACGCCCATGATGAATGCAACAGCCAATCCCATGACCTTGTAGTTTTCCAGAAACTCTTTGAACTCGTCCCACATTCCTTTAGGTGGCGGCGGTGGCGGAGCAGGTTTAGCTGCCAACAACTCACGTATCTGCTTAAGCTCCTGAATCATCTCATCCTCTTTAGTCATCAACTCACCAACCTAATATTGCCGTTTATCGCCTTTTAACATCTGTTGTGCCCAGTAAAACAATTCATCCTCTCGCTAAAACACTGAGAAACCGCAACAAAGCATGTAGGAAACAGGCGCTTCTCAGGGATAACTTTACATACTAGAACCTATTTTTGAAAGGTGCGAGGAACCTTGGGACTAAAATCATTCTTTCAGTCCGCATCCAGACTGCTGAAACTTGCCACAAAACCGGGCAGAACCGAGCTCTGGCTATCGATAAAAATCTGCTTCTTAGGCATCATCGCAATCGGCGGAATCGGCTTCATAATCAGACTCATAGGTGTAGTATTGCAGGGCGGTGCTTAACCCATTATGAGCGAGGAAAAAAAACTTTCAACTGCCGTCTTTGCTGTACGAACCACTGCAGGGCAAGAAAAAAACGTGGCAAACCTCATCGAAGCAAAAGTGAAAATGAATGAGCTACATGTAAAAGCCGTTCTTGTGCCCGAGATGCTGAAGGGCTACGTTTTCATCGAAGCAGATGGACCCCACTCCGTAGAAAAAGCCATCGCCGGAGTCAAACATGTCCGATCCCGAGTCCCCGGCGTTGTAACATTTCCAGAAGTAGAACGATACATCGTCATAAAACCGGTAATCGAAGAACTGGACGAGGACGACCTCGTCGAAGTTGTTGGAGGACCCTTCAAAGGAATGAGAGCCAAAATCACACGGGTCGACAAAGCAAAGGAAGATGTAACCCTTGAACTTTTGGAAGCTACATTCACTTTACCGATCACAGTTCACGCAGACTACGTGAAACTTGTTGAAAAAGCCAAAAAGGAAGAATAGAAACATGGGCGAAAAGAAGATTGTTGAAGCCTTGGTTAACGGTGGACAAGCTACTGCCGGACCTCCTCTTGGACCCGCGCTTGGTCCTTTGGGAGTCAACGTTCTAGCCATAGTTAACAAAATCAATGAAATAACGAAAGATTACTCTGGCATGAAGGTGCCGGTGAAGATCAGCGTTGACACCGATAACAAGGAGTTTGAAGTAACCGTAGGAACACCTACAACCTCAGCGTTGCTTGTCAGCGAGTTGGGAATAACTAAAGGCTCAGGAACCCCCAACACCCAAAAAGTTGGCGACTTGACAATGGAGCAGGTTGTGAAGATTGCTAAAATGAAGAGCGCCGACGTTTTGGGCAGAGACCTGAAGGCAGCCGTCAAAGAGATTTTGGGCACTGGCGTCAGCATGGGCGTAACCGTTGAAGGCAAAGACCCGCGGGAAATTCAGCAGGAAATTGTTGAAGGAAAACATGACGCCTTACTCACCAAATAGGCTTAAAAGTAATAAGATTTTTATAACTGGCTCTTGTACGTCATTGGCGCGAGGTTCATAGTATGCCGTTGAACATGAAAAACCTCCTTGCTGCAGTGAAAGAGGTTAAAAGCAGCTCTAAAGAACGGAAGTTTTCCCAGTCGATAGACCTCGCCATAAACCTGCAGAACATTGACATGAAGAAGCCTGAAGGCAGAATTCAGGAACGCATCGAACTGCCGCACTCTGCTGGAAAGGAAGTAAAAGTCTGTGTCATTGCCACAGGCGAGATGGCGCTCAAAGCCAAAAAGGCAGGAGCCAACTTGGTCATCGAAAAAGCTGCCCTCGAATCTTTAGTGACCGATAAGAAAAAACAGAAAGATATCGCCAAAGACTATGATCAGTTCATAGCTGAGGCTCCCTTGATGCCGCTTGTGGGCAAGAGCCTTGGTGCTTCTCTTGGACCCAGAGGGAAGATGCCTACGCCTGTGCCTCCCAACGCTAACATAGAGGAGCAGATTGAGAAGCATCAGAAAATCGTGTTTGTGAGGCTGCGGGGGCAACCCGTTATTCAGTGCCGCATAGGAAACGAAGCGATGACTGATCAGGAGATTGCAGACAACATTCAGGCAGTTGTGAGGCGAATCGAAGTAAAACTCAAGAGAGGAATCAAAAACTTCAGGTCAGTTTACCTGAAAACGTCGATGGGTTCCTCAATTAAGGTGACTATGTAGGGAAACGTTATGGTGGTCCGTCAATCAACTCTGTTAAAGGCTGACAAAGTTAAAGAGCTAACAAGCTGCCTGTCTCAGTACAATTCGGTGGCTATCGCTAGCCTAGAAAAAGTGAGGTCTGCCAACCTTCAGCAGCTGAGGAAAAAACTGGAAAAAAGCGCCTACATGCGTGTTGTCAAAAATTCTCTTATACGACGGGCTGTTTCTGAATCCAAAAACAAGAATGGACTAGAAACTCTTGAGGAATACTTGACAGGACCTAACATGTACCTTTTCACCAACCTGAACCCCTTCAAACTTGTTATTCTTCTCGAAAAAAGCAGGGTAAAGGCGTCAGCTAGGGCAGGCGACTTGGCTGCCTTCGATGTTGTGGTGCCTGCCGGCAACACTGGTTTGCCTCCGGGTCCGATCATCAGCCAGTTCACTGCCGTGGGTTTGCGTACCCGAATAGAATCGGGAAGCGTCTATGTGTCTAAAGACACTTTGGTCGTCAAAGAGGGCGAGCCTATAAGCGCTCAGCTTGCAAGTTTGCTTTCGAAGCTTGGAATCAAGCCTGTGGAGGTTGGGCTCAGCCTAAAGGTTGTTTACGATGATGGCGTGATTCTGACTGAAGAAGACCTGAAGGTGGACATTGACGCGGTTCGGCGAAGCGTTGAAGAGGCTTATCAGTTTGCCTTCAATTTGAGTTTGGAGGCGGCTATTCCTCTTCCAGAAAACATCAATTATCTTCTAAGTTTGGCGCATCAAAAAGCCCACAGTTTGGCTTTAGCCGCGGGCATAATCAACGAGGACACTGTAGCTGACCTTGTCAGAAAGGCTAACGCAGAAATGCTGAGCCTAAGCAAAAAATTGGATGAAATCGAAAAAAAGGATGCGTCAACAAGTTAGATTTCAGAAAAGTTGAAAAGTAAGTATGTTGGAAAAGATGGAGGGAAACGAATATGGAATACGTATATGCTGCAATGCTCCTGCACAAAGCTGGAAAAGAAATAAACGAAAAGAACGTTTCTGAAGTTCTCACGGCAGCCGGCGTAACTGCTGATGCTGCTCGGGTTAAGGCTTTAGTGGCGTCCATTGCCGAAGTTGACATCGAGGAAGCAATCAAAGCTGCTCCTGCAATGATGGCGGCGGCACCAGCGGCTGCAGCTGCGGCACCAGCCAAGGAAGAGAAGACGGAAGAAGAAAAGGAAGAAGACGAGAGCAAGAAAGAAGAAGCAGCAATGGAAGGTTTAGGTTCCCTGTTCGGATAAACGGCTTTTGCTCCGTTTTCCTGAACATTCGGGAGGCTTTGCCTCTCTTCTGTGTTCTTTTTGTTTTTCGTTGTTTTCTTAGCTTCTGCAAGTTTAGTGTTTACTGAACTAGTTTACGTTATGGATATTAGGTACTTTTGACCTTTTAGGCGCCATTTAACTGGCTGTTGTTGTGTTCCTCGATAAGAGAGTCCATATTTTGATTTTGATTTGTTTTTTGATTAAATTTTGTTAATGGTTTGAATGCCCATCAGTAAGGTGTGTTCTAAAAGCTGGACTTATACCTGAGCTTATCCTTTTGAATTATTATGAGACCTGTCCCCCAGAACATCAGACATTTACTTGAAGCCTTATCTACTGCTCTCCTGTTCGGCATGCAGAGCATATACAATATGGGCATATTTTTTGGATTTATGACGATTCCGCTACTGCCCTATGTCTGGCATGTTCTCACTGACAGCAACTATGCTAACGCCCTAAGGTTTAATGCTGAATTCATGCTTTTTGCTTTTGAAAAAGTCTGGGTTGGCAGGATAATCGCTTTTGTCGGTGTTGCTGTTCTCTTGGTTGCTGCGGCGCAGTTTCTTTGGAGCCGCATTAAGGGAAGTGGGCTTATCCAGTCTGGCTTGTATTCCCGAATTAGGCATCCTCAGTTCACAGGAATCATCCTCATTACTGTCGGGTTGATTGTGATGATCGCAACTTGGGGAGATTATTATCCGCGTAGCAAGCTTCAGGACATGACCGTGTGGCTGCTGCAGGTTCTGGGGTACATAGCAATAGCAAAGTATGAGGATTGGAGTCTTCTGAAAAAATTTGGGGACAGCTACCGCCAATACCAACAAAATGTTCCTTTCCTGTTTCCAATAAAACCCCCGAAAAGAATCCCAGAAACACTCTTCACAATATTGATAGCCGCCTTGATTTGGGCGGTTCTTTTGGCTTTCCCTTTCTACAATTATTTACGCATCACCTGAATGCCTGCCGTCCTCTTCAGCAAATTTGACTTTTCAGGGCTAAACAGAAAGTATGCACACCAGTTCAATGGATGGAACAGTTACAGTAGGAATATTAAGCAGTTTTAACCAAAACCCTATCTATGGTCATAGATTCGAAGAAGCTAAGGACGCTGTTCTTGGATTTTTTTAGTGAAAACAGTCATAAGCTGATTCCTAATTCTCCCCTTATCCCAGAGTATGACCCCACAGTCCTTTTCACTCCCGCTGGCATGCATCCGCTTATACCCTACTTTTTGGGGCAGCCTCATCCGCTTGGAAAGAAGCTTGCCAATGTCCAGAAATGCTTCAGGACTGGAGACATCGAATGTGTCGGAGATAGTTCCCACCTGACCTTTTTTGAGATGCTGGGCAGCTGGTCATTGGGCGACTACTTCAAAAAAGAAGCCATCCGCTTAAGCTACGAGTTTCTCACAGACAAGCGGTGGCTTAACTTGGACAAGAAACGGCTGTCTGTGACCGTGTTTGCGGGCGACAAGGATGCTCCAAAAGACATGGAGAGCTGTGAGGCGTGGAGCGCTATGGGCATTCCTGACAGCCGCATCGTCTTCCTGTCAAAGAATGATAATTGGTGGGGTCCAGTTGGCGACACGGGACCCTGTGGACCCTGCACCGAAATGTTCTTTGACACTGGAAAGCCGCTGTGCGGTCCAGAGTGTAGACCCGGCTGTTCGTGCGGTAAGTATTTTGAGCTTTGGAATGACGTTTTCATGGAATATAACCGGACTCCCTCGGGCGGCTATGAGTTGTTGAAGCAGAAGAATGTTGACACGGGGATGGGTGTGGAGCATACTGCGGCGATGCTGGAGGGGAAGGAGACCGTTTTTGGGATTGCCGCCATTCGTCCAATAGCCCAGATGGTGGAGGAGATTGCCTCAATAGATGTGCCGACCCCTCTTCAGGAGCGGTCTATCCGAATCATCACTGACCACATTCGCGCCTCAACATTCTTTTTGGGCGACGAGCGGGGAGTCAAGCCAAGCAACGTTGACCGAGGCTACGTTCTCCGTCGGCTGATCCGTCGGGCAATAAGGTTTGGGCGCCTAATCGGAATCGAAAGAGACTTCCTGACCGACCTTGCCGAACTGGTCATAACCATTAACGAGCCGGAGTATCCGCTGCTCAGAGAAAAACAAGCCAGCATATTTGAGGAGCTAGGCAAAGAGGAAACCAAGTTCAAGAATACTCTGGAGAAGGGCTTGAGGAAGTTTCAGCGACTGGCAGAAACCAGCCCAAGAATTGACGGAAAGAACGCGTTTTTGCTGTTTCAGAGCTTCGGGTTTCCCTTCGAGTTGACGAAAGAGCTTGCCGCAGAAATCGGAGTCCAAGTCGACGAACAGGAGTTCAGGAACGAGTATGAGCGGCATCAGAAGGTTTCGGCTGCGAGTGCTAAGAAGCTGTTCAAGGGCGGCTTAAGCGACGCCTCAACTGAGACCATGCGGCTTCACACCGCAACGCATCTGCTGAATGAGGCGTTGCGGGTGGTGCTGAAGAAGAAGGATATTTTTCAGAGGGGCTCAAACATCACTCCTGAGAGGTTACGTTTCGACTTCAACTTTGACCGACCGCTGACGTCTGAAGAAATAGCAGCAGTAGAGAAGCTGGTTAACGAGCAGATACGCAAATGCCTGCCTGTGGTCAGAAAAGAGATGACCGTGGAGGAGGCAAAGGCAACAGGCGCCCAGGGAGTCTTCGATGAAAAATATGGCGACACAGTGTCAGTTTACAGGGTAGGCGACTTCTCGTCAGAAATCTGCGGCGGACCCCACGTCAACAACACATCTGAACTAGGCACCTTCAAGATAAAGAAACAGAAGGGCATCGCAGCCGGAGTCAGAAGAATACGGGCAGTGCTTGAGCATAAAAAAGAGAGCTGACACTGCTTCCTAATCTGTTGGTGTTATTTTCCCCATTTTTCGTCGTGTTTCTTCTTTTTTTGTTTGTTCTTTTTGGCTAATGAAGGCATACGAGTCTCACCCCAATAACGATGATTTGACTAAATATCAGTACCAAAGGATGCCCTATATATACTTGATAACCAGCACAACCAAGCATATTAGGAGCCTAATAACAGAAGATTGTTGAAAACAGTCTTTTTTCTGGAAACGACAGCAAACCTGAAAGATACGTAAATTAGTCGGCTACAGAAACTATCTTTTGAAGTGGTTGGGTAGATGGGTGTCGATTTTGGTTCTTTGATTATAGATTTAGAGGCGCTTGCTTCCAGTTCACGGGAAGATTTTGTTAACGAGTTCTGGGGCAGCTACGAAAACTACGTCCAAACATACAACAGGTTACTCAAGGACTTGCAGTCTCTGGGCTTCTACAAGCAACTGACCCCCCTTGAGGAGGTTCCCTTCAGCGACCAAGCCTTCGATTCTGGCTTCAGCAAACACGAAAAGGCAAAACTGCGGGAAGTAGCCAACGCGTCAAATGTTCTTTTACAGAAGGTGAAGCTGCTCCTGTCCCCACCCGCCCCAACTAAACTGAACAGCCAGGTCAGGTCAAACCAAATCTTCCTAGTCTATGACAAAGTCAACCAGATGACATCCGATGTAACCGCTACTCTGGAACAGCTAGAACTTGAGCCCATCATAGTGCACAACCCACAAGAATTAACCGACAAAACCGCCGACTATCCCCACGTCTCCTTTGCGGTGGTCCTTTTATCTCCAGACGAGCTGGCTTACCCAAAAGACGGAACTCCAGACCAAGCAAAACACCGCCCAACACAAAACATCATCATCGAATTAGGCATCCTTTTAGGGCGCCTAGGAAACCAAAACGTGGCTGCCATATACCCCCCAAAACAAAACTTCGAAATCCCAGACGACCGCAACATTCTCTGGATAGAACACAAAACAGGCTGGTACCTAAAACTAATCAAGGAACTAAAAACCGCCAACTTCGACGTCGATGCAAACAAACTAGGCTGGCTATAACCTCGCATATTTGTAGCCTATTAGAGGTACATTGTTGAAAACAGTGTTTTTTCTGGAAATCATGAAAGAAGCAGACTTGTGGGTTGACTGAAAAACTTTTAACGCTCTGGGTACTCCATTGGCTTTAATGACATCTCATAGGCAACTCGAAGACAAATGGAGAAAAAAATGGGAACAAGCCAGAATATTCGAGGCTGACCCAGACCAAACTAAACAAAAATATTTCATCACATTTCCCTTTTCTTACATGAATGGTCCCCTCCACGTGGGACACGGCTTCACAGCCACCCGCGTCGACGCACTCGCACGCTTCAAACGGATGCAGGGCTACAATGTCCTGTTTCCGTGGGCTTGGCACTGGACAGGCGAAACCATAGCAGGCGCAAGCGAACGCGTAAAAAACGGGGACGAAACCCTGATCCGAGCCTTCAGGGAAATGGACGGCGTCTCAGAGGAGAACCTCAAAAAGTTTGTTGACCCCGTCTACATGGCAAAATACTACACAAACGACAGCCGAGAATCCGTTAAAAGAATAGGCTACAGCGTGGACTGGAGACGAGAATTCACCACCACCAGCCTCTACCCAACTTTTAGTAAATTTGTTGAATGGCAGACCGAACGCCTCAGAGAGAAGGGCTACATCATAAAAGGAACATACCCCGTGGTCTGGTGTCCACATGACCAGAGCCCAACAGGCGACCACGACAGACAAACAGGCGAAGGCGTCGTCCCCGAAGAATACACCCTCCTCAAATACCGAATGCTGGACGGCACAATCCTGCCCTCCGCAACCTTCAGACCAGAAACAATCTACGGCATAACAAACATCTGGATAAACCCAGACGCCGACTACGTCAAAGCAGACGTAAACGGCGAACAGTGGATAATCAGCCAAACAGCCGCAACCAAACTAACGGAACAACAAAAAACAGTAAAAATCTTAGAAGAATTCAAGGGCAGGAAGATAATCGGACAAAAGTTCACCAGCCCCCTCAGCGACAGAAAGATGCTGATTCTGCCAGGCTGGTTCGTAAGCCCAGACAACGCAACAGGAGTAGTCTACAGCGTCCCCGCCCACGCACCCTTCGACTGGCTAGCCCTCAGAGACCTCCAAAACAACCCAGACCTACTCAAAGAATTCGGCATCGACCCCGAACAGGTCAAACAGATAACGGCAATCTCGCTCATTACTGTGGAGGGCTACGGCGAATACCCCGCCATCGAACTTGTCGACCAGATGCAGGTGAAGGACCAGCATGACCCCAAAGCCGAAGAAGCAACAAAAACGCTCTACAAGAAGGAGTTCCACGGCGGAACCCTGAAACAAATCTGCGGACCCTACGCAGGAAAACAGGTCAGCAAAGTAAAAGACCTTCTAATCAGAGACTTCAAGGAGCAGGGCATAGCCGACAAAATGTATGACCTGCCCGAACCCGTAGTCTGCCGATGCATGACGCCCTGCATAGTCAAACTCCTAGCGGAACAATGGTTCATAAAATACTCGGACGAGACATGGAAACAGGAAACCAAGGACACGCTGGCTCAGGCTTCCATCTACCCAGACTCAGCCCGCCAATGGTTCCTCAACATAATCGACTGGCTAAAAGAGTGGCCATGCGCACGAAAAAGCGGCTTAGGAACACCCCTCCCATGGAGCCCAGGCTGGATAGTCGAAACCCTCACAGACTCAACCGTCTACATGGCATTCTACACCATAAA
>Ga0307424_1001598_pt1 | contig 11797 bp, 9 predicted proteins | sample SalMarWE160320MG_FD_202157 | JGI IMG/M metagenome (GOLD analysis project Ga0307424, IMG submission 202157) | Salt marsh sediment microbial communities from the Plum Island Ecosystem LTER, Massachusetts, United States - WE1603-20 | ecosystem: Environmental > Aquatic > Marine > Intertidal zone >...
TCCGTCGATCGGAAGACCCTGTCGCGCCAACAGCCCGACACGTTCGACATCTCGAAGGCCGACACGGAGACGCGGTCGAGCGGCCTGTCGACCACGCTGAGCATGGGCAACCTCTCCGTGTCGCAGTCCCTGAACCTGAAGGAGGACCTGACGAAGGGCGTGCCTCTCGCCTACTTCGCGGTGGGGGATTCCGGAGCCACCGGGGACATTCTCACGGGGGACGCCGCCCGCTCGATCGACAATCAGGACCTGACGTGGAACCTGTCGGTCGGGTACCTCCAGCACCTGGTCGGGTCCACCACGCTGACCCCGAGCGTGAGCTTCTCCGGCCACGCCTTACGCTCCGACACGCTGTCGGCGGCGAACGGGTTCGTCTCCGAGCCGTCCCGCGTCTCGTTCGGCGCAAACCTCAAGACCGACGTCTACGGCTTCTGGCCGGGCTTCGCGGGCTTCTCGACGATTCGTCACAAGTTCTCGCCTTCCTTCGCCTACCAGTGGGCGCCCGAGAAGACGCCCACGCCGCTGCAGAGTCAGGTCTTCGGGTCCCGCGTGCTCCAGCCGCGAAACGCGTTGTCGATCACGTTGAACAACACGATCGAGGCGAAGCGGGCCGAGTCGGACAGCGCCAAGGCCGCAGCGGCGGACTCCACCGCCGCAGACAGCGCGGCCGCCGCGAGCCCGGCGACGGCGGGCTCACCGGACGAGCCGCGCCGGCAGGAGCGCGCGCAGGTCGTCCAGCTGCTCGGGCTGCGCACCAGCGTCATCCGCTACGACTTCGTCGAAGCGGACTCGGTCGGCAGCTTCATCGGGGGTTTCCAGACGACCACCCTCTCCAACCAGATCACCTCCGACTTCCTGCAGGGACTCTCGATCTCGATGGACCACGACCTCTTCGTGGACAGCCTCGAGAACGGACGGCTGGTGGATCGCCGTTTCTCGCTCCACCTCTCGCAGCTGAACCTCGGGTTCTCGCTGAGCCAGCGTTCGCAGATCCTGCGCCTGCTGGGTCTGGGCGGAGGCGACACCGGCGGGCGCGAGCAGGCCGAGGAGGAGGCCGACACGGTCGGCACGCAGGTGTACACGTCGCCTACCGTGGACGAGTCGTCGATCATCCCCAACACGGGGGGCCCGCGGGCGCGCTCCAACCAGGGCGCCTTCGGCGGGGGAAGCGGCTGGAGCGCGAACTTCTCGTACTCCCTGCGGCGCCCGCGCAAGGAGACCTCGATTCCCAGCCAGATGCTGACCGCGTCGGTCAGGTTGCACCCCACCGAGAAGTGGAACATGAGCTGGCGGACGTCCTACGACCTGGAGCTTCACCAGTTCAACGATCACACGGTGCGCCTGACCCGCGACCTGCATCGTTGGGAGGCCAACTTCGACTTCCTGAAGACCGCGACCGGCAACTGGCAGTTCCGGTTCGAGGTGTCCCTCACGGACAACCGCGACCTGAAGTTCGACTACCAGCAGCGCAATCTCGATGCCGGGGGGCTCGCGAACCGCCCACCCGCGGGTTGAGCCGAGCGTCGCTCTCGCCACGCGGTCCCGTATGCCCGGGACGCCGCCGTGTCCCTCGCACCGCGCCGGGTGTCCTCACCAGGGGACGATCATGGGCGGACGACTATGATGTAAGTCGTTGTCCTGAAAGATAATAGCGACACGGTACGACCCATGCACACTCGGGCCGAGGACAGGATGTGTACCGGGACCTCGAGAGGGGTCGACGACGACCAGGTCCGGGAGGGAACATGAAACGCGCACTGATGGCGAGCATGCTGGCGGCCGTGGCCTTCGCGGGCTGCGACAACACCGTGCTGGTGCCCGTGGGCGATCCGGCGGCGCCCCGGAGCCTCGACGCCTACTACTACGCCGGCGCGGTGCACGTGAGCTGGGAGCTCGGGAGTGGCTGGAACCAGGAGCCGTTCCGCGTCTACTCACGCCGCGTCACGGACGCCGACTACTTCCTCATCGCCGAGGTCTCGAGCTGCGCCGGAGGCGTGTGCACGTACGAGGATCGCAACATCCTCGCCGGCCAGACCTACGAGTATTACGTGGCTGCGGTGGATCCGGACTCCGGCGTGGAGACCCCGAGCGACTACACGGTCACGGTGGACGTGCCTCAGCCGGTCCCACCGCCCGTTCCGAACGGTGTGGACGTGATCGCGCTGGACCACGCCAACTACGTGCGGTGGGCCCCGAACGCCCGCGACGCGTCGGACTTCTCCTTCTACCGCGTGTATCTGGACGAGGGCGGCGGAAGCGAATACCTCCTGGGGGAGACGGACTCGGAGGGCTTCCTGGACCTGCTCGCCCAGAATGGGCAGACATCCCGCTACTTCGTGACATCCGTGGACGATCAGGGGCACGAGAGTACGGGCAGCGCGCTCGGTTCCGGCACACCCCGCCCCGATTACCACGGTGAGTGGCTCTACGACTACTTCGACCAGCCCACGCTGTCGGGCTTCCGCTTCCGCGCGGACGAGGAGACGAATCCGATCGTGAACGGAAACGCCGCCGAGCGCCATTTCCGCCTGGAAGTCGATGCGAACGGATGGTGGCTGGTCCCCGGCCCCGGCACCGAGGTCTACGCCACCGGCTTCCCGACGACATCGCTCAAGTGCGGCGTGGCGGCCGACGCGTCCTGCCAGGACGTCCGCTTCGCGCCGACCTCGGGGTACACGTCCCAGGATGTCGGGCTGGCCGCCCAGACGAGCTACGTCCTGCGCGTCCCTGGTGACGACGGCCAGACGCACTACGCGGTCATCCGTATCGAGATGCTGGGGTTCGACCAGGACGACAACGCCCTGATGATCTTCGACTGGGCCTACCAGCTCGTGCCCAACGAGCCGAGTCTCGCACCCGCGATCTCGGGGATCGCGCCGCGATAAGCGTCGTCCGCGGACCCGCCCGGCGTTCCCGGCGGGTCCGCGCCACCGAGGTGCGGCGGGGCCGGCACCCGCCGCCGCGGGGATGACGGAAGAGTCGCGGTCGCACCCCCTGGCGCCGTATGTTTTTCTCCAGGGAAGCCGCAGGGGGTGCTTCCCGGCCCCGACGCGCACGGGGCGGGAGCGGCCGCTACCCTTGTGCTTCGGGCGGCGCAGGACAGATTACACGTTCTCGACCTCGGTCCTACCCCGCATCCCGTCGCACCGCGTCGCCGAACACGTGCTCGGACGCCTATCCGCGGACGCGGACAGACTTCGGCGTGTCCAGGAGTGGAGCGGGCCGGCGCGTCGGGACCGAGAGGGATGGACGGGCGGCGCTCCGGTCGATCGGGGTGACGAGAGGCAAGGAGACTCCGGACGAGACCTCATGAGCATTGAAGCCCTCAAGGAACAGGCCAGACGCCACGAGCAGAAGGAGGAGTGGCAGAAGGCGCTGGACCAGTATCGAAAGGCCATCGGCAAGCTCGAGGCGGACGACCAGCCGGACATCGGGTTGTACAACCGGGTCGGGGACCTCTTCGTTCGCGTGGGAAGACTTCAGGATGCGGTGGAGCACTACGTGAAGGCAGTCGACCTCTACATGGAGTCCGAGCTTCCGAACAACGCGATCGCCGTCTGCAAGAAGATCATCCGCAACCTGCCGAATCGGCACGATGCCTACTTGCGCATGGGGCAGATCCGGGCCCAGCAGGGGTTCCTGCCCGACGCGCGGGTGAACTTCCTCACGTATGCCGAGCGCATGCAACAGGCCGGCGACCTCGACGAGTCGTTCCGGGCCCTGGTGGAATTCTGCGACCTCGCGCCCGACGACGTGGGGGTTCGGATCACGGTGGCTGAACAGATGGCCGCGAACGGTCGTGGTTTGGAGGCGGTCGAACAGTTCACGGTGGCATACCATACGCTGAGGGGGAAGGGCGAGACCATCGAAGCCTCCGTCCTCGAGGGCAAGATCCGCGAGATGGATCCGGACGTGGACCTCTCCGTGCTCCCCGACGCGATGTCGGACGCGTTCATGCACGGGTCGGAGGTGGAGGAAGGCGCCATCGTGACGAGCTTCGGCGAGATCGGGGGTCCCATCGCCGCGCACGAGGCCGAGGTGGACGAGTTGCCGGGCTTCGAAGCGACTGCCTTCCATTCGGCTCCCGCCGACCCCGAGGTCAGGGCCGATGCCAACGACGCCGGGGTGGCCGAAGAGGAGGTCGACGAGGAGGAGGGGGTGGCCGACCTGCCCCTGATGGACTTCGCCGAGGAGGACGAGGAGGAAGAGGCGGTCGAGCTGCCCCTTGTGGAGTTCGCTACCGAGGAGGACGAGGAAGAAGAGGCGGTCGAGCTGCCCCTTGTGGAGTTCGGCACCGAGGAGGACGAAGGCGAGGAGGAAGCGATGGACCTTCCCGCGGCGCGCTTCGCCACCGAGGAAGACGAGGGCGAGGTGTACGGCGGGGGGGCGACCGAGACGGACCTCGAGCTGGCCGGATTCGGGACACCTTCCCGTGAAGCCGTCGAGGAGGCTCTGGAGGACGCGGCCGGAGAGGCTCCGACCCTCGAGGCGCTCCGTGCGCGCATCGAAGGGAGTCCGGACGACCTGGAGCTACGCCAGCGCCTGGTCGAGACGGCGTATCGGTCCGGAGACGAGGACGCGCTCGCCGACGCCTACATCGGCCTGGGGAAGGCGCTGGTGCGAGCCGACCAACCGGCGCGCGCCAAGGTCGCCCTACAACAGGCGCTGCAGCACGATCCGGCCAATGAGGTCGCCAAGGAGGCGCTCGCCGAGGTCTCGGGAGCGGTTGCGCCCGCCGAGGAGGTGGCCGCCCACGAGGAATACGTAGATCTCGGGGCGCTGGTCCTGGACGACGGCAAAGAGAAGACCACTCGCTTCGTCGTGGAGTACGAGGAGCCCTCGGGCGACGAACAGGCCGATTTCGCCAAGATGCTGTCACGCTTCAAGGAGAAGGTCTCCGAGAACCTCGACGCGAACGACGTGAGGGCGCACCACGATCTCGGTACGGCGTACATGGAGATGGGGCTCCTCGACGAGGCCGTGTCGGAGTTCCAGCAGGCCTTGAGGGCATCGGCAGCGCACCTCCCGACCTACGAGCTTCTCGGCCAGGCCTTCATGGAGATGGGTCGGTCGGACGCGGCGATCCGGTCTCTCGAGCGTGCGCTGGACGTCGACCACGACATCGAAGACGAGTTGATCGGCATCTACTACTATCTGGCCCGGGCGTACGAGGAGGTCGGCAAGACGGAGAAGGCGCTCGAGCTCTACGACCGTGTCTTCTCCCTGGACATCAACTTTGCGGACGTGACGGAGCGCCTCAGGGCTCTCCGCTAGTGCCTGATCCCATGACCCCTTCTCACCGAGCCGTCCGGACGTGTCGCTCCCCTTGGATCCCAGTGTGAGCCAGGTCGTGCGGGGCGCACCGCCCAGACTTTCGGCCATCCAGGCCCCGGTACGGGCCGAGCTGGCCCGTGTCGGCGACCAGATCAGGCGGATCGTCCTGTCGGACTTCCAGATGATCGAGGAGGTCAACGACCACCTCCTGTTCATGCAGGGCAAGCTCTTCCGTCCGACGCTGCTCCTGCTGTCGAGCCGCGTGGGTGGAGTGCCGTCCGACGAGGCGCTGACGCTGGCCGCGGTGGTGGAGCTCGTCCATCTGGCCACGCTGGTCCACGACGACGCGGTCGACCACTCGGTGCTACGTCGAGGCCTCCCGACGGTCAACGCGCTGTGGACCCATCAGGTCGCCGTCATCATGGGCGACTACCTTTACAGCCGCGGCGTTACGGAGTTGGCCCGACTGGGCAATCTCGACGCGCTGGCCGTGCTTGCGCAGGCCGCCAACGAGATGAGCGTCGGAGAGATGCGACAGCTCACCTCCTACGACGCGCTCGAATTCACCGAGGACGATTACTACCGTCTGATCGCCGCCAAGACCGCCTCGCTGATGTCAGCCGCGTGCGAGATGGGTTCGCTCGCGGGGGCGTCCAACCACCGCGGGGCGCTGGCGCGCTTCGGTCACAACCTCGGCATGGCCTTCCAGATCGCGGACGACCTCCTGGACTACACCGGCACGGAGGCCGTGACCGGGAAGCCAACCGGACACGACCTGCGCGAGCGAAAGGTCACGCTTCCCCTGGTCGGCGCGATGTCGGCCGCCACCGAAGCCGAGGAGGCCGAGATACGGAGCTTCTTCACGCGGGTCGAGCCAACGGACGACGAGATCGCGCGCATCGTGCAGATCGTCGCCGAGCGGGGCGGATTGGACTATGCGCGGAACCGGGCGCGCCACTACGCCGACCTGGCCGAGGGAGCCCTCGCCGGGTTGGAGGCGAGCCCCGCCGCCGACGCGCTCCGGGATTCCGTGTCCTATGCCGTCGATCGGAGCCGATGAGCCCTCGCATGCGCCTACGCCCGTCCACTCCTGGAACCCTTACGGTCCTGGATCGGTATGCTCGTTGACATCCGGCGACGGAGCATCGTCAGGCTCGCCTGGACGCTGGTCCTGGGACTCTTCCTGGGGGGGCTCCTCACGAAGCTGTGCGAGTTGTTTCTGCCGGACAGCGCGGCGCGGGACTTTCTCACGACATCCGTGCACGCCTCGCTGGGCCCACTGAGCGTGGACCTCGTGGCGTTGGCCCTGAGCATCGGGCCGCTCACGGTGGCGCTGAACGTGCTGACGCTGGTCGGTATCGGCGTCGTTGCCTTCATCGCACGGTCGTGGATCTGATGCGGTGACCTTGAACCCGCGGGGTCGGTAGGCCCTGCATGGAGGGATTGCAAGATGGGTATCGGCGGCTTCGGAATGGGGGAGATGATCCTCGTCTTCCTCGTCGTGCTCCTTCTGTTCGGAGCGAAGCGCCTCCCTGAGATCGGCTCGGCGCTGGGGAAGGGCATCCGGGAGTTCAAGAGCTCGGTCCGGGAGATCGAGCACGAGCTCAAAGCGCCGGAGGAGCCGGTACGTCGGTCCGCTCCGCCGCCCAGCGAGGAGGACCGCGAGCCCAAGCGGCTCAGCGAGGGAACCAACGACTGACGCGGCGCCCAGCGGGCTTCCGCGCGAAGGGCCGGGACGCCCGTTCGGCGTCCCGGCCCTTTTTCACGCACTGTGGTTGTCCGACCCGCTCAGCGGCCGCGCCCGACCGGGGGGAGGGACTGGTCGGCCGTGTCGTCGGCCGGCTTCAGGACCTGATCGCGCCGATCCACGATCGTCGCCGCGTTGTGCAGGGCCTGCAGCCACTCTTGCAGCCGCTGCTGTTGGAGCACCTGCACGGCGGTCTCCTCCTGTTGCGCCTTCTGGTCGAGCCACGCCGTGGAATCGGCGGGCGTGTGGCTGATGTCCTCGATGACGAACGCATTGGCGGGCGTGGTCACGACATCGCTCACCTGGCCAGGCTGCAAGGCGAACGCGGCGCCGATCGCCGCGTTCTGGCGCCCGATGCCCGGCACGAAGTCGTTGCGGCTGAACGGGCCCGCGTCGCGGACCTCCAGCCGCATGTCGGCGGCCACGTTCGCGAGCGCCTCACCACCACGCACACGCTGGACCACGGTGTCCCCTTCCTGCTTGGCCCGATCGAGCTTCTTGTCGAAGCGGAGCGTGGACTCGATGGAGGCCTTGGCCTGGTCGAGGGGTAGCACGCCCGCGGGCTCGCTGCTTACGAGCTCGAGCGCGTAGAAGGACTGGGCGTTCTCGAAGACGGGGCTGACGTCCCCGGGGCTCGCGTCCTCGAACGCCCAGTCGGCGCCCTCGCCGATCTGGCCCGCTCCCACGAGGAAGGGGAAGTTCGCGGTGATGTCCACCGTGGTGGCCGCCAGGCCGAGCTGCTGCGCGGCCTCCTCGAGCGGAACCCCGGCCGTGAGGGCCTCCAGCGAGTCGGCGCGCGTGAGCAGGGCGATCTCGCTCGAGTCCGTACGCTCGATGGGGATGAGGATGTGGCTGGCCTGGGCGCTGTCACCGTCCCACCGCCGATTGACCTCGATGAGGTGGTACCCGAAGCTCGTCTTGACCGGCTGGGTCACCCGGCCCAACGGCGCCGCGAAGGCGGCCGAATCGAAGGGCGGTGTCATGCGGCCCTTCGGGAATGTGCCGAGGGAGCCCCCCTCTTTCGCCGTCGTGCTGTCGGCCGACTCGCGCTTGGCGACGTCGGAGAAATCCTCTCCGTCCAGGATCTCCTGTCGGATCTCGCGTGCCCGATCCAGCGCGGCCACCGTGTCGGCTGCCGTGGGCGTCTTGGACATGACCACGGCTTTCACCGTGGCGCGGGCGGGCACCCCGAACTCGTCCTGGTGCGCGTCGTAGTAGGCCTGGATCTCGGACTCGTCGACAGGGAAGTCCGCGTCCGTGTAGCGGGTTGTCGGGTTCAGAGGCACGTACTGGATCCGCACGGTCTCGTGCGCGTCACGGTAACGCCGCCAGAGCTCGGCGTCGGACAGGTAGATGCCCGAGGAGACCTGCCGAAGCAGCTTCCCCCGGGGAATCACGTCCCGGTAATACGACTCGAGGAGCAGTAGCTGATCCTGGGGCAGCGAGGCGAGGAACGTCTGGTACGCCTGCATGTCAAAGCGACCCGTCGAGTCCGTGAACTGCGGCCGAAGCTCCTGGGGAGGGGCGTATTGGGCGGCCTGGCGGATCTCGTCGTCCGTGACAGAGATCCCGCGGCGATCGAGCTCCTGCCGGATCAGGATCTGGTTCACGACCTGGTCGAAGGCGGCGTCCTCCAGCTCCTTGTTCTGCTGGGACGTGATCGGCTCCTGCTGGGACTGCTGGGCTTGATCGTACAGGTTCCGGTACGCCGCCTGGTACGCCTCGTACGTGACGGGGTCACCATTGACGGTGCCGATCTCACCGTAGCCACCCGAGCTGCGGCCGGTGATATCCATGCCCCATTGGAACACCATGAGTGCCACGAAGGCCGCCGCCGTGAAGATCATGATCGGCTTGGTGGCCTCTCGCATCTGACGCATCATAGGACAGCGTCTCCCGCGACCTCTTGACCAGGTTTCGACAAAACGTTCCGGAATAGACCTGAAAGAATAACGGCTCCCGGACACACCCTCAACGAGCGTCGGATCCTCCTCCGAGCCGGGCGCGTGGCGGAGGCGACGTTCCGAGTCGTGAGATACAGGCGGGAGAACCGGATGTTTCAACGTCGCGGGCGGGCGTCACCTCGTTGACACTATTTCGCGTGGCTCCGTATCTTGGCCCGGCGTCAACCCTTCGCCCCGCCCCGTCCCTCTGCGACCGTCCGAGCGTCCATGTCGATTCCCATCGATCAGGAGATCCGGCTTCTCCGGAGCCTCTTCTGGTCCGACCGAGATCCGGATGGCCGGGCCTTCGTTCCGCTCGTGGATGCGTATCGGCGTGCCGGGGACTTCCGCCAGGCGATCGAGCTTCTGAGCCAGGGGCTCGAGCGGCACCCCGACTTCGCGTCCGCCCACGCGGCCGCGGCTCGTCTCTACCTCGAGAAGGGCCTGGTGGAGGAGGCCGAGATCGCGGCTCGCAAGGTCCTCAAGCTGGACGAGGACAACGTGATGGGGTTGGAGTTCCTCGCCGGCGCCCTCGAACAGCGGGGTGCGTCGGACGAGGCGGCGGAGCTCAGGGCTCGGCTTCTCGATCTGACGGGCGCGAGGAAGGTCGCCGCGGACGCGGAGGCGGTCGAGGAGGAGGTGGTGGTGGAGATCGGCGCGCTCGCGCCGGACGCGGATGTGGCGGAGGCAGAGGAAGCCGAGGCGGTCGATGAGGAGGAGGAGGTGGTGGAGATCGGCGCGCTCGCGCCGGATGCGGAAGTGACGGAGGCGGAGGAAGCCGCGGTCGAGGAGGAGGAGGAAGTCCTCGAGATCGCTGCACTCGCGCCGGACGCGGAGGCGGAGGAAGCGGAGGGCGCCGAGGAGGAGGTCTTCGAGGTCGGCGCGCTCGCGCCGGATGCGGAGGTGGAGGAAGCGGAGGGCACCGAGGAGGAGACCCTCGAGGTCGCCGCGCTCGCGCCGGATGCGGAGGTGACGGAGGCGGAGGAAGCGGAGGGCGCCGAGGAGGAGGTTTTCGAGATCGGTGCGCTCGCGCCGGATGCGGAGGTGACGGAGGCGGAGGAAGCGGAGGGCGCCGAGGAGGAGGTCTTCGAGGTCGCCGCGCTCGCGCCGGACGCGGAGGCTGAGGATGCGGAGGTGGCCGGGGACGAGGAGGGAGCCTTCGAGATCGCCGCGCTCGCACCCGAAACCGACCTTTCCGCCGACGAGATGCCTCTGATCACCCGCACGATGGCGGAGCTCTACGCCCGTCAGGGGCTCACGGACCGCGCCCTGGACGTGTTCCGTCAGCTCCTGGAGGCCACGCCGGGGGACCCCGGCCTCCGGCGGCGCATCGCGGAGATCGAGGCGGCGGCAGCGGAGGAGGAGGAGCCTGCGAAACTCCCGGAGTTGGAGCCGGCCGGCCTCGACGAGGATGTGCGTGGGCATGCCTGGGACGCGTCGGCGCAGCGTGAGCTGCACGAGGTCGACACGCCGTTCGCCTGGACGGAGGAGGATCCGGACGACGTGCCGGCCCCTGGTCCCTCCATCGGTCGCTACTTCGAGCGCCTTCTCGCCTGGAAGCCAACGGACCGCGAAGGGGAACCCGGGTCCCGGGCATGAGGATCGCCGTCGTTCACGGACCGAACCTCCGGCTCCTCGGGCGCCGGGAGCCCGCCGTCTACGGGACGGATACGCTGGAGGACGTGGACCGGGCCGTCGAGGCGCTCGCCGCCCAGCTGGGGACCGAGGTGGAGTTCTTCCAGTCGAACCACGAGGGCGCGATCCTGGACTTCGTCGAGGAGGCCGCTGGGCGCGTGGACGGGTTCGTCGTGAACCCCGGAGCGCTCACCCACACGTCGGTGGCCCTGCGCGACGCGCTGCTCGGCGTAGAGCTCCCGTTCGTGGAGGTCCACCTGTCCAATACGGCCGCCCGCGAGCCGTTCAGACGGCACTCGTACCTGGCCGACGTGGCGGTCGGTGCGGTTTATGGATTCGGGGTGCACAGCTATCTTCTTGGGCTTCGGGGGCTGGTCTCCCGTATCGACGAGAAGTAGGGGCCGGCATCGCACCGGCTCCTCGAACCCGAGACGCGAGGCTGCATGGCGAGCACCGCGGATTTCCGCAACGGCATGGTTCTCGAGATCGACGGCGGTCTCTGGACCATCACGTACTTCCAGCACGTGAAGCCCGGGAAGGGCGGAGCCTTCGTGCGGACGAAGCTCAAGAACGTCCTCACCGGTGCGGTCGTGGATCGGACCTACCGCGCCGGGGAGAAGGTCACGGACGTTCGCCTGGAGCGCCGCCCCGTGACGTACTCGTACACCGACGGCCAGCTCTACTACTTCATGGACGCCCAGACCTTCGAGATGATCCCGATCCAGCACGACGTGATCGGTGACGACCAGCTCCAGTACATGAAGGAGAACATGGAGTGCGAAGGGCTGGTCCACGACGAGAAGGTCATCAGCGTGGAGCTGCCGAACTTCGTCGAGCTCGCCGTAACCGAGACGGAGCCGGGCGTGAGGGGCGACACCGCGCAGGGCGGCACGAAGCCCGCCAAGCTGGAAACGGGGGCCGTGGTCCAGGTGCCGCTCTTCGTGGAGGAGGGGGACGTGATCCGCGTGGATCGCCGCGAGGACAAATACCTCACACGGGTGTGATCGGATGATCGACCTCGAGTTCATCGAACGACTCATCCAGGCCATCGACAACAGCAGCCTCGACTCGATCGAGATCGAGCGGGGCGGCACGCGTGTCCGCCTGGCGAAGTCCCCGCCGGTCGTCCAGGGGCCCACCCCGCTCGCGGGGCCGACCGCGCCCGTGCCTCCGGCGGCGCCGGCGGGCGTGGGCTCCG
>Ga0307424_1001600_pt1 | contig 11769 bp, 8 predicted proteins | sample SalMarWE160320MG_FD_202157 | JGI IMG/M metagenome (GOLD analysis project Ga0307424, IMG submission 202157) | Salt marsh sediment microbial communities from the Plum Island Ecosystem LTER, Massachusetts, United States - WE1603-20 | ecosystem: Environmental > Aquatic > Marine > Intertidal zone >...
CACCTTCGTGATCGGCGACGGCAAGGTGCGCTTCATCGACGATACACTCGATCCGGACGAGGCGGTCTCATGGGTCTTCTGGATAGTCGAGGGCGGCAAGCAGAACGCGGTGGACTTCGCCAAGCGGGTCAACCTGCAACCTACGGCCTATATCGAAACCGATGTCTCCGGGGAGCGGGGTTGCGGTTGCGGGCAACCCGCGAGTGGTCTGCCTGCATTGTTGTTCCTGCTGCCGCTGGCGCTGGTGCGACGACGGCGATAGCGGTTCAGCTTTTCCGTCCGAAAAGACCTTTTTTCTTCTTCTTGACTTCGAAGTCGGCCAGTTCGGCCCAGCGGCGCAAGAGCTGATCCTGCTCGGCTGAAAGCTTCTTCGGGATCTTCACGTTCAGGTGCACGACCAGGTCGCCCTTGCCGTGACCGCGCAATCTGGGCACTCCCTCCCCGCGCAGGACCACGCTATCGCCGGGCTGAGTACCGCGGCGCACCTTGACGTCGTGCTCCTCGTCCAGCACAGTCACCTCGATGGTCGCTCCCAGCGCGGCCTGGGCAAAATCGATGTCCGCCTCGAGGTGAAGATCGTAGCCGTCCCTCAGGCAGTGCTCGTCCGGCTCGACATGCAGAAACACGTACAGATCGCCCTGCGGTCCGCCGTTTTGGCCGGCCTCGCCCTCTCCGCCAAGGCGCATGCGCATCCCGTCGTCGACCCCGGCCGGAATGGTCACCGTCACCTTGCTTTCCTTTTCGACCAGCCCCGCTCCGTGACACTCCTGGCAGGGGCTCTCGACGATGCTGCCCGCGCCGCGGCACTCGGGACAAGTGCTGGCGATGGTGAAGAAGCCCTGACTTTGCATGAACTGTCCGCTACCCCCGCAGCGCGAGCAGGTCTTGCGCGAGGTGCCCGGAGCAGCGCCGGAGCCGGAGCAGGTCTGGCAGGTTACCCGATGCGCCAGAGAGATTTCGCGCTCCGTTCCCCTCACGGACTCAGCAAATGAAATCGACAAGTCGTAACGCAGGTCGGCTCCCCTGCGGGGGCCGTTCGGATCCTGGCTCCTGCCCCGACGCCCTCCGAAGCCAAAGCCGAACAGATCGTCGAAAATGCTTCCGAAACTCGAGAAGATGTCTTCGACCGAAGAGAAACCGGGCGCGAAGCCTGCTCCGCGCAGGCCCTCCTTGCCGAAACGATCATACATCTGCCTCTTCTGAGGATCGCTCAGGATTCCATAGGCCTCGGCCAACTCCTTGAATTTCTCCTCGGCTTCCTTGCTGCCCTCGTTTCGATCGGGATGATACTCGACCGCCAACCGGCGGTAGGCCTTCTTGATCTCGACCTCGCCGGCGCTGCGTTCAACGCCGAGGATTTCGTAGTAGTCGCGCTCCACTTCCGCTAACCTTTCCGCTTGCCGACGCCGACTCGAACGCCGGCCGGGCGGACTACCTGGTCACCCAGCCTGTATCCTGGGCGGATTTCCTGTACGACCAGACCTTCGCGTTCGTCCTCCACCTCGCAGGTCATCAGCGCCTCCATGCTGACAGGATCGAAGCGCTCGCCGGAAGTAACAACGGGTTCGATTCCAATCCTGGATAGACGATCTTCGAGTTGTTTGACGACAAGGCTCATGCCTTCGATTAGTGTTTCCGAGGCTGCGGCTTCCTGCAATGCCTCGCGCATCCTGTACAGGCTATCGAGCACGTCGATGAACGGCTCGGCTAACCTGGCCTTCTCGATATCGAGGCGCCTTTCCAGCTCGCGTTCGAGCCGCCCGCGAGCCTCGTCCATGTCGGCCTTGGACTCTTTGTGAGCCTGGATATAGTTCTGCAGGGTGCGGTTCTTCTGCTCGATCTCTTCTTGCAACTTCTCGACAAAGCTCGGTTTCTTTTCCTGCGACTGGTCGGATGCGAACGAATCCATTTTCTCGTCATCGAGCCACCAGCGCCGATCATTGACCGTAAAACCCTTGCTCTCAGCGTCGTCATCCTGCCGGCTCATGTCTTTGCTCCCTTACGACAAGTTTCCATTTCCCTGTTTTTCTCCTCAAGTTACTGAAAATAATCATAGTCCTGCAAACGTCAAGGCCCAAATGACCATTTCCAGCGGCCCGGGCAAGCGGGCCCGCACCAGCCCCCCTATAGCCCAGTCCGAGAGTCTTCCATGTCGCGCTCTTATTAATACACGCTCGAAAGCATGACTAGCCTCGCCGCTTCGCCCCAGGCGCAAAAGAGCCTCGCCTCTGACCAGATTCGCCTGCGGATTCTCTGGATCCGACGCCAGTGTGGGCTTTAGCGTCTCGAGTGCCTTGCGGGGGCGTCCTTGCAACACAAGGGCCGCGCCCATGCCGGGCCGCTTCATAATCCGCTCGATTTGCCGATCATCGAGGCCCACAAGCATTCGCGGGGCGGGATCGGCGGGCGCAAGAAGCATGGCGCGCAAGTATAGCGCCCGGGCGTCTTGCTCTCTGCCTTCCAGGTACGCCTTGTGTCCGGCAAGCATCCAGGGCCGCTCCAAGACCTGCAAGCCCACCAAAGCCAGATCGCCGGATTGGATGTGAGACAAGGACACGGATGAACACGAGCGCCCAACGTAGCGCAGAAAGTCGTAAGCGCTTGCATCGTCTCCGGATTCGCCGGGCGCCAGAAATTCGATCAGCGGTCGATCATCCGTATGCAAAACGGCGCCCTTAGAAAAGCTCCTCAAGGTATGGTCATCGAAGTGCCGGAGCGAGGCCAGCCTGGCAGCATCGTCAAGGCTGATTTCTTGAAGGTCGGCTCTGACGGACCGGTTTTCGAGCGCCCGGCGGATGCGTCGCATATTCGCTTTCAGCGGACGCGAGCTGCCCGTAAGTATGCCGAAATGAGTGGGATAGGCATCTATGACCCATAGCGCGATGTCGGGAAACACGCTAGCGAAGGTAGCGATGACCGAGCGCAGCACTCGATAGGGCGCCTGACCCCGCAGCGGAACCCAGGCGGCGGCAATCCCGTCCGGGTGCAGGCGCCTCCTGACCAGTTCGAAGAAGTCGCGAGTGTACAGCGAGGCATCGCTGCGGTAAGCCAGATCCGTGCAATCGTTCACAATCACATCATAGTACTGGTCGCTCTCGGCCAGCAGGCGCCTGGCATCCTCGACGATCAGCCGGTAACGCTGACTGGGCTTTCCCGCAAGCAACCCGTGATTGGCCTTTTCGAAATATGGCGCTGCCGAAATCACCGTCGGGGATATCTCCACGCAGCTGACTCTGAGGCCGGGGTGCAACAACATCGAGTACGAGGTTCCGCCCGAACCGAACCCGATTGTCAAAGCCGCGTGGGGGTCGGGGTGCAGAAGCAGCGGCAGGTGTGCCAGGGTCTTCTGGTCGCTGGCCATGATCAGATCGGTGCCGGCCACGGCAATCCCGTCGACGTACAGTCTTCTGCCGCCCGCCTCGTCTATTGCCGCCACCGACACGTCCCGACCCTCGCGGTAGTAGACCGGGGTCCCGAGATGGCGCACCCAGCCAGGCCCTATGAAAAACAGGCCGGCGAACGCGAGCGCAGCCGCAAGCGGTATATAAATTGTCTTGCGCCGGCCCGCGGGATGCGCCGCCCAGCCGGCAAGCGACATCAATACCGCAAGCACCAGCATGCTAACGGACAAGCCCGCAAGCGGAACGATTACCAGTGGAACAACCAGCGCGCCCGCCACCGCCGCCGCCGCGTTGGCCGAAAGCAAGAACCCCGCCGGACGCGCGGCGGCCCGATCCTTGGCGGCCCGGCAGGCGGAGGCGAAAACCATCCCGGAGAAGAAACTTACAGGCCCGCAAGCGATCAGCGTGGTCGCCAGATCGAACAAGCCGAGAGCGGCCGTGGTCGGTTGCGGCCCGGCCAGCAACAAGCAGACCAGCGACAGGAACAGTCCCAGGCCGCACAGGACGGCGCCCCGCGAGGCCAGCAGCAAGGCTCGCTCCTTGCGGCCGCGGCTAGCCGTCCAGGCTCCCAGCGAAGCCAGGCCCAGAACCACGCCCAACATGGCCGCGAAGGCGTAAGTCGTAGATCCCTTGTAGAGCACGAAGGCCAGTAGCCGGCTCCAGATCGTCTCGGCTCCCAGCCCGCAAAATCCCGCTGCGGCCACAAGCAAGAAAGCGGCCCGGCCCACGCCCGCGGGCGGCGGCCGGTCCGCCGGCGCGTCTTGCGGCGAGGGCCGTTTGCCTTGCGGGTAGAGCGGCAGGCAAAGCAACCCGGAAATGCCGCGGATCACCGCCGCCAGAACCAGGCAGTTTGTAAGCCCGATTCTCGGGATCAACACGATCGCCGCTATCAAGCCGGCCAGCGCTCCCGATGTGTCCAGGGCATACAGTCTTCCGGGTGCAGCGGCCAGTCCGCTGCCGTCGATCTCGCGCACGCGGCAGGCAAGCGGAAAAGCCATTCCAAGCGGCAAGGATGCCAGCGCCACGCACAAAAGGGCCGCCACGAAGTTCAGCTGGAGCGGTGAGAGTCGGGCCAACATGGGCAGGAAAGCCGCTGCCCCGCCTAAAAAAAGGATCAGCGCGAAAGCCGGCGCCGGACGGCGCAGCCTGGAGGCTATCCTGCCGCCGACGAACGCGCCCGCGGCCAGCCCGCCCATGAAAGCGGCCAGCACCGAACTTACCGCGAGCAGCGCGCTTCCCAACAAGGTAGCCATCAGCCTGGTCCAGGCCACTTCCAGGATCAAGGCCGACATGGCGCCCGTGAAGTAGAGCGCCGCGAAGATCACCCGTCGCCCGCGCATTTTCGCAAGGTAACACGATCACCGAAAGGATCAAGATCGATAGTCCGACTCCGACAGCTTGACCGCTACTCCGGCCTATGCTTCAATTATCGGCCAAAGAGTGCGGGTAATCTTCACCCAAGACAACAGCCGCGCAGGGAGAAGTGGTAATGAAGGTACGTTGTGAAAAATGCGGATCGGAATACAACATCGACGACGCCAGGGTTCCTCCCGAGGGGTTGCAGATAAAGTGCCCCAAGTGCCTGGCCACGTTTCTGGTAACCCTGGGAGGCCAGGCCCCGCAGACCGCCGGCGATATGTTCGAACTCGGCGATATCGATCTTTCGGATGATGTCGGCGGCGATTCTCTGGAACTGGATCTGCCGGAGGAAGCCGCGCCATTCAGCGCACCCGCCAAATCATCGCTGGGAGGCTCGACCTTGCCCTCTATCGGCGGCGGGCCCGGCCCGATACCGGCGCCGATGCCTTCGTTGCCCGACATTCCCGGCGGCGGGGCTTCAGCCTCGCAGCCTCAGGCCACACCCAATCCCACGCCGGGGGCCGAGGGAAAGATCTTCGATTTCATCGACCGCGAAATCGGTTCTGAGGACGAAGCCGCGAAAGCCCAGACCATCCATTTCAGGATCAGGCGCAAGAGCGGCAAGGTCTTCGGACCTTTTGTAGCGGAAACGATTAACAAGATGCTCGCCGAGCACCAGCTGATGGGCAACGAAGAGGCCTCCCGTGACGGGTTGACCTTCAAGCCCCTGGGCGCCTTCGAAGAATTCGCGGAGACCATCAGGCTGCTGATGGAGGAGCCGGTCGTCGGAGCCCCCGGGGGCCAGACAGAATCTTCGGTCAGCGGCCTGGACGACGACATGGCCTCGATCGAGGTCGACGTGGCTCCCAAGGGCCTCGATTTCGCGGAGCCGCCGCTGCAAGAGGCCGCCAAGTCCGGCGCCGGCCTGATGCTCGGCCTGGCGGCCGTGATCCTGATCGTCATCGCCGGCGTGGCCCTGGGCTTCACCCGTTACGGTTTTTTCGCCTACCGCCTGCTGAGCGGCGATACGAAGGGCACACAGCTGACCGATGGCGGCACACAGCTTCCCGATCACAGTTCGAACGCCGCCAGCCAGGCTCGCAGGCTGTTCTTTGAAGACACCTACGCCGGTTATGACTCGTTGATCAGGGACCTGCTGACCAAGTTCAAAGAAGGGGACGATACCAAGGAAGATCGTTACCTGTTGGCCCTGTCCTTGGCCGCCATGCTTCGCAACTATGGCGCCAACGAAGTTTTTTTAGCCCGGGGCCGCAAGGTGCTTCAGAAGATGGAAGAAGAAGACTCGGATACGCCCGAGTACCGCAAGGCCAAGGCGGCTTACGAAATCCTGGAAGATCCCGCAAAGGCCGCCCAGGAACTCGCCCCGCTGGTGGGAAAGGACTCGCACGACAAGGAGGCCTTGTACCTCTCGGGCTGGGCCATGGCTTTCCAGAAAAAATGGACGGAGGCGGCGCGCTTTTTCGATCGCTCCACCGTAATCGATCCCGACTACGCCAAGGCTTATCATGCGCTCGGGGACATCCAGTACCTGCAAGGCGACTTTGATAACGCGATTCTCTTTTACCAGAAGGCCATCGAGAAAAACCCGCACCATGTCAACTCGGCGGTCGAACAGGCCAAGATCCAGGTTGAGGTCAAACACGACGACCAGGCCGGCGAGGAGAGTCTCAAGCTCGTTTTCGGCAAGCAGTTTGAAGGGCTGGCTCCTTCGGAGAAAGCCAAGGCGCATGCCTTGCGCGCGGAGATCAACATACACCGGCACTCAAACGACAAGGTCGTCCAGGATCTCAATGCCGCCATTGGGCTGAACCCGGCCAAGATCGAATACAAGGCCGCCCTGGGCAATTTCTTTCTGGACGTCGGCGAGTATGCCAAGGCCGAGGAACTCTTTGCCAATGCGCTCAAGCAGGCCCCCACGAACGTGGACGCACTGGTCGGCAAGGGCCGTGCCATGTGGCAGAACGGCGACATCGTCAAGGCCAAGATGTTCCTGGAGAAAATCGCCGCTTCCCAACCCAAGGATCCGCGTCCGGTATACCTGCTCGGCCGCATCGCGGAAGACCTCGACAAACCGGATCAAGCCCTGGGGCTGTTCAGGCGATCGGCGCAGATATCCCCTAAATACCTGACCGCGCGGGTAGCCATCGCCAGGTTGTACCTGAAGCAGGACAAACTCAAGGACGCTCTGGTCGAACTGACCAGCGCCGCCAAGATCAACCCGCGTTCGGCGGTGGTTCACAACGGGCTCGGCGAAGCCTACCTCAAGCAGGGCAACACCAGCCTGGCCAAGAAGGAATTCGAAGAAGCCTTGCGGCTTGATCCCGACCTGGCCTCGGCGCATTTCAATCTGGGCAACGCCCTGCGCGACACGGGCAAGCTGGATCTTGCCATCGAGCGTTACAAGCGGGTTGCGCTGCTGTCGCCGCGTTTCCCCGATCTTGCCCTCGAACATGGTTACACTCTTTACCTTATGAAAAAATACAAAGAAGCGCTCAAGATGTACGAAGATGCCATCCGCGAAAATCCCAAGGACGATCGCCTGTATGTACGCGCGGGAATGGCCGCCGAGGCGGTCGGCGATCAGCAGGCGGCCACGCACTACTACCAGTCCGCGAGCGGCCTGAACAGCTCGAACTCCACGGCGGTCTTCCAGCTGGCTATGCTATTTCTGAAAAACAAGGAATACGAAAAGGCCCAAGAGCTTTTCAAACAGGTAGAGACGCTCGACCCGAAAAATGCCGACGCCCATTTTCACATGGGACAGTGTTTCCAGGCCCAGGACATGCTTTCGGACGCCATAGACGAGTTTCAGCTGGCGATAAAGATAGACCCCGGGCATATTGATGCATCGGTCGAGCTGGGCAAGGCGCTTGCCAGCCGCCTGCAATTCGACCAGGCCATCGACTTGTACAAGCGGGTGGTCCGGGCGAAGCCGCGGCGGATCGACGTGCGGGCGGCCCTGGGCGACGCCTATCTCCAGCAGGGACAGTTCCGGAAGGCTTTAAAGACGCTGCAGCAGGCATACTCGAAGGATCCCAAGTTTCCCGGGTTGGCCTACAGGCTGGGACGCGCCTACGACAACCTCGAGAAACGCTCGAAGGCCGTCTTGTTTTACGCCAAGGCAGTCAAGAACGATCCCAAGGATCCCATGCCGCACTACTACCTGGGTTACGTCTACAAGGCTTCCGGCAACAACAAGAAGGCCAAGGCCGAGTTCAGAACATACCTGCGCCTGCGCCCCGACGCCCCGGACGCCGACGACGTCAAGGACGAAATGGACTATCTCAGATGAGCACCCGCGGATCCGGAGACGACACGATTCCATGCTGGACTTGAGACTGGTAACCGACAAGCCGGACGAGGTCCAGAGCCGGCTGGCGATTCGCGGCCGGGTGGCCGGCCTGGAGGAGCTTGCCCGGCTGGGCCTGCGGAGGCGCGAGCTGATTCAGGAGGTCGAGAGTCTCAGGCATGACAAGAAGCGGGCCGGGGCCGAGATGAAGGAATTGGTAAAAAGCGATCCCGCCGCCGCCGCCAACCTGAGGGACAGGCTCAAGGAGACTTCCACACGCCAGAAGGAGCTCGAGCAGGAACTTGGAAAGGTCGAGGACGATCTGCAAGCCCTGTTGCTGACCATCCCCAACCTGCCGCACCCGACCGTCGTTGCCGGCACGAGCGAAGAAGACAACCCGCTGGTCAGAACCTCCGGGCGCCCGCCCGAGTTCGGCTTCGCCCCCCGGCCTCACTGGGAGCTGGGCGAGGATCTCGGCATTTTGGATTTCGCCCGGGGCGCCAAGCTCTCGGGCTCGCGCTTCACGGTCATGACCGGCCGCGGCGCGCGCCTAGAGCGGGCGCTTATCAATTTCATGCTCGAGGTGCACACCCGCGAGCACGGCTACACCGAGGTGCTGACGCCCTTTCTGGTGTTGCGCGAGATGATGCAAGGAACCGGGCAGCTTCCCAAGTTCGAGGAAGACGCATTCAAGACCGTCGATCCCGAGCTGTTTCTGATTCCCACGGCCGAGGTGCCGGTGACCAACCTGCACCGCGACGAGATCCTGGAAGGCCGGAGCCTGCCGTTGAAGTACGCGGCCTACACGCCCTGTTTCAGGCGCGAGGCCGGCGCCCACGGCAAGGATACCCGCGGCCTGACCCGCCAGCACCAGTTCAACAAGGTTGAGCTGGTGCAGTTTTCCAAACCCGAGGATTCCTACCGGGCGCTGGAGTCGCTGACTAAAGAAGCCGAGCAGGTTCTGATCCGGCTCGGCCTGCACTACCGGGTGGTCAGCCTGTGCGGAGGCGACCTGGGCTTCTCCGCGGCCAAGACTTACGATCTGGAAGTCTGGATGCCGGGCCAGAACAGGTTCTTGGAGATCTCATCCTGTTCGAACTTCGAGGATTTCCAGGCCCGCCGGGCCCAGATCCGTTTCAGGCGCGAGCCGGGCAAGAAGCCCGAACTTGTGCACACCATCAACGGCTCGGGCCTGGCAATCGGCCGCACGCTGGCCGCCATCCTGGAAAACTACCAGCAACAAGACGGCAGCGTGATCATACCCGAGGCGCTGAGATCGTATACGGGTTTCGAATCGATAGTTCCCGAAGTGTCGGCCTGAACCGGATATCGCCGTCCCCTGACGGCTGCCGGTCAGCTCTTTTCCGCTTCTTCTTCCGGATCGCTTCTCAGATCCAGCAGTGATTCGGTATCCCAGAAATAAGGGTCGTTGCTCGCTTTTTCGGTGACCGTCCAGCGCACCAGGTAGACCCGTTCCCGCTCGAGCGTCGCGTAGGCCTTGAAGACGCTGTCGGTGCCTGGCTCCAGCACCAGTTCCCTGTAACCCTGGAAGGGGCAACTGCTGTGCTCGGGTTTGTCCAGTTCATCCGGAATGTTCATGAAGCCGGGTTTGTCTGCGACCTTGATCGAATAAACTTCCACGCTGATTTTTTCCGGATCGATCGTGACCGGCATCGGGCTGTGATTCTTCCACCTCGACCGGAAATCCACGAAGGCGTTGTCTCCCATCGACTTTACGACCTTGGCGTTGGCGTGGCCCGTGATAGCCGGCATTTCTTTCTTTCTCTGTCGCCGCTCGGAATATCCGAATTTCCACAGGGCCCACAGCCCGCCGACGACCACCGCCCCCGAGGTGATCCAATCCCTGATGATATTTATGGTATCGATTTTCATTTTCTCTTCTCTCGGCAGCACCAGTTCTTGACGTTCAGGCCCCGGTGGGGACCAACCGCGTAGCAACGCGCCTGTTTGGCCTGGGGGTCGTCTTTGGAGACCGGGATGTGTTCGCGCTCCTTGCCGTCCAGCCAGATCAGCGAGCGCATCTTCTTGTAATCCGCCTCGGTCTTGCCGACGAACACGAAGCCCTCGTGAAAATCGCCGAAGCAGGCGAGTCCCTTCTGCGGCTTGAAGAGCCGCGCGAAGTCCTCGGAGGCGGCGGCCGCTAGCAGCAGGGCGATCGCCAGGATGACAATTTTATGAATCATGCCGGAAATTCTCCCACTGTTGCCCCAAGCAAAGCAAATTCAGTCATTGAAACAATTTGAGTGACGTATCAATGTCCCGCATCAGGCATCATTCCCCCGGCTTCTTGCGCTCGATCTTCAGGCTCTCGATCACCGTTTTCAAAACGGCCAGGTCGGCCGGTTTGACCGCCGTCAGGAAGGTGTGCAGGAACAACCCGCCGGATCCCGGCATGGGCAGGATGGCCTCGCTGGTGGTCAACTTCCCGCGGCTCCAGTTGTGCCACTCGACCTCCTGTTTAAGCAGCTTGCCCTTCGACAGGGCGGGCTTGGCCCCGCCTCCGGACTGGTTGTGCTGGTAGCTGGGATGGCCGCCCAGGTATATTCCGACAGCCGACCCGGGCTGGCCCATGACGACTACCTTTCTTAGCCGGTAGACCGAGAAGTCGGGCCCGGTCTGGGTGCTGGCGACGAAGCCGGCCGGAACTTCAAGCACCAGAAAGTCCTTGTCCCCGGCCCCCGGGAAACGCCTGGGCCCGGCAGCCAGGTTGAGTTTCTTTTCGCCGGCGGTCAGCGTCCCTGCCAGTTTCTTGGCCAGCGCCGTGCAGCCGGCCATGTCCTTGGCCCCGGCCGGATTGACGTAGAAGGCCAGCAGCTGGACGGTGCCGTCGGCGCTCTCGACGTAGGCGCTTAGCAACAGGACGGCCTCTCGCTTCGGATCGTGCCCGGCGGGAAAGACCAGCACAGCGTCGGCCAGCGGCTTGGGAACGACCAGCGGCTCCACCCGCGAGCCCTTGGCCTCTTCACCCGATCTTGCGATGTCGGCCAGAACGGCCTTGGCCAGGTCGTCGCCGGCCAGCGCGAACATTTCCCAGGCCATCAGCACCAGCCGTTCCTTGCCGGCGTCCAGCACCACCCGGGTTTCCTCGGTCAGCGCTTCCGGCGCCGCCATGATGCTGTGCCCGCGCATCTCGACCTTGGCGTTCTTTGGCATGCGAATCCGGAGCCGCCCCCCGAGCAGATCGGTGGCGACCTTGGCGGGGCCAAGCTTGCCCAACTCCTGTCCGTGCGCGGCTCCGGCCATCAACAAGATCATCAGCCCGCCCGCTGCGATATCGAGCGTGTTTTTTCCGAGCATATTTCCTCCGTGAAACACCCGGGATCAGGAATGTTCGACTCGAGCGGTTTTCACTGAATTTCCGCCTTTCGTCTTTCGTCGTTACACGAATACTGTATACTGCTCGTCATGGCAAGATAAGGAGCCCGAGGAGAACTGATTTATGGCCAACACTCGAAACTTGCTCATCGTTTATTTGCTGCTGTCGCTGCTCATGGCTCGTGCGAATCCGGCATCCGGGCGGTTGCTGACCAAGCCCCGCCCGTTGACCATTTTCATGTGCACCGGGATCATTTCGGACGAGCTCGGCCAACCCATGCCGGGCGCCAGTGTGCAGCTTTCCAAGAAACGGATGGATACCGGCGCCTGGGTGCTGAAAACATCGGTGACCACCGACGCCGA
>Ga0307424_1001603_pt1 | contig 11763 bp, 16 predicted proteins | sample SalMarWE160320MG_FD_202157 | JGI IMG/M metagenome (GOLD analysis project Ga0307424, IMG submission 202157) | Salt marsh sediment microbial communities from the Plum Island Ecosystem LTER, Massachusetts, United States - WE1603-20 | ecosystem: Environmental > Aquatic > Marine > Intertidal zone >...
AACAGATTAGAAATAGAACGGCTAAACTATAGGAGTGCAAGAAACGAAAATCAAGGAAATTCCTGGTAAATAAACTACCACTGAGCAATCTCGGTGGTTTTATTTGGGAACTGGCCGTCCCCTAAACCCCTACCTTAAAATGATGCCATTCATCCCACAAGCCTGCTTGTGGGATGAATGGCATATCTGGTAAGATCATGGCAATTGCCGACGCTTCTGCTCCTCCTGTCGCCATTGACTTGCACAGCGCTTCGCACCACGAAATAAAGCTTGTTGGGGCAACCATCAAAAGTCGCTTTATTAAAAGAGCACCAAAGCGCATAATCGGCGACAAGGCCTATGGCAGCGACACTAGCACGATATCTCTCTATCTGGGGCTCTACCTATGCTTGGAACCATTGCCAATACATTAGCCATTGTTGTGGGCAGCCTGATCGGCCTAGCTTTCGGCCGGTTCATCCCCAAGAAAATCACCACCACGCTGATTCAGAGCGCAGCCTTTGCGGTCATGCTGATTGGCCTCAAAATGGCCTGGAAGGAAAATAATTTCATTATCATCCTTTGCAGTCTGGTCTTTGGAGGCATCATCGGGGAGCTTATCAGGATCGACGATCGGATCAATGCTCTGGGGGAATGGCTAGAGGAAAAGTTTTCAAAGTCCGGGGAAAATATATCTAAAGGGTTTATTACCACCACTCTGCTCTACTGTGTGGGCTCCATGGCCATCGTGGGCTCATTGGAAAGCGGCCTGACCGGCAATCATGGTATCCTGTTTGCCAAGTCGGTGTTGGATGGGCTGGGGTCTATCATTTTTGCCGGATCGATGGGTATCGGTGTTCTTTTTTCCGCGGGTTCGGTATTTCTGTATCAAGGATGCATCACCATGGGGGCATCTTTCCTGAAGCAGTTCTTGACCGATCCGGTAATAACCCAGATGTCTGCTGTCGGCGGCTTGCTTATTGTGGCCATGGGATTCAATATGCTCGAGTTAGTCAAAATAAAAGTGGCCAACCTGCTTCCCGGCATATTTCTTCCGCTGATCTATTTCATGACCGTTCTGCTGTTCCGATAAAGGTCCACCTACAGCTTTGGCTCCCCGAACCATCGCGAATCGAATATGGAAAAGCGGTCATATGGAAAAGAAAGTGAAAAAGGGGTCAAAGCTTGTGGGATTGTGGAGTCAGTCCTTGACACGTGACGGTACTATCAAATGTCAAGGGCTGACCCAATATCTACTGACGGAGAGCTTAGCCAGTAGCCTCCAAGATACCTTTGGCGACAACACCAGGGTTTGTAAAGAGCGTCTCGTGGCCTCCATCAACTTCAATGAGCCTGTAATCCCTTAATTGCTGAGCCATCCCCATAAACGCACCAGGTGGGAGTGAGGCGTCTTGTTTACAGAAAACAACCGATTTGGGAATGGTCAAATTTGCAAAAGCTTGTGTGTCGACCGGAGTTGTGAAAATGGAGATAGGCTGCGGAACCAACCGGCTAATTAGGGCATCTTGCACTTCAACCGGTTCTCCGGCCATAAGCATATTTCGTACGAAATCCTCCATAACAGGCACACAGTTATCTGACGAAGCTCGTGCCGCAGCCGTCATTCCTTCTGCAGCCTCAGGAGGGACCAAGTCAAATTGACTTTTGCCATTCGGGAGTATGAAGGTATTCAGAAAGACAAGCTGAACAATCTTGTCGGGTGCTTTCGGTGCCGCTGCCTGAAGCAGGAAACCTGCGCTGGAATGACCAACAAGGACAACCGGCTCTGTTTGCCTTTTCAGCACATCAGTAATTTTGTCCACATAATCGCCAAATTCTATCTGGGAACGATCGTCGTCCGGGCCGTGTCCAGGCATGGTAGGGGCCTCGGCGGTGTGACCTGCCAGTATGAGTTTTTCTATTACCCCATCCCAGCACCATCCTCCATGCCATGCCCCATGAATAAGAACAAAATGCTTTCCCATCGTTTTCCTCTCCTTTCCAGGTTATTACAAAATAGAGTTTAGCGTCTTTTTCATTGCCTAAAATCTGTTTTCCAACCCTATTTCCAACCTTGACAACAGTTTTCATCCTGAAAAATTCGAGACTACGCTATCGGCTTTCGCTGTTCTTGCAGGTTCTATAACGTTGCTTTTCAGCGGGCGCGGCTTTTTGCGCTCCGGTGCAAAAGTCTCGTTCGGCAATACTGCGTGCTGATCGATCTCGGACGCGATCTCCCGGTTCACTCCCACACAAAACGCTCTGCTTCCAGCGCATCCCCCAGATCCCCCCCTGCCTGATCCAAAGTTGTCTGAAGCAGTGCTTCACACCAATTCTGATCAAGGTTGTTCTTCGCCGCAACAGCCTTCAACCATTGCCATTCACTGTCGTGTATGTGCCCGTCCGCCAGGGATAGTTTCAGTCCATCCTGGATAAAGCAGCGGCTAATAGCTGGTTCTGAGAAAAGGGGCGGTTCATCAACCACATGCCGGTTGGTCAGGATCTCATCGATTACCTCCTGGCAGAACCTCTTCTCAAAGTTGAACAACCGACCGATACGCATCATCAACGCTCTTTCTTCCTCCTCAACCACCTGATCCTTGCGGATGAGAAGCAGCAGCCCCTTGAAGTACAAGCTGCGGTCCATCAATGATATCTTCATGGCACCCCCGGATCACTTGAAGTCATGCTATCCCTTTCCTCTTACAGCCTAACAATGAATGGATTGATCCGCATAAGACGCGGAATTCCGGTTTTCAATCCATATGAAACCCCTCGTTACGGTCACACATTCTTGCATAATGCTTTTGTCATGCAAATGTCAAGGATAGCCCAAATAATCGTTTCTTCCATATGGTTATCCAGGTCTTTTTTTCAGATCACGCTTCAGGACGATAGGATTCGTATCGCTGTACGTAACATAATGAAAATTGACTCTTGAGTGTATGTAGGTCAACATCTGTCTGTTTTTATTAGGTAACATGATGAAAGGAGACAGAGATGACCCACAGAGAGGTAACACCGAATGATGCAATTTTGCCTTCATTTTATGAATGGATTCAAACCCACCCCCTGTATCTTGATCTGACGCCCGTCCCTGATCCGGCTTCTCCAGGCCGGTCGAACGTCAAACCACAAAAACTCTCTCCTCGAAGACATCGCTTTGAAGCGGAGCGTCGCCGCGGTCTCAACCTGGCCTTAAAAAGACTGGAGGGTGAGGATAGTATCGGAAAAGAGCATATAAAGGCTTACCTTCAGGATCAGTACCGCAGGAATCTGAGGCCCAATACACTAAGAAATTCCTTGAGGAGTATAACCCGTTTCATGTTCTTTATGGAGCAAATGGGCAAAGTCCATCTTGCAGAGATGACCCGACAAGACATTGAAGGATGGATAGAACATGAGCAGGACCGGGGCATGCAGGTATCGACGGTAAGGATGCAGCTATCCGTCCTGAAGGCCTTTCTTCGATTTTTGATAGAAAAGGAAGTGCTGCCTTCAACGTTGCTGAGCAAAAGAATGATGATAAAGGTGCCCGATGCCCTTCCTAAAGCCATGGATCCTGACGATGTACAGCAGCTTGTCGCTGCGCTTGAAGGTGTGAGGGAAAGGGCCATGATCCTGACATTACTGAGGACAGGCATGAGGATTGGAGAATTGCTCAATACGATGCCGGAAGATGTAAACCTCAGGGAAAGGCGAATCGAGATTTATGAGGCAGGCAAGACCCGCGTGGGCAGAGTCGTGTATCTCAGTGATGATGCCCTGAAGGCCTTAAAAGCCTGGATAAAGGTACGGGAACCGCAGAAGACCTACCTCTTTTACGCTCAGGGCAAAAACCGGCATAGCATCTCGTATCCCGCGGTCCGAGCCAGGTTTGTAAAGTGTCTTGAAAAGGCAGGCATCTCCCATAAAGGATACACCCTCCACTGCCTGCGTCATACCTGTGCGAGTGAACTGCTCAATGCCGGCATGAGACTGGAATGTGTTCAGCAGCTGTTGGGACACACCACCATAGAGATGACCAGGCGGTATGCAAGGCTCACAGACAGGACCAGGGAGGAAGAATACTTCAGGGCCATGGCTATTATAGAAAGGGGTGAGATCAATGGTCATTATCAACTGGATCGTGAATTATCGGCGTTTCATGAAAAGACGCAATTACTCTCCTCACACCATCAGGAACTACATGTGCACTCTTAGGCAGTTCGTGTTGTGGCTGGACGTGCCTGTAGAAGAGGCAACGAACAAGCAGATTTTACAGTACATCGATCTCCTGTTGGATCAGGAGCTCAAGCCCAAGACCATCAACTGTCATCTGGACAGTATCCGGGGATTTTATGAGTATCTTCGTGAGGGGGAAAATATTCCCATCGCTAACCCGGTAAAGCGGGGATATGTTCTGCGTCTTTCCAACCCCCTTCCGCGGTACGTAAGGGATGAAGACATCAGAAAGCTCTTTGATGTCATGCGCACTGCTCGGGACCGAGCGATCTTTATGCTGATGCTCAGGTGTGGGCTGCGCGTCGAAGAGGTGGCCAATCTCACCATAGGGGCGATGGATTTAAAACGGCGGAAGATCATTGTGCAGCAGGGAAAGGGAGGAAAAGGCCGGGTCGTTTACCTCAGTAAAGATGCCTTTGATGCCCTGGTTCACTACCTCAGGGTGCGGCCTTCGAGCAGGGCGAAAAGACTTTTTCTTGTTGAGAAGGGAACGTATTACGGCAGGGCGATATCAGTGCGGGGAATACAGAAACGGATAGAATATTATGCCCGGAAAGCCGGAGTGAAAGTTTCCTGTCATCAGCTCAGGCACACCATGGCCACGCAACTGCTCAATGCCGATGCCGATCTGGTGACCATCCAGGATCTCCTGGGCCACTCCCGGATCAAGACCACCCAGAGATACTGCAAGGTCTCAAATCTCAAGGTTCAGCGGGATTACTTCAAAGCCATGGAGGTAATTATGAACAGAGCCCCCTAAGACACAGGGTTGACAGGTGCAATAAAACAGGTTATTTTAAACATAAACAACCACCTAATATCCCTAATAAAAACAGACTTTGTTACGTATAGCGTATCGTATGCTGAAATTTCATAATCGCCGTTTTGTGCAACAATACCAATCGTAAGCTTTATGATGGGGCAACTCCAGAACCTAGCGGCAAATCAGCTCACCGCCGGGAGCTAATACAAAATATCACCGCTTTCGATGGCCCCTAATTCTTACAGATATGTTGGAGATATGGGTAGTCATGATTTGAAAAGGTTGCGCTAATTTCAGCAATAATTTAACAACAAAATTGGACAATAGTAAAAGAAAAGATCAAGTAACACCTTCTCTCGATATTTGGGAGAAGGTTAACCACTTTTATTTTATATAATACCAGCCATCATGGCTTTAAAGTATTTACGAAAAACTCTAGTGCATCAATTTTATACTGTCTTGCTGCGGAATTATTTCTACCAAAGCTCACAGATTTAGTCAAACACGGTTTGATATGAATATTGTTATCAGCATAAATATCTTTTTCGGGAAATTGCTTCCCTGTAGCTTCATCAACTAGATATCCGTTATTTAAGATCGAAAACTGACATCCGCCATCATTATCCATTGATATGGATTTAACAGAACTCGGTGAATCAAAAACATGGTATGCACCTGGGTAGATTTTGGTTGTGACGTCACCACCTGCGTTGCTAATTCTGTTGGCCAACTCAATAACTTTTTCTTTCGGACATGATGTATCCTTTTCACCCATCAAGAATAGCATGGGGGACCTAGTTGGTTGATTTTCCTTAAAAACTAAAATCGAAGGGGCATAAACGTTAACATGCGAAGCAAATTTTAAATCCTTATTAACCAAATTATCACGTACCTTCTTGTCAATACTTAATAAGGAGGCGAATCCTCCAGATGAATACCCCATTATCCCAATTCTATCTTTATCAATATCTGGGTGATCACTAAGAAATTTTAACGCAGAAAATGCATCGGCAACACGCATGCCAAAGGTTGTGCCAGTTTCTTGGCTGCTTTTGGTATTTTGGAATCCTCTTGCTGCGAAACTGTAGGGTATGAATGCAGCAATACCATTTCTGTTTAACAATTTTGCCATGCTTTTTTCACGCCAGGTAAATACACCCCCAGAAGCATGCATAATAATAACGGCAGGTATTCTACCTACAAAATTATTTGGCAGTGTTAGGTACCCATAAATGGTTTCTTTTTCGGCATTCACAACAGTTCCATTAACAATATCCGTTAAATCTACATTTTTTGGCACATCAAATTTAAGCTTTCCCACCGGTCCTTTAGGTGATGTTTGAGTAGGTTTAACACCGCCTGTATTAGTTATTGATGTCCCGGTAGTCTGACACCCAACCAACAAGACAACGAAAAAGAATAAAGATAATCTTACACTTCTTTCGAAGTCCATTTGATGCTCTCCTTTCTTCACATAGCTTAATAGTTATTGGATTCTATCTATATAGCTGACTACTAGAACTCCCAATCGAGAAAAAACCATTTGTCTTCTTCTTTAATCAAGGTGAAGATACTGGTTGAGGGCCGTCCATCAATTGACATTGGCACTCGAACAGTTGCCCTATCACTCTTCAACCACATAGCAGGTCTACCAAACCCCAAGTATCGGTAGTTACGCATTATGTCTCGGAGGTAGAAGGCAAATTTGCTTTTACTGTATAAGATACGTCGTCTGCCTTTTTCCCAAACTATAAAATCATCATGCAATAGATGCAATAGTTCGGACTCATCGTGCATATTCCAAGCCTCTTCAAAAGCAACCAAACTAGCTTTTATGGCTTCTCGTTCTGGAGACGCTGCCTTAGAGGCTTTTAGGGTCTCCCCAGCACAGCCGAAAAGAGCAAAGCAGTTGGCGGTGAGGATTAGAAGTGGGACGATAATGAGGACAATTATTTGAAGCGGCTTGTTCATAGAATGGCCATTTGAGAAAAAAACCCCACCTCTCCATAAACGATGCAGATATTTTGCCGAATATAACATATGGGCGTCAGCCGACATTCATCAAATCCAGAGGTAGGTTCAGGATCCTTGCATGCTTATGTTCCTTGGATGACGAGATCAAGTTTTGAATAGTGCTCGCAGTGATGACTTATTTCAAAGGGCATATCGAGCTGCTGGATAATACTATACGTTGCTTTTCGGTGTCGCTCAGGTCCAAGGATTTGGACAACGAAACACCAACTCTTAGTTCGTCATGTGGCGTCGAAGATCCGAAGAGAAAATTCGCTCATGACGCCTATGAGATTTGCAGATGTGAGTCTCTTACATCAGCCTTTGAATCGTGGTAGATGCTTCATTTGTGGCAAGCTCGATCAGTCCGGCACATTTGGTGGAAGAGGAGATATGCTCTTGAAAGTCAATCCACCCAGAAAATTCCTTCTCTGTAATGGCACGACATTCTGTAGCGCCTGCTTCCTCTCTGAATCTTTGTATGATATTCTTACCTACACCAAAGGGTTCAGGCTCTCCAATAGGTTTATCCAAGAGCAGATTAATATGACCAACAACAAATGCCTTAAGAGTTTGAAAATAGCTTGTATCACGAATATCCATCCCTAATAGGAGATTTATACCCATAACTGCTCCGGCGAGAGCACCACAAATTCCTCCTTGATAGCCTACTCCCCCATCAAAAATGAAAGACAACCGCTCGAGAAGTGGATCCCCTATCCCGGTGCGTTCTTTTATCCCCTCTAATACGGCCTGTGCGCAATGTATCGGTTCGCCCTGCATTTCCTTCGGATCAACGTCCATTGATGGCAAATCTTTCTCTTGATACGTATGCAGGTGTCGCATTGCGCCTCTAAGATGCCACAAACACTTTCCAACCCTGTCTCCTGGGAAAAAATAGCGTAATTGCCCAAAGGTTGTATAAAAGTTGACGCCACTTCTTTCTCTGCAAAATGACGAACCGAAACTGTCCTCAAACCATCTCTTGTATTCCCCCACTTGAGACAGCACTCCGGCCTCTGCTGCAATTCCTCTGCCCTGTAGTTCATTCTCATGCAGCAGTGCAAGTCCAAATGCTCCGCCTGTTACCACACCACACGTGGAACCGCTCGCCACTACACCACCTTCCAATCCTGTGAAAGCTTTCAGCACTCGGTCTTCTCGTCTGCCTGTCATATTCTGGAAAACTTCCAGGGAAGCCAACGCTCAATTAAAATCCTTCATAAGGTGAAGTGGAGCTCTCCTACCCCAATACCCTTTCTTCTTTTTGCCTGTAGATGTCGTCATCAAATCACCTCCAGAATCGGTATCTTATTGGTGTTCTGACAAAATGACTTCCTTGGAAGTGCAGTCACCTCAGCAATTGTTGCCATAAGCGAAAAGGCATCCGAAAAACCGGCACCTCAACATTTGACATACGTATCCTTTGGAAATGAAGACAATGTGAATTAAGGCAAGCTTGGAAATTCCGGCCGCATTACACGGTCATGGGGGATGACTCCTGGCAGGGAAACAAGCCTGTCAGGAGGCAGGGTAGGCACATTTTGAGATGTCTTTCCATGAAGCACCTCGTCATTGGAGGTGGACGGAATAATCAACTAAGATAATATACTCTGAACGATAGCGAAAATCAATCAGGAAAGCCCCGGATTTTATGAGGGAAAAATCCTCAGTGGGGTGTCGGCGCAGGATTTCAGCTGAATAGGGCCTTTAAAGGCCTCTCATTCTGTTATGACTGCCATAACAATACTGGAAGATTGGTCAATTCGAGTATTCCCAAATTATCGTTATCTACAGACGGTTACCCAGGTCGTTATTTCAGAGCACGCTTCCGGACGACAAGATTCCGTATCGCAGTCGTTACTTTGAGGTACCCTCACAACAATAGGTTACCAGTAGTATCCTTCACATTGAAGAACCAGAGAAAAAAGCAGGGCCGTCATGACCCTGCTTGTCATGGAAATAAGACAAGGGATTAATTTAACTGTACAGTATTTGTTGTTTCCTCCTATACTTCTTTGTATGTCCGAACTTTGCCTTCCAGTATGGCATACTTCAAAAACTTCTTTTCAGCGATCTTATAATCTGCCTCTGAGTAATGGTTAAAGTTCTCCGGGGTTTTAAACATAGCCCTGTATTTCTTGACTAGTAACTTAATCCCTGCATTTTGTTTGGAGCCTCTTCCGCCCATATTATCAGAACTCTTATGCATAATAAGAATCTCCTAACGGCCATCATATTTAGGTCTCCCGAAATGCTGTAAAGATTCATACACATCCGAGAGGCCAGTCTTAGAGCCACCACAGACCTTCTGTTCTAAGTATAAACCCGGGAAGTTTTTTTCCCTCCTTTGCTCAGTATTTGATGTTGAAGTCTGATAACACTATATTGCTTTTAGCGATTAACCTTTATTTGAAGCCAAGACCTTCGTTTAATCTCGGTAATCCGGCCACAGGTACTTGAAAATGGCTCGCTCGTAAAAGCGACAAAGATATTTAGATATACTTTCCGGGAGGCTGAGATCTCTTAAACGGCAATAAATATGAAGAGGGTTGAAATAGTGTTGTAACTTTGGGCTCACAATACTCCTGAGAATTCGACCTTGTTAAAACGATTGATCCAGACGCTCCCTCACACAGACTATCAAAGCTTCAAGTTCACCTGCAGTCAGTCGTAGTAAAAAATCTAGATTAACATCAGTGCCCAGTAGCCCCTTTATGATTTCCAATAACTCATCTTTGTTCAGTGCATTTTGTGCCTTGCTGGGTCCCATATTCAACCGAGTTCAAATCGCGCTAAGTTCCCTCATACTGGATGGCTCAGCCTTGCTGATTAAACACTTCTTAACGATGAGCTCGTGCTCCCCTTTTCTCTAGCCATCTGATAAGTGATAGAAACTTCATCGTCTATCATCATGGCCATCCCCAACTCATTTGCAGTTATATCTGGGTGGATACATAGTCACATACAGTGCCAACTATCCATCTAATTAGCAAGAACAATACCAAATACGACAGCTATAGATTTTATATTAAATTTCAGTCATTTATATAAATTCGTTGGGGAAGTCGATTCAGAAATGGGCAACAAAATGCCCTCTTGAAAGAAACTAGATTCCAAATTTTGGTAGGATTTTTCACAGCCTTAGAAACAGGCATTTCGGCTAGACAGGTATTAATACCCATAAATGGTGTTTGCCGAGAAAGCTCTAAGAGTACACAATTTTATCCCCAAGCGTTACTTTTAGGGCATCAGATTTTGTTATGATTTCGTATGAGACTGTCGAAAAACCATATTTTTTGACAGTCTCATATGCATGTTTCAAGACCCTCATTCTCACTCATTCTCACTGATCAATGGGTGAATTCAAGTTGCAAGTGCACCATTTGCTGTATTACAGAGGACCGCACAGCCTTTGTCACACCTCGTGACTAACACTCGGCCGAGGACATCAGCGCTCGTCCTGCGGAATAATGGGCAGTAGAAGGTGAGATGGATATTGTTGGCACCGATAGATCTTGTGAACGACAGTCTTGCTCGAACAAATATGGTAGGGTATGTACTCCACGGCACTGTCACCAGCCACCCCTGTCGGCACATCAAGGGAAGTTATCTCCACGCATATCCGATGATCTCTTTTGAACACATTCGACGTCGGAGCAATTTCCACATCATATTTATTGATTTTCCCGGGCAGCACAGGCTCGTGAGCACTGCGCGTGAACGGATGAAACGGACGGCCTAGTCTGGACTTTTCTTCATCCACCGCTCTGTGGGACGCCTTTAACCAACCCCTCGTCACCTCTCTCTCGGGCACTTGAGGCCACTCCATCTCCCCTTCCCTTGCCGTCTGAACCGAAACATCCGGCCCCAAGTCCTTCAGGATGATAATCCAGTTCGTGTCAGCTTGGTCGATTTCCGCCCAGAAGTGAAGCGAAAGCGACCCGGTCACTTCAATGTCATCGGGAGCGGAGTGCTTGCAAGAAGCGACATCAAAAAGGCTTCGGATCGATGGAACGAGGCTTGGGACAATCATAATCTTGAGAGTGTGCTTAACCTTTTCCATGATGAGGTTCTATTTGAAAACTGGACAGGCGTGAAGGTGAAAGGGAAGGAAGCCTTACGGCAGGCGTGGGCTCCTTGGTTCCGAGATCACGGTGAATTCCGATTCACGCCAAAGGAAACATTTATCGATGAGCATGAGCAAAAGGTCGTGTACCGATGGCAACTTGATTGGCCTTTACCTGAAAAGGGATACAAGGGCAAGCATGAAAGGCGGTGGGGACTGGACGTCCTCCATGACAGCCTTTCTCTTCAGCAGTGGTCCAGCCACACAGGAAAGGGATGCCCGAAGGCCGCGCCATGGATGATCCGCCATGTGAACAACACCCCACTTCCCATTTGCCATCGTCTGATCAACCATACAACATAGCCCGGGATGTCTGTAGCGGATTGCGAAGTCCTTCCCGACTGCTATTTCGATCCATTCATGGCTTTACGGTTGTCCTCAAGTTCCCATTTTCCCTGATAACGACGCCCCTCGCGAGAAAGTCTTTGATGGTTTCATCGTATTTCAACAGGTACTCACCATTGAAATAGAGGTCGACGGTCTCTTTGAACCAATGGGTAGCCATCAGGCTGGGGAAAAAGGTCTCTTCCGGGACGGTTTTTTTCATCAGGAGCGTATAGACTGTGATCTTCTTGATGAGATCATCACCGACGGCATCCCGGTGAAGCAGATAGGTTTCTATTTTCTTGCGGCTCTTTGCCAGGGCACTTTTCATGTC
>Ga0307424_1001604_pt1 | contig 11759 bp, 8 predicted proteins | sample SalMarWE160320MG_FD_202157 | JGI IMG/M metagenome (GOLD analysis project Ga0307424, IMG submission 202157) | Salt marsh sediment microbial communities from the Plum Island Ecosystem LTER, Massachusetts, United States - WE1603-20 | ecosystem: Environmental > Aquatic > Marine > Intertidal zone >...
CCGCCGTTCTCCTTGTCCACCACCACCAGCCGGGGGTTGGACGCCGACCGGTAGATGCCGAGCACCGCGGCCGCGGGGAGGTTCCCGCTGGGGGAGCGCGGGGTGACGGCCAGCCGGAACTCCTGCTTGAGCAGTTCCAGGGTACGGTCCCGGCTCCCGTCGTTCACCACCACCACCTCCAGATCGGGATACTCGAGGGAGAGGAGCGAGCGCACGCTGGCCGTGATCGACGCCTCCTCGTTGTAGGCGGGGCAGATGATGGAGACGGCCGGGGCCAGTCCCGACCGGAACAGGAAGCCCGATCCGTTGGGATCGGAGCACCGCATATGGTTCCGAATCAGGAAGAAGGACAGGGTGCACAGAGCGATGTAGGACGCGTTCAGGGCGAAGAAATACACGAGCACGAACTCGCTGTACCCGGTGAGAATCCCGCGGATCCAGCCCGCGGTCACGCCGCCCCCCTGCCCATCAGGACTTCCTGGGCCAGGGTGGCTACGGTGCCTCCGCTCCGGGCCACTCCCAGAAGCACCTTCTGTCCCGGCCGTCCGAGCCGGCTGAGGGCGATGGCCGCGTTGTAGCGGACCCAGTAGCTCCCGTCGTTCAAGGCCACGAAAAGAGCGGAGACCGCTGCCGGATCACCCAGCCTCCCCAGGGCCAGCGCCGCCTGGCTGCGGACCACCCAATCGGGGTGGCGAAGGTCGGCCAGGACGTCGGGCAGGCTCTCGATCGCCTCCAGCCGACCCAGGGCCCGGAGGAGAGAGATCCGGGTCTCCGGCGACGGATGCCCCCGCAGCAGGGAGATCATGGCGGCGGCGGCGGGCAGGTAACGGAGGTGTCCCAGGAGGTCGATGATGATCTTCGTCCGGGCCTCGGAGAGCCCCGGACGGCCCAGGCGGGCGTGGAGATGGGCGGCCAGGGGCGTGCCGCCCTGGATGAGCAGCTCCTTGATCTGGCCCGGGGTCCAGTCCTCCCGGTCCTCGAGGGCGTCGTAGACCGTGACCGCCATCCCCGGCTCGCGGCGTTTCAGGAGACCCAGGGCAGCCGCGAACGACACCGCCGGATCGCCGTCCCGGGCCGCGACCAGGAGAAGGTCCCGGGTCCGGGGGGACGGCATCTCGCCCAGGAGCCGGGCCGCGACGGCGCGCTTCCAGGAACTCCGCGAGTGGAGCAGCTCCGCCGCGTGGTGCTCGAATTCCATGAACCGCAGCAGCTCCCGGAGCCGGTCGGCATCCTCCCCCTGGAGTTCGACCAGGTACTCCATGATGAACACGGCGAAGGACTCCCGGTCCTGGGCGGTGAGAGCGGCGGCCAGATCCCCCGCGGCGCGCTGCCGCTCCGCCCGGTCCTCCATGGCGTAGAACCCCAGCACCGCCTCCTCCCAGGTCCGACGTCGCCGCATGAGGCGGGCGCTCCGGGAACTTCCCAGCGTCCACACCATCACCGTGGCCAGGACCAGGACCAGGACGAGCACGCCCAGGGCCAGGAACGCGGAGAAGATCCAGGGTCCGGGATCGAGCGCCGCGCTCATGGACGATCCGGACGGTCAGAAGAGGTGGACGACGCCGAGACCAAGGGACCGCCTTTCGTAGGACCGCTTCTGGGCGGTCGCCGCGGCCGAGAGCCGGAGCCCCCAGCCGCGGGCCACGGGAACCCGGCCGGCCAGGGCCAAACCGGTGGTGATGTCGGTGGTGATGTCGGCCCCCGCCGCCGAGCGGGTGACGTCGCTCCCCCGGAAGAGATCCAGCCGGAGCGCGGCGAACGGCGAGGGGATCCAGGACCCGGTCAGGGTCTGGGTCACGTCGCCGGCTCCGAACACGTCGCGGGTCCAAGTGAGGCGGTAGCCGGTTTCCCAGACCGCGCCCCAGGTCCGGAGGAGCCCGGCGTCCAGACGCATGGTGGAGCCGCTCCGGTACCGGTTCCGTTGGGCTCCGCCCTCCACCCGCCAGCCGGGGGACGCGGTCCAGGATGCTCCGGCCGAGACGCCCCAACGGGGGAGGATCTCGGCGTTCGGGGCGCCGCGGACCGATCCCACCAGACGCCAGTCCCCGGCCGCCCGGGTGACCGAGCCCGCCACCGAGAGTTCCTCCAGTCCGAACCGGTCGATCCGTTCCATCTCCCCGCGGGCGGCCCAGGGGCCGCGGGGGCGCCAGTCCAGGGACAGGGCCATGTCCCGCCAGGGCCCCAGGGGGGAAACGTCCTCGTAGACGAAGCGCGATTCCACCACGAACAGGCTGTACAGCGCCGGGTCGATCCGTTCCCGCAGCGAGGGTTCCAGGGCCACCGCCTGCGAGAGGCGGTCCCGGGCGTCGCCCACCCGCCCCCGGCGATAGTCGGAGGCGGCCATCCAGGCCAGAAGCGCGGGGCTTTCCGGCACGCGGCTCATTCCCTCCTGGGCCGCGCCGCGGGCTCCCTCGGGATCCCCCTCCCAGAGCCGGGCGTCGGCCAGGAGGACCCAGGCCTGATCGAAGCCGGGGTCGGTGCCCACCACGTCCAGGGCCTCGCGTTCGGCCTCCCGGTACCGGCCCGACCAGGCCAGAACCCGCGCCCGCTCCACGCGGATTTCGGGGTCCCGGGGCCGTTCCAGGAGGATCGTGTCGTAGAGCCGGAGCGCTCCGGGGTAATCCCCGGTCCACGCGCGCACGCGGGCCAGAACCTCGGTGGTCCGGGACCCGGAGGGATCGTCCCGGTAGCGCTGTTCGAGCAGGTCCCGGGCTTCCCGGACCTGCCCGGCGGCGAGCAGGTCGTCGATCGTGCCTCCGGCCGCCGCCGCGGCGGGGATCAGGACCAGGAAGAGGGCCAGGGCGGCCGGAACCGGAGTGCGCCTCCGGCTCCGTTCAGGCGGCAAGGAGTTTCTCCACCCGGGCGGCCAGTTCCGAGGGGCTGAAAGGTTTGGTCATGTAGTCCTGGGCCCCGCTCTTGAGTCCCTGGACGACGTGATGCTCCTCGCCCAGGCCGGAGAGGAGGATGACCGGAACGAAGGCCAGATCCCGACGGTCCCTGAAGGTGCGGAGCACCTCGTAGCCGTCCATTCCCGGCATCATGATGTCCAGAACGACCAGATCGGGCCGGCGGGCCGCCGCGGATGCGATGGCCTCGGCTCCGGAATGCACGACCACGACCTCGTGGCCCTCACGGGCGAGTCGGAACTCGACGAGTCGTGCAATCTGGGGGTTGTCGTCAACGACCAGGATTCGCCCCATGGAGTACGCCGGCCTTTCAAGATCGACGCGGGGATCGGGTTCTCAGCGATCTGGTTATCGGCCTCCGGAGGGGCGCGCTTGAGCCGGTGGGGGATTGGGCCCGGAAGCGGAGCGGGAGGGGGGGGGAGGGGGAGCCGGGGGCGGGAGCCCGCCCCCGGTCCCATCCGGTTTCCGGGGTCTACTGCCCGTCCTTCTCGGCCACCAGGGCGCTGAACCGCTCCAGCTGCTTCTGGTAGTGCTTGTTGCCCGGATTATCCGCCGCGGCCTGCTTCATGATGTCCAGGGCCTGGTGGCAGTCGTCCATGGCGTTGCAGATCTCGGCCAGGGTGTCCAGGATCATGGCCCGGTCCGGCCCCGGCTCGGAGAGGTCGACGCCCTTCTTGGCCAAGGTGTAGGCCTCGTCCAGGGCCAGCTTGTTCTCGAAGCACCACCAGGCGTAGTTGTTGAGCTGGTTGGGGTCGTCCATCCAGCCCTCGGGCAGGGACGCCTTCTTGTAGGCGGTCGCCTTGTCCTGGTCCTTGAGCACGACCAGGGCGTAGTCGGGGAGGATGTCCGCCCGGATCATCTGAACCGTCTCGTCGGTGGAGTCTTCCGTGCGCTCCACCACCGCCTTCAGGTAGGGGGCGGCGATCGACATGTCGTCGCGCTTGTGGGCGGCTTCCGTCATGAAGCCGGCCATGAACACGACGTCGATTTCCTCGGCTCCCTTCGAGGCCAGGAGGTCGTCCGCGGCCGCGGTCAGGTCTGGGAGCTGGAACATGTCCTTGCCCAGTCCGTAGTAGACGGCCCCGAAGATGTCGGAGGTGCGGTCGGTGGACGGGTCCAGCTTCGCGGCTTCCCGGTAGTAGCGGACCGCGTCCGCGTACTTGCCCAGGGAGTCGTAGTACCCGGCCAGGGTCGCCGCGTCCTTGGCGGTGGGGGTCTTCTCGAACCGCGCCGCCTTCTCGTCCATGGTGGTGGGATCGGCCGCCGCGCTGGCGGCGTGATCCAGGAAGAACGCCTTCTGGTAGCCGCTCCAGCGGTCCAGGGTCACGCCCTCGGCGTTGACCACCACGAACGTGGGATAGACCGCGACCGAGAACTCGTTGGCCAGGTCCAGGCCCTCCTTCTCGGCGTCCGTCTTGAAGAGGATGAAGTCGTCCACGCTCTTCTGGACGTCGCCGTCCTCGGCCACCGCTTTGGCGAAGGCCTTGCACGGACCGCACCATACGGCATAGAAATCGACCAGGATCGGCTTGTGCTCCTGGGCGGAGAGGGCCTTGGCTTCGTCGAAGGTCTTGGGGCCGCTGGCCAGGGCCTGCGCGGCCGGGAGCCCGGCCAGCGCCACCGCGGCGGTGACGATGAACGTGAACGGTTTTTGCATGGTCCATTCCTTCGTGGCTCGGGATCGTGGGAGGGCCGGGGGGCCGCCGGTCAGTCTAGCACGGCGGCCGGGCCGGGGCGCGGACCGAGGGTGAGCGCGGGGCCTATGCCTGCGGCCAAACCCCTGGTCCGACAATTAGTCGGAGGAACCCACAGGATTCCCCCGGGTTTTCCGAACGGCCTCGGTGTTTCCTCCCGGGGAACCGACAGGGTTCCCTCGGGTGTAACGGGTTGCTACACTGCAACTACTCCCGGGCGAAGCGGAGACTCCATGGCCGATCAACCCGTACCCCTGCTCTACAATCCAGGTGAGCGCCCCGCCCCGGACCGGGCCGGCCCGACCGGGCCCTCCCCGGCCGAGGATCTGGAGCTGGCCCAGGCCGTTGTGCGCGGCGAGACCGAGGCGTGGCACCGCTTCATCGACAAGTACACCGCGCTCCTCTACTCGGTGCTGCGCCGGTATGTCTTCGACGAGGAGGAGCTGCGTTCCGTCTACGTGCTCCTGCTCGACCGGCTCTACAAGAGGAAGCTGGCCACCTACGAGGGACGAGCCGCGCTGTCCACCTGGCTGGTGCTGGTGACCCGCAACGTGGCCGCCGATCACATCCGGAAGACCAAGGGCCGACGGGTTCACTCCCGCAGTCTCAACAAACTCCCCTCCCTGGACCAGCGCATCTTCGAGCTCTTCTTCGAGCAGGACCTTTCCATCCGGGACATTCGGGAGCGGCTGGAGGCCGAGGGTTGGACGGAGGCCACCCGGGAATCGATCACGGAGTCCGTCGAACGGATCCGGAGCCGGGTGGATCCGAGGGTGTTCCGCCGGCTGGCCTACCGGAAACGCGCCGAGTCCCTGGGCCTGGCCTCGAGCCGTATCCTGGAGTATCTGGACCGGGTCCGGCAGGACCAGGAGGCGAGAGCGCTCAAGGAGAACCCGGAGTTTCTGCTCATGGAGCGGGAGGCCAGGAACCGGGCCCGGCAGGTCCTGGCCTTGACCGGGAAGCTGAGCGAGGAGGAGCAGCGGCTCCTCTCGCTCCGGTACCATCGCGGGTTCACGGCGAACGAGATCGCCTCGTCCATGAACTGGGCGGACCCGCGGCTCGTCTACCGCAAGCTGGACCGGTGTATCCGGAAACTCCAGGAGTGGGTGGCCGTGCTGCGGCTCGATCTGTGAAAGGAAGGGCCATGGCGGCAGTCGAGCGGAAGGACGGAGGGGAATTCCACCTGGACGCCGAGGATCTCGCCCTCCTGGTGGAGGGCCGGGAGGGGAGCGACGGCGTCCGGGAGCATCTCGTCCGGTGCCCGGAGTGTTTCCACGCCTATTCCGAGGCGATCCAGGCCCGTTCGGAGTGGATGCGGGACGGGATGGGACCCCCGTCCCGGGTGTCCGGGCTCCTCGATCTGGGCCGGGGGCGGGGTCCCGCGGCCGGCCGGCCGGGACCGGCGGTTCGCCGCCGCGCCGCCTTCGGCGTGGGCTTGGCCGCGGCCGTGGGGGTCGTGATCGCCCTGTGGCTGCGTTCCGGCCCGGAGCCGGCCCCCGAGGTGGCCATGAGGTTCGATCCCGTCCTCCAGGCCGAGGTGCTGGCCTACTCCGGCGGTGCCTTCGTGCTTCCGGGGGGGGAGGCCGGCGCCGACGTCACCGAATCGAGTCGTGGGGCCGGTGACGCCGAGGCCTCGCCGGCGGCGGCCGCCGCGTGGAAGATCTACCTGGCCGACCCCGAACGGCTCGGACCCGGCGTCGAAGCGGTGGCCGGGTACCTGGCCCTGGGCAAGACACAGCTGGCCCGGAACTGCCTGGTGAGCCTGGCCGCCGACCACCCCGCCGATCCTCGCGTCCTCGTCCTCCAGGCGGTCGCCGCCTACCAGTTGGGGGACTCGCCGGCCGCCGAACGCGCGCTGCGTCGGGCCCTGGAGCTGGACCCGGGTCACGGGCCGGCCGCCCTGGACCTGGGCCTCCTCCTGCTGCGGGAAGGCCGGGCCGCGGAAGCGGCTCCGATCCTGGAGTCGGTGGTTCGGAACCACGTCGGCACGCCGCTGGCCCGGCGGGCCGAGCGCGAACTCGGGACCCCCTGATTGCGCGGCGGGCGAGCACTTGCCGTTCTCGCCATGCTGGCCGTGCTGGCCGGCGGCTGCGGCCGGCATCGGGACGCCGGCCGCGACGTCTTTCCTCCGGGCTTCGATCCGGAACTGGCCTCGATTCTCCTTTCCGGAGATGACTCCCTGCTAGTGCAGTACGGCTACAGGTACGGGGTGAGCCGGCTCCACCACGAGTCGATCCTCTTCAGCGAGGCCGTCCCCATGGACTCGGAGGCCGCCTTCGACGCGGCGGTCGAACGTCTCGATCCCTACCGGGAGAAGATCCTCGAGTGCCTGGCCGGTTCCTTCCACGCGCCCGGGCATCTCGCCTCCTATCACCGGTGGAAGGCCCTGGGATACGACGGGGCGCGCCGGCTCGGTGAAGTCGACGTGGAGCGGCGGGAGCTGGCCAACGACCCGGATATCCCCCCGGGGGAGCGCCTCGCGCGGCTGAACGGGCTGCGCCGGACGATGGAGGCGCTCGAGCCGCTCTCCTGGGAGGCCATGGCCCTCGACGTCGACATCGCGCGGGCCCTGGACGAGGCGGGGGACAGCCTGGGCGAACTCGAGACCTATCGCAGGGCCCTGGCTCGTGAGGAGGCCGGCGGCGCCATGGGGGATCTGGCCCGGAGGATCGGCACCGTGGGCTACGTCCTGGACAAGCTCGGCTACCCGGACTCGGCCGGGGTCTACTACGAGCGGGCCCGGGAGGTGGCCTATCGGATGCGCCGGGCCCCCGAGGCCGTGTACGCCCTGCGCCTCTTGACCATGAGGGCGCGCGCCGAGGGGGACCTGGCCCGGGCGTATGAACTCATGATGGAGTCCCAGCGGGTGGCCCGGGAGTTCCGGGCCGAGATCGAGGAGTGGGACGCCCTGCGCCCGGCCATCGAGTTGAACACCAGGCTGGGCGCCTGGAAGATCGTGGAGGACCTGCTCCTCCGGGCCGAGCAGGTGGCCCGGGACTACGGGGACACGCGTGCCCCGTCCGTCCTGGCGACCATGCAGACCGGTATCCAGCAGACCCGGGGCACCCTCCTCATGGCCATCGGCCGGGTCGACGAGGGCTCCCGCCTGTTCGCCGAGATCCGGGAGGCGGTGAGAAACGAGCCCGAGCGAGAGCACTACGCGTCCTTCCTGACGGAGTGGGGCCGCGGCCTCCTGGACGCCGGACGGGGAAGGCAGGCCCTGCCGATCCTGGCGGAGGGATACGCATACACCAGGGGGGAGAACCTGCCTTCCTGGAGGACGCGCCTCACCCCTCTCTATGCCCAGGCGCTGCTGGAGAGCGGCGACCTGAAGCGGGCGGCCGGCATGCTGGCCGAGTTCCGGAGCCGGGCCCAGGGGGGGATATTCTCCTTCCACGACGAGTGGGTGCGCCATGACGCCGCGGCCGTCCGTCTGGCCGGCCTGCAGGGGGACGCCAAGGCGGCCGAGCGGGCGATGCGGGAGGCGTTGGCCCGCCTGGAGCACATGCTCGAGGGTCTCGACGGATCGGAGTCCGCGTATCTCTTCCTCGACTCCTGCCGGGGCCTGCGCTCCGCCCTCCACGAGCGCCTGGCCGGAAACCCGGTCGCCGGCTACGGCCTGGAACTCTACTGGAGGTCCCTGTACCGGAGGCTGGGGCGCTCCGGCGGCCGGATGACCGGAGACGGCATCGTTCCCGCCCGGGCGCTGCCGGTCGACTCGACGGTGGAGGGTTTCATGACCGCCCTGGCCACCCATTTGCAGCATCGGCTCCGGGAGCGGGGCGCGGTTCACTGTCTCTATCTGATCGGGCCCTCCGGTGTCGTGCGATGGACGGCGGACGGGCGGACAGTGCGCCGCGACCTGCTCGACGTGAAGAGCGACGCGCTCCGGAAGGATGTGCAGGACGCGATCCACCGGCTCAGCGAGCCGCCGGAAGCGGGAGCGCCCGGCCCCGGCCCGGACCTCTCCGGAACGCTGGCCCGTCTGGCCGGGACCCTGCTTCCAGGACGCTGGGCCGCCGCCGGGGGCCCCCGGCTGATCCTGGTCAGTCCCGACGGCTACCTGGGCGCGTTCCCCTTCGAGACCCTGAACGTGGCCGCGGGCGGGGAGGGGTACCGGCCCCTGCTGGACCGGGCGGACGTGGCCTACCTGCGCTACGACGTCCGCCCGCCGGCCCCGGTCCGGGTGGAGGAGCCCGGGGTGGTGGTCGCCGATCCCGTGCACTCCCCGGATTTCGAGCATCGGTATGCGACGCTGGGGTCGCTCCCGGAGGCCCGGCGGGAGGCGGAGGCGGTGATCGCACGATCGCCTTCCTCCACTCTCCTCCGCGGCGGCCAGGCCACCCGGCGGGCGCTCCTGGCGACGTGGGAGAACGCTCGCTTCCTCTACATCGCCTCCCACTTCGTGCGGGACGCGGAGGTCCCCTATCTGGTGTTCCTTCCCATGGCCCCGGAGAAGGAGGAGGGGGGGGACGCCGGGTCCTCGTACCTGGATCTGGGAGAGATCCGCAGCGCCGACTTGACCCGGTGCTCCCTGGTCGTGCTCTCGGGCTGTGCCAGCGGCGTGCCCTATTCGGACGTGGCCCGGTCGGGCCCCGGCCTGGGCGACGCCTTCCTGGACGCCGGGGCCGGCTCGGTGATCGAGACGTTCTGGCACGTGGACGACGGGGAGTCGGCGGGCCTCATGCAGCGGTGGACGGCACGGTGGGCCGGCGGCACGTCTCCGCTCCGCTCCCTGGGCGAGGTGCGCCGGGCCGCTTTTCGCCGAGGGGCCCCACCCCAGGTGTGGGCCGCCTACGGGATCGAGCTGGCGGGGCTGTAGGCCGCAGGTCCTCCGACCCCGACGGTCACCGGCGAGGGGCCGTCGCCCCTACACCCCGAAGCGCACCGGGTCCCAGCGCAGCCCGAGTTCGCTCGGGGGGGCCATGTAGCCCAGGAGGGCGGAGGCGGCCACCACCGCGGGGCCGGCCAGGTAGCCCTCGCCGCCCCGTCCCATGCGGTTCTGCCAGTTCCGGTTGAAGGTGGTGATGGCGCGCTGGCCGGGCTGGAGGGCGTCCGGGCCCTGGCCGAAGCAGGGGCCGCACCAGGAGTCGCGGATCGTGCCGCCCACCGCCCGGAACACGCCGGCCACCGAGTCGCCGCCCAGGCGGGGCTCGGGGCGTTCGATGCGGCGCTTCACCCCGCCGGAGCCGGGGAAGATCACGAAGTCCCGCGCCGCCTGCTTCGCCCCGGCCTCCCGGGCTGCGGCCAGCACCAGGGCGGCCTGGAGCAGGTCCTCGTAGCTCCCGTTGGTGCAGGAGCCGATGTAGGCCTTGTCGAAGGAGAGCTTCTCGGCGGCCACGTCGCCGGCCGGGAACGCGTTGGCCGGGCTGAACGGCTTGGCGATCATGGGGGCCACCGCGGAGAGGTCCAGCTCCTCGTCGATCGCATAGCGGGCGTCGGGCCCCGGCTCCACCGGAGGATAGGGGAGGTCGTCCAGCCCCTTGGCCGCGAACCAGGCCAGGGTGGTCTCGTCGGCGGGGAAGATCCCGTTCTGGGCCTCGGCCTCGGCCATCATGTTGGCGATGGTGTTGCGATAGGTCATGGGGAGCTGGCGGCCCGGGTCCGCGAACTCCACCGACATCCCCTGGGCCTGGGCCTTCCCCCAGTGCTCCAGGAGCGCGAGCACGATGTCCTTGCCGCTCACCCAGGGCTGGAGCGTGCCGGTGAAGGCCACCCGCCGGGCCCGGGCCGGGGTGAAATAGACGTAGCCGGTGGCCCAGCCGAAGCCCAGGGTGGTGGAACCGACCCCGATCCCCACCGCACCGTAGGCCCCGTAGGCCCGGCTGTGGGAGTCGGCCCCCGGGATGAAGGCGCCGGGCACCACCAGCCCCTGCTCCGGGAAATAGAAGTGGAAGATGCCGTCCCCGGGGGTGGCGTAGTAGGGCTTCTCCATCCCGTAGCGCGCGGCGAAGGCCCGGCCGATGGCGGTCTGGCGGTCGTCGGACTCCTTCCCGGTGAAGACGAAGTGGTCGTTGGCCACCGCGGCCCGGCGGGGGTGGATCACCTCGCCGCCGGTGATCTGGTTCCAGGTGTGGATGGCGAAGGGCGCCGTGCCGTCGGAGGCGGGAAGGAGATCCGCGTAGACCCGAAGGGTGGCTCCGGGTTCGACCACGGCGTCCTTGTCCACCCGGTGGGCCCAGACGATCTGCTCGGTCACGGTGAGGGTGCGGGCCACGGCCGGGTCCGGCCAGGCGATCTCCGGAGCCCGGCGCACCGAGTCCGGAAACTCCCGGCGGCCCACCGCGAAGATCCCGCCGCTCTCCCGGATCTCGTTCTCCTTTTCGGTCAGGGGAAGCGGGTCGTAGGTCTTCCCCCGCGTCTCGTTCACCAGGCGCCGGGTCGCCGGGTCGAAGGTGAAGGCGTCGCCGTCCCCGGCGTCGGCCACCGCTTCCGGCGACTGCACCACCTCCAGGCCCAGGTTGAAGGCGTTCCGCCGGAAGATGTCCCCCATGTTCTCCCCGCACACGATCACCATGCGCAGCCCGACCTCCTCGGCCACCGCCTTGAGCCCGGCCGGGCTCATCTCCCGCGACGAACCGATGGCGAAGCGGTCCCCGGCCACCAGGAAGGTCTCGCCGCCGTGTACCCGGGCCCGGAAGTCGGGCATGAGGTAGCGGAAGGCGCCCTCCTTCCACTTCGCGTCCAGGGAGTCCAGGCTCTCGCTCACGCAGTCCTTGGCCGGGGTGACCTGGTCGGTGTCGATGGCGTCCAGCTTCTTCCCGGGTCGCTCCGGATCCCAGAAGATGAGCGCCTTGCCCCGGATCATGCCGGCGCCGCTCTCGGGGCCGGTGGCCGGCTCGGGCACGGTTTCGATGTCGGCTTCGCTCTTTCCGGGCAGGAATTGCGCCGGCTCCACGGTGCGAATCAAGGTCGGGTTCATGGGGTCTCCGGGTCCGGGAGGCGGTGCTGGAGGATGAGATGGTCCTCGACCAGGCGTCCCCCGATCAGGTGTTCCTGGATGATGCGTTCCAGAACGGGCGGATCGCAACTGCGGTACCAGGCGCCCTCAGGGTAGACGACGGCGATGGGGCCGCCCTCGCAGATCCGCAGGCAGTTGGCCTTGGTGCGGTAGATCCCGCCCTGTTCCGAGAGGCCGAGTTCCCGCAGGCGGGCTTTC
>Ga0307424_1001605_pt1 | contig 11748 bp, 10 predicted proteins | sample SalMarWE160320MG_FD_202157 | JGI IMG/M metagenome (GOLD analysis project Ga0307424, IMG submission 202157) | Salt marsh sediment microbial communities from the Plum Island Ecosystem LTER, Massachusetts, United States - WE1603-20 | ecosystem: Environmental > Aquatic > Marine > Intertidal zone >...
ACCAGGGTCGGCGCGGCGTTCCTCTTTCCGTTCATGCCTCTTTACCTCGTTCCCGTCGGGTACGTCGCCTGGCGGTTCCGATCATCCAGGCACTGGTGGCTCCTCGTCGTCGGGGCGTGGACGGTCTCCGAGTGGTTCAGGGGACACTGGCCGTTCGGCGGGTTCCCGTGGGGGTCGCTCGGCACCGCAGTCGGCGATGTCGCTCCGCTCAGAAGCAGCGCCCAATGGGTGGGGGAAACAGGGCTGTCGGTGGTCGCAATCGCCTTCGCGGCAGGCATCGTCCTGCTCCTCGAACGACAAACGGTCAGGCCGTTCGCCGCCGCCGTCGCGGTCGGAGTGATTCTGGCCGCCGCGGGAGCCATCTGGCCCTCCAGGGTCGACGGAACACCCCTTCGCGTCGCGGTCATTCAAGGCTCGAGTCCTTGCCCTGGTCAGTACTGTGACAGTGAGAATCAGCGGATTTTCGACGCGCACCTCGCGCTGACACGGACACTCCCTGCGGGATCGGTCGACCTGGTGATCTGGCCTGAGAGCTCCGCCATGTACGACGCGGACACGATCACCAATCCGGCAAACGCCGTCGCAGTCGGCGCCGAGGCCCGCCGGCTGAACGCGTTCTTCCTCATAGGGTCATCCCGAACGGTGGGCGAAGGTGGATTCGTGAACGCCAACGTCCTCTACGGCCCCGATGGGATGGTCATCGGGGAGTACGAGAAGACACAGGGTGTCCCGTTCGGAGAGTACATCCCGTTCCGTCGATATCTGAGCTGGATCAAGGAGACGCGCCGCGTCTCACTCGACATCGTGGCAGGGCCGGGCCCGGTCGTATGGGACCTGCCGGAAGGGCCCCTCGCGTCGGTGGTCTGTTTCGAAGCCGCGTTCCCGCGACACGTTCGGGACGCGGTTCGTGCCGGCGCACGATTCGTTGTCGTCACCACCAACGAGTCGGGGTATGGGCGGTCTGCAGCCTCCCTTCAGTTCAGCGAGATGACGCGCATGCGCGCCGCCGAGAACGGTATCGACATGGTGCACGCTTCGCTCACAGGGTCGAGCGCGATGATCAGCGCCGGTGGGACGATCACCGAGCGGACTGCGATCATGTCGAGCGCGATCCTGACGGGTGTCGTCGGGTTCCGTACAGGTCGGCCGACGCTCTACACACGGGTCGGGGACTGGGCGCAGTGGTTGACGATCGCCGCGTTCCTGATTGGCATGGGCGTCGAGATCATGTCGAGGCGAGGAGACCGCGGACGATTGCCGGAACGGTCGTAGCTGCCGGACCATCGACCTGCACCGTCGCGAGCCGGTCCTGGTCGGTCGGTCCGAGATTGGCGATCACCAGCGGCGCCCCGCGAAACACCGGCCCGAGGACGAACTCCACCGCCGGATACACGGAGAGCGTGCTACCGATGGCGAACACGGCGTCGGCGGTGTCGGACATCTGCCGGGCTCGGGAGATCGCGGCGCCGGGGAGCATCTCGCCGAACAGGACCGTCGTCGACTTGAGGATCCCTCCACACTCGACACAGTGAGGGTCGTCTTCTCCGGAGGAGAGACGTTCGATCACGACCTCGGCCTGCCACCGCTTCCGGCACGAGACGCATTCCACTCGGGTCAAGTCACCGTGAAGTTCTGCCACGGCGGCGTCGGGAAATCCCGCCTTCCTGTGGAGGCCGTCGACGTTCTGGGTGACGCACCCCGTGGCCATGCCGGTCCTCCACAGGTCGACGAGTGCACGGTGCGCGTCGTTGGGCTCGATGTTGCGGACACTCAGCTCCCCAGACAGGTGCACACGCCACACCTGCTTGCGAGCGTCGGCGTCGCTGAGGTAGCGGCGGATGTCGAAGAGCGACGGATCGATTCGAGACCAGAGCCCGTCAGGACCACGAAAGTCGGGGATCCCCGACTCGACCGAGATCCCGGCACCCGTGAAGATCAGGATCCTTCGCGAGTTTGAGAGGATGTCGACTGCTCTGTCGATCTCGTCCATGTGCGCAAGATAGCCCTTCGCGACGCACCGGGTTTCGCCCGACGGTAGCCTCACGCCCCATGGCCAATGACTGGGTGCATCGCAGCAGGCTCTCGACTCGTCACAAGATCCTCTGGGCGATTGGCACGTTCGGGGTTTCGCTTTCGTACGAGGCGTTCATCGGCTGGGTTCAGTTCTTCTACCTGGATGTCCTGCGTCTCGCTCCGCTCGCGATGACGTGGGCGTGGGTGCTCTACACACTCTGGAACATGGTGAACGACCCGCTCGCCGGCCAGCTGTCGGACAAGACGAACAGTCGGTGGGGGAGACGCATTCCATGGGTCGTGGTACTCGCCGTTCCTTTGGGGGCGAGCTTCGCCGCCATCTGGATGGCACCGGCGGGGTTGGGGACGGCCATCGGGGGAGGACTCTGGTGGTACTTCCTGATCGTGATCTGTGTATTCGATGCCATCTTCTCGGCGATCACCATCAACTACGTAGCTCTCTTTCCCGCGATGTATCCCGAGCAAGGTCCTCGGGCAACGGTCGCGGGGTGGCGACAGGCGTTCGCGATCGCCGGAGTGATCGTCGGGGTGACCTTCGCCAAGAGCGTGGCCGATGCCATTGGGTGGGCGATGATGGGGGTCGTGTTCGGGGCGCTGGCGAGCCTCGCCTTTCTCGTTTCTCTCGGAGGCAGCTTCGAGCCTGCCCATACGAACGCCCCGTCGGAGCTTTCATTTGGTCGAGCCGTGCGCAGGACCCTGGCGAGCGGGACGTTTCGTTGGTTCCTCGTGATGTCAACGGCCATTGAGTTCGTGCTCGTGGTGCTTCCGGCAGTGGTCCCATTGTTCGCCAAGTACGTGCTCGGGGAGACCGATGGGCTTCGCCAGGGTCTCATCAGCGGGATGGCTTTCGTGGTGGCGATTCCTTCGTTCATGCTGTGGACATGGGCGGCGAAGAGGTGGGAGACGCGTTCGGCCATCATTGTGGCGCTCGGTGTGTTCGGCGTGCTCCTCGTACCGCTGGGTGTCGTGCGAAGCTACCCACAGGCACTCGTCGCTGCCGGGGGCCTCGGTATCGGTCTGGCGGGCCTGCTCATGCTGAGAGAGGTGATGCTTGCCGACGTCATCGACGAGGACGCCGCCCGTCACGGCGTACGTCGCGAGGGCATGTTCTTCGGAATGCACGGGTTCGTGATTCGGGCCGCCTTCGCGTTCCAGGGAACGCTGATCGGAGGGATGCTCGCGGTGACGGGGTATGACCCGGCACTCGCGTCTCAACCCGCCTCCGTGGCGCTCGGACTCCGGCTCCTCATCTCGGGAGTGCCGTTCGCGGGGGTGATCGTTGCCATGGTGGCGGCGGGGAAGTACTCGCTCTTCGGTGAGCGTCTCGCCGACGTGAAGGCCTCGACCCCTTGATGGACTGTGTTGTGCTGGCAGGCGGAGTTCCAACCCCCGGAGACACGCTCTATCCGTACACCATGGGACTCCCCAAAGCGCGCGTGGAGGTCGCCGGAAGGACCGTCGGGCAGTGGGTCATCGACGCGCTCACGGATGCCGGGTCGATCGACCGGATCGTCGTGGTCGGCGACATCGAGGTCAGCTCACCCAAACTGGTCGCGGTCGTATCGGCCGGTCGGAGTCTCGTCGACAACTTCGTCGCCGGAGTCGAAGCGCTGCAAGGCTCTCCGGGATCTGTCGCCGCGGCCTGCACCTCGGACATCCCGCTGCTCACGGGCACAATGGTGGATTGGTTCGTCGCATCCTCACGAGGTTCCGACGCGACCGCCGGCGTGATCAGACGCGAAGCGGTGAATGATCACTACCCGGAGTATCCCAACAGCTACTGGCGGCTCACGGATGGCGAATTTACTGCGGCCGACTTCATCGTGTTCGCGCCATCGAAGGTACCTGGGCTGCTGCCACGACTCCGCCCACTGGCCGACGCGCGCAAGAACGTGATCCGAACGGCGCGGCTCATCGGACCCGGCCTGTTGATCCGGTTGCTGCTGCGCCGCCTCAGCCTCGCTCAGGCGACGAGGTACATCTCCAATGCCCTCGGCATCGACCTCGAGATCATCGACGTGCCCCATCCGGAGATGGGGCTCGACGTCGATGAGGCGGCACAGCTGACCGCGGTTCGAAACGTCCTAGAACGACTCGAACCCGAGTGACTCCAAGGAGTTCAGGTCGTTCATTCCGATGCCGCCATAGGTGATGGTGTAGATAGTGTCGCCGATCACGATTGTTCGGATGGCATCGGGTTGATTCTCCCCTTGCTGGAGAACCCCTTCGAACGTGAGGGAATCGCCGGACACTCGAACGGCGAGGACGCCGCTCTCTGCCCTGTCGTACTTCCATGATTGGTATGGCGCGAGCGCGAGGCCCTTCCAGTAGGTGAATGCGTGGTGGTCGTACTCGGCGGCCGAGTAGCCGCTGTTCATCTTCACCTGATCGACCCTCGCCGGGTGCTCGGGATCCGACACGTCGAACAGGCTGAACTGAGTGCCGCTGGTTCGTCCGTCCTCGTCGGCGTTCTGTCCGATGCCCAGCAGCAAACCGTCTCCGACGGGGTGCAGATAGGCCGAGTAGCCCAAGATCTTCAGCTCGCCGGCAACACGTGGAGTTGTCGGGTCGGTGAGATCGATCACGTACAGCGGATCCGTCTGTCGGAATGTCACGACGTAGCCGGCGTCGTCGATGAACCGCACCGAGTAGATCTGCTCGCCCTTGCCGAGACCCCCAACCTGACCGATCTGCCGCAGTTCGCCATTGTCGAGGCGGAGCGTGGAGACGAGGCTCTCCGACGAGTCGGACCACCACCAACCGGACGGCGCGGTGGTGGATGCGACTCGCAGGACACCGTCGTACTCGTCCATCGAGAACTGGTTGAGCAGGAACCCTGTCACATCACCACTGCCGAGGTATCGAGGGTTGCCCGACTGCGACGTGTCGAACACGTGGATCTGCGTGCTGAAACCGTCCGCTTCGTTGCGGGCGTCCGTGTCCGTCAACACCGACCAGTCGACCCATCGCTGAGTCGCGACGTACACGTGGTCAGCGGTCGCGTACAGAGTGCTGCCCGACGCGACCACACCTGCGCTGGCCCAGTCGTCGATTCCCGAGTTGAGATCGAATGTCAGGATCGAGAGGGTGTCCAGTCCGGCGAAGTCCTTGGGAGCCATGACGGTGCTGCAATCGAGCAGACGTCCATCCGAGGTCCGTCCGGTCCGTTCGTCGGTGAGCACGTAGTAGGGAAGCCAGTTGTCGAGCGTGGACGTCCTGACGATGTCACGGTTCTTCTCTGTTGCGAGCTGTTCGGCTCGGAGTCCCGAACCTTCCGGATGGGCCCAATCGAACCCGACCGGGTTCGAGTTGATCGCGACCCTCGCGACGCCATCGACCAGGCGGCTGTCCACGTACGAACCGTCGAGGAGCAGCGTCTCGTCGATCGTGGGTGCGTCGGGGTCGGACACGTCGACTTGGACGATCCGGGTGACCGCCGACGAGTAGCTGGGAACGATGCCTCCGAGTGGAACGGGGGAGTTGTTCCAGCTGGGTCCGATCAGCATCAGGCGATCCCCTGACAGGAGCATCTGGCTCGGCTGCCAGTCGCTGAGCTGGAGCTTGCCGGCCATTCTGACGCCGCCGGGGAGGACCACGGCGACGCGAAGGACCCCATCGACGATCATGAAGATCCGTTTGCCGTCGGTCTTGACGATGTCGGCCTCGTCGACACCGGCCACCTGCACGTTCGTACCCGAGTACGAATTGTCTGAGGAGCCTGCCGCGGACGGTGCCGCCAGCGTGGTTGCCGGCGCCCTGACCGCATCCTCCGCCAGGAACGGACCTCCGTAGTAGTAGCCGTAGCCGGGCAGCCCATAGGGGCCCACGAGGTCGATGGCGTGGTCGACGTAGTAGGAGAGAAGGTCGTCGCAGGTACCAACCGTGTACAGCGACGCGCCGAACAGGCCGGGGGTGCCTGTGCCGGGTGAGTTGGTGCCGATCGAGGTGGTGCCCGCGCAGGCCGTTGCCAACATGGCGACGACGCTGATCACGATGAGTGTCCGTCGCATTGATCGCTCCCTTTCGTTACTCCTTCGACGCATGGGGAGCGGCACAAGTTCCCCGATCCGTAGACTCATCGTCATGCCGAGCGAACTCAATGCGGTTCTCGACACCATACGCCGGTTCGTCGAGACGGAGGTCCAGCCGCTGGAGGCACTGTTCCTGGCAGAGGGCTTTGCGACCGTGCAGCCGAGACTCGACGAGTTGCGTCACGTGGTCAAGCGGATGGGACTCTGGGTCCCTCACCTGTCGGCGGCTGCCGGTGGCCCCGGCCTCTCGCTGAGCGAGTTTGCACGAGTGAGCGAAGTGCTGGGGCGCACTCCGTTGGGGCACTACGTGTTCAATGCTCAAGCGCCGGACGTGGGCAACATGGAACTCTTGCTCGAGCATGGCGATGAGGCGCAGAGGCGCACCTGGCTGCGTCCCCTCGTTGACGGGACGATCCGTTCCTGTTTCTCGATGACGGAGCCCGGCCGAGCGGGATCGAATCCCACGTGGTTGTCGACCACTGCGATCACAGATGGCAGCGACTACATCATCAACGGAGACAAGTGGTTCACGACCGGGGCCGAAGGCTCCGCCTTCACGATCGTGATGGCGGTGACGAACCCGGAGTCGCAAGAGCGTCACCGGAGAGCGAGCATGATCATCGTGCCGACCGGCACGCCAGGGTTCGAACTGGTGCGCAACACCTCGGTGATGGGTGAGCGTGGTGATGGATGGGCGAGCCATGCCGAGGTCGCCTTCAATGGATGCCGCGTTCCCACCGCGAACAGGATCGGCGACGAGGGCGACGGCTTTCGGCTCGCCCAGGAGCGGCTGGGTCCCGGACGCATCCATCATTGCATGCGGTGGATCGGGATCTGCGAACGGGCTATCGAAGTCATGTCGCGGCATGCGATCGACAGAGAGCTTGCGCCGGGTATACCGCTGGCTTCACGGCAAGTCGTTCAGCACTGGATCGCGGACAGTAGGGCCGAAGTCGACGCCTCACGGCTGATGGTCGTCAGCGCGGCTGAGAAACTCGAGCGAGAGGGACCCCGTGCGGCTCGAGTGGAGATCTCCACCATCAAGTTCTTCGTCGCGGACACCCTCGGCCGCATCCTCGACAGGGCGCTCCAGACGCTCGGAGGGCTCGGTATGACCGACTACACCCCCATCGCCTTCTGGTACAGGTACGAGCGGGCGGCGCGAATCTACGACGGTTCCGACGAAGTGCATCGAGATCTCGTCGCACGCGCAGAGCTTGCCAAGTACGACCGATGAGTGAGCTCCGACCCGTACGACCGGGCGAAGAAGTCGATCTCGAGGCGGCTCAGTCGTGGATCGAACAGGAGCTTGGCTTCGAAGGGCCTATTCGAGTCGAGCAGTTCCCCTCTGGGCACTCGAACCTCACTTACCTTCTCCATGTCGGTGGTCGGGAGCTGGTGTTGCGACGTCCTCCGGTTGGTGCTCACGTGCGGTCGGGTCACGACATGAGCCGCGAGTACCGGATCCTCGAGGGTGTCAACCCTGTGTGGTCGAAGGCCCCCGAACCGTTGGCGTTCTGTGACGATGCGTCGATCATCGGAGCGCCGTTCTATCTGATGACTCGCGTCCACGGCACGATTCTGCGCGGTTCGAGCCCGGCACCCGAGTCGCAGACCATGCGTTCTGTCTGCGGCGCGTTCGTGTCTACCCTCGTCGAGATCCACGGGATCGACATCGACCGGGCAGGCCTGGCGACGCTGGGCAAAGCGGAGGGGTATGTGCGCCGCCAGGTCGAAGGATGGTCCCGTCGATGGCACGATGTGTCCATCGATCCCGCTCCGTCGATCGACGCCACCATCGACTGGCTCACTGTGAACCAACCGGTGGAGTCCGGAGCGGCACTGATCCACAATGACTTCAAACTCGACAATCTGGTGCTCGATCCGGACGACCTCACCAACGTCCGAGCAGTGCTCGACTGGGAGATGGCCACCCTCGGCGATCCACTCATGGACCTCGGTTCGAGTCTTGCCTACTGGGCCGAGCCGGAAGATCCACCTTCGATGATCGCCGTGGCAGGAGGACCGACCACGGCAGCGGGTGCGATGAGACGGTCGGAGATCGTGGACCGGTATGCGGCCCGCGCGGGTGTCGATGTCGGCGATATGGTCTTCTACTACACGTTCGGCTTGTTCAAGCTGGCCGTCATCGCCCAGCAGATCTACTACCGGTATCACCGCGGACTCACGAATGACGAACGCTTCGCGGACTTCGGCGTTGGCGCCCTCATGTTGGGTGATGCCGCGCAGCGTGTGATAGCGAGCCGTCAGATCTAGGCGATGGCCCGATGGCCGACTCGACGCGCCACGTCAGTCTTCGAACGCCACGATCCGACCACCACGCCTGGCAACGAGAGCGGCCGGATCGACCTCGGATGTGAGGTCGGCGTGCTCGAGCGCCGCGGCGAGAACGGCTCGTGTCAGGATTTCGGGTTCTGTGACGGTGACGATCGTCGAGCGATCCAGCCCCCTCTCGACGACACCGTCTCGAACCGCTTTCACCGCCTCGTGTATCTGCGCGACGGCGACCAGGCCATCGGCGTCGACCTCCTGGAACCGTTCGAGCATCCCGGAAATGCCCTCGGTCGAGTTCGGGGAGGCGAACACGAGCGTGTCGATGTCGTGTGAGAGAGTGGCGAGGAGCTCGGCCAGATCGCCTGCCGTCAGCGACGAAGAGCGCGTGATGAGATGGCTGCGCATCGGGAGCGAGTGTACCCGCCGAGTGGTTCGGTTCTCGTTCTGGCGTGAGGTGCGCGATTGGACGGTTCTCACCCAGGAAGCCGGGGGAGCTAGGGTGCCGCGCATGATTGCAGCGGCGGTCCTGCTGGCCGGAGGTAGCGGCCTTCGTGCAGGTTCGACCATCAACAAGGTCTACATGAGGATCGGCGGGCGCCAAATGCTCTCCTACCCGCTCGAGGTGCTGGATCGTTCGCGGCTCGTCGGTGAGATCGTGCTCGTCGTCCGGTCCGAGGATCGGAAGCGTGCAGAAGCCGTTGTCACGTCCGAGATTCGCCAGACCCCGCTCTCGATCGTCGATGGAGGGGTCACTCGGCAGGAGAGCGAACTGCGAGGTCTCGAAGCGCTCGGCGGCACTCCCGAGTGCGTCGCGATCCACGACGGGGCCCGGCCGTTCCTCCCACTCGGACTCCTCGAGTCGGTGATCGAGACGGCACGTCGGGTGGGCGGCGCCATTCCCGGGTATGTGCCCGATCAACCGCTGTTTCGTGAGGTAGAAGGCCAGCTCGAGCCGATGAACGGTGTCCAGGCCGTCCAGACTCCCCAGTGTTTTCGCGCAGAGCCACTCGTTGCCGCTTACCGAGAGGCGAAGGTGCGGGGGTTCGAGGGGGTGGACACGGCCGAGACGATCGAGCGGTTCACCGACCTCGTCGTCGCGGTCGTGCCCGGTGACCCAAGAGCGTTCAAGGTGACGTTCGAGGAGGATCTCGCACGCGCCGAGCAGGTGGCCGCGACGTGGGATCCCTCGAGCTGACCGCCCGTCGGGAAGGTGTGACCCGTCGTCGCCCCACCACGAGGTTGCGGAGATGCCCGACGTGCGTGTTCCCCGGATGCCGGATGCCCGGCCGATCGTGTGATCTCGACCACCCATGGGCACACGGCGGCGTCACGCGCGAGTGCAATCTCGCACCTCTCTGTCGCTACCACCATCGGATCCGTCACGGCGCCGGCTGGACCCACACACGGCTCGCCGACGGCACTTACCTTTGGACCAGTCCGGTCGGAGCTGGCGGCGGGACCCAACCCGACACCTCTGCATCGGTCGTGGTTGTGGAAGGTGCAGTGGATGTGGTGTCGGCGGGAGGAGCGGAGGTGGTTGTCGGCGTCGATGGTGTGACGCCACAGCCGGCAGCGAGCACGACGAGGGCAACCGCTGCGATCGTTCTCCTGTTCATCCTCTGCCTCCTGGCGTGACAACATCCCGCATTTTGGGACCGGTCACAAGGGTCGGCGGGATCCGGCTATCTCGCAGCGCCTGGGGGCATGATGCGAGTCCTCGGACCTCGACCTCATGCTGCCGTGTTTGGATGGTCGCCCCTCCTTGAGTGGCATAGATCGCTCTGATCGGGCCGCGTGCGTAGAGAGATCCCAGTTCGGGCTCCGTTCGGAGCGAACCAGTGGAGTGTCTTGTTCGTCAGCGACCCGAACCCGCCTTCTGAAGCGATGAGCCGGCCTCGTTGGTGTGTGTCCAACAGGGCTGTGAGCCTCGAGCGTCAGGTCCGATCATTGGCCGGCAGGGGAGTAGGGGGTTGGGTGAAGGATCCTGTCCTCGATGTCACCCACCAGGTCGCCGTGCTGAACGGCGGTCGCCCTCTTGATCTGCTTCCATTCCTCGTCTGCCATGAAGCCGGCCCAGCTACCCCGAAGCTGATCCTCGTCGTTCCACTCGAGCAGGTAGACGAACTCGGTGCGTTCGGGGGTCGTTGCCTCCCAGAAGGCGAGGACTCGAAAGCCATACCGCTTCATGATGCGCCAGGCGTGATCTCGGAAACGGTCGTGAAACGCGCGCTTGTTGTGTTCGAAGATCTCGTAAATGCGTAGCTGGTTGATCAAGAGCACACCTCCGGGTGCCCAACATAGTGACCGCTGGTGGCCGACACCGAGCACCCACTACGCATCGGAGTCGCCTCCGCTCGATCGACGTACAGCACGCACGGCCGGGGCTGGTGGCACCGTTCGTTCTCTCGGCGGCAGTCAGTGCGAGTCTCCGGCAGGACGACGGGGTTCAGCCGAGGATCTCTACCGAGCCGGTGTTGCCGTCGACCGTGATCCGCTGACCGTCGTGGACCTTGGAGGTCACGTCGCCGAGCGCGACGACAGCCGGAATCCCATACTCGCGGGCCACGAGGGATGCGTGTGCGACGAGGCTGCCACCATCGGTCGCGACGGCAGCGGCGCGTCCGAAGACGGACGTCCATGCCGGGGTGGTTGCCGTCGTCACCAGGATCTCACCGGGCGAGAGCCGATCTGCGTCCGCGAGGTCCAGGAGTACGCGGGCCACGCCGGTCGCGCTGCCCGCACTGGCGGGCATGCCCTCGAGTACCCCGGGGCGTGCCTCTGCCGGCGTCCGCATCTTGGCGATGCCGTCGGCGTGCACCTTCGTGATGAGCCCCGGGAGTTTCCCGATCACGAGGGGTGGTGAGAGTCTGCGGTTGCGTGCCCAGAGGTCACGACGGTCTGCGACCGACGATGCTCGCGATTCGTTGCCTTCGACTTCGGTTCGCTCCAGGAAGTAGACGTCGTCGGCGTGTCTGATGACGCCGCGGCGAACGCACGACTCGCCGAGACGGCGTAGTGCCCGTCGAGCGAGGGGCCAGCCGAACGTCAGCTGGGACACCTGCTCTTCACGCAGGCGTGCGTAGTGCTGCGCCAGTTCGAGAATGGAATCGAAGCGGGTCCGCAGTCGCGGGGAGAGAGCGTCGCGGCACTCCTGTTCGGCACGCTCACGAGCCTCGACGAGCGAGCTGTTGTCCTGGCTCGACACGGTCTCCATGAGACCGAGCTCACCCACCGTTGGACGGAACCAATCGAAGCTCTGGATGGCCCAAGGTTTCGGCGGACTCGGTTCGACGAGTCCGACTACGAGCGGCCGGTAGTCGCCGCCGAGCGTCGGACGCAGGTGGCGTCCATAGAAGTCGGCCAGAACACTCTCCATCTTCCATGCGTT
>Ga0307424_1001606_pt1 | contig 11739 bp, 4 predicted proteins | sample SalMarWE160320MG_FD_202157 | JGI IMG/M metagenome (GOLD analysis project Ga0307424, IMG submission 202157) | Salt marsh sediment microbial communities from the Plum Island Ecosystem LTER, Massachusetts, United States - WE1603-20 | ecosystem: Environmental > Aquatic > Marine > Intertidal zone >...
TCGGCACAGTGCGCCCCGCCGAATCCACCAGCCAGGCGTGGACGCCCACCTGCGAGCGCGCGGCCGAGGCGCTGGTTAGTGTGACGTCGAGCGCGAGCGTGCCATCGGTGGCCGTGGAGTCCAGGTCTGCATGCGCCCAGTAGTCCCCGATATGGGTATAGGGGATGGCGTACAGAAAGACGTCGCGCTCCAGGCCGCTGATCTTCCAGTAGTCCTGATCCTCGAGGTAGTCGCCGTCGGAGAACCGGTACAGCTGTACCGCCACCGTGTTCACTCCCGCGCGCAGGAACGCCGTCACGTCGAACTCGGCCGGCGTCTTGCTCCCCTTCGCGAACCCCACCTCGCGTCCGTTTACCCAGACGTAGCCGGCGGACTTGAGGCTGCCGAAGTGCAGGATCACGCGCCGTCCCTGCCACGCGTCCGGGACGGTGAAGCTGCGGCGATACGAGCCAACCGGATTGTCGTCGTGAGGGACGAACGGTGGATTCGGCGGATAGAGGTACGCCGAGTTGGTGTAGATCGGGATCCCGAATCCCTGCACTTCCCAGTTGCCTGGCACGGTGATGCGACTCCAACCGGCCAAGTCGGCGTCGTCGCGCCAGAATCCCACCGGCCGTTCCGCGGGTGACGCCACGTAGTGAAACGCCCACGTACCGTTGAGCGACAGGTAGTACGGCGATCGATCCCGCATGCGACTGAGCGCTCCGGCCGCCGTGGCGTGCGGAACGTAGAACGCGTGGGGCGGCAGCCGGTTGCGGCCGGTGATGGCGGGATTCTCGAGGTCGCCGGGGAAGAGCGGCCGTTGGGCGAGGGCGGGAGCACCCACCACGAGCTGGAGGGCGATCGCGCCGAGAAGACGAGATCTCAGCATAGGAGCGCGGGATTGCAGATTGGAGAGTGGCGATTGCACATTGAGGCCGCAGTCTCGAGGAGCCGGGCGCGCGGGCGATCGATCATCGTTCACCAATCTGCACTCCCTGCTCTGCACTCTGCAATCTGCGTTCTCCATTCTCCATTCCCGCCGGGGCTTTCATGCGCACGTTCGTTGGCACCATCGTCCTCCTCCTCGTCGCGGCACCGGTCGCTGCCCAGAACCGTCCTCCGCGCGAGCTGCGCGACTTCGACCAGTGGGTGACGCGCGCCGTCCGCGATTGGAAGGTCCCTGGGCTCGCCGTCGCGGTCGTCAAGGACGACCAGGTCGTGTTCGCGAAGGGCTACGGGATCCGGGCACTTGGATCGGACGCGCCGGTGACGCCCCACACGCTGTTTGCGAACGCATCCACCACCAAGGCGTTCACCGCGCTCGGCGTCGCACTCATGGTGGATGAGGGCAAGCTCGGGTGGGACGACCGGGCCCAGGACCGATTTCCGGAGCTCGTGCTGCACGATCCCTATCCGGCGCGGGAGCTCAGGATTCGCGATCTGCTGTCCCATCGAGTGGGGTTCGGGGACCCGTCCTTCCTCTGGTACGGCCGGGACTGGAAGCAAGCCGAGATCTTCCGGCGGCTCCGGTTCGTGGAGCCCGAATCGAGCCTCCGGTCGAGCTACGCCTACAACAACGTGACGTACGCGGCCGCCGGCGTGATCGCGGGACGGGCATATGGACGCGGGTGGGAGGCGCTCGTGCACGATCGCATCCTGACACCCCTTGGCATGACCGAAACCGTGACGCGGGGGCGCGACCTCCCCGCAGGCGGCGACATCGCGCTACCGCACGATCTGGTGAACGACACGCTGCGGGTCATCGCCGGAGTCGGATCGCTGGTGGACGCGATCGCACCGGCAGGCGCGATGTACTCGAACGTACTCGACATGAGCCGGTGGATCCGGTTTCTGCTGAACGGCGGCCGACTGGGTGATTCCACCCTCGTCCAGCCGCGCACCTTCGCGGAGCTGTTCCGGCCGCAAACGGTGATTCCGGTCGAATCCTTCTACCCCACCGCGATGCGGACGCAGCCGCACTTCACGGCGTACGGGTTCGGCTGGTTCCTCCAGGACTATCGCGGCGAGTTCGTGGCCTTCCACACCGGGTCGATCGACGGCTATGTCGCGATCGTGGGCCTGCTTCCGGAACGCCACCTGGGCATCGTCGTGTTCGCCAACCGGGATCACGCCGAGCTGCGCCACGCGCTCATGCTCCACGTATTCGACGCCTACATCGGCGGGACCGCGCGCGACTGGAATGGCGATCTGCTGGCGTTGTACGACAGCCTGAACCAGGCGCAGGTGACGCGACGCCAAAAACGCGAAGCGTCGCACATCGTCGGGACCCACCCCTCGGAGTCACTCGACCGATATACGGGCACGTATGCGGACAGCGCGATGGGCACGGTCCGGGTGGAGCTGCGGGACGGGCGCTTAGTACTCTCGGAATCGGCCTTCCTGACGGCCGACCTGGAGCATTGGCAGTACGACACCTTCACCGTTCATTGGCGCACGCCATGGCGCACCCCCGACCGGGCCACGTTCCGTCTCGATGACACGGGGAAGGTGAGCGCGCTGGACTTCCAAGGACGGAGGCTGACGCGCTAACCGAAAGCCGATAGCCGATAGCCGAAAGACCGTTTGCCGTGTGCTGGTGTTCCTTAGGTGGCAATCGGCAATCGGCAATCGGCAAACGGTCTAGTCGACCCCGAGTCGTTTCAGGATGTGGCTCTTCACGGATGGGGTGATGGTCCCGGACTTCAGCAGCTTGTCGAGTGTGTCCGAGATCTCGATGCGATCGGCGTCGAGCTTGCGATCCCGCAGCTCGCCGATCATCCGGGCGAGACGCTGATCGTACTCGCCGTGCCGGAGCGCGCCGATGTCCATTTCCTTCTTCAGCATCTCCAGCTCCTGTACGAACCGAGCGAGTGTCACAGGCGTCATGGGGCTCCCCTTGGGAATTCGGGCCTAAGAGTAACATCCGGCGCGGGCGCGAACCAGTTCAGGTACGTCGCGGGCGGCGGGCGGCCTCGACCCGGTTGCGCCCGGCGGTCTTCGCCCGATACAGCGCCTCATCGGCGGCTTTGATGAGCGTGGCCGGGAGCACCTCGGCGTTGGACCGGTCCGCGACCCCGATGGAGACGGTGACGGAGATCTTGGTGGCGTTGCGGCGCCGCGTCGGCCGCTTCGGACGACGGCGGGGGCGGTCGGCCCCTCGGAGCGTGAACGCCGCCGCCGAGACCTGTGCGCGTAGCGCGTCCAGGACCGGGAGGGTGTCGGTCGTGGTACGTGCCGGGAACAGCACCGCGAACTCTTCCCCACCGTAGCGGAACGCGCGGCCGCCACCGCCGACCAGCGCCAGCTGGGCGCCGACCATCCGGAGCACCTGGTCGCCCACGTCATGCCCATGCGTGTCGTTGAACGCCTTGAAGTGATCGACGTCCACCATGGCGACCGCCACCGGACCCGATAGGCGCCGGAGGGCTTCGTCGAGGGCGCGGCGGGACGGCAGCCCCGTGAGCCCGTCGCGATAGGCGAGCGCGTGGGCCATTTCGATCAAGGCCACGACCAGGATCAGTCCCGCCGTCGTGAGCAGAATGGTCGACCCCGGTGCGCCCATCCGAGCACTCCCGGGCGGCAGCGCCACCGCGAGCAGAGCCGCGACCAGAGCCCACAGGAACCCACGTGCGAGGGGTGTCGGGTGGCGGAGCAGCAGGATGGTGAGCAGAACCGCGCCGCCACCGCCGACCACCAGCGCCACATCGCCGGCCGGAGCGCCCGCGGGAACGAGGTTGCCGCTCAGCGTCCTCGCCGGCAGCCACCCGGGCAGCGCGTCGGCTCCGGACCGAGCGACCACTGCCACCAACGCCGCTTGCAGCAGGAGAGCGGCGGTCCGCCGTCCGGACGCGGCGCTCAGGAGGGGACGTTCCGGCAGGAGCGCGAGGGCGACGAGGTTCAACGGGAGCAGCAGGGCGACCAGGGGCGGGACCACCCCGGCGGACTGACCGGTGGTCCCGGCTCCACGGGCCCAGTCCAGCGCGAGCCCGGCTCCACCGATCGTTATGAGCGCGCCAATCGCGGTGCCTCGCCCGAAGCGCGCCGCCACCACGAGACCCGTGAGCAGGATCACGGGGGGCACGAACGGCAGCACGCCGGCGGCGGGTGTGAGGAGGCCGGGCCAGGCCACGACGACCGACGCCGCCAGCAGCAGGAGCCCTTCCGGAATGACGACGGCAGTGAGTGCGCGGAGCACGATCGAAGATAGCTGCCCGGGATACCGTGGAGACGTGCGTACGATCACACCGGCCCTCGTGGTCGGACTGGTTCTCGCGGCCTGCGCAAACGGCGCCACCGGGCCGGATCCGAGCGTGACCGCGCTCATCGTCGCGCCGACGCCGGGCATCACGTGGGTCGTCGGGGAGGCCGCGACTTGGCGGGGAGCTGTACGTGATGGCCTTGGGTGGGAACTTGTACCGGCTTGCGACGAATTGACCCGACCCTTTGTGAGCGGGCTCACATCCTCCGGACGTGCCCTACGCGACATTGGACCCGTGGTTACGGGGGAGGCCTGGCAGCGCCGGCTCATTGCCGGCGCTGTCGTGTCTCGGAACGGTGGATCGACAGGCGGCAATGCTCCCATTCACGCAAGACCGCCGGCGTACAGGTCAGATGCCGGCAAGCCTGGACGGTTCGGAGCGGGTGCTGTTGGACCAGCTCTTCGAGTCGGCCCCGGAAGCCATCGTGCTTGCCGACGGGCAAAGCCGCGTCATCCGGACGAACGCTGAATTCACGCGCCTGTTCGGGTACGAGCCCGACGAGGCGCGCGGGCGCTCGCTCGACGAGCTCCTGGCTCCCCCCCACCTGATCACCGAAGCGGAAGCCGCCACGGCCAAGGTGGCCGCGGGCGGCCGCGTGGCGTTCGAGACCGTCCGCCGGCGCAAGGACGGCACGACCGTGCAGGTCTCCGTCCTGGGCACGCCCATCCGGATCCGGGATGCGATCGTGGCCGTGTTCGGGATCTACCGCGACGTCACTCCCCTCAAGCGCACCATCGACGCCCTCCGCACCACCGAAGCCCAATTCGCCCACACCTTCCGCGCCACCCCCGGTCCGGCGACCATCACCACGGTCGAAGGCGCGCGCATCCTCGAGGTCAACGATGCCTTCGAGGCGGTGACGGGGCATTCCCGCTCGGAGGTGCTCGGTCGGACGATTCACGACATGGAGCTGTGGGTGGATCCGCGGGAGCGAGAGCGCATGCTGGCGCTCGTCACCAGCGAGGGCCGCGTCCGGAACTTCGAGTACCGGTTCCGCACCAGTTCGGGGGAAATCCGCACGGGCCTCTTCTCGGCGGACGTCATCGAGTTCCGCAATGAGCGCTGTCTGCTCGCGATCACGCACGACGTTACCGAGCGGACGCGTGCGGAGTTGGCGCTGCGGGAGAGTGAGGAACGGTACCGGACGATCGTCGAGACGATCGAAGACGGCTACTACGAGTTGGACACCGCCGGCCGCGTCACCGCGTTCAACTCGGCGTTCGAGCGCCTGCTGGGCTTCGGCCCGGGCCGTCTGCGGGGGCTCGCCTATCGCGAATTCACCGACCCCACCCATGCGCAACGCGTTGCCGCGGTCTTGAACGACGTGTACGCCAGCGGCACCGCGCAACGGATTCCGGATTGGGACGTGATGCGCCCTGACGGGGAGCGGCGGAGCGTCGAGGCGTCGGTGGCGCCGGTGCGGGACGCGGCGGGCTGGGTGATCGGGTACCGCGGGATCGTGCGCGACGTGACGGAGCGCAAGCGAACCGAGCACGCGCTGCGCGAGAGCGAGGCGCGGTACGCCCTCGCCGCCCGGGGCGCGAACGACGGGTTGTGGGACTGGGACATCGCGGAGGGGACCACCTACTACTCGCCGCGCTGGAAAGAGATGCTGGGCTACGCGCCCCACGAAATTGGGACGTCGCTCGACGAGTGGGTCCAGCGCATTCACCCCGACGACACACCGCGGGTCCGTGGTGAGCTTCAGGCCCACCTCCACAGTCCATCGCACCATTTCGAGAGTGAGCACCGTCTCCTCCACAGCGACGGGACGTACCGCTGGGTCGTGTCTCGAGGCGTGGCCGTGCGCGACGCGGACGGCCGCGCGACGCGCATGGCCGGCTCGATCACGGACCTGACGGGCCGCAAGGTGGCCGAGGAACGTCTCGTGCACGACGCCCTGCACGACGTCTTGACGGGGCTGCCGAACCGCTCGTTGTTCGCGAACCTGCTCAAACGGTCCATTGCCCGCTTGCGGCGCCACACGGAACACCAGTTCGCCGTCCTGTTTCTCGACTTGGATCGCTTCAAGGTCATCAACGACAGCCTGGGCCACTTGGTGGGCGATGAGTTCCTGGTGGAGGTGTCCCGGCGGCTGGTGGCATGCGTTCGTCCCGAGGACACCGTCGCTCGGCTCGGCGGCGACGAATTCACCGTCTTGGTGGAAGATGTCGACGGTCCGAGCGAAGCCGTTCGCGTCGCGGAACGTATTCAGGCGGAGTTGACCAACGTCATCAGGATCAGCGGCCACGAGACCTTCACGAGCGCGAGCATCGGGATCGCGCTGGGTGATTCCCGCTATGAAAGTCCCGATGAGGTGCTGCGCGACGCGGACATCGCCATGTACCGCGCCAAGTCCCGGGGCCGTGCCCGGCACGAGGTGTTCGACGTCAACATGCACCAGGAGGTGCTGGAGCAGCTCCGCGTCGAAACGGATCTGCGCCACGCCCTCGAGCGAGACGAATTTCGGCTCGTGTTCCAGCCCATCGTCAACACCGCGACGGGTCGGATTGCCGGGCTCGAGGCGCTGCTGCGCTGGCAGCATCCGGACCGCGGCGTGGTGTTCCCGGCGGCGTTCATTCAGCTCGCGGAGGAAACCGGTCTGATCGCCGGGATCGGTGAATGGGTGCTGTGGCAGGCCTGTCGCCAGGTGCAGGCCTGGCAGGCGTTGCTCCCGCCGGGCATGGACACGCTGCCGGTGAGCGTGAATCTGTCCGCGAAGCAGTTCGGTGACCCACGGCTCATCGACATGGTCGCCACGGCACTGGCGGTGACGGGACTGCCATCCCGCGCGCTGCGACTCGAGATCACCGAGAGTGTCATCATGGATCACGCCGAGTCGTCGGTCCGGCTCCTGGACCGGCTCAAGGCGCTGGGCGTGCAAATCCAGGTGGACGATTTCGGGACGGGGTACTCCTCCCTCGGATACCTCCACAAGTTCCCACTCGACGCCCTCAAGGTGGACGCGTCGTTCGTCAGCCGACTCGAAGCCGATCCGGAGAACCGCGAGATCGTGCGGACCATCGTCGCCCTCGCGAAGAATCTGCGGATGTCGGTGGTCGCGGAGGGGGTCGAGAGCACTGCGCAAATGGCCTTCTTGCGGGCCCTTGGCTGCGAGGCGATGCAGGGCTTTCTCTTCGCCGGCCCGCTCGATCCCGCCGATGTCGAGCGACTACTGCGCGAAGGCGGGAGCTGGCCCCAACCGCAGGTTGCGGAAGTCCAGCTAGCCCGGCGATATTGCCCGCCGCACGGCGGTATCGTCTAGGGGACTAGGACGCGGCCCTCTCAAGGCCGAAACACGGGTTCGAATCCCGTTACCGCTACTCCCCGGATGCCGCGCCCGCCCCCATCGTCTAACGGCTAGGACACCACTCTTTCAAGGTGGTAACAGGGGTTCGATTCCCCTTGGGGGCATCTTGCGACCCCCCGCAACACCGATTCGGCACCGAACTTGCCGAACGAGGCCCCACGGGCCACTTTAGGCGATCTAACCCAGCACCCATGTCGGACACTACTCCCGCTCCCGCAACGGCCTCGCGCCCGCGCGCCCCGTATTCGCGGGGCTTGGCGGTGCTCGGCCTGCTGGCCGGTGGATTGGTGCTCACGACGTGCACGGACCAGACAGGCCCAGCGCAGCCGGTGCCCGGCTATTTCGCGGTGGCGCCGCGATTCGAGGCGGACGCAGCCGGCATCGTGCCCGTGGCGCAGGGCCGCCTGGTGCTCACCCGCCAACCCGGTGGGGAGCTGGCTCTCGACACGGTGATCGCGATCGCCCCGGACGCCGATTCGGTGGATCTGGCGTTGTCGGTCCCTGTGGTGCAGCCCGACGAGACCTTTCTCCTGACCATAACGCTGATCGGGCCGCCGCCTGCGAGTGACACGGTGTTTCGGGCGGGGCCATTCGAAGTCCAACCCTCGACATCTGGTGCGCCGACACCGGTGGATGCGCCCTTCGTCTATTCCGGCGTCGGGTCCAACGCCGTAGCGGTCACCGCGGAGCTACCGACCACACCGATCCTCGCGGGTGACACGGTGCCGGCGACCGCCGTGGCGGTGGATGCGGACGGAGTACCCATTCCGGGAACGCCGATCGCGTGGAGCTCCCTCGACCTCGCCGTAGCCGAGGTGCCGGCGCTGAACGTCGGAGAGGTCGTGGGTGTGGCGCGGGGGACGGCCCGGATCGTGGCGACGTTGCTCACCGGGCCCGCGGACACCGGCACGGTGAGCGTGACCCTGCCGCCGGCGACGCTCCTGGCGGATTCGGGGTCGGGCCAGACGGGCCCTGCTGGGGCACTTCTTCCACAACCGCTGGTCGCGCGCGTCACGGCCAGCGATGGGGTCGGTGTGCCGGGTGTCTGGATCCGGTTCGCGGTCGTGCTCGGCGGGGGGACAATCTCGGCGGATTCGGTTCTGTCAGACGCGGCCGGCCGGGCCCGCGTCACCTGGACGTTGGGTGACGTGGCCGGCACGCAGACCGTGACCGCCACCACGCCCGTCCTCCCAAGCGCGAGTGTCACCTTCAGCGCCACCGGCCAGTCCACCGGGCCGGGGGCGGTGACCGCCGTGGCCGGGGACAACCAGAGCGCGCTGGTGAGCACGGCGGTGGCGACGGCGCCGCAGGTGCGCGTCACCGATGCGCAGAGCAATCCGGTCCCGAACGTCGAGGTGGTGTTCGCGGTGACGCAGGGCGGTGGGACGCTCACGGGCGCCACGGACACGACCGATGCGAACGGCCTCGCGTCCGTGGGTTCCTGGACGCTCGGCGCGACGATCGGGCTCAATGCCTTGACGGCTACGGTCGCCGGGATCACGCCCGTACAGTTCCTGGCGCTCGCCACGAGCACGGGTGGCGTGACCAGCATGACGCTCAACGCGGGGGATGGGCAGACCGCACTGGCAGGTACCGACGTGGCGGTCGCGCCGTCGGTCCTCCTGACCGACACCGCCGGCGCGCCGATGGCGGGCGTCGCAGTCCCGTTCGCGGTGACCGGGGGCGGCACGCTGGCGGACACGACGCCGGTGAGCGACGGGAGTGGGATCGCCTCGGTGGGCGTGTGGACCCTGGGGGCGCCAGGTACGAACACGCTCACGGCGAGCCTGCCGGGCCTGCCGGACGTGACGTTCTCGGCGAGCGCGACGGTGGGCGCGCCGGCGCAGGTCGTGATCGTCTCGGGCGACAACCAGAGCGCGGATGCGGGGACTGCGCTCGCGGCGCCGCTCGTCGTCGAGGTCCGGGACTCGGCGGGCAACCCCGTGCCAAACGTCGGGGTGAGTTGGAATACACTCGATGGGATGGTCACGCCGGCGTCGAGCACCACCGATGGATCGGGGCAGACCCAGGCCTCGTGGACGCTGAGCACGAACAAGATCACGCAGACCGCCACCGCCACGGTGGACACGCTCACCCCGGTGGTCTTCACCGCAACGGCCACGTTCCCGAACCCGTCCATTCTGCTGGCCATCGCGGGCGGCAACCGGGTGCGGGTGGGGAGCAGTGACACCCTCGAGGTCACGCTGACCGCACCGGCGCCGGTCGGCACCGGTGGCGTCTTCGTCGCGGTCTCGTCGGACAACACAGGCGTGTTGGATGTGGATCCGTCCGCCAACGGCGGCGTGCTCATCCCGGAGAACGGGACGTTCGGGCGGGTACTGGTGAACGGGGTCGCGGGTGGGACCGCAACGCTCACCGCGAGCGCGGCGGACTTTGGCTATGCCGACGGGACGCTCTCGGTGCCGGTCTCGGTGCAGGTGCTGAGCATGCCGGGCACGCTCAACGTGCCGTTCGGCGCGACGGCCTCGTTGCCGGTGCAGATCTCCACGCCCGCTCCCGCCGGGGGCGTGGCGGTGACGCTCGTGAGTGACGCGCCCACGTTGCTCAACGTCGCGACGCCCACGGTGACGATTCCGGAGGGGTCGCAGACGGCGAACGCGACGCTCGAGGGCCTGTTGCCGGGACCCGCCAACGTCACGGGGACGACGGCCGAGTTCGGCGCCGCGGTGACGGCGGCCACCGTGACCGCCAATCTCGACATTACGGTCACCAGCTCGACCATCTACGCGACGTTCGGTGACACGCTCACGATCCGGCTAGAGAGCGGCGGGTCGCCGATCGCGGCGCCGGGCTCCGGAGTGCCCGTCACACTCACCCCTCGAGATCCCGCGTGCGTCACGGCGACGTCACCGGTCACGATCGCGACTGGTCTGGTGAGCACGGAAACGGCGATCGCGTACGCGGGCTCTGCAGCTCTCCCGTGCACGACGTATCTGGTCGCGAGCGCGACGAATATCGCATCCGATTCTCTGACGGTGACCGTGAATCCCCAACCCGGTATCAACCTCAACGGGGTGACGGTGGGGGAGGGCCTGCAGTACTCCACCTCGGGATCGCTGGGTACGTCACAGCATGGTGGCGTGGACGTGATCGTCAAGAGCCTGAACCCGAGCATCGTGCTGATCGCCCCGAATCAGAGCACGGTGGGTAGCGACTCGCTGGTGACGTTCCTGGTGGATGGGTCCAGCGGATTCAACTACACGGTGCAAGCGTTTGAGGGGGTGGCGGACACGGGGAACGCGACGGTGCAGATGGAGGTGCGGGCCGCCGGGTTCACGCCGGACACGGTGACGCACACCATCTATCGGACGGGGTATCGGATTGCCGGGCTCAACACGAGCACGACGTCGTTCTCGCCGGACGACCCGTTCTATGCCGAGGTGGGGATGATGAACGCGGCGGGGACGGCGATTCAGCAGTTCCAGAACCAGCGGGCGGGGAGCCCCGGCGTAACGGCGACGGTCGTGCTGAGTGATTCGGCGGTGGCGCGGCTGGTAACGGCGACCGATACCGCCGGAACGGCGACGCTGCAGATCCCGGAGCAGACGTACTACTCGCCCACGAGCGTTGCGGCGGGCGGGGTGGCATTCGATCCGCTGACCGCCGGGGTGACGACGGCGACGTTCACGATTCCGGGGCTCGTGGCGGAGAACAACGCGACGACGGTGACGATCACGGCGCCGGGCATCAATGCCAGCGCGGTGACGGTGGGGGAGGGCCTACAGTACTCCACCTCGGGGTCGCTGGGCGCGTCGCAGCATGGCGGCGTGGACGTGATCGTCAAGAGCCTGAACCCGAGCATCGTGCTGATCGCCCCGAATCAGAGCACGGTGGGTAGCGACTCGCTGGTGACGTCCCTGGCGGATGGGTCGACCGGGTTCAGCTACACGGTGCAGGCGTTCGAGGGAGTGGCGGATACGGGGAACGCGACGGTGCAGGTGGAGGTGCGGGCGGCCGGGTTCACGCCGGACACGGTGACGCACACCATCTATCGGACGGGGTATCGGATTGCCGGGCTCAACACGAGCACGACGTCGCTGTCGCCGGACGACCCGTTCTATGCCGAGGTGGGGATGATGAACGCGGCGGGGACGGCGATTCAGCAGTTCCAGAACCAGCGGGCGGGGAGCCCCGGCGTAACGGCGACGGTCGTGCTGAGTGATTCGG
>Ga0307424_1001609_pt1 | contig 11727 bp, 14 predicted proteins | sample SalMarWE160320MG_FD_202157 | JGI IMG/M metagenome (GOLD analysis project Ga0307424, IMG submission 202157) | Salt marsh sediment microbial communities from the Plum Island Ecosystem LTER, Massachusetts, United States - WE1603-20 | ecosystem: Environmental > Aquatic > Marine > Intertidal zone >...
TGCTTGACCAGAATGGCAAAAAAGTGTGCCTTAATGACTTTAGGGGAAAATGGGTTGTTCTCTATTTCTATCCTAAAGACAATTCAAAAAGCTGCATATTAGAGGATGTCAGCTTTACTGACAACTTGAAGACTCTTGAAGAGATGGGGGCAGTTGTTGTGGGTGTAAGCCCAGATTCTGTGAAGAGCCACCAAAATTTTGGCGCTAAACATGACTTGAATTTTGTTCTTCTGAGCAACCCTGAACATGAGGTTCTTGAGAGTTATGGGGTTTGGGCATTGAAGAAGATGTATTGAAGAGATTACATGGGCGTCGAAAGGAGCACATTCATTATCAATCCTGAGGGCTACATCGAAAACGAGTGGCGAAAAGTCCGAGTTAAAGGACACGTAGAAGAAGTTAAACAGAAACTGTCAGAACTTGATTAAGCCTCTAGTTAGAGTTCTGTTTGCGGCTAGAATCAACGCAAAGGTCTGCACTTTGGATTTTTAGAATTAGCTTGGAGTATCAGTTTGTTTAGTATCCTCGCCATGCGGTAGGATTTTGGTATTTCACCTTTAGGCAGTTATTATCGAGTAGCGCATGTAGAAACATCTGGAACTCTTGGTTTGAAAGTCTTTTAGCTGACATTTTAACTCCTAACTTATTTTGATTCTTTAGAACATATATAGTGCTTACTTCGGATACAGGCATAACTTGAAAACCGATATATGTCTTTGTAGAATCAAAGCTTGCATCTTGAAACCGTATTATGTGAGAGAACAGCTAGGAATCCCATACGCTTTACTGAACTTGGTCTTTTCGAAACGGAAGTAACCATTAAATAAAGCCTCTACAAATCTAAAATTATCCCACTGGTTTGCTTATCAAAAATTAAACGAAAACGGTGAAAATTAAATGAAAATTGCTGTGTGTGTTTACGAGTATCCCCCCAAAATTGTTGGCGGTTTAGGAACCTACGCTGCGGAGATAACCCGCAAATTCGTTTTGCTTGGTCACGACGTCACCGTCTTCACCATGAACGACGACCAAGGCAGTTTACCCACAAGAGAGCTTCTGCGTGGCATAGAAATTCATCGTCCCATCCACATCGACATCTCTGACTCGTTGCCAGATGTATTAGCTGAAGACATCAAGAAGTGGGGCAGAGGAATTCAGTTCTTCTCAAAAATTTTGATGTACAATTATCTAAGCGCCTCAAAAATGATTAACGAGCTTGTTAGAGGCGAAGACTTCAAGTTTGATCTTGTTGTAGCCCATGACTGGCTCTCAGTTATCGCTGGCATAACTATCCAAAAAGAGCTTGGGATACCCTTGGTGTTTCATGTCCACTCCAACGAGAGGGGGAGAACCCTAGGCAACGGTTCAGGTGTAGTCAGGAACATGGAAACTCGGGGGGGACAAATGGCGGACATGGTCATAACAGTTTCGTACGCGATGCAGGATGAACTGATACAAGCTGGCTTTCCCGCTGAGAAGATCAGAGTTTGCTACAATGGTGTTGACCCAAAGAAATATGATCCTGAGCAAGTGAGTAAAGAACGAATCATGGCTGTTAAACAAAAGTATGAACTCACCAAAGATGACATGATGGTACTTTTCGTAGGGCGGCTCGTATGGATCAAGGGCGTAGATAAACTCATCAGAGCCATGCCTATTATCTTGCAAAAGATTCCCAACGCAAAACTTGTGATTGTTGGTCTAGGTGACATGCGGGACTATCTGGAGGGGCTGGTTCGTAATTTGCACCTTGAAGATGTTATAAAATTCCGTTTCGAGTTCATACCCGAGGAAGAGCGAATCGCTCACTACGCAGCGTGTGACGTTGCAGCTTTTCCTAGCCTCTATGAGCCCTTCGGAATCGTCACCCTTGAGGCTATGAGCATGGAGAAGCCCGTAGTTGTCGGCGCCTCAGGCACCAGTGGGATGAGAGAAATCGTCAGCATCAGCGGTTCTGATCAATGCGGATTCCACATCAACCCGAACGACCCTATGGATATCGCTTGGGGAATTACAAGTGCCATCCAAGATTCAGCGAAAAGGATTCAGTTTGGACGCAATGGCAGAAAACGTGTTCTAGACCTCTTCAGTTGGGATGCTGCTGCAAAGTCAACTATTGATCGTTATTCTGAAGTTTTAGAAGCAAAAAAATCTAACGTTTCTTCTACTTAAACATGTTCGTTAGCTGGAAGATAAATGGCAAGCAATGAAGTTCGGAAAGATTATCTGTTGAATCGATGGGTTGTCATTGCTAAAGACCGGAAGAAGAGACCCACAGATTTTGTTAAGATTGACCTTTTGAAAAAGGAGAGTGTCTGTCCTCTCTGTCCCGGTAACGAGAGTATGACGCCTCCAGCGGTGCTAGTGTATCTTTCAGCAGATGGAGCAATCAGAAAAGAAAAAGACCAAAACGATTTTCGTTACAAAGAATGGCTGCTCAGAGTTATACCAAACTTGTACCCTGTTTTCACTCCTCCAAACCAAAAAAATGTGTTAATCAAAGAAAGCCCAGAATTAGCAAGAGCTGTAGGGCACCACGAAGTTATTGTAGAATCGTCATGTCACAACGAGCACCCCGCAACAGCACAAGTTTCGCAGCTTGTTCACGTCATAAACGCGTATCTTGACCGGCTGGCTGTCCTTTCCAAAAAATCCTACGTGAAATATGTTTCAATTTTCCGGAATTACGGACACGAAGCAGGAGCATCCCTCTCCCATCCACACAGCCAACTGATCACAACTCCATTTCTTCCAACGATTCTAGAAGAGGAGCTTGAAGCAAGCCAAAGTTTCTGGAACAAAAACAGCGAATGCATATTTTGTGACATTTTGAAAAAAGAGACCGCGGGTCCACGTTTCATTTGGGAAAACAACAGTTTCGTGGTTTTTGCTCCTTGGGCAAGCATTAATCCTCTAGAGTTTTGGGTTCTGCCCAAGCGTCACCAATCAAACATGTTGACTATGTTTCGGAGAGAGGTTAACGATTTGGCTGAGACTATGCGGGTCTGTTTGGGTGGGTTGAGGTCTTTGCTGAATGATCCGCCATACAATTTCGGTTTCCACACACTGCTAAGTGAGGATGCGCAGGACTGTTATCATTGGCATCTGGAAGTTTATCCCATGTTAGCTACATGGGCTGGTTTCGAGAAGAGCACAAGAATATTCATTAACGTGATTTCTCCTGAAGATGCTGCCGCTGAACTAAGGATTGCGGTTCAGGCTGAAAAGAAAGCTTTGAAGTAACAGCTATTGGTTTAGCTGTATAGGCTCAGCACTTTTCTGATTCCATCAGTTGTAAGATGGTATTTGTCGGTTTCTTCTGAACGGAATGACTGCACGTAACCTAACTCGCTCAGTTTTTGTAGGTGAACCTGCAGCTCAGGAGGCTCCATTCTTGTCCACTCCGAAATCTGCTGAATTGTTAACGCTTTTGAGGATTCCGTTGCGCCTATGTTGTGGAGCATAATCAAAAGGCGTAGTTGATTGGGCTGCTCATCTTGTTGTGAACGAAAAACATGATCGCCCATTTATTTCACCACCTTCTTGTAAACCTCAACAGTCTTCATAGCAACTGCTTCCCAACTATAAGACTTTTGGAGTGTCTCTTTAGCGTTTTCGGTTAACCATTTGGCATGGTCCGGATTAGACAATACTTTGTCAATTCCCCATGCTATAGATTCTGGGCTTCTGGGATACACAAAAATTCCTGTGCGATCATGCTCTATTACTTCAGCTAAGCCGTCCACTTTGCTGGCTACCACTGGAACACCTGTAGCCATCCCCTCCAAGGCAACTATGCCAAACGGTTCATAGATGGAGGGCACAACCAGAACATCTGCGCTACTCATCAGCTCAATAACGTCTTTGTCAGAAGCAAAACCTGTAAACCTGATTTTGCTGGCATGTCCGCTGGCGCGGGCTTCGGTTTCTAGAATGTCCCGTGACCAGCCTTCTCCAACTATAACATATTTTGCTTCTGGATAACGGCGGGCTATGGCGGGTATTGCTCTTATGAAGTATTCTACTCCCTTCTGCGGAACCAGACGTCCTACGCAGAGAATTAGTTTCTCTCCCCAGCCTACTCCGTAACGTTGCCTAACTGCTCCGCGGTCAACAGAAATTTGATATTTTGTTACATCTATTGCATTCGGAATCACTTCAACCTTTTCTTTTGGCAGATTGAAGTGGTCGCAGATTTCGGTTTTCATGGATTGACTGCAAACGATAACTATGTCTGCTTCGTATGTTGCCCACCATTCTATTCCATTTATTGAGAATGAATCTGGGCTATGGAGTCCCTGTGCTCTGCCAACTTCGGTACTATGCATCGTCAGAACCATTGGTTTTTTCATGTAATGTTTAAACGAGATTCCTGAGAATGCAGCTAGCCAGTCATGAACATGCATGACGTCAAAGTCAACTGTTTTGGTAACGTCAGCCATTCTCTTTGACAGAAAGTGATTAAACAGTAGAACCCATGTGAGAAAGTTGGGGTGCCCCAATTCTGTTGAGGCGCGGTATACTTTGATTCCGTCCATTTCCTCGTATAGAGGTGACCCTGGAAAGTCAAGTGTGAATAGGTGAACGTCGTGCCCTTGCTGAACAAGGGCTTTGCCTAAGCCTTCGCAGTGGCGGGCTATTCCGCCTACGACTCTTGGAGGATATTCCCATGTTAGTGTGCCCACTTTCATTCTGTTCACCAGACTTATGTTATTATGGTAAATTGAGTTAATATGTTGTTCAGTTGTTTTTGTGAATTAAGTCTAGTTATTAGGTTTAGTGAATCTGTAATATGGTCACTAGATATAAGTTTCTTTTCACTTTGACGAAAGTTGAGGTTTATTAGGAAGGAAATACGTAAGCTTCCAAAATTGTGATTGGTGTCCCCAAGTGAAGGTGTTGTTTGTCTGCACGGGTAATGCTTGCCGAAGCCCATTGGCTGATGCACTGCTGAAGAAGTTTAGGCCAGACATTGATGTGGATTCTGCCGGAACCTACCCCTATCACAAGGTTGTGGATTTGACGAGACGGTATGCTGAGCAGGAAGGAGCCAGCGAATTCTTGAAGACGGTTCCTGACGGTTTGCAGTCAAAGAATCTCGGCGATTACGATCTGATAGTGGCTATGGAAACGGAGCATGAAAAGGCTATCCTCAGTCAGTCGCCGGAGTGCGTCGACAATATTGTGGTTTGGCACATCAATGATCCATATGCCCTACCATATAAGCAGGCATCGCAGACGTTCGATAAGATAAGAAGCAAGGTCGGGCACCTAGCAAAATCACTATAATCTTGAATGTTAACCTAAAACTCTAATTTTCTCTATCTTTTAGATTATCCGTTTGTTGTTTCTAAGTGAGCATTAGAGTTATGGTCATGGCGACTGCTGTTATGATAAAAGCCTATTTGTTATTAGTTGGTTTTGTCTCTTTTTTGTATTCTAAGGCAAACGTTATCTTAGCGGTTTAAAAGATTCATTATCATATTATAGTGTATGGTTAGGTGAGTAACGGTATGGTTGCTATTTTGGACAATCAAGAAACTGTAAAGAAAATCGACATGAGCGACATGCTCGGCGATCTAGTTAAGACGCCAGAATATTGCCGAGACGCAATAAAAAGGGCAAAGCAAGTAAACTTGCCTAAAAAAGCGAATCCACAGAACATCGTAATCGTTGGTATGGGAGGTTCAGCAATAGGCGGAGAAATTCTGAAAGATTGGTTACGAGATGAACTCCCACTTTCAATCGAAGTCTGCAGGGACTACATTCTCCCAGCATATGTGAACAAGGACACACTTGTCTTCGCGAACAGTTACTCAGGAAACACAGAAGAAACTCTAACAGCGTTCCTCACTGCAATCAAAAGAAAATGTACAGTGTTAGCTGTAACTTCGGGCGGACAACTTGGAGCATTCTGCAAGAAACTTCAGGTACCCCATGTGATGATCCCTTCTGATTTGCAGCCCCGTGTTGCAGTTCCATACATGTTCTTTCCTCTTCCTGTTCTCTTGGAAAAGCTGGGAATCCTCTCAGACATAGAAGGTGAACTTGAAGAAGCAATAGCTGTTCTTGAGAAGGTAGCTAAAGCAAACGCTTCAACTGTACCTGCGGGAGACAACACGGCAAAACAGCTTGCTACAGACCTACTGGGAACATTCCCAGTAGTCTACGGCTTCCGGCAATACACTTCCATAGCCCATCGGCTGAAGGCACAGTTCAACGAAAACAGCAAAGTTCACAGCAGGTCCAATGTTTTCCCGGAACTGAACCACAACGAAACCGTGGGATACGAAGCCCCAGAAGCCTTCACCAAACAGCAGTCAGTCATTCTCATCCGTGACCCCCAAGACCCCCAGGAAATCAGAAACAGAATAGAAACCACCACAGACCTCGTATTCAACAGAGCCAAAACAGTACAAGAAATTACGGCGGAGGGAAAAGGAAAGCTGGCAAAAATGTTCTCTGTCCTGTGCACCGGAGACTACACAAGCGTTTACCTAGCCATATTACAGAACAAGGACCCGACACCAGTGAAGATTATTGACAGAGTGAAAAGCGAGTTAGCCAAGAAAACCCGCATGAAAGAACAGTTTGATGCTGAACTGGCAAAACTGGAATGAACATTGTTTTTATTGCTGTAATACTGTAGGACTGTAGAATTCCACTAATAGATGCGGAGCGGAAAACCGTGAAACAAAAAGACAAATACGAAATCATAAGCGAAATGGCGAAGCGACGAGGCTACTTCTGGCCATCTTACGAAGTATATGGAGGAGTCAGCGGATTCCTAACTTTTGGTCCACTTGGCTCATTACTCAAAAAACGGCTGGAAGACAAGTTCAGAAGATTCTATCTCCAGCCCTTAGCTATACTCGAAATCGAAACGTCAGTGATTATGCCCGGCAATGTTCTAGAAGCCTCTGGGCATGTAGAAAACTTCAAGGAACCAACAGTTGAATGCGTTAAATGCAAACGCAAGTTCCGTGCCGATCATCTGCTTCAAGAGTTCGGAGAAATGACTGACACAGAAACCGAGAAGCTGGCTCTCCAAGATGTTGTGGATGCTCTCAAAAGCCGCAAAATCCGTTGCCCCGAATGTGGCGGAGACTTCAACAAGGCTGAACAGTTCATGACCATGTTCACAACCACGATTGGACCCTACTCTAACTCAGTCGGTTATGGACGTCCTGAAGCTGCACAGGGAATCTTTGTGGAATTCAAGCGCATATTCGAAAGTGCACGAAACCGTCTTCCGTTGGGGGTTGCCCAGATTGGTCATGCCCTCAGAAACGAGATTTCTCCGCGTCAGGGTCCAGTAAGGCTTAGAGAATTCACGATCATAGACATCGAGTTCTTCTTGGACCCAGAAGACAAAAAGTGCTTAATCATTAATGAAGTGGAAACTGAAACATTACGTTTCGTACTTGCCGAAAACAAGCTGAAGGGCATAACTGAACCCGTAACCCTCACAATCAAGGAGGCACTAAGCAAGGGCATAATCAAGGAGGAGTGGCAAGCCTACTTTATGGCTCAAGCCAAACGGTTTCTGGTGGAGATGGGGGTTCCAGAAGAAAAGCAGCGCTTCATCGAAAAACTGGACTATGAACGCGCCCACTATTCACTGCAGGGCTTTGATCAGGAGGTGTATCTGGAGCGATGGGGCTGGACAGAAGTTTCCGGTCACAACTACCGGACAGACTATGACCTGAGCCGGCACATGAAAGCCAGCGGCGTAGACTTGACAGCCTTCAAGGAGTCCGAGGATGGCGGAAGAAGATTTGTTCCCCATGTTATCGAGCCCAGTTTTGGGTTGGACAGGCTGGTCTATGTTGCCTTAGAGTATGCGTACACAATACGAAACAAGCGGACAGTTTTGAGTTTGTCTCGTGACCTTGCCCCCGTGCAGATGACTGTTTTGCCTTTGGTTAACAAGGACGGCTTGCTTGAGAATGCGGATGAGCTCTATCACATGCTGGTCAATGAGGGCTTCACTGTGGACTGGGACTCGTCAGGTTCGATTGGAAGGCGATATGCGCGAGCCGACGAGGTGGGAACGCCATTGGGAATCACCGTTGACTATACGACTCTTGAGGATGGCACCGTAACATTGCGTGACCGCGACAGCTGGAAGCAGGTACGAAGCAAGCTTTCGGATCTTCCAGGTCTGCTCCACGATTACTTCAGAAACAAGCTAAACTTTGAAGATTTAGGGCAAGTGATTGAGCGCTAAAACAGTGTATAACAGAAAAGCTAATTGTTTTTAAGAGGCTCTCTTCTATTTAGTTTTGTTTAATAACGTGGATATTCATGGGGCAACGACATGGTGTTTCCTGTAGAGACTGAAGAACGGGTGAAACGAAAAGCGCTTGATGTTTCAAGAGATCATCTCAGAGAAGTGGTGGATATTTCTCGCAAAATTTCGCAACTGATATCATCTTTTGTGAATGGCGACAAGGTTTCGGCTCAGGAGCTGTTCGATGGCATCAAAAAGCATCAGAATAACGTGGATATTGCGCAACGCAATGTTTCACGGGAGCTCGCCGAGATAGGAGCCATATTGATGAGCCGTGAAGACTTTCTCCGTTTCACTAACCTGTCAAGCGACATAGCTGACTACTGTGAGGGAATAGCCTTTCGGCTGCTTCAGATTATGGAAAGGGGATGGAAGGTTCCGAAACAGATTAAAGAAGACCTTGTTAAGCTTTCGGACGCCGTGTTTGACACCATCTCTAAACTTAGAGAAACCGTGATGACACTAAATTATGGCACAACCAAGGCGCTGGAAAAGGCTAGAGAAGTTGACGCTGCAGAACGTGCAGTGGACGATATTTACCGGCAACTGGAAGTGGACATCATAGACAGCAAAATGGAGTTTCCGCCCATGTTTTTGTTGTGGACTGTAGTTCAGCATATGGAGGACGCCGCAGACAAGGCTAAAGACGCATCGGATGTCGCCCGTATACTCGCTCTCACGATTTAGAGTGAATCTGCATGCCTGAGAAGATTGAAACTGAACTCTTAGACAATTTTCTTGTAGTTTGGAACCCTGAGCACGGGTCGTCACTTTACAAGCAGGGGTACTACGGCAAGCCCCTTGGCATTCCTAAGCCAAAGATTCCTGAGTTTGATGTTCCCCTGATTCTTGACCTCATGGAGGGCGTTTATCTTGTTGAGAACGGAAGAATCAGCGTTTATGGGGGACCAGAACGGAAAGCAGTCGGTTCTTCGAAGCTGCGGAGAAGAGCAAGGAAATTGTATGAGGATTTTGATGCAAAATATGCTGTTTACCGTGATCTGCGGGGTCAGACGCTTATTGTTACGCCGGGTATGAAGTTTGGCTGCGATTTTGCGGTTTATCAGCATGGTCCGGGTGTGGATCATGCGCCGTACATGGTTTCGGTATGGAAAGCGGGTGATGAGATTACGGCGACGGATGTTGTGAAGGCGGGAAGGTTGGCTACGACAGTGCGTAAAAGGTTCATTATAGCCGTGCCTGACCTAGAAGCCGAAGACATACGTTATCTCATCTTCAAATGGTTCAAAGCCTAAGCATTTATCGTTGAAGTTTTTCGCTGATTTCGGGCAAGGCTTCTTCTTGGAACCGCTTTATTCCAAGCGTTGTTATCTTGTAGTTGCCTTCCTCGGTTTTTGTTGCTAACCCTTCCCTGATAAGTTCGCCAACTCTTGTGCTCGTTATCTTAGCGCTTTTTCCTAGCCCAGCCTGCAACTCCTCCTTGGTTAGCACATCTTTTGATTGTCCAAGCTTGTTGCCGATGTAAGCTGCTAGAAGATGCAACGCCAAGGTTTCGCTGTCCGTAAGCTTCTGTTTAGAAACCAGCAGAACTGGCCCTTCAGGGGCTACGGCGATAACGTTTTTGCAGTCATCGATAAGACTTTCCAAATCAACAGTGAGCAGAGCTTTCTTTACGGTCTGGAGGGCGGGAAGCATTTCGGTGAAGAATCTGTTTATGCTTATCCAGACTTGGTTTGCGTCGCCCGTGAATGTCTGCTCGGTTTCCTGATATTTGATGTGAACTGTGACTGTCTCTTTGGTCAAGCTGTTGCGCCTCTGAGCTTCGCCAGCACTTCTTCCTCGACCCATCTTTCGCCCTGTGTGGTCAGCTTGAATTCGGGTCTCGCCGGGTCGGGTTTGAAGACGATTCCCCGTTTCGTCATCTCGTTGAGGCGCGCCGGAACCATGGATCTGATTCCGCTCGAAGCCAGCAATCGTTTAATTTGGCTGGCTGTGCTGGAGTGCTGTTCGGAGGCAAACAGGATTAGGGAGATTGATTCGTAGTGGGTGAGCTTTTCTCGGGCTGTGATGATTGGTCCTTCTGTTGTGAGTTCTATTATTCCGTCTAGCTGCGTTTTTAGTGAGGACGTCAGATTCGTGGAGATTAATCCGCCCACCTCATTCACGAACTGGGGCGGCATAGTTTTCAGTGTTTTAAGTATTTCTTGTGCGCTTTCTCCCTCGACTACAATTTCTCCGAAGGGCGCCTTAACCCTCACCCGTATCTTTCCCATTGTCCTTTCCTCAAGCCTAGAGTATTCACAATGTCCTTATCAATCTTCCACATCTTTATCATTTTTCCTAACAATCCACAAAAAGTAACAACAGAAGCCGTTCATATTAGGAGACTAATAGAGGTACATTGTTGAAAACAGTATTTTTTCCTGAAAAACAAGCAGCACGTACATAATGTTTCTTATTTGTGCTTCTGAATTGCCCATGAGCCATCACAAACTGCGGAATTCAAGCTGAAGCCTTCTCTGCAGCAACCAAACTTCAAGCGGTGGTCTTCAGCAGACTCTTTTGCTTTTTTCATCAAACCGAACCTCATGTTCCTAGGCAAATAGGTTGAACGCCCAATTCTTTCACCCTCAACGAAATAATGTGGATTCAGTTTTTCTGCTACTTCAGGAAACACTACGCTAAACCTCCTCCAATTGTCCGGCTTAACCTTGTATGTTGAACAGGTGACATGCAAGGCGCCTAAGTCGGCAACGGCTTCCATAAGCGCACTCAGGTCATCGTTAAGAAATGGAATAACGGGGTCGATTCTCACTGTAGTTGGAATTCCGTTCTCCACCAACGTTTCTATAGCCTTGAGTCGCCTCGAAGAAACAGGAGCACCCGGCTCAAGCTTCCTAGAGAGCCCATCATCAGCAGTCAAGACCGTAACTGTAACCACACAAGGAACATCCTGCAGGATGTTGATGTCTCTTGTAACAAGATCAGATTTCGTTACTATCTGAAGCCTGCACCTGCTCTCAGCCAGTATCTCCAAGCATTTTCGGGTCAAACCAGAAGTTTGTTCCAGCCGCGGATAGGGGTCAGAAGAGTTAGATATGGAAACCAGTTTGCCATTCAGCCGTGCCGCTTCCCGCTTTAGCCTAGAAAGCAGATTCTTTTTTGGTCTGCATTCACGGAAACGTGGAATATACGATGAGGCATAGCAGTAGAGGCAGCCATGGTCACAGCCCGTGTAAGGATTGAAAGTCAACTTGCTTGGGCAAGTGCACAACTGTGATTTCCAGGGGTCAAAAATTGTAAGCAGCATAACATCAGCAAAAAGAGGCAGAGTTGTATATTTCTGATTCGATTGCGCTAACTGCTAGGCTATGCCGATTGTGTTGCCGACCCCAACCACCAGCACAATGTCAGCTTCTTTTGTTCGTTCCCGAATAACACGCACAAGCCGCTTAATGACCTCATCAGCAGAG